>Ga0265297_10006415_pt1 | contig 17113 bp, 17 predicted proteins | sample Munlanlwell13791_FD_192502 | JGI IMG/M metagenome (GOLD analysis project Ga0265297, IMG submission 192502) | Leachate microbial communities from a municipal landfill in Southern Ontario, Canada - Leachate well 137-91 | ecosystem: Engineered > Solid waste > Landfill > Unclassified | place...
CATGTGGGTCCGGTTGTTGCCGGTATAGGTCACCGTATTGGGCGACCAGGTGGCGCCGGAGAGCGTCACCGGCGCATTGATCCGCTTGTAGGAATTGACCGAGGGATTGGTGATGGCACAGAGCGCCCGGGCCTCCGCCATCACGCCGCCGATGAAGTGATAGGCGAGGCTGGAGAGACCCAGTTCGCCCGCCGGATCCTCGAACAGATTGGTCGAGCCGTTCCACAGCGAGACATGCATGTGGCAGCCGCTGCCGGTCAGGTTCATGAAGGGCTTGGGCATGAAGGTGGCGCGCAGCCCGTGCTTTTCCGCGATCGACTTCACCATATACTTGAAGAAGGCATGGCGGTCGGCGGTGATCAGGGCGTTGTCGTATTCCCAGTTCATCTCGAACTGGCCGTTGGCGTCCTCGTGGTCGTTCTGATAGGGCTTCCAGCCGAGCGCCAGCATGGCGTCGCAGATTTCCGTGATGACGTCATAGCGCCGCATCAGGATGAGCTGGTCATAGCAGGGCTTGGCCGCGGTATCCGCCTTGTCCGAGATGGCGCCGCCGTCCGGGGTCAGCAGGAAATATTCGCATTCGACGCCGGTCTTCAGCTCGTAGCCCTTGGCGGCAGCGGCGGCCATCGCATTCTTCAGGACCTGGCGCGGCGCCTGTTCCACCAGCTTGCCGTCCATCCAGAGGTCGGCGGCGACCCAGCCCACCTCCGGCTTCCAGGGCAGCTGGATCAGGCTCGACGCATCCGGCACGGCGAAGAGGTCGCTATCGGCCGGCGTCATGTCCAGCCAGGTGGCGAAGCCGGCGAAACCGGCCCCCGATTTCGCCATGGCGCCGATCGCGGCGGCCGGCACCAGCTTGGCCCGCTGCACGCCGAACAGATCGGTATAGGAGATCAGGAAATATTTGATGCCCTTGTCCTTGGCCGCCTTTGCCAGATCGATCGCCATCTCTCGCCCCTCTTCTGATCAATAGCCGCCGCGGCCGGGAATCCAGTCGGTGCCCGCCAGCGGCACGCGCGCCATGGCGGCCGCCTCCACCGTGAGGGCGACCAGGTCCTCGGGCTCCAGATTATGCACATGGCTCTTGCCGCAGGCGCGCGCGATCGTCTGCGCCTCCAGCGTCAGCACGGCCAGGTAATTGGCCAGCCGGCGCCCGGCCATCACCGGATCGAGCCGCTTCGACAGGGCCGGGTCCTGCGTCGTGATGCCGGCGGGGTCGCGGCCTTCGTGCCAATCGTCATAGGCACCCGCCGTGGTGCCGAGGGCATTGTATTCGCCTTCGTGCAGCGGGTCGTTGTCGCCCAGCGCCGCCAGCGCCGCCGTGCCGATCGAGACCGCATCGGCCCCGAGCGCCAGGCATTTCGCGACATCGGCGCCGTTGCGGATGCCGCCGGAAACGATGAGCTGCACCTTCCGATGCATCCCGAGGTCCTGCAAGGCCTGCACCGCCGGCCGGATGGCCGAGAGCAGCGGCAGGCCGACATGCTCGATGAAGACTTCCTGGGTCGCCGCCGTGCCGCCCTGCATGCCGTCGAGCACGATGACGTCGGCCCCGGATTTGACCGCCAGCGCGGTGTCGTAATAGGGCCTGGCCGCGCCGACCTTCACATAGATCGGCTTTTCCCAGTCGGTGATCTCGCGCAATTCCTCGATCTTAATTTCGAGATCGTCCGGCCCGGTCCAGTCCGGATGGCGGCAGGCGGAACGCTGGTCGATGCCTTCGGGCAGGCAGCGCATCTCGGCGACCCGCTTCGAGATCTTCTGGCCCAGCAGCATGCCGCCGCCGCCCGGCTTCGCCCCCTGCCCGATCACCACTTCGATCGCATCGGCGCGGCGGAGATCGTCGGGATTCATGCCGTAGCGCGACGGCAGATATTGATAGACCAGGATCGAGGAATGGCCCCGTTCCTCCGGCGTCATGCCGCCGTCGCCCGTAGTGGTCGAGGTCCCCATGGCGGAGGCGCCGCGGCCGAGCGATTCCTTCGCCTCGGCCGAGAGCGAGCCGAAGCTCATCCCCGCGATGGTGACCGGGATCTTGATCTCGATCGGCTTTTTGGCGAAGCGGCTGCCGAGCACGACATTGGTGCCGCATTTCTCGCGGTAGCCTTCGAGCGGATAGCGGCTGATCGAGGCGCCGAGGAACAGCAGGTCGTCGAGATGCGGCACCTTCCGCTTCGCGCCGCCACCGCGGATGTCGTAGAGGCCGGTCGCGGCGGCACGCCTGATTTCCGACAGCGTATAGTCGTCGAAGGTCGAAGACTTGCGGGGCGCCGTATGGGGGGGCAGGAAATTGCTCATGTCACGACCCTCAATAGGCGCCGATATTATCGACATGGAAGTGGTAGAGCGTGCGGGCCGAGCCGTAACGCTTGAAGTCGCCCGGGTCGACCTGGCCGGCCAGGCCGGCGGCTTCGAGCAGGCCGAAGAGCTGGGCCTTGTGCTCGTCCCGCATCTCTTTCTCGATGCAGTCGGCGCCCAGGCTCTTCACGCTGCCGCGGACGAAGAGCCGCGCCTCGTAGATCGAATCGCCCAGCGATTCGCCGGCATCGCCGAGCACGGTGAGCGTGCCCGCCTGGGCCATGAAGGCCGACATATGGCCGATGTTGCCCTTGACCACGATATCGGCGCCCTTGAGCGAGATGCCACAGCGCGCCGAGGCATTGCCGTCGATCACCAGAAGCCCGCCCTGGGCGGTGGCGCCGGCCGCCTGGCTGGCGTCGCCGGTGACATGGACGCGGCCGGACATCATGTTCTCGGCAAGCCCCACACCGGCATTGCCGCGCACGGTGACGGAAGCATGCTTGTTCATGCCGGCGCAGTAATAGCCGACATGGCCTTCGATCCCGACCGTGACCGGGGCATCCAGGCCGGCGGCGATGGCATGGCGCCCGGCCGGGTTCAGCACCCGCCAATGGCCGTGTTCGGGCTTGGCGTGCAGGGCGGCGTTCAGCTCGCGCACCGTGGCGCTGGCCAAGTCGACGATATGCTCGCTCATGCCGCGCGCTCCCAGAAATAGACGGTGGCCGGTTCGGGCTCGAACACCCGTGCCGTCTCGATCCCCGGCAGGCCGGCGAGTGCGCGATATTCGGAGCCGAAGGCGACATAGGCATCGGTCTCGGCCATCACGGCGGGCTTGCAGGCGATCGGGTCGCGCAGCACGCCGAAGCCGCTCTCTGTGCCGACCACGAAGGTGTAGAAACCGTCCAGCGCGTCGAGGGCGGAGTGCAGTGCCTCCGAGAGCGGCGCGCCCTTGGCCAGCTCGTGGGTCAGGTAACCGGCCGCGACCTCGCTGTCGTTCTCGGTCTCGAAACGGATGCCGTCACGGATCAGGCCGCGCCGCACGGCATTGTGGTTGGAGAGCGAGCCGTTGTGCACCAGGCACTGGTCCGGCCCGGTCGAGAAGGGATGGGCGCCGTTGGTGGTCACCGCACTCTCGGTCGCCATGCGGGTGTGACCGATGCCGTGGCTGCCGCGCATCTGGGCGAGGCCGAAACGGGCCGCCACCGTGGCCGGCAGGCCGACTTCCTTGTAGATTTCCATGCGCGCGCCGGAGCCCACCACGGTGATCTCCGGGTGCTTTTCGGCGATCAGGGCGCGCACCAGCGCCTCCTTGGCGGCCGGGATCTCGGCGATCACATGGCTGTCGCGCACCACGAGGTCGACCTCGGCCCCGACCAGGCCGCGCAGGCCCGCCTCGACCACGTCGAAATCGAAGCCCGCCGGCATGCGGAGCGAGAGCTTCACATAGCCTTCCCGCCCGTCGCCATAGACGGCGAAACCGGCGCTGTCCGGCCCGCGGTCGCTCATCACTTCGAGCATGCCCGCGAGCAGGCGCCCGAGCTGCGGCTCCAGCGCCTTATCCTTGAGAAACAATCCGACGATGCCGCACATGCGCCCGCCCCTTGGAAAATTCGATGGGACGTTTCTAGCGCTCCGCTGGCGGGGCGTCAACGGTCAGGAAGAAAGTTTTCCTGTTAAGAAAACGCAGAGGCCTATGCACGCAGTGGATTGATCGTCGGCACACAATCGAAATCGCGCTCGTTCGCGCTCACCACGACGCAGCCGTTGGTTATCGCAGTCGCCGCGATGATCATGTCGAATGCGCTGCGCGGCCGGCCGATCGCCTTGCCGTCCGCCATCAACTGTGCCCAGGCCGAGGCTCCGCGCAGATCGAAGGACAGGATTCGGCCGGCGAAGAGTGCGGCTGGTCCCTCCGGCCCGTCGAACCAAGCGTCGAGCGCGCTGCGCTTCGCCCCCGCCGGCAGGTCCAATATGCCTCGGCGGATTTCGGCGACGGTCAACGCGGCGATAAAGAGATCGGTGTCCGCTTGGCGGCCGAGCCAGTCCAGAAGCGCCGCCGAAGGCAGCGGTCTGACCGTTTCGCTGATGATATTCGTGTCGAGCAGGTAGTGCGTCACAGCTCGATCGCGCGGCCTTCGCCCCGCGGCCGGGTCAGGTCGAGGTCTGCACCGACCAGGGGCGACCGGCGGAGTGCCGCCAGGATGCTACCGGTCTTGCCCTCCTCCCCAGCCGCAGTGCGCAGTTCGGCCGCAGCCTCGCCACCCTCGACCAGACGCCGGGCGAGGCCGCGGATTACCGCACGGTCCGCTTCCGGCACCGTCACCTCGACACGGACGAGTCCGCGCTCGCCCTGGCGGGCGCGATAGGCGCTGACGGCCTTCTGCTGTGCATTCTCTGTCACGGCATCTCTCCGGTCATATATCCGGAAATATAGGCGCCACCGGGGCCGAGGGCAAGCCGCCCTACTCCCGCTCCCTCGGGTAGACGATGATCGAGAGATAGGTGGCAGGCAGGCTGGTCAGGCGTTCGGGGCCGTGGGCGGCGCCGCTGTCGAACAGCAGGGCGTCGCCGGCCTTGAGATCATAGGTGCGGTCGGCGTGGCGATATTGGATCTCGCCCGAGAGCATGTAGATGAATTCGGCGCCGCCGTGCTGGAAGGCGGTATAGGGCGCCGCCTCTTCCCGGAGCGTGATCAGATAGGGCTCGCAGACGATGTCGCCGCCGAGCGCATGGCCGAGCAATTGATACTGGTGGCCGACCTTGGTGCCGCGCCGATCGATCACCACGCCCTGCCCGGCTTTGACATAGGAGCAGTCGCGCTTCTCGTCGAAGGAGGCGAAAAGTGCCGTGATCGGCACGTTGAGGGCGCCGGCCAGCGCCTGGATCGTGTTGAGCGAGGGCGAGATCTGGCCGTTCTCGATCTTCGAGAGCATGCCGGTCGAAATGCCGGCGGCGGTGGCCAGATGGGCCACCGTCAGGTCGAGCTGGCGGCGCAGGTGGCGGATCTGCACCCCCAGCGCCTGTTCGAGGGTCCGCGCGACGACCGCGGGCGCCCCGGACCCGGTTGCGAATTCGTCGTCCTCGCCGTCAGCCATGGCCAGCCTCTCCTGGAATCATCCGGGAGAGTGTAAGCCCTTGTTACGACTGGCGGTAGACCGCGAAGGGCGACCAGCTCTGACTGACCGGCATCAGTTCGATCGAATTGATGTTCATATGCGACGGCAGGGTGGCGACATGGAAGATCGTCTCGGCGATGTCTTCCGGCTGCAGGGCATGGGCGCCGCCATAGAGCTTGTCGTAGGCCTCCTGGTTGCCGCCGGTGCGCACCAGGGTGAATTCGCTCTCGCACATGCCGGGCTCGATCGAGGTGACGCGCACGCCGGTCCCCGCCAGGTCGCAGCGCAGGCCATAGGAGAACTGGCGGACGAAGGCCTTGGTGCCGCCGTAGACGTTACCGCCCGGATAGGGCCAATGCGCCGCGACCGAGGAGAGATTGATCACCGAGCCCTTGCTCTCGATCAGCTTGCCCAGCAGGAAGCGGGTGATGGTGACGAGACCGGTCACATTGGTGTCGATCATCGTCTTCCATTCGTCGAGCGAGCAGTTCTGCGCCGGTGCCGTGCCGAGGGCGAGGCCGGCGTTGTTCACCAGGCAGTCGATGGTGGCGAAGCCGGCCGGCAGGGCGTCGATCGCCGCCTTCAGCGCCGCCTCGTCCCGCATGTCGAAGGCGGCGGCATGGAACATGTCGGCGCCCAGCTCGTCCTGCAACTCCTTCAGCCGTTCCGCCCGGCGCCCGGTGCCGATCACCTTCCAGCCCGCCTTGGCGAAGCGCCGCGCCGAGGCGGCGCCGAAGCCGGCGGTGGCGCCGGTGATGAGGACGGTCTTGCTCATGGGCGGGTCTCCAATCGGGGCATAATGGTGCCAGGAAGGGCTGTGGACCACCGAATTCAGGTGTCGTGGATCTAAACTTCGGCAGCCGTCGGGCTGAATGTGCACCGAAGAGACCCGAAAACGGAATGCCGAACATGAATGCGCCCCTGCCGAAGATGGACCATCACTGGATGCCCTTCACCAACAACCGGCTGTTCCGGCAGGAGCCGCAGATCTTCGCCCGGGCCGAGGGCGTCCGCTACTGGACGCCGGACGGGCAGGAGATCCTGGACGGTGCCGCCGGCCTGTTCTGCTGCGCCGCCGGCCACGCCCGGCCCGAGATCGCCGACGCCGTGCACAAGCAGATCATGACGCTGGACTTCACGCCCCATTTCCAGCGCGCCGCGCCTATCTCCTTCGAATTCGCGGAGAAGCTGGCGGGTATTCTGCCCAAAGGGATCGACCGCATCTTCTTCGGCAATTCGGGTTCCGAAGCGGTCGATTCCGCGGTCAAGATCTGCCTCGCCTACCACCGGGCGACGGGGCAGAGCCAGCGCACCCGCTTCGTCTCGCGCAACTGGGCCTATCACGGCGTCAACCTGGGCGGCACCTCGCTCGCCGGCATGGCCAACAACCGGCGCGATTTCGGCGCCGTCACCTTCGACGCCGTGCACATGCGCCAGACCTGGACCGAGGAGCAGCGCTTCTCCCGCGGCCAGCCGGAGACCGGGGCCGAGCGGGCCGACGACCTCGAGGAATTGTGCAAGCTCTATGGGCCGGAGACCATCGCCGCCGTCTTCGTCGAGCCGATCGCGGGCTCGATCGGCGTCGTGGTGCCGCCCGTCGGCTATCTCGAAAAGCTGCGCGCCACTTGCGACAAATACGGCATCCTGCTGGTCTTCGACGAAGTGATCACCGGCTTCGGGCGGACAGGTTCAGCCTTCGCGGCGCAGGAATTCGCGGTGCAGCCGGACCTGATCACCATGGCCAAGGCGCTGACCAACGGTGTCATTCCCATGTCCGCGGTCGCGGTGAAGAGCGGGATCCAGCAGGCGGTGATCGACGCCGCCGAGGGCGACCGGCCCGAACTCTTCCACGGCTATACCTATTCAGCCCATCCGGTCGCCTGCGCCGCCGGCATCGCGGCGCTCGACATCTACGAGAAGGAAGGCCTGTTCGCCCGGGCCAAGACGCTGTCGCCCCAATTCCTCGACCTCGTCTTCGGCCTGCGCAATCTGCCCCAGGTGGTGGACCTCCGCGGTTACGGCATGATGGCGGGCATCCAGCTCAAACCGGGCGCCACGCCGGGGGCCAAGGGCAGCACCGTGCAGCGCCTGCTGTTCGACGCCGGCCTGCACCTGAAGGCGACGGGCGACGCCCTGATCTTCGCTCCCGCCCTGGTGGTCGGCGAAGACGATCTCGCCCGCATGGTCGAGATCCTGCAGAAGGTGCTCGGCCGGGCCGATCTCTGAGCGCCCTTCCGACCAGTTACCAAGTCGTCATGCCCAGGCTCGCCCCACCGCTGTCCGGTTCAGGAAATCGGATTGTTTCAAGGCACCCCGGCACCACTCGCGATCGTCATGCCCGGGCTCGTCCCGGGCATCCACGTAGGGACGAGCCACGGTCGCCCGCCCAAGAGGCTGCCTGGCCGCGTGGATGGCCGGGACTGCGCCCGTCCATGACGCCCGGAAATGTGGGGCCCTAGCCGCGACGGCGGCGCTCAATCCTCGAATGTCGTGGCGATCGCCAGGGAGCGTTTAAGGGTCTTGGTGACCGGGGTCTTTTCGATGATCTCGGCCAGGCGGGCGCGCTGCTCGGCGTCGAGCGGGCCGCCCAGGCGCACCGTGCGGCGGATCGATTCGGTGCCTTCGCCATCGCGGAAGAAGCTGAGGCGGACCTCGATCCGGCCGAGGGCCCAGCCCTTGCGGTCGCCATAGAGCCGCAGCGTCGCCGAAGAACAGGCGCCGAGGGAGGCGAGCAGCAGTTCGTAAGGCGCCGGCCCGGTGTCGGTGCCGCCGTTGTCCGCCGGTTCGTCGGCCGTCAGATGGTGCTGGCGGGTGGTGATGGCCTGGGCCAGGCCCTGTTCGCTGACGACGGTGGCCTTGGCCATGGGCTTCTCCTCAGGCCGCCCATTGGCCGGCGGCGATGGCGACGAAAATGAGCAGGCCGACGCGCGCATTCGACTTGAAGCGGGCGAGGCACATCGGGCTGTCGTCGAAATCGGTGCTCGCCGCCTGCCAGGCGAAATGCGCGGCCGCCAGCGCCAGGCCGAGCCAGAACGGCCAGGCCAGGCCGACCAGCGCGCCCGCGGCGCCGATCAGGGCGATGGTCACCGTATAGACCAGCCACAGGAAGGGCCGGGTCTTCGCACCCAAACGCAGCGCGGTCGATTTCACGCCGACGATGGCGTCGTCGTCCTTGTCCTGATGGGCATAGATCGTGTCGTAGCCCAGCGTCCAGGCGATGCCGGCGACATAGAGCAGCAAAGGCGCCAGGTCGAGCGAACCGCGCACCGCACTCCAGCCGACCAGGGCACCCCAGTTGAAGGCGATACCCAGCACCGCTTGCGGCCAATAGGTGATCCGCTTCATGAAGGGATAGATCACCACCGGCACCATGGCACCGAAGCCGAGCCAGATCGTGTAGCTGTTCAGCGACAGCAGCACGGCGAGGCCGATCAGGAGCTGAAGCCCGAGGACCAGGAAGGCGCCCTTGAGCCCGATGGCGCCCGACGGCAGCGGCCGGCCCCGCGTCCGCGCCACCTGGGCGTCGATGTCGCGATCGGCAATGTCGTTGATGGTGCAGCCGGCGCCGCGCATCACCGATGCGCCGACCAGGAAGAGCAGCAGGAGGCGCCAATCCGGCAGCCCGCCTGCGGGCGCCGCCAGCGCCGTCGACCACCAGCAGGGCAGCAGCAGCAGCCAGATGCCGATCGGCCGGTCGGCCCGGGCGAGGCGGAGCGCCGGGCGGAGCGCTGCCGGCATACGGTCGACCCAGGAGCCGGGCACGGCATCCGCGGGCTTCAATTCGGGGGTGGCCAAGGGCGCGGTGGGCATGGTCATCTCGCTGTGCTACCCCCAAAGGCGATCCGTCTCAAGGAGCCATTCTCGTCATGCGCGACCGTCCCCGCCACCGCCTGTTCCTCGACGCCGACCTCGGCCCGGGCGGCGGCGTGCCCCTGGCCGAGGGACAGGCCCATTATCTCCTCAACGTGTTGCGGCTCGACAACGGCGGCGAAGTCTGCGCCTTCAACGGGCGCGACGGCGAATGGCGGGCGGCGCTTGCCCGGATCGGCAAGAAGGGCGCCGCCCTGGTGCCGTCCGAACGTCTGGCGGCCCAGCCGGCGGAGGCGGAGACCGTCCTTGTCTTCGCCCCGATCCGCGGCGCCAAGGTCGAATTCGTCGCCGAGAAAGCGACCGAGCTGGGTGCCACCCGCCTGGTTCCGGCGGTGACGCGGCGGACCGTGATCGACAAGGCCAACCCGGCCCGCATGCGCGCCAATGCGATCGAGGCGGCGGAACAATGCGGCCGCCTGGCGATCCCCGAGATCGCGCCGATCCGGAGGCTCGACCAGGTGCTGGGCGATTGGGATGCCGCGATCCCCCTGTTCTTCTGCGACGAGGCGGGCGATGCGCCCCACCTGCTGGCCGCCGCAAGCGGCATCGGCGAGGCGCCGGCCGGCGTGCTGATCGGCCCCGAAGGCGGCTTCGACCAGGGCGAGCGCGACCTCCTCCGCCGCCTGCCCTTCGTCCGCCCGGCCGGACTCGGCCGCCGCATCCTGCGCGCCGAGACCGCGGCCATCGCGGCGCTGGCCCTGATCGAGGCGGCACGGCTCGCCTAGAGTATCGGCGAAAGGAGAGGCCAGAACGGGCGATCGGACGGATACCCGAGGTCGCGCTCGCGGCGATACCGGCCCGAGCACCGGGCCCGCCTGAAGAGGCGGGCCCGGCAACCGATAGTCGGCGGGGCCTCGGGCCGTCGCGTCAGACCTGCGCCAGGCCGCCATCGGCGAATATTTCGCCGCCGGTCATGAAGCTGCTGTCAGAAGACGCCAGGAATGCGGCCACCGCCGCCGTCTCCGACGGATCGCCGGTGCGGCCGAGCACCGTCGTGGCACCGATCGCGTCCATCCCCTCCTCGCCCAGGACATCGAGCGCCAGCTCGGTCTTGATCGGCCCTGGCGACAGAACGTTGACGCGGATGCCGGTGCCACGGAGGTCCAGCGCCCAACTGCGCGCAAGGTTGCGGACGGCCGCCTTGGTGGCGCTGTAGATGCTGAACTTCGGCGTCCCCATCACGCCCGTGGTCGAGCCGGTCAGGATGATCGAGCCGCCCTCCGTCATCAGCGGCAGGGCCTTCTGCACCGTGAAGACCAGCCCCTTCACATTGACGTCGAAGGTCTGGTCATAGTGCTCCGGCGTGATCTCGCCGAGCGCGGCGAAAGACCCGGTGCCGGCATTGGCGAACAGAATGTCGAGCCTGCCCCGTTCCGCTTTCACCGTCTCATACAGCCGGTCGAGGTCGGCCGGATCGGTGACCGAGCCGCTGACCGCCCGTGCCTGGGGCCCCACCTCGGCCACGGCGGCGTCGAGTGCTTCCTGCCGCCGCCCGAAGAGGTAGACGAAGGCCCCTTCGTCGATGAACCGCTTGGCGGGCGCTCCCGACGACCGCAACGAGCGCACACGGCAACTCGACAAATTCTGATCCGGGCCTTTTTCTCAACGCAAACATGTTACGAAGTTGACGGGGTCCGCTTGCTTAAGCGCGTAAGCAATCTGTTCCTCGGCAAACCTGCTCGTCTTCACAGCTCGCTCCTTCCTCAGGGGTCGTCACAGCGCCGCAAAACTCTCACTCACAACGGAGGAAAAATACGGGGGGACATCAAGGCCGGAAGCTCTCATTCAGCCCGGACATGAAACCGGGAGACCATCACCGACAGTGCGCCGGGTGAACAGCCGGCAGCGAAGTCCTGCCTGATTGGCTATAGAGATGTCTGCCTTGCGCAGGATCTCACTCATTTGCTTTCAGCATAGCGAGATGAGTTAACATCTCGCTAGGGCTACAACGTTCGCTATTGCTCGTCTTCCGGACGAAGAGGCGTTCGACGCCAATCGAATTCACTCAACAGGCTTGCCGCATCGTCGTCGAACTCGGCCCGATACTGGTGGACATGGACGCCCAGCGGCTCGATCCGGCCCTCATGAAAACCCAGATCGACGAGCACGCGCCTGACGCTATCCAGCGGCTCACCTTCGACAAACAGAAAATTGTGCCGATCCCAGATCAAGGTGTGGCCAGACCTGGGAGAGTGCACCCACAAATCATGCCGACCGTCGCTGGCAAAAAAGGACGCATATCGATTCAGAAGATCGTTCAGTTCACTCTTCGACAATTCGCGGCTCTGATATCTGCCCGCCTCTCCCTCACCCCTCGGCGTATGAAGAACGTAGAGGACGTAAAACGGGGGCGGAAACAAGTTTGCAAGCCGGCCGAAGAGATCGGAATGATCGTCGGGAACCCGCAATGCAATTCGAGCCACACCCGTCGACATCATGCCGACTTCGAAAATCGCCGGCGGTGAATCCGCCGAACCGCCGCCCTCCAAGTCCAGCGTGAGCTTGCGCACCGGATGACGCCTTTCCCACAGCGCTCGGTCAGGCGGCTGCCGTCAGCACGGTGCGGCCGACACCAGGATGCCCTGGTCCCCTCACTCCCACTCGATGGTCCCCGGCGGCTTCGAGGTGATGTCGTAGACGACGCGGTTGATGCCTTTGACTTCGTTGATGATGCGGGTCGCGACGCGGCTGAGGAAGGCGTGTTCGAAGGGGTAGCTGTCGGCCGTCATGCCGTCGACCGAGGTCACCGCACGGAGGCCGCAGACCTGGTCGTAGGTGCGGCCGTCGCCCATCACGCCGACCGTGCGGACGGGGAGCAGCACGGCGAAGGCCTGCCAGATCTCGTCGTAGAGGCCGGCCTTGCGGATCTCTTCGAGATAGATCTTGTCGGCCTTGCGCAGGATCTCGAGCTTGTCCTTGGTGATGTCGCCGGGCATGCGGATGGCGAGGCCGGGGCCCGGGAACGGGTGGCGGCCGACGAAGGCTTCGGGCAGGCCGAGTTCGCGGCCGAGGGCGCGGACCTCGTCCTTGAAGAGTTCGCGCAGGGGTTCGACCAGCTTCATGCGCATCCGCGCCGGCAGGCCGCCGACATTGTGGTGCGACTTGATGGTGACACTCGGCCCGCCGGAGAAGGAGACGCTTTCGATCACGTCGGGGTAGAGCGTGCCCTGGGCCAGGAAATCGGCGCCGCCGATCGCCTTGGCTTCCTTCTCGAAGACGTCGATGAAGGTGGCGCCGATGATCTTGCGCTTCTGCTCGGGGTCGGTGACGCCGGCCAGCTTGTCGAGGAACAGGTCCTCGGCATCGGAATGGATCAGGCGGATGTTGTAGTGGTCGCGGAACAGCGTCACCACTTCCTCCGCCTCGCCGGCGCGCATCAGGCCGGTGTCGACGAAGACGCAGGTGAGCTGGTCGCCGATCGCCTCGTGCAGGAGCACGGCGACCACCGAACTGTCGACCCCGCCGGACAGGCCGCAGATCACCCTTCCGCTGCCGACCTGGGCGCGGATCCGGGCGATTTCCGCCTCGCGGAAGGCATGCATGGTCCAATCGGCCTTGCAGCCGGCGACTTCATGGACGAAGCGGGAGATCAGCTTGGCGCCGTCCGGCGTATGCACCACCTCGGGGTGGAACTGCACGGCATAGATCCGCTTCTCGTCGTTGGCGATCGCGGCGAAGGGAGCACCCGGCGAGGTGGCGACGACGCGGAAGCCGGGCGGGATCGCGGTCACGCGGTCACCGTGGCTCATCCACACCTGGGGCGCGTCGCCAATGGCCCAGAGGCCGTGGAACAGGCGGCAGTCGTCGGTCACGTCGAGCTGGGCACGGCCGAATTCGCGGTCGTGGCCGGGTTCGACCTTGCCGCCCATCTGGTGGCAGATCACCTGTTCGCCGTAGCAGATGCCGAAGATCGGCCGGCCCGCGTTCAGGATCTCTTCCGGCGCGCGCGGCCCGTTCTCCTCGGTCACCGAGGCGGGGCTGCCGGACAGGATCACGGCCTTGGGGTTCAGGCGGTCGAAGCCTTCCTTCGCCTTGGCGAAGGGGACGATCTCGCAGTAGACCCCGGCTTCGCGGACGCGGCGGGCGATGAGCTGTGTCACCTGCGAGCCGAAGTCGACGATCAGGATGGTGTCGGTGGCGGAATGGATGGGGGGAAGGGCGGCGTCTGACATGGCCGGACGCTACTGATAAGGCCCGTCCGAGTAAACGGCATTTTCCGCCCCCGCCCCCATCGCGAATGCAGTGGTCAACTACCCGGATTTGCCTTCTTATAGGCGTCGATGGCCGATTGCAGCGTGGCCAGTTCGGTGCAGCCGGACGGGCACAGGCGCTTCAATTCGGCGAGTTGGCCCTCGGCCTTGCCCAGGTTCTTCAGCTCGAGATAGGCCTCGCCCAGATATTCATGGGCGCCCTTGTGATCGGGGTCGAGCTTCAGCGCCTTCCAATAGTGTTTCTGCGCCTCGTCGTGATGGCCGAGCTTGCGGTGCGCGAAGCCGAGCAGGTTCTCGGCATCGGCATTCTCGGAATCCTCGGCGACGGCGGCGGTCAGATGCTTGACCGCACTCTCGTAATCCTTGGCGTCGACGGCCTTCTGGCCGGCCTCGAATTCTTCCGAGGTCGACGAGCCGCCCCCGAAGGCCCAGGCCGGATGATTCCAAGCGGCGACCGCCGCGGCCAGCAGGGCAGCCGCGACAACAGGTTTCAGGCGCATGGTGATTCCCCCCTCATCCAAGGCAGCCACGCCACGTGGCCGCATCCCTTTATGCCGCGAAAGCGGGGCGCCGGCCACCGCCGATGGCCGCCCGCGTGACCATCGTCACCGCTCAAGCGGCGCGGCGAAGGACCGAGAGGAAGAAACCGTCGGTGCCCTGTGCCGCCGGATCGAGGGCGATGCCGAGCGGGCCGCCGGGAATACCGGGCAGGAGCACGCCGTGGTCGACCGGCGCGAAATCCGCCCGGCGCGCCAGGAAGCCCTGCACCACATCCTCGTCCTCTTCGACAAAGACGGAGCAGGTAGCATAGACGAGACGGCCGCCCGGCTTCACCAGGCCGGCCGCCTGGTCGAGGATACGGGCCTGGAGCGCGGCCAGTTCGGCGACCCGGGCCGGCGTCGTCGTCCAGCGCTGGGCCGGCGCGCGGCGCCAGGTGCCCGACAGGCTGCAAGGCGCATCGACCAGCACGCAGTCGAACCTGCCCGCTTCCGCCGCCAGGAAGTCGGCCGAGATTTCCGCCTGTTCGACGAAATTCTGGATGCCCGCCCGTTCGAGCCGCGGCGCCATGCGGCCGAGCCGGCGCTTCTCGACATCGAGGGCGGCCAGCCGGCCCTTGGCCCCCATGGCGGCGGCGAGCGCCAGGGTCTTGCCGCCGGCCCCGGCGCAGAAGTCGGCCACCGCCTGCCCAGGCTCGGCGGCGCAGGCGAGCGCCACCAGTTGCGAGCCTTCGTCCTGGATCTCGATCCGCCCTTCGGCGAAGGGGGCGAGCTGGCCCAGCCTCTCCCGCCCGGCGACCCGAATGCCGGCCGGCGCGTGGGCCATGGGCTCCACCGTGAGGCCGAGGGCGCGCAATTCGGCCAGCGCCGCCTCGCGTGTGGTCTTCAGCGTGTTGACGCGAAGGTCGAGCGGGGCACGGCCCCCCATGGCCACCATCACTTCGGCAAGGCGCGGGCCGTAGCGGCGGGCCAGCAGGGGTTCCAGCTCGGCCGGGTAGTCGCCCACGACCCAGGCGGGCAGTTCCCGCCCCTCGGCCAGGCGGTCGAGCGCCTGGCGTTCCGCAGGGTCTAGCGGGGCCGGTGCGTAACCTTCGCCGCTGCACAGCTGCTCCAGCGTCGCGGCGTCGGTGAAGCCAGTGAGCACGGCGGCGGCGAAGACGGCCAGGCGGGGCGCGATCCCCTGCCCCACCCCGGTCAGCCAGCCGAGGCTTTGTCCGCGGCGGACGGCATACCAGAGCAGGCTGGCGACGGCCGCCCGGTCACCCTTGCCGGCATAGCGGCGGTTGCGGAAATAGCGGTCGACGACGCGGTCCGCCGCCTCGCCGCCGGCCCCGATTTCGGCCAGCAGCTCGATCGCGGCCGCGACCCGGGCGGCGGGCTGCATGTCGGCTCAGCGGCCGCCCTGGGGGTAGTTCGGGCTCTCGCGCGTGATGGTCACGTCGTGGACATGGCTCTCGCGCAGGCCCGCATTGGTGATGCGGACGAATTGGGCGCGTTCCTGGAACTCGGCCACGGTGCCGGCGCCGGTATAGCCCATGGCGGCGCGAAGCCCGCCGACGAGCTGGTGGATCACGGTATGGACCGAACCCTTGTAGGGCACCTGGCCCTCGATGCCTTCGGGCACCAGTTTCAGCGTGTCCTTCACTTCTTCCTGGAAGTAACGGTCGGCCGAGCCGCGCGCCATGGCGCCAACGGAGCCCATGCCGCGATAGGACTTGTAGCTGCGGCCCTGGTAGAGGAAGACCTCGCCCGGGGCCTCGTCGGTGCCGGCCAGCAGCGAGCCGACCATGGCGACCGAGGCGCCGGCCGCGATCGCCTTGGCGAAATCGCCCGAGAGCTTGATGCCGCCGTCGGCGATCACCGGAATGCCGGCATCGCGGCAGACGCTGGCGACATCCATGATCGCGGTGAGCTGGGGCACGCCGACACCGGCGACCATGCGGGTGGTGCAGATCGAGCCGGGCCCGATGCCGACCTTGATGGCATCCGCGCCGGCATCCATCAGGGCCTTGGCGGCGGCGGCGGTGGCGACATTGCCGGCCACCACCTGAGCTTCGTTGGAGAGCCGCTTGATGCGGTCGACGGCGGCCACGACGCGGGCCGAATGGCCGTGCGCGGTATCGACCACGATCAGGTCGCAGCCGGCCGCGATCAGGGCTTCCGCCCGGGCGAAGCCGTCGTCGCCCACCGTGGTGGCGGCGCCGACGCGGAGCCTGCCGGCGACATCCTTGGCGGCATTGGGATGCTGCTGCGACTTCTCGATGTCCTTGACCGTGATCAGGCCGACGCAGCGGAAGGCGTCGTCGACGACCAGCAGCTTTTCGATCCGGTGCTTGTGCAGCAGGCGCTTGGCCTCGTTGCGGTCGATATTGTCCTTCACCGTGACCAGGTTTTCCTTGGTCATCAGTTCGGAGATGAGCAGGTCCTGATTGGTGGCGAAGCGGACGTCGCGGTTGGTCAGGATGCCGACCAGCCTGCCCGAGCCGGGCTCGACCACCGGAATGCCGGAAATCGAATATTTCCGCATCAGGGCGTGGGCATCGGCCAACGTCTGATCCGGGGTGATGGTGACCGGGTTCACCACCATGCCGGATTCGAACTTCTTCACCTGGCGGACATGGTCGGCCTGCTGCTCGATTTCCATGTTGCGGTGGATGATGCCGATGCCGCCGGCCTGGGCCATGGCGATCGCCATGCTGGCCTCGGTCACCGTGTCCATCGCCGCCGACATCAGAGGCACGTTCAATTCGATCGAGCGAGTGATGCGGGTCTTGGTATCGACCTGGGCGGGCAGAACACTGGACGCGGCAGGCTGCAGCAGGACGTCGTCGAAGGTGAGAGCTTCGCGGATCTGCATGGAATCCTCCGTCGCAGCGAAAAGAGCCGTACCTGAATCAGGGTCGCGCTCTATAGCACAGGGTCGTCTCCCGGCCTAGCCGTCAGACGCAGGCCCGCCATGCAGTGCAGCGTGAACCTCAGCGGCCGAAGACGCCGAGCAGCCGGGCCACCAGCCCGCCCCGCCCCTTGCCGGCCGGCGCCGGCAGGCGGGACTTCCGCTCGCGCCAGCCCATTTCGAAGAAACCGGCTTCGAGCCGGCAGGCTTCGGCGAAGCTGCGGA
>Ga0265297_10006417_pt1 | contig 17109 bp, 10 predicted proteins | sample Munlanlwell13791_FD_192502 | JGI IMG/M metagenome (GOLD analysis project Ga0265297, IMG submission 192502) | Leachate microbial communities from a municipal landfill in Southern Ontario, Canada - Leachate well 137-91 | ecosystem: Engineered > Solid waste > Landfill > Unclassified | place...
GGTCTCGACATATAGTTTCTGGGGAGGAAACTGGATGGTGGCATCGCCGCTGTGCACTCCGGCAAACTCCACGTGTTCGCTTATGGCATAGGCTATGATCTCACCGTCGCGGGCTACAGCATCCATTTCTACTTCTTTGGCATTTTCAATGAATTGGCTCACGACCACGGGATGCTGCTTACTCACATTCGCGGCCAGTTTAAGGAACCGTTCCATTTCACCGTGATTGGAACATACATTCATGGCCGCTCCGCTGAGTACATAACTGGGTCTTACCAGGACGGGATAACCTACTTCGTTTACAAAGGCATCAATTTCACCGAGCGAAGACAACTCTTTCCAGCGGGGCTGGTCAACACCAATCCGGTCGAGCATGGCCGAGAATTTGTGCCGGTCTTCGGCATTATCAATATACTTAGCCTCTGTGCCGAGGATGGGAACTTTATGCGCATCCAGGGCCATGGCCAGGTTATTGGGTATCTGGCCTCCGGTAGAAAGAACCACTCCCCTGGGAGATTCCAGCTCAATGATATCCATTACCCTTTCGAAAGTAAGCTCGTCAAAATAGAGCCGATCGCACATGTCGTAGTCGGTAGAAACGGTTTCCGGATTGTAATTGATCATTACAGAACGCCAGCCTTCCTTGCGAATAGTCAGCAGCGCCTGCACACCGCACCAGTCAAATTCAACGGAACTTCCAATGCGGTAGGCTCCGGAGCCCAATACTACAATGGACCGTCCGTCCTTTTTGTAATCAATATCATGAGTCACCCCTCCGTAAGTAAGGTACAGGTAATTGGTCTGAGCCGGGTATTCGGCGGCCAGGGTGTCAATCTGTTTTACCACCGGCAGAATGCCCAGCGCTTTTCTTATCTTCCTTATTTTAAGAGGACTTTCGTTATTCATTTTCTCCTTCCAGAGAGCACGTGCGATCTGAAAATCAGAGAAGCCCTGGCGCTTAGCCAGACGAAGCAGTTCAATCTCCTGTCCGCCCCAATTACTGCATGTTTCATCGGAAGGCGGGGTCAGCGTTTCCAGTGCAGTACCTGTTTTAAAGATCAATTCCAGCTTTTGGAGAAACCATCGGTCAATTTTGGTCAGCTCGTATATCTGGTCAATCGTATAACCGGCACGCATTGCCTTACTGATTACGAAAATACGCATGTCGGTGGGTTCGCGTAAAGCCTTGTCTATATCTTCAATAACAAGTTCTTTGTTCTCGACAAATCCGTGCATGCCCTGGCCTATCATACGTAACCCTTTCTGTATGGTTTCCTCGAAGGTCCTTCCAATGGCCATCACCTCGCCCACAGATTTCATACTGCTGCCGATCTCCTTGGCAATACCGTGAAATTTACCCAGGTCCCAGCGGGGAATTTTGCAGACAACATAATCCAGTGCGGGCTCAAAAAAGGCCGGTGTGGTACGTGTAACCGAATTCTTAAGTTCATGCAATCCATAACCAAGCGCCAGTTTTGCCGCGACAAAAGCAAGCGGATAACCGGTTGCTTTCGAAGCAAGGGCGGAAGAACGGCTCAGTCTGGCGTTCACTTCTATAACCCGGTAATCCTCGCTTTCCACATCAAATGCATACTGGATGTTGCATTCGCCCACAATGCCAATATGGCGAATAATCCTGATAGCCATTTCACGCAGGTGCTGACATTCCGTGTCGGTAAGGGTTTGCGTGGGCGCCACCACAATACTTTCCCCGGTATGGATACCCAGCGGGTCAAAATTCTCCATGTTACATACGGTAATACAGTTATTGTATTTATCCCGTACCACTTCATATTCAATCTCCTTCCAGCCTTTAAGGCTTTTTTCCACCAGTACCTGGGACGCAAAGGCAAAGGATTTTTCCGCAAGGATTTCCAATTCCTTTTCATTGTCACAAAAACCCGAGCCCAGGCCTCCGAGTGCATAAGCAGCCCTCAGGATCACGGGGTATCCGAGATCGGCGGCCGCTTTTTTGGCGTCTTCCAAAGAATTAACTGCAGTGCTTTTTATTGTTTTTATGTTAATTTCATCGAGTTTGCGCACAAACAGTTCGCGGTCTTCGGTATCTATGATGGCCTCGATGGGCGTACCTAATACTTGTACACCGTATTTTTCAAAAACTCCCATCCGGTGGAGTTCAACCCCGCAGTTCAATGCAGTTTGTCCCCCGAAGGCCAGAAATATACCCTGGGGACGTTCTTTTTTTATGACTTTCTCGACAAAAAAAGGAGTAACCGGGAGAAAGTAAACGGTATCTGCCACCCCTTCCGAAGTTTGCACAGTTGCAATGTTCGGGTTGATCAACACCGTCTCAATACCTTCTTCTCTGACCGCTTTTAAAGCCTGCGATCCGGAATAGTCAAACTCTCCGGCTTCACCTATTTTGAGTGCTCCGGAACCGAGCACAAGTATTTTTCTGATCTGCTGCATAGCGTGCTATAATAATGCTTTGAATTTATCAAAAACCGTTATAGTGTCGGTAGGACCACTGGCGGCTTCGGGGTGGAACTGAGAAGAAAAGAAGGGTTTTGTCTTATGACAAACGCCTTCGTTGGTGCCATCGTTCAGGTTGGTGTAGAGCGGAGCCCAATCTTTGCCCAATCCTTTGGTATCGAGCGCATAGCCGTGATTCTGAGACGTAATATGACATATATTGGTTCCCTCCTCTCTTACCGGCTGGTTGTGGCTCCTGTGTCCGTATTTAAGTTTATATATGGATGCACCGGCAGCAGCTCCCAATAACTGATTCCCCATGCAGATTCCGCAAATGGGTTTATTGTCATTAAAAGCATCCTTAATATGCGCAATAGTTTCTTTACACATGGCCGGATCGCCCGGGCCGTTGCTTATGAACAGACCGTCGTAATCCAACTCCCTGAAATCATAATCCCAGGGTACACGAATCACAGAAATATTCCTGGACAACAGATTTCTGATAATATTATGTTTCACCCCGCAGTCTATCAGGACAACCTTCTTAGTGTCCGGACCCAGATCGTAACGAATTACCTCTTTACAGGACACCCGGTCCACCAGGTTTATAAGATTGGGATCAACAAAATCGACGATACTTTCAGCATCGTCGCCAATAATAATTTTACCTTTCATGGATCCCTTCTCACGCAGTAATTTGGTAAGCGCCCGGGTATCCACATCGTACACCCCTGGGATTTTCTCCGCGGCAAGCCACGCCGCCAGGCTGTCTTTTGCGTTCCAGTGACTGTAATCTTTACTGTAATCGAAAACCACCAGGGCTTCCACATGGATCTGTTCACTCTCCATGAACCTGGAAAGTCCGTTGGGAAGAGAAACGCGTTCAGGAACGCCGTAATTGCCCACCAACGGATAGGTCATAACCAAAATCTGTCCGGCATAGGAAGGGTCGGTCAACGATTCGGGATAGCCCATCATGGCAGTATTAAAAACCACCTCGCCCGCAACAGATTTCTCATACCCAAAGGATTTGCCCTCAAAAACCGTCCCGTCTTCAAGAATAATTCGTGCTTTTATCGTCATTTAGTGAAATCTTAAATCGGGCAAAAGTACGAAAAAAAAGCATATTACAGGTATACTGCTACGCTTTTTGAAAGACTCAGATTGTCCGACGAAGATCCTATGCAAAGTTCAATCACACCGCTTTCCAGTTTCCACGCATGAGTAGCTTCATCCCAGTATTGTAAAGAAGAAACGGGGACGGTCAGTTTCACCGGTTTCTTTTCTCCCGGATTAAGAGCCACTCTTTTGAACGCCTTCAATTCTTTAACAGGAAACTCAACGTTGTTTCCGGTACGTTTTATATACAGCTGGACTACCTCTTCTGCTTTTCTGTCTCCTGTATTTGCCAGAACAAACGAAACATCTATTTTTTCATCCGCACTGTAGGCATCTTTCCCGGTTTTAATACCTGAATATTCAAAACGGGTATAGGAAAGACCGTGTCCGAACGCATACAGGGGACGTATCTGCTGCCGGTCAAACCAGCGATAACCCACGTAAAACCCTTCTTTATATTCGGCTCTTTCCGAGGCCGGATAACACTCAAGTGCATAAGCCGGTGAATCTTCCAGTCTCACCGGGAACGTAAAGGGAAGCCGTCCCGAAGGAGAAACGGAACCCAGCAGTATATCGGCCAGGGCATTCCCGCTTTCGGAACCGTTGAACCACGAGACGAGCATGGCGGGCGAGCAAGCTTCAACCGTGGTCAGATCAACCGGTGCACCGGCTACCACAATTGTTACAATATTTGGATTGACAGCGGCAACGGCCTTGATCAGTTCATCCTGCATGGAAGGAAGGAAAATATTGGTTCGGTCGGCCCCTTCGGTTTCCACCTCACGGTTATTTCCGGCAAAGAAAAGCACCACATCTGCCCACCGGGCTGTTTCAAGAGCCTCGGCTAATAACACAGAATCGAGACCGGCGCCCAGTATGCCTTCTCCGCCCAACATTCCGCCCGTTCCGGTAAGAACCACACCGCCCAAAACACCGCCGCGCTCCCGGTCCTGACGGGTATATCCTTTGTATCCACGGGCATATACTATCTCGGCTTTGTCTGCGATCCTGTTTTTCAGGCCTTCCAGCGGCGTCACTTCGTACCGGGCTTTAACACCGGCACCGATTCCTCCCAAAGCATTGGCAGATAAAGCATTCTCCCCTATTACAGCTATTTTGCCATACTTGACTGGGTCAAGAGGAAGTATCTCTCCTTTATTCTTTAACAGAACAATGGATTTTGTAGCAATTTCATACACTGCAGCACTGTTTTCCGGGGTATTCACCGGCGCAATATTCGCCTCTGCTTCGGGTATCGGTTTTACTGCCATCCGTACACGCAGAATATTCCTTATTTTTTTGTCTATTACCTCAACGGGGACAACTCCCTGTTGAACCGAGTCGAGTAACGCTTTACCAAAGAACCATCCCATGGGCATTTCCACATCCAGGCCGTTCATTGCAGCGTCAACAGTACTGTGTGTGCCACCCCAGTCCGAAACAATCATCCCTCTAAAGCCCCATTCGTCCCGCAATATTCTGTTCTGAAGCAAATCGTTTTCCGAACACCACTGTCCCCCCACTTTATTATAAGCAGCCATCACACCCAGGGCACCGCCCTCCATTACAGCGGCCCTGAAAGGCTCCAGATAAATTTCACGCATGGCGCGTTCACTCACAATGACATCTACAATGCCCCGGCTGTTTTCCTGGTTATTCAGCGCATAATGCTTCACACAGGCTGCAGCCCCGTTTTCCTGTACGCCCCTGACATATCCGACCGCCAGCCTGGCACTCAGGAAAGGATCTTCGCTCAGGTATTCGTAAGTACGGCCGCCTGTGGGTATTCGCTGGATATTGATGGCCGGTCCCAATATCATGTCTTTACCCCGGGTACGGGCTTCTGCGGCAAGGGTTTTACCATATTTATATGCCATGTCCTCACTCCAGGTGGCAGCCAGTGCAGATCCTGTTGGGAAGAACGTAGCTGAATCCGTAGTCCAGCCGATTGGAGCCCAGGAATGAGGTTCCAGCTCCTCTCTTACGCCAAACGGGCCGTCTGCATATTTCATGGGAGCAATACCAAGCCTCTCAACGCCACCCGAACTGAACATGGTTTGTCCGTGAAGCATGCTTACTTTTTCTTCCAGGGTCATCTGTGAAATAAGATCGTTTATTTGATTTTCAGTGTTGACGGTACATGCTCCCAGCATATACACACTCAGTAATACCAGCGCTTTTTTCATTTTGCGAAGATAAAAAAACAAAAAAGAAATACCTATATTTGTCATCATCTGAAAAACTGGAGGACTGATCATGAAATCGTTATTCCTTGCCATTGCACTATTAATCATATCTGCCTTTCCTGTGGAGGCACAATCTATTCTTCACCGCATTGGAAAAACGGCGAAAGAAGCCGCCGAGCGCACCATTGAAAGAAAAACGGAAGAAAAAGTGGAAGAGGCTGTTTCAAAAACCGTAGATGACGCTTTAACAAAATCCGAGGAAGAGACTGAAGAGTCTGAAACCAGGGTCAAACCGGGTAATAAAGCCAACACTGGCAACAACGCTTCCGTACAAGCCGAGAACACTTCCGGACAAGCCCCTCAAACCCGGAAAGCCGAGATGGCCTGGGCCAAATCTGACTTTGTGGCCGGTGACGAAATCTTTTTTGAGGACAATCTGTCGGGCGAAAAATTGGGAGAGTTTCCCTCCCAATGGGATATTCTTCAGGGCAATGCAGAAGTGGCACAAATTAACGGGGCCAACGCCATTCTGTTGGCGGACGATGCCGAGTTGACGCCTTTGATGGAGCATTCGACGGCTTTTCTGCCGGACATTTTTACTTTGGAGTTCGATTTCTTCCTTAATGAAATGACCGAAGAAAATTCAGACTCGGGATTCAGCAGATACCGTGTGTTGTTTTTTGACAACAAGGCTGGTGAATATGAAAATATCGATAACACCATATTAGATCTGGACTGGTTTTCGCCCTACGGAGAAATTGACTGCCATTACAGCACTGCGTCTTATGAAAACAGAAGTGCTACGGCCAATCTCGAATTTAATTTCGGGGAATGGAACCATTTTGCCCTTTCATTCAATAAAAGAGCACTAAAGGTATACATCAACGGAACACGTATTATTAATGTCCCTAATGTTGCCGCTCCACAGCGGGTTACTATCGGACAGGGCTGGGCCCATCCTAATACCGCATTCATCCGCAATGTGCGTTTGGCCAAAGGGGCCGTACCCCTGTACGACCGGATGATGCAGGACGGCAAATTCATCAGCTACGGGATTACTTTTGATGTGGGCAAGAGCCTTATTAAACCCGAATCGGCCGGCGAACTGAACCGGATTGTACAATTGATGAATGAAAATCCATCCCTGATTTTTAGTGTGGAAGGCCATACCGATGCCACAGGCTCGGCCCAGACTAACCAAAAACTTTCCGAAGCCCGTGCCGGGGCGGTGGTTGACCGCCTGGTGGAAATGGGTATTGACCGCAGCCGGCTTACCGCCAAAGGCCTCGGCCAAAACAGCCCAATTGCCGAAAACTCCACAGATGAAGGCCGGGCAAAGAACCGCCGGGTAGAATTTGTAAAGCAATAGTAAAACCTTCTGTCGATTATTGGGAAGTCAGGGTCAGTCCCGGGTCAATGCCTTTGAGCGTTGCCGGTACGCCGGTCTTCATCCAGACGGGCATGGGAGCGCCTTTCAGAAAGTGGTTGAAGAACTGTTCCAGGCGTATGCTCAGGTCTTTTGCATTTACACGCTCCCTAAGGTTATGTGACTCATTGTTGTATTGGAGCATCCATACAGGTTTGCCCAGCCTGCGCAGGGCAGTGAACAATTCTATGCCCTGATACCAGGGGACAGCCTCGTCTTTGTCGTTATGCATGATAAGTAAGGGGGTTTCCACATTTTCTGCAAAGAACAGGGGTGAATTTTCTATATAAAGATCAAATCCGTCCCACAGATTTTTCCCTATGCGACTCTGGGTGTGTTCATACTGGAACTGGCGGACCATGCCCGATCCCCAACGGATCCCGCCGTAAGCGCTGGTCATGTTGGATACGGGAGCACCCGCACCGGCTGCTTTCCATTTGAAGACCTGAGGCTGTGTAACCATGTAAGCCACCTGGTAGCCTCCCCAGCTTTGTCCCTGGATGGCAATGTTGTCTGCATCAATCCAGCTGTTCTCTGCAATGAGTTTCTTTACGCCCGGGACAATGCAGTCCAGTGCACTTTTGCCCGGATGCCCCGTCTGGTAAGTAATGTCGGGTACAAATACTATGTATTCATTGCTTACAAAGAAAGGAATGTTAATGGTAGAACGGCTGGGGGCAGGAGCCCTGTACGTATGCAGTGTCTGGGATGTCCTTTCATAAAAATATACAATCATGGGGTATTTTTTTGCAGGATCAAAATTTTCCGGTTTGTACAGGATGCCATCCAGTTCCACGCCTGTTGCAGATTTCCAGTGGACCAGTGTGGCGACACCCCAGTTATATTCCTTTTGCTGCGGGTTGATGTCTGTGATCTTTACCTGGGTTTTGAAATTGTCTTTTGTAAACCACACATCGGGGGAATTTTCAAAGTTGTGTTTGCTGTATATTATCACTTTTCCGTCTTTTGACCGGGTCAGGTAAACAAAGGTCATGGGTTCTTTAATCCAGGAGGTCATTGCCGGACGTCTTTTGCCCATCTGCTTGTAATAATACCCGCTTTCCTTTGTGGTGTTGTCAAAGACCGAAAAATAAACGGTTTCATCGGGCTTGACAGGATCTTTTTTCACCCCCGGAGTCCCTGCCGGCAACAACGTCTTATCAAGCCTAACTATACGGAAGGTGAGGTCTTCCCTTCGGCCCAGCCAGTCTGTAAGGTTTACCGGAGGCGTCTTTCCCGACGGATCTATCTGCCAGATGTCGTAGCGGTCGTTAATGAAAATTGCCTGGTCTCCTTCCATCCAGCCTTCGTTTCCATAGGAAGAGGCCATTTCCGGAGTATCGTGCAGTTCGTTTGCAAAAGAAACTTTCATGCATCCTGTCATACAAACGATCTGCCTGCTTCGTATATCATAAGAATACCAGTTCTGGTCCCGGTTGTTGAACCATATCAGGTATTTACCTTCGGAGGAGGCACTTACACCAGAAATGTATTGGTCTTCGAGGAGGACCGAGGCCGAACCGTCCTCAATGTTGATCAGGTACAGGTCGGAGCGGGGATTGGAACTCCAGGAGGACTCAAGCCGGTAATGGTAATCGCTCACTGAATAGCCCCAGTTTGCATCGTATTCCTGCGGAACCTGCACAATGTGGTACTCATCTTTGGAAAGCTGCCGCCACGATGTGGCCTGCCCGGATGCAGGGTTCTGCTGGTCTGCCAGATCCATTACGCACATGTAGGATTTTTTCAGTTCCCGGCTCAGATTCAGTAATTGCTGCGGCTGGATGTAATCGTCTTTGTAATGCCAGATATCCAGTTGCACTACTTCTGACGGGATAATGGTGGTGTCTTTTTCAGGCAGAACAGGGGCAATGCCAAAGAACAGCCTCTTTCCCGACTTGCTAATAATAAGGGCCCGGTTCTCACTAATCTTCCAGTCTTGCGCCAGGCCTTTCAGATTGTTGTCTATCAGCACCTTTGCCTTATCCAAATCCTGTTTGTAATACAGGATGCTGACATTATCTTTTCCCTGTTGGGTTGTATCCAAATTAGCATAGAAAACCAGGTTGCGGTTGTCTTCGCTTACAACGGGAAGTTTCACTTTCTGTTTCAGATCAAACGGAAAAATACAGCGCAGGAGCTTGTCTTTCGTGGTATACATAAACAATCCTGTTTCCAGCAGGCTGTCTTTGGAGTGGGGCCTTCTGACAAAAAAGAGGGTATCGCCGCCTGTACTGAAATCGTAATCAGAAACAGCCGGCAGCGTATCTGTGGACCCTGTTGCCAGGTGGTACACCATCAGGTTTTCTCCCTGATCCTTTTCTTTTTTATCAGCTTTTTTCCCACCGGTAGTGTCTGCAGGCATGTTGCACTGGAAAGCAATATGGGTTTTTCCCGATTTGGCAATTTTCACCGACTTCAGGAACGGTATCTTTTTCAGCTCTCCGGTAATGCAGTTATATATACCGAGTGTATCTTTTGGCATTTGGTCCGGTTTGACCTTCTTGAGTTTTGCTTCTTTTGTTTCCTTGAAAAACGGGTTGATGGATGCAATCAGGAAACGGCCGTCCGGAGTCAGCTTCGGCTGACTGGCCCTTTCAATACGATGCTTTTGCAGTGTCACCAGGTTGAGCACTTCTGTATACTTGTCGCCTTCTTGTTCCTGTACAAGGTACGAGGCATATTTCCCGTCTTCGCTCATTGATAAGGCTCCGACATTTTTCCAGGAATCGTAAACACTATGGTCCAGCGGCTTTTTATGTTCCTGTACAGGTTGTTGTGCCCGGGCAGAAGCAACAAAAAAAAGAATTGTCAATAATAGAATGGATTTTTTCATTGGAATCTTTTATGGATGCAGGGCCCAAAGATACATAAAATACTCCTGCGCAAGCGCTTTAAGCCTAGTGTTAATGTACTGCTTCTTAGCACCGCTCTTTTTCCCGGTCACATTATAGGAAGTAGCAAGTAACAACAACGCTACACAAACACATAACCACTTGTTATCGTGTTTCTTATAGGAGTCGGCCGGTTTTTCACTACTTACCACCCTCGGCCGTTTTTACGGTTTTCGGGTAATCTGAGGGGGAGGTGGTAAGTAATAGCAATGTTGCAATATACCGTAACTAACTATTCTAAAGCGCATTAGGAGAATTTACCGGTTTTTCGTTACTTACCACCTCCCGATTCCCTTGCCAACAATAACTATAATTCGTACCTTCGACTTGTTCATTGTTGGTATGGAGGGAAGATCTTGTGAAAAAAAAGCTTTATCATCTTTGCGTCAGTTCTCCGGAAGTCATGTTTCGTGTTCCGGCAGATTACTATCATGGTATTAACAGAGCCTGTCTGGCTGCTTACCACTATAATACCGGACTGTTGGCATACGCATATATGTCAAATCATTTTCATCTTATTGTAGAAACAGACAATCCGGCCGGATATATAGGGTCATTACGGAACGGATATAATAAATGGTTCAATAATAAATACTCGCGAAAAGGCCCCTTGGGTTATGCCGGCTTCCATGCAGTGGAATTGGACACTCTGGAACATATTCTGGACGGAACAACTTATGTACTAAGAAATGGTGTACACCACAATGTTGTATTATACCCGAGCGGATATCCTTTCTGTTCTACCAGGTATTATTTCATGAACGATTTCGGGATTAAGGGTCTGTATACTCCTCTTATGTCATGGACGGAACAACGGAGATATCTCCCCTGGAAAGTAAAACTACCGGCAGGTTATTTATTGGATAAAAGCGGATTACTAATACAGGAAAACATACTGCAAACTAAAATGGTAGAGCACTACTATGGATCTCCCAGAAAGTTCTCCTTTTATATGAATAAACTTTCAGGAGAAGAATGGGCTATGCTAAACATTGAATCATGGATGGGCACAATAACAAAAGAGTTGCTAAATAACGAAAAACTCACGGGAAAAGTCAACAAGATCAGCGACGTCGACGTATGTCTCTTTATTGATGAATGGTTAAAAGACAATAAAAACGGAGCTCCTTACACAACACTCCAAAAAGAGGAAAGACTCAGACTGGCTCTATTACTCAGGCAGAGAGGAACAGGCCCTGGTCAGATAGCCCGTTGCCTAGTCATTTCAAGGGACACTCTGGAACGTCATCTGCCATCTTCATGGTAGTTAAACATTCCGTGATAGTGTGAGCATCTTGGAATGGCTTCAGAATTTCACAACTCTGGCCGGGCTTGAAAAACTATTAAAGGTGGCTGTCACGTCCTTTAGATAAAGGACAAGCGTGTTGTCATCGTTAGCCTGGTACATGCCTTTCAACTGCGGATATTGATCCAGAACGTATTGTTTTGCCTCTATCCTTTCATCGGCGACAACTTTGGCCTCAATACGCAGCCACTGTCCTTTGCCGGAATCATATGCACAGATCTCCACTTTAGGATTGGCCATCATCTGCCGGGCCACATTCTTTTTCTTACCCGTCTGTATATAAAGTTTCTGCTCAAATATAACGACGGTTCCAAAAGGACGTACCTTGGGCTGGTCATTTTCAACGGTGGCAAGATAATAGACACCGCAGGTTCTTAAAAAATCATACACTTCTTTCATAGATTGTTCTTTTTGAAGATTCTGTTCTGTTTGTTGCGCATTCCTGCCGGAAGCAAAACACATTACTGTGAGCAGGGAAAAAAGAAGGAAAAGGGTTGTTCTTGTTTTCATGATATTTATTAATTATTAAACATTCCGGCAACCGTTTGAGCAGGTAATGATTCAACCGTATTGCCGTTTATACCGGTCATTGTTTCTGCCGCAAAAAGAGAATTAAGGATGGCTTCCTCCACCGCTTCTATGGCTGCCATAAAAAGTGAGGAGCATTCATCGTTGTGAAGATAAGTGGGCGTATAGGTCTGAGAAGGCGGTTGGGTGGCGGTGGCATATTCCCGGATCAGATTGCCGGGAGCCACGGATAACGCCAGCACATAATCACCGCTTCCGCTAGAAGCTATGCCTCCGGTCCGTGCCAGTCCCATCATACCTCTTTTGGCCAGACGTTCCAGGTTTCTTTCATTCAGTGGGGCATCGGTAATAATCACAATCATGCAGGAGCCGTCGGGTGACGGCATCAGGCCGGATATGGCATCTTTTTGGGCAATCTCTCCGGCATGGAGCTGTTTCATGAAAGAATAACGGCCGAGCCTCTCTCCCACGTTAACTCCTGCGATCTGCAGCACGCCTCCGAAGTTTGTCTGAACCAACACCCCAACCGTATAACCGCCCAGGCTTTCGGGCAACACACGGCTCGAGGTTCCTATTCCGCCTTTGAATCCAAAACAGACCGTCCCGGTTCCGGCCCCTACATTCCCCTCGGCTACAGGACCCGTAGCGGCTTCTTTCAAAGCTTCCAGCACATGTCCGGGTTTCACATGGCGACCCCGGATATCATTTAAACCTCCGTCGTTCGTTTCACCCACTACCGCATTGACCGATTTTATATCTTCATTTCCCGGTTGGGATAATGTATAGGTGATCAGGCCTTCCATCCCTGCTGCAACAGACAGCGTATTGGTTAGGATAATGGGCGTTTCTATATTGCCAAGCTCTTTTATCTGAGTAGATCCGGCCAGTTTCCCGAATCCGTTTCCGGCCCAGAATGCGGCAGGCACTTTTTCCCGAAAAATATTTCCTTCATGAGGTATAATGGCCGTTACCCCCGTACGGATCTCTTTACCTTTTATCAGGGTCACATGACCTATTTTAACTCCCTTTACATCCGTAATGGCATTCAGCGGCCCGGGTTGCATCACCCCTGTAACAATACCGTAATCCCTCATGCGCGCTTTCTGGGCAACCGCATGAGAATTTACACAATACAAAAAAAAGAAAAGAATATAGAGGCGTTTCATGATACGTAGTGTTCGCAAAAAACAAAGATAAAAAATGATTATATTTGGGATATGATCTAAACCTTATTCGTATGAAAAAGATTCAAAAAGCATTCATTGCGCTGCTTCTTGGGTTCGTTCTGGCCGCGTGCGGCACTACGGCTTTTACAGGCAGGAAACAATTTCTTATGTATTCAGACGAATCCGTCTCGGCCTTATCGGACGAATCGTATTTTGAGTTTATGAAAACTGCCGTTATTTCAAAAAACACCTCGGCAGCCTCTACCGTTAAGTCCGTAGGAAGCCGGATGACAGCAGCCCTGGCAAGCTATCTTCAGGGGATTGGACAGGCAGATCATCTGGCGGGTTTATCCTGGGATTTCACACTCGTTTCTGACCAGGCTGTAAATGCATTCTGCCTTCCCAACGGGAAGATCGTACTCTACGAGGGGGTCCTGAAATTCGCAGACAATCCTAATCACCTGGCCATTGTAATCGGACACGAAATGGGTCACGCCGTTGCCCGCCACGGGAACGAACGCATGAGCCAGCAAGCCCTGCTGACTTCGGCAGGACAAATTGCTGCGGAAGTATTCACCCGTACAAAATACGGTGAAAATCCCCAGTATGTAGAATTGTTCAATCAGGCGTTTGCTGTGGGTACCGGTGTAGGGGTTACCCTGCCCTTTTCGCGCAAACACGAATACGAAGCGGACAAAATCGGACTGTATATCATGGCCCTCGCCGGCTTTGACATTTACCAGACGCCCATGTTCTGGGAAAAAATGGCTTCTGCAAATCAAAAATCGACGTTCGATTTCCTGAGCACTCACCCGGCAGACAGCAAAAGAATAGCCGCCATTTCTGCCAGCCTGGACGAAGCGGCTAAGTATTACAGAGATCCAAATATGAAATAATCATCAGCTCAGACCGCTGACCACGCCGTCAATAATATCAATATTACTGGCCTGGGGATTTTTGGGCAATCCCGGCATACGCACTATATCACCGGCAATGGCAATAATCATCCCGGCACCGTTGTTGATGAGTATATCCTGAATGTTCATCTCAAAATCTTTTGCCACGCCGTAAGCTTTGGGATCCGTTGAAAAAGAATATTGTGTCTTGGCAATACATACGGGATAACGGTTCAGATCCAAAGACTGCATCCGGGCAATCCGGTCTTTCAGGCCCTGGTAGTAAAACACCGTTTTGGCGCCGTATATATTTTTGGCGATCTTTTCAATTTTTTCCGTTATAGGATCTTCATCATCGTATGTGAATTTAAGGGGTCCGGAAGGGTTCCTCTTAATGGCATCGACAACGGTTTCTGCCAGTTCACGGGCTCCCTTACCGCCTTCTTCATATGCATTGTTTACGGCAAACCTGACTTTTTTACGTTCGCAATGAGCAGCCACCGTTTCAATTTCTTCGGGAAGGTCCGAAGAATATCTGTTTAGAGCCACCACAACGGTTTGCCCGAACCCGGCAAGATTTTTAAGATGCTTGTCCAGGTTGGCAAAACCTTTTTTCAAATCCATGCCCCCGTGCATTTTCAGTCCCTGGACAGTAGCCACGATTACTGTCAGTTTGGGCTGCAGTCCGCTCTTCCGGCATTTGATATTAAAAAATTTTTCAGCCCCGAGGTCCGCTCCGAACCCGGCCTCGGTAATAACATAGTCTGCATACGACATGGCCATCTTAGTAGCCGTAATGGAGTTGCAGCCATGAGCAATATTGGCGAACGGCCCGCCGTGTATGAACGCCGGCGTTCCCTCCAGGGTCTGAACCACATTGGGATGAATGGCATCTTTCAGTAATACGGTAATAGCCCCGGTGACTCCCAGATCGTCCACGGTAAAAGGCTTGTCTTCATAGGTATAACCCAGAATAATCCGGCCAATGCGTTGTTTCAAATCTTCAATATCCTTTGAAAGACAAAGAATAGCCATGATTTCCGACGCAGGCGTAATATCAAAACCTGCCGCCTGGGTGATTCCATTGGTTTTTGGGCCCACTCCGGTAATAATACTGCGCAGGGAACGGTCGTTGACGTCAAGTACCCTTTTCCAAATAATCTCTTTTAAACAAAACCCTTTATTCTTATTATAATAAAGATGATTATCAAGTAAAGCGGCAATCATATTGTGAGCCGAGGTGACCGCATGAAAATCACCGGTAAAATGCAGGTTGATATCTTCCATGGGAACCACCTGCGCATAACCTCCGCCGGCTGCGCCTCCTTTCATACCAAAACAGGGGCCCAGAGAAGGTTCCCTTAATGCCACAATCGCTTTTTTCCCAATATGGTTTAAACCGAGCGCCAGACCTATTGACACGGTCGTTTTTCCCACTCCGGCTTTTGTGGGAGTGATGGCTGTGACAAGGATCAGATTGCTCCGCGACACCTGTTCTTCCCGTATAAATTGTAAAGGTACCTTGGCCATGTACTTTCCGTAAAGGTTGACATCCTGGCAGGGTATTCCGGCTTCGCAAGTCACTTCACGAATATCCCTCATTGAATATTCATGGGCAATTTCAATATCCGATTTCATCTCTTTTTTATTTAGATGAACCAAATATAATTAATATGCAGGAGAAATCAATGGTGCTCGGAACAGGAGCACAAAATACATTTTAAAGCAATTTACGTAAATGCCTGATAATAAAAGTATGTGAATTGTTAATATATCAGCCAGGGCCGGACCAGGCATTACATGGTTCTGTATCGCAGTCTGAAACGTTTTGAACTATATAACTACCTCAACCTTGAACCGATACTTTTTCAAGCGAAGAACTACGTAAATACAATTCCTTTTTTGTAAACGAATACAAGATGTTCACACCTGACAAGGATGGAGTATTGAGGCCAAAACAGTCATATAAAAAGATTTTTGAAACGTTCAGGGAATGCAGGCCCCCAAAGAAGAGAGGAGACCACTATATCTCTAGCGTTGAAATCATGCTGCGGGCATTTTTCTCTTGGTGTATCAAAACGGAAAAAACAACTAATGATCCATTCAGAAGTTATTCCATTAAAACCATTGAATATGGAACGCCCTACTACCTTACCCTCGAAGAAAGGGACCGGATATATCAAACGGACTTGTCTTCTGAGCCCCAAATGGAAATCCAAAAGGATATCTTCATTTTTCAGTGTTATATCGGATGCCGTGTAAGTGACCTTCTGAAAATGACCTGTGAGAATATTAAAATTGACCGGTACGGAACATTTGTTGAGTATATGCCACAGAAAACAAAGGAACAAAGCGCGAACGTGGTGAAAGTCTATTTAAGTGAAATAGCCCTGGAAATCCTTAATAAATACAAGTCGACGGAAAGGAAGAGTTTGCTCCCGTTCATATCATCCCAGAAGTATAATGACTATATCAAGCAAATTTTGCACACTTGCGGGATTGACCGAATGGTAACGGTTCTTAACCCCACCACCGGAGAATCCGAACAGCGCTGCATAGCCGACGTGGCATCATCACATATCGCACGCCGAACATTCATCGGAAACCTTTACAAGAAAGTCAAGGATCCGAATCTTGTCGGCAAGTTGTCAGGGCATAAAGAAGGGAGCAGGGCATTTGCGCGATATAGGGATATCGATGATGAAATGATCAGCGACCTCACGAATCTTTTATAATCCACTGAAGAACTAGTACTTTGTAACACTTAAAAGTTCAATATAGGATAGAGGTGCTTCAGCTTTGTGCGGGCATCTGCAGTCTTGAACTGCCAATTGACACTCTTCTGACCAGCATTACGCTCGGTATTCCAAGACAATAGCTCCTCGTTCAGATTTTCAACACTGCTTATGCGCCGTTTGGACAAACATTGGTTACCCAGAGCGGAGAGTTCAATTTCCGCAATATCCAGCCAACTAACATGTTTCGGCGTATGGTGGATTTCAAGACGCTTCGCCAACCGGAGTGCTTCTTCAGGCTCAAACGCTTCATAAAGGGACGCGATATGATGAGTATTAAGATTGTCACACACAAGAATAACACGCTCGATGTTCGGATACCTCTCGTCGAGCAGCCACTTGATTCGTTCTGCCCAGTCT
>Ga0265297_10006418_pt1 | contig 17104 bp, 32 predicted proteins | sample Munlanlwell13791_FD_192502 | JGI IMG/M metagenome (GOLD analysis project Ga0265297, IMG submission 192502) | Leachate microbial communities from a municipal landfill in Southern Ontario, Canada - Leachate well 137-91 | ecosystem: Engineered > Solid waste > Landfill > Unclassified | place...
GGGCAATATGGAGGCGGTATAATGATAACAGATAAAAAAGAAACCGCTTGCCCATATGGAATGGTTTTTGTCGGCACTATGAATCAATTTATCAATAAAACCGTTTTGCCAGCGATTAAAAAATATGGGAAATATGAAAATGCATATATAGAATAACGGGAAATAAACTAACTTTTGAGATTTGAAAGGGGGAAATAATGGAAACATATAGCAAGTTCAGGCCGACGCAATTTGATCATCATATAATGGTGGATAGTCAAGAAAATTGGTTGGTCGCTCCTGTCGCACATAATCGGGACTCGGATGTATTGACAGAAAGCAACTGGAACACGTTTTTAAAATGGATAGGTCCGGAAAGTGATAATCGATATCAAATCCACCGTTTTAATCATTGGGGACCTGGCTGGTTCGAGATTATCCTCATTAATCAGAATTGCGCTGAACTGGTAAAAATTGGAGAGGAAGCGGAATCCGCGCTTGCGAATTATCCGGTATTGGATGATATGGATTATTCAGAGCGGGAACAAGCGGAAGCTAATGAAATATGGGAAAAATGTTATAATGTGAAGGATAGGATTGAATATATCCGGAAGCATCGAAGCCAATTTGAATTTAATGATTTTCCGGATATGGTGCATTGTGTCAAGGGGGAATATTTCGGCGGATATGCAAGCGAATTGATTGGATAGAATAGGGGGATAATATGAAAAAAATACACTACAGAAATATAAGACTTAGAAACAATGCCGGTATGGATTTCCCGGAATGTTACGCACATGCGGAATTGCTTGATTGTGATAAAGGAAGATTAATCACTACAGGCAATTAGAAAAGGAGTATGAATATCTGCAATCGGATGAAGCAATCACGGAGAATATCCAGGCAAATGAATATGAATTCACATCCGACGGTAGTATTGCATAAGAAGGAAAAAACTTAAAGAGCAAGATAAATACATTGGAAAGGTAACGGTGTAATAATATGGAATTGATCTTGATACTTGTAATTATGATACTGTTCGCCACCATCGCATATTCACATACCAGGCCGCATAAAACTTCTGACAAATTGCTGTCCGGCTTGTCCTGGTAGCCAGTTGTTAATAATCCAACTTTTCGACATACCAAGCGCATGGGATTTTGCAGCAATTGCACGATTGATTAATTTTGTTATCGGCTCAAATAATCCTGGTCCAGCAAATCTATAAGATTCTAATGGCCGGATTATTGTTTCATTGGGATTGTTGATAAGCATGTCTAATTTTTCTTTTTTCTTCATTTTTGTATATTCAGCAATGCGGATTTTATCACGTTCTTTTCGGCATGCCGGACACAAAACAGAAGCTCTTCCATGACCTGACCATTGGTAAGTTAAATTACACCCCGGACGACTGCATTTAAATTCCATACCCATACTAGCCTCCCATTGATTGATTATTGTTGTTGATTACTGGTTATTTATCGTTATGCTACTAATTCCCCGCAGTCATGACATACCAATACTTGTTGATTAGCGATTAATTCCTGACCAGTCGGAGATACTAACGCTGATACTGTATAAAGTTTGATGACTGGAATAAAATATTCGCAATCACATTTACTGCATACTTTGGGAATTGCGTTTTTAAGATCGACTTGGATTTGTTGCGGCTGTGGTTGTGGATGGTTAGGTTGTGGCTGTGTTTTCCCAAAATACCTAATATTATTATTCATTTTTGCTTATCCTTTCTTTCTAATCTTAGTTGTTTTAAATAATCTTTAAAATGCGCCTGTTCAAATTGTTTGCCATCAACCCATACCATAAGTTTCTCGGAATTGGGAGTTTGTTTCTTACGAGTTGTTTTTGTTGGTTTAATGCCTTGAGATGCTTTGGATTGTTTGGTAATTTTTCGATTACAATATCCTGCCGCTGGTCTGCAAGTAGATGCGCATACTGGAAATTGGATTGGAATATTAGAGTTTTTAATTAATGGATCTGGGCAGGATTTAACACCACGGAAACAGAAACATTTTTCACATATACCAAGTTGGAATAATTCCGACATCCGATGAAGTTGACCCATATTTACCCCATACTACAACTTGTAAAAATTAAAATTTAGCGGCTTGGCTCGCATCACAACCGATCTCATGCGAGGATAAGAATGATCGGCATCTCCCCTCAACTCTACCGCTATGGAGGGCTGGGATCTATACTAAGCTGTCTCGACGCCGGATTGAATTAAAATCCTCGCCATAGCAGCTGGTTTTTGGTTATTTTCCACAGCTACACGCTTTAATTCACTGTGAAGTTCCGGTGTTAGGCAAATAGTCATGGTACGATTTTTAAGCACAGTCCGGTCGGGAATTACTGGCCTGCCACGCTTAATATTCGAAAGCGGACGTTGTAAAGCTTTTCTTGACTTCATTTAATTAACTCCTGTGTATTGTGTATATTGCGTGTATTGTTAAAGTTGAGTGTAGATTAATTCAAGTTTATTATATTGTCAAGAAGTATTTAAATTATTTTCTGGTATATTTATTCTTTAATTTATTTAAACAATTACCGCAAAGTCCATGCGAAATTCCACATACCCCCATACCGTCTTTTATGCCCAACCATTCTCCACATTCCATACATACCGAAATAATAATATGAACATCATTGGATTGAAGTTGGTGGAGTAGATAATCAATTTTGGTAAGTTGAGGCTTGGTAAATTTTGACATTATAATTTCCTTTCGAGTTCCTGGTTAAACACAAGGCGGTTCGGGTTGCTCCCATTCAGGTACAATAGGGACAGGAAAATCAATAAAAGCACATTGATCTGGATATTTTTTCATCTTGGTTGTCAACTCCAGAAAAAATCCAAAAAACTCCAAGGGTAAATCAATCTTCACTTTTTCTCCATGTTTAAAAGCTCTTATTAATTCAGATTCCCGTTGCAATGCTTCTTTTTGTGAATACCTTACTTCTAAATGTAATAAATCACGTGGTTTATTGTTTCTTGTAAATATTGCACCGCTTCCAATTATATGTCTACATATCCTCCTGGCAATATTATTTGTTTGCCCAACATATACATTCCCGGTCATTTCTGGCTCACAATCGAGAATATATATATAATATTTTTTTCTTGTGGTTCCGGTTGACAAACAGCCATGTGGAAGCGAAACCTGTGCGCGGTCGCATTTAGCCCCGACACCCTTACGAGTGTCGAGACTGCTCGCGCGAGGTTTCTTATGGCTGTTTACAACCTCAATGTTGGTATTAGAGTTGCGTTCTATCTCCTCAATAACGGCATCAGGATATACGGCAAATTGAAACACTCGCCCACACATTTTAATGGATTTTATTATTGGATCACAATCTGGATAATTCATAATTAATTATTACCGCGTCCATCCCGCCAGTGGCTCCATGTGCATAACCCTAAAGATTACTATTCGCTACTGGATATATAATTAATAACCAGGAGCCGAGTATTAATCATTTACAATCTCCTTATATCGGCGAATCTTATAACTCCTTGCTTGGGATAATTACTAATTAAAGCAAGTAAGTGGATAAATCGGATTCGCTTTGGATTTTTAAATTTCGCTTGGCCCACTGTGATTTCTCCTTGGGTAATTTTGGTAACATATTATATTGGGTTAATTGCTTTGTCAAGAATTATTTTTTATATTATTTTAATTTATTTTTCACATTATCCGTACAAGCCCATACAGCCGCGATTATCCAACCAATTATACTCCAGCCCAAGAGTAGGTTGAGTACGAATATAGCGAGGGTGTTGGAATGGGAGCGGTTAAGGGCGATGAGTAGGGGGATAAAATAGATACCGATGAGTAGGATGGGGATAGCTTCCATTTTAGGTAGCCTCCAGTTTCTTAAGTAGATTGATTGCCATTTCACTTTCATGTTCAGCGAGATAACGGACCAACGATATTAAATAGTCCTCACCTTTCTCGATAATCCCTACATGATGATTGCATCCGGAACATAATAGTTTGCGAATTTTCCCTGTCTGGTGATCGTGATCTACAGCGAGAGCATTTTTCTTGGGTGATTGTCCGCAGATGTAACATTTATTGTTTTGTTGTCCGACCATAATTTCATAATCATCGATATCGAGTCCGTACAATCTTTTTATTTCTGATTTTCTTCGCAATTTATCACACAATTCCTTATTATCTTGATAGTATTCTTTAAGATATTTTTTATGTTGCTCTGAATTTTTAGCTATCCAATCCTTCTTCCATTGAATATTTTTTTGTTTTCCTTCAGGAGTCGATCTCCATTTGGCTACGGATTTGCGCGCTATTTTTCTTGCCTTTTCTGGATTATTTGCTCTCCATTGCTTATTTGTTTCTATTCGACGTTCAGGGTTATTATCGAACCATTTTTGATTTCTTTGTAATATTTTATCCCGATTCAAAAGATAGTTATTATGGTTATATTCTTTATCACATTGCTTACAATAACATTTTAGTCCATCAACTCTTTTTTTATCTTTAGAAAACTCATCGGTTCTTTTCTCTACCCAACACTTCTGGCAAATCTTTTTTTCTTGGCTCTGTATCCCAATAATAGGACTTGCATTTTGGGCATCGTCTGACTTCTGACTTGCGAGGATTCCAGGCATAATGACATCTCCGGCACTGAAGTTGTTTGATAATTTCTACTCTCATGGCTTAATATGTACTCCCTTCTAAGTAAGTTGTCAAGAATTATTTTCCAATTTAAATTCCCAAGGTGCCTCGGTCCAGCTAACAGCTTCACGAAACCAGTCAGGCCAGAGTGAAGGATTTTCCATATACGCTTTATTAATCTGATAATCTATCAAATAGCACACGCAACTATCGGATTTACTTCTCATTCCTCTCCCGCAACCTTGAACAACCGATAGCATCATTGATGATTTGTACCAGAGTTTTCCTATCGGGCCTGAGTAGAGACGTTGGCTTACAACTCTATCCATCAGACTGAGAAAAGGTGCCTTTATCCATATCACGAACTCGCACTTCGATCCCTCTAATGAAATTCCTCTCTCTATGGATGGACTTAAAATAACCGTATTATCCTTTGATTCTATAAACCTATCTAACACTTCTTGCCGATCTTGCGGCGTATGGATAATGATTCTGTCTGATTTTAATTCATCCGCTACTCGCTTACACAGGGAATACGAGACTCCCTGGCAGATCCCGTGCTGGTGAGGGTGAAGTTTGAAGATTTCATTGATACCTTTTGCAAGTTGTGGAATTGCGGTATCAAGAGTTTTATTAGTTACGCTTGCGACGGGCCAGATATGAATAGGTCGCCGTTCAATTGGGAAAGTTGACGGTACGCTCATCCAATCAACTTCATCGGGGTCCAATCCTAGGGTCTTACAGAACACTGGTTTTGGTAGCATGGTCGCGCTCATTAAAAGGAAATTATCTGCCTTGGCCCAAAGGAAGCTTTCTGCGAGTTCAGGTGTTATCCATAACGGACGGAAAGTTGTAACCGCCTGTCGAGATCCCTGACGTTCAGTACATTCCATAATCCAATCGCGGGTTACATTGTCGATAAACATCTTGGATCGTTCGTAAAGATGGTAATAGTGATCCCGCTCCTTGAGTTTGATAAATTGCCAGTCTTCGGTTATTTTATCAAATGATTCAATTTCTTTGGTAATAGATGAGGCAATATCAAGAGATCGTTTCATTGCTTCCAGACCAAACTCTTTCCATGAATCAAGACCGTCTTTTGCTGTAACTGTCTTTCGTGATGGGCCGGATTCCATGCCTAATCGGAACAGGGATCGCTCAGTAAAGGAAAGGGCGATATGACCAATGAGTGTTCCTTCTAGTGCGTCAACCTCGTCTATAATGGTCAATGGCGTACCGGAAAATCTTCCACTGAATTGCGCTTCTACCAAAAAATATTTATAATTCAGGGTTCGCAATGGCGATGCAATTGCTTTGGCCTTTTCAATCCGGTAGATGCATGAATCAGCGTATTGACATGGATTAGACTCGGTAGATGCACAGGTATCGCAGAATTTAGATCGGTCCATCAAACATTCGTAATTATTACGACCGAAGAGTGCTTTAGATTCGGGGAAGTCGGCAACTAGCTGGTTTTGTAATATTTTTGTCGAACAAAGGTAGTTAGCTTGCCCTGCCATTACTCCGCAAACCATTCCGACTAACGACTTTCCGCCTCCAGTTGGCATCGCTACGACTCTGAATCGTTTATCGGATTGCGTAACAAATTCGATGGTTTCTTGTTGGTGGATTCTAAACTCCCGATCCTTAAACTTACTTAACCGACTTTTTGCCTGCTCTGCATCCATTAAAATATTCATTATTAGCCTTTAAATTTGATTTTATTGTCTACTGCCTATCTCTTTATAGCCTATTGGGATAAAAATCGATTCTGAGCCATCCTCGCAAGCCAGAGGGGTAAAATTGAATGATAGATTGACTGTATAATATTCCATTCGGCAAATATGACTTTTATTTACTCCAGGTTTCCCCGTTTAGCTTATACCCCAACTTCTCGACAATTTTCCGCGCCTCGATTATTACCGGAAATGGTACTTTAAAATTTAGTTCAGTCGAATGAAGTGATTTATAAAACCTACCGGAGTACTTTGGTTTAGATAACCAACATAAATAACTTTCATCCGGTATATCGGAAATTTCGTAGCCTTTATAAATTCCAAAAGTAATCTTCATGGATTATTCCTATATATTTTAATTCTAATTATAATTATATTGTGTAAGGCGTGCACGCACGCTTGTGGGGGTGTGGGACTTTTCTCCTTATACCCTTAGATTGCACAGCAATCACAGAATCACACTCCCACACAATCACATAATCACAGAAACACATAATCACATCGCCACGCTATCGGGATCATTTTCACCGACAAGTTTTAACCCGGCAACTTTCGCCCTAACTAACCGCATTCTTTGACGATTTTTTGATTTATTAATTTCCGTCTCGTCATTCATTACAGCAGACACCATCGTCTCAAACCATTTTTTCGTATCCTCGTTGGTGATTGCTGCCTTCATTTTGGTAATCGCTTTCTTAAATTCATCGTCTGTTTGGACTGAATCTATAAACTGGTCAAAACAAATCATAAACTGTTCCTGCATCCTTTTTCGTTGAAACCCACGTGACATTTCTTCTTCTGAAGCATTAATAAAATTGTCCAGATCGTGTTCTTTTTTGTTTTTTACGTATTTCTCACGCAACAAATACATCCCGATATAATGTGCTGTCCGATGAACATCTCCAGTATGTTTGAACCCATAATATGACTCTTTGATCTCCAAAGCCATATCCGGGAAGTTGCTATAAGCAAAAAAATCTATTCTAGCACCGCCTTTTGGTCGTGGACAGAAGGGTATTTTTTCGGTACTTATTTCCTTCCACCATTCCGTTTTTAAGAGCTCGGCATTTTCCTTTTCAGCTGCATCCCAAGCTTCATTTGTTCCTCTTCCGCCTTCTTGTGGTTTTCTTCGCATCTCCTTAACCTCCACTCGTTATTTTTCATAATTATACATCCTCCTATGTTCTGTGGTCTATGGAACTAAAGTTAAGGATTAAGTTGATTTGTTAGTATTTGACTTTTTGTTTTTACGTGGAGTTGCCCAATAAGCAGATTTACATTTAGGACAAACTTTTACTGATTTTTTATCTTTGGTAGGCCAGGAATGTTTACAACGAAGGCAATGCAGTATTTCTAATGGCATTTATTTTTCCTCTCAATTTTTATTATTGTTGGTTATATATTAAAAAGTATCTACTGTCAAGAACTTTTTTCTTTAATCTTACTTCCCGCAAACCCATCCTCCGGTACATCATCCATCAATCTCCCACATTTTTTAACCTTGTGTCTTTTACTTTTCATATTAGATTCTATATTATAACATTCGATGGACTTATTTCTTGCGTACTCGGTTGCTAGATAAGATAAATCTTCCATTAGCACCATCACCTTACCCCCTTAAAAATATATGTTTAAATAGCATAATTATAGCAAAAATTATAAACCATAAGATAATTGAAATCGGAACTGCGATTATAAGACCTTTGAAGAATTTCATTTCAGCAAATCTCCGTTCTCGTAGATATTGCCGATGACTTTTATGTGATTGTCGTTTGCTTCGTAAAGGCATGGGATATATTCCCGTTGACCGTATTTAAGTTTTAAAGAAAATGCACCATCTTGAAAAATAACTTCACTTTTTCCAAATTCATCACCTTCAACAAATATTCCGTCAATTATATCCCCTTCCCATATCTCTTCCCCGTTCTTGTCGTGGAGGCCGGTGAACTGCTGGCTATGTTTTATAGCCTCTTCTAGCGGGGAAACAACACCAACAAAACTATTATCTATAAATCCCCAATAATGCCATTTTAAGAATTTACCATCTGAAAATATTGCCTGCCTGAACTTAATCTCTCTCATTTCAAAACCTCCCTTGTTTTCGGCCAATACTTATCCCTATGCTCTTTGGGCGGCATGTCCTTTGCTGCCAATTCCCGGCACACTTTGAGCCATTGAATGTATTGATCTTGCGTCATTATCCAACAGTATTCACCCATTGGATAATCAGGATAAGAAGATACAATTCCGAACTCGTTGGAAATCCATTGCCGTTTTCCTTAAACGTAGCCTGAACATGGGCGTTGAACATTCCCATAGAAAAGATCGGACTTGTTGAATACATGACATATTCAACATCGTGTCCTTCTTCATACGCCCAAGCAGCATTTTTCATTGCCTGATAACGGCAAAGAGAACAGCCGGACAATGACAATATGATGAAAATAAAAGGTAATAATTCTCTCACTTTCATTTCCCCTCCACGAAGTTTTTGATGGCTTGCCACATTTTTACGGCATTGGCCTGTAGGACATCCATTTCTTGTGAATTAAAACAATTATTGAAGTCTGATTTTATCAAAGCATACACTTCTTCAATAGTTATCTGTGTTCATACTTTTCCTTTCTTGGCAGGGTAGAGGCTCGGCGAGTATATCACCGCACGGTATTACATAACTGCCGCACGACTCGTTAAAGCGTGTTCCGTTCATGACCGTCACGCTATCCTATTTAGCGTACCCTGCCTTTTTTCTGTGTGCGTGGGCAGGATTGGTCTCAAATTACTTTTCCTGCTTTTCTATACGGCCTCATGGCTTCCGCCACCACGCACAGGTTGTTCTATTAAAAAGCTGTTCGGCTTCTTTGAGAGTGTAGATCATTCCGATTTTTTACCCCTTAAAATAAAACAAGTGGTATTGGATGGAGATTTCCACGGTTCTCTTGTTTTACCATCTAGCCACTTAACACGCCCCATTGATCGCATTTCTGCGCCTGCCTCGATCAACATATTTATAAATGCGTTTGTGTTAATCATTATGACAACGGTTTTTCCCTTTTTATTTTCTTCAATAGCTTTGCGAATAAAAGCGGTTGGTCCTTTACCGTTTTGTCCGTCAGTTTTGCGGAATGGTGGATTTAAATATGTCACCTTCCCCCAATTAATTTCTGTGCCATCGACACCCTGATATGGATATGGACATGGATCAAAATCAAAATTAAATTCTTTATTCAATGCTTCATAAATTTCTGGCGGTGTTATCCAATATTCTTTTCTATCCATTTCCTACCTCCACACACAGTTAAGCGGTACAGCTTTTGTTGATACGCTTTGATTCTTAATTTTAATAATACAATATACTATAATAAATGCATTGTCAAGAAGTTTTTTGTATTATTATAATTCTTTTTTCACACGATAAAATTTAATACAATGATCGATTAAAAACCTACAACAATTCTCTTTACTTCCAATATATATATGTATTCCCCACCGAATTGAAAAACTAACTAAACTCTGCCGAATTACTTCAGGGGATACGGATGAATTAAGGTATGGACGATAAATTTCGCTTTCCTTAGCCTCCACAATTAATCCTGCCCATTCCATTTTCGACATGCGTTCGAGTTTCAATTTTGTCTTATCGCGTTCGGTTGTGCAGAACGAAATAAGATCGGAAATCATTTTCCGTTCAATACAAAAATGTTTTTCAAATCCAGCAATTGAATAATCACCTGTATCAAGTTTTTCAGTCCTGACGGTTAATCCTTTTGGTAATCGTGTACCAAAAATTGGCTGTTGTTCGCGGGAGTCAATTAATATCACCATATCCTTCGGGAATTGGTAAGGCTTAAGGGTATAATTATTTATTATTTTTCCAATATCACTTGCGGTTCGTGGGGTAGTTTTCAATTTATCTCCTTTACTTCTTCGGACTTAATACATTAAGCCACATCATCTTAAAAGCTTCTGCTCCAACTACAGCCCTGATAGTATTTGATGCGGTGTCCAATATCGCAATCTTTTCATCAGGAGTTAATGTGCTATCTTCGAGAAAATTAAGAACTTTTTCAGCCTGAACTATAACCTCGACAAATTTCATTTTACCTTCCCCTTTCAATACAAATTAATATTTTACACTTAGGTGTTCGCCAACATATTCTGGAAGTTTCAATTTCCAACACCGAACTATAAGCTGGCTTGCATTTCGCCATAAATTGCGATTCCGCCTTGGTAAGTTTCGGCGGGTGGATTGGGAGATTAGATGCCGATTCACCAGGATAAGTAAGTAGAATATATATAATGATAATAATACTCACTAAAATACAAGAAGTTATAAGGACAATATTCTTCATAAACTATAATTTCCTTCCAATCATGCCTTTATCGCTTTTAAGAGCTACGGCAACACAACCTAATGTAATTATAACACCAACTATAATCCCGGCAATAAAAATTATATATTCCATTGATTACTCCTCCTTTGTAATAAATTCACAGTCATCTTCAATCCGCCTGTAATACTCCGTCTCCAGATTCATTCTATATTCCACGTCATTAATTGTCCAGTCATTTACCCAGTCGTCAACAAAATTCAATGCATTGATCTCGGATAAGAGGCCGGATTTGGATAAGGTGGTGATGTCGGGTTGGTTGTTCATAATTACCACTCCTCGTCCTGCGGACGGCTTAAAGGTTTGGGATCGGATTTCTTGGTTACTTTTTCTTTTGTTTCTGCCTTCTTTTCAACCGGCTTCCCGTCCATCATAATTACTTGGCCTTCCTCGATATACAATCCCACTTTTCCAGATAATTCGTACCCTGCGACATCATTCACTTTTTCAATCCAAAGTTGAAATCCATTTTCCTTCACCATGTCTTGGATGATCTGGAGATTCTTGGAATCCAACAAACTCCCGTCCTTAATCCTCAACACTCTCATGGTAGGATTGAGAGCCATTGAGATCCCCATCCCGATCATCAACTTCTCGCCATCTGAGCATTGAGACAGGGGGATTGAATTGTACAGGAGGCCATCGTCATCAAATAGCAACCCAGGAACAGGGATATTGGCATCATGAATCGCTTTGAGTTTATCAAGGCGAATGTCCTCAAGCCGCTTGTCGATCTCGTCGTAGGCAGTCTGGATGGATTGAAGATTGTCATTCTCGGAATCGTATTGAATGTTGGCGCGAATCTTGGAGTTTTTGGATTCGATGGATTGGATTTCCTGTTGAATCGCATCCACATCATCCGGGAACGAAAGAGCTAAATCATCCTTCTCTGAACGATATTGCTGCTGCTGGAGTTTAACCGTTGCTTCAAGATCCCTGAGTTGAAGTTTGAGTTTTTCTATTAAGTCCTTATTCGCTAATCCGGATTGTTTGAGCCGTTCGTTTTTATCCGCGCGATCTTTAAGTTCCTGGTTGTAGGCCATTGACTTACTGATCTTGGCAGTAAGGTCGGAGACTTTGATTTCCTGCTTATCCGTCACATCATCATGCCGAATTAATCCCGCAACCTTGGCCTTGGCGACAGTTAATTCCCTTCCCTTAACCGTTCTCTCATCAAACACTTCCTTTTCCTTGCGTTCCCATTCATCGACATCCAACCCGATCAATTCCATGAGCGTAGATCGTTGACGTTTGGGGTCCTTGTTGATGAAGTCCAATGGGTCGAAGGATATGGAGCCGATGAGTTTGTCGAGAAATGAACGGGGAGTTTCCCCGGCTAGGACTTTTTCCGGTTCGATTTTGAGGGACTCACCTTTTTCCGTGATGCTCCTTGTAATTGTGAAGGCCGGAACTGTATCACTCCCATCGACCTTGATTACAATGCTACTTTTTTTAGCTCCCGATTTAATTGGATTCTTGGGAAATGTCTTGGCTGATTTTGGGGCAAGAGCCATAACCAACGAATCCAATACTGAACTCTTCCCTGCCGCATTTTGTCCTTGAACTAAGATTGTACTATCCGTTGGGACTATAAACGCTGACGTAATTTTCATAACATTTTCAATTGCCATGCTAACTATTTTCATTTTCTATTCCTTTCTGTTGGTTGTTTATTTGTTCCAATATTTCTTTTCCATTTCAATCCGACACAAAACGGCATCAGCAAATAATTTAAAATATCTGGTACTCTTTAGAGCTTTGTCAGCCCAAATCCTTACTCTATATCTTTGTTCCTTATCGACCCAATCTACACCATTTATCCCTAACTTGTTGTCTGCCCTAATACGTTTATTTTGTCCCTGTTCAGCATATGTAGCCCATTTACAATTTCCCGGTTCGTAATTTCCGTTATTGTTTTTCCTTTCAATAGTATATTTTCCGGTTGGTCTCCTACCCATGTCTTTATAAAACTTTTCAAATGATTCACTCCATTCCTTGTAAACCTTTATTCCCCTCCCGCCATAATTATTGTAATTTGGAGTATTTTTATTCTCACATCTTGCCTTTATCCCTTCCCATACGCTATATTCAGGAGAGGCAGTCATTCCATGAGTCGTATGTAATTCTTTTTTGAAACATCCACATGAACTTGTGTTTCCGTAAACAAGGTTGTCTTGATTAACTATTTTATTATTTCCGCAATCGCATTTACAAACCCAAAATAACCTTCCTCTTGTCCCACGTTTTGAATGAAACTCAACAACAATTAATCTTCCAAAACGCTTTCCAATGAAATCTATTTTATTCTTGTTTTCTTGGTTTTCGCTCTCTGTCCCAAAATGCTGATTTACACTTGGGGCAAATCCTAACCTCTGTTCCTCTTGGCACCCACTCATGACCACACCGCCTACATTGAAGTTTTTGGACTAAAATTTTCATGGTCATAAGGTATCACCTATAGGTAAATTTGTCAAGAACTATTTTTCTCCCTCCTTCACCTTAACCCTCAACTCCCCATTGCGAATCTTCCATTGCACCAATGCAACCTGTTCACCGTTCTTGACCCCGTATTTGTAAGCACATTTACTAATAGCTGCTGCTGGACTCGATGCGGTGGTATCGAAGGAGTCACTGTTAATGGATACGTGGTATTGAGTGGATTTGTCATTACTTGGTTTTGTTTTCATTTCAAGCAATCTTTCATGTTCATCATTAAATGTCTTTTAATTTTCCTTCTCTTCGCCGTTTCAATATTTTTACATTTCCTATGAAATTTTACTCTATTATGTCCATAAATAATTTTTTCAGGAGAATCATATTGTTTACAGCATGTACACTTTAACCAATCAGCATGACCACATGCTTTTAATGCCCTCATCCGTTGATGAAGCAACTTATGATAAGCACTATCTTGACATATAACTAAATTGTTATTTTTATTATTGCCTTTATTTTCATCAACATGATGAACCTCAGCTTTCGGTGGTAATGGTTTTCCTAAAACTTCTTCACATATAACAATATGTTTAAATCGTCTACCCTCTGCCCCAAACGTATGCCAATATCCACGCTTATCAAGCCATTGATTATTTTCCAAATCAGCTTTAGATTCTTTTCTTGTATGGTGATAAATAATGAATCTTTTGTAATCACCTTTTCTCACTCCCAACGCCGTATAAGATTGAGGCCATTTCTTAACTTTTCCACCGCATCCACACTGACAAAATCCAGGCTGAATGTTATTATTTTTTTCTTGGCTTTCTTTCCTTATCCCAATAGAAGGATTTACATTTGGGACATCTTCGCACATCGGGGATTCGGGGTATCCATTCATGACCGCACCTCAAACATTTTATTTTTTTAATCTCGATCAACATGGTCATATAGATACACTCCATAAGTAAGTTTGTCAAGCATTATTTAATAAATTAATAATTGTCTCTAAGGTGGAGCAATCCTTACAACCATCCCTACCCTTTGGAGCAACAGGCATATCGGCAATCTCCCTAGTAATCGTCAACGCCTGCCGCACAATTTTCCGATCCCTTTTAACCGGCACTACTACCCCACTGAAGCACATCCGGAATCCGCAGTCGATGATATTGTCGGATGCGTAGGATGGTTCGGTGCAGGGTTCCATGTAGACAAGGTATAGATCCACTGGAGGCTTGCCACCAACTTCGCTGAGGATTGAGTAAACATTCAGCTGGCAATCGTATAATGGTCTGAGCTTATCTTGAGTCTCAGAAAATTTGGCGGTTTTCCAGTCCACGGTTGCCCTTGAGCCGTCCGAACGAACCAAAATGTCATCCATCGCACCGTGCATCGTAATGTTTGTTTTTTCATCGTGATAGGTATTTTTAGACCAATGCAAGATTTTTTCATATCCGACAATTTCTCCCATCTGATTCATCCAATCGTAAGACAACTTGGAATCAATGATGGAATGTATGCACGACTTGGTATAGCTATCTATGCTGCTGAAAATGCCGGGGAAGCTGGCCCATGGGAGCTTAAAATTGGTGCGAATTTTTATCCAATAACATCGTGGGCAGAAATCATCCAGCGCGGTTTGACCGAGGTTCTTTGCGGAAATTTTAAGTGGTTCATTCATAATTATTCTCCCCTCAGCGCTGGATATTCGGTTTCGATTTCCGCCAACACCTCACCAGCCAAGGCAATCGTTTCCTGCAACTTTACTCTATTTGTCACAGGGCATTCGTAGATATTATTGAGCAACTGATATAGCCTTGGCCCGTATTTACGCCACGAGATACCCTTTTCCGCCGCATCCTTCATATCCTTCTTTGTCGCCTTCTTCTTCCCTGACTTTTCCGCTGTATCAACTGCTGATTTCAACTTTTTCACAGCTTCATCGGGGGTATTGGATTTCACGATCTCAGTTGCCAGAGTAGCCGACACTTCACCACAAGTTACCATCCGGGAAATCTCATCCGGGGCGTCATGGAGGGCGATCAGATTGTTGACGGTGCTGATAGACCAGCCGGTTTTCTTGGCAATATCTTGGGGAGTCCAGAGAAATTTCTGGAGTCGGGCAACTGCATTGGCTCGTTCAATAGCTGATAATGGCAAACCGGAATTGGAGGTAAGGATATCGAGAGTAATTTCTTCCTTGGATTTCTTCCCCGCATCGATGCATTGGATGCCCTTGATGTCGGCTCCTTCTTCCATCGCAAGTAGATGAGCACGGCGGCGGCACCATCCGGCCATGACCGCGATCTGCCCATCATCAGCCCTGCGGATCGTGATCGGGGGGAAGGCTGCGTTGCCATCGGATTTGATTACATCCGCCATTGAACGGATATAGGCGATGGTTTCTGGAGCCTCCATGTTGCGAACATTGTATTCCGGGAGTTCGCAGATGTCGTTGGGATTGAAGATTAAAAGGGATGCGCCACGGCTGATTGCCTGATCCCTGAGTGCCATAATTTCATTCCTTTCTTTTCTTAGGTTGATTAAATCTTTTTCTCGCCAACTGGCTCAAACATTGAAAATCCGAAAAAGTAAATAGGAGCGATTACCGTTTCGGAAAGGACAAGCCCCCACACAACATTACCCCAAATAACCCTATATTGGATGTCGGGATATTTGGGTTCCATGATTGAGGAGTCGTCAACAATAATGTTTACAATTCCAATTGTTGTGCGCTCTTTCCCTTTCACAACCATATCGTTTCCACATCCGCATAAGGTTGTAATAAAGAAAACGATGATGCAAGCAATCAATGCGCCTCTGGAAATTGCTTGGTCTCGTAATGCCATGATGATTGTCCTTTCTTTATTTTTTATAGTTTGTATAAATGAATGGTTTGCTTTGATACTTTACGCCAGTAACCACACGCAGTACCAATATTTCTACATCAGGTTCTAGGCCAGCAATCCTTTTCGCTTCCGATATTGCAGATTCGTAGCTATTATGAATGATTCTTGCACTACCCTTGAGTGGATTCCAAACAAAAAATTTGCTCTCTTCCATTTTCTACTCCTTTCCTATGGTTAATAATTCCTTAAATCGTAATCCTCTTCACCTGCCCACCATTCACCGCCGCGATGATGTCGTGGAGAAGTGAGCCACACTTTTTAACTCTGCCGATCAGTTTGGAGAAATCTTGCTTGCAATAAATGTCACCAACAAAAACATCATTGGATTCATTACTTACAATTTTATTGGGACCGCATGAAATTGCAAAAGTAAGCGACCACATAGGCTTTTTGCCAACCTGGATATTTTCCTTGCCACTGTTTGTGAATTTCTTTTCCATGCAATCAGTATAACCAAAATAAATTCTTGCAACCTCCTCCCCAAGCTTCGCCTTGATTTCATCCGCCGTCAGGAAATTCTCGAATCCAGTAATCAGGATCATGTTATCGGGAAGTTTCTTGTAGAGAATGGTGGCGGGTTTACTAACATTGACTGTGGACATGATCGGGCTGATCCCTGTGTATTTCTGTGCTGTCTTGTGCGATTTTGTGACCTTCTTCGTTGCCATTTTCGTACACCTTTCTTTAATTGAGAGTTAATTTGGTCTGGTAGGCAGGATTTGAACCTGCTAGTTTCGCTTTATGCGGCTTCGGGTCTATGCACTTGTTACCCTGCACTCTTCTATCGGGCGAAAATCACAGCAAGTCGTTTTGGCATAGAGCTTAGACTGTCCCACAACTTCCGCCACTACCAGCATTTCAATGAGCCTTACTTTTGATGGTACATTATATTATATTAATTCCGTTGTCAAGAGAAATTTTCAATTATTTTTTATGTTACCTTATTCCTCTTTCGCCACCCTTTTGATTTCCGCCTCAACCGCCTTGATTTGTTCATTCATATC
>Ga0265297_10006419_pt1 | contig 17103 bp, 15 predicted proteins | sample Munlanlwell13791_FD_192502 | JGI IMG/M metagenome (GOLD analysis project Ga0265297, IMG submission 192502) | Leachate microbial communities from a municipal landfill in Southern Ontario, Canada - Leachate well 137-91 | ecosystem: Engineered > Solid waste > Landfill > Unclassified | place...
CAGGTGAACTTCAGCCTGAATGGCAAATTGGGCCGTAAGGTTCTTTCATCCTTATAGGTATTTTATTAAATTTACGCACGCCTCGTGGCGCACCAAAGGTGACACAAAGAAGTTTGCATTTAACCGTTTTGAATTGTCCATTCCTTGAACCTTATTATTGGTAAAAATTTTTAGAATGAATATAGAAGATACTCAAAAGACCATAATTGCCGACTTTTCGGTTTACGACGACTGGATGGACAAATACACCTATCTGATCGAGCTGGGAAACGAACTCGAACCCATCGATGCCGCTTATAAAATCGATCAAAATTTAATACGTGGCTGTCAGTCAAGGGTTTGGCTGCAACAAAAATTGGAAGGTGACCTGCTAATTTTTGAAGCCGAAAGTGATGCACTGATCGTTAAAGGACTGGTTGCATTGTTGCTGAAGGTATTTTCCGGAAGGACTCCCCAGGAGATCCTGGATTCCGAACCCTATTTCATTGATGAGATTGGCTTGAGGCAACACCTCTCGCCAACCCGTTCCAATGGCTTGATGGCCATGGTTAAACAGATAAAATTGTATGCCCTGGCGTACAAGCAAATCGCTTCTCAAAAAAAATAAAATGGACAACAAAATAGATTTGATCATAGAAAATCTCAAGGAGGTTTTCGACCCGGAAATACCGGTCAATATTTACGATCTGGGACTCGTTTACAGCGTGGATGTTGAAGGCTCAACCGCCAATGTATTGATGACCCTCACCGCCCCCGGATGTCCGGCAGCCGATATGATTGTCGCCGATGTCGAGTACATGACCAAAAAAGTCGAAGGGATCGAGGAGTGCAAAGTCGATATCACTTTCGACCCAGCCTGGGACAAGTCGATGATGTCTGAAGAGGCCAGGCTGGAGTTGGGATTTATGTAGAAGAAGCACATGGGATAAGTACTTTGGATTTGTTAGGTGTAGAAAACTGGTATGTATGTCATTACACCAAGCTGTCGACGCTCAAAAGGCAAATTTGCGGACATTGGGCAAGAGTGATGATTATTTGGGGCTGCATGGGATGAGATAGAAAAACGAAACCCGGAAGCTTGAATTTCTTCAGCGGCAACCGGGAATAAGATGGATCAAATATAAGTTATTATTTTGAAACCACCAAATTTACAATAAAGTGAACTATCCGGATTTTGAGGAGATTATTACACCGGCTCGCATAGGACGTTATTTGGCGGCCTGCGGCGGGAGTACCCGTAAAGCGATGACCCTGTATCGAAAGAACATTAAACTTTCACAGGAATTGTTCACTGTAATCAGCTGTTTTGAAATTGCATTACGGAATACAATAGATAAACATTACACTTTAACCCTAGGTAATGACTGGCTTCAAAATGCTGCATCCTCAAACGGTATTTTTGATAATAACAAATGCAGGCTAACACAGTCGAACATCAATGAAGCAATTAGAAACCTAAATCATTCATATACCCATTTTAAGTTGATTGCCGAATTGGGATTTGGTTTCTGGAGGTACCTTTTTGCCAACAACCAATTTATTGCAGCAGGCAGTACATTGTTGCAGATTTTGCCTGCCAAACCACGAAGCACACCATCCATACAATACAATCATAATTACATTCTGAATCAATTGGCCGTAATCAACGATTTAAGAAACAGAATTGCCCACCACGAACCTATTTGTTTTGTACCTGGTCAACCTGTAAAAAACACGATGTATTCACGGAATCATCACAATTTGATATTGCAATTGTTTCAGTGGATGCATATTGATTCGGGAAAACTATTGTTTGGTCTCGACCATACATTGGATGTTTGCGATGAAATTGATAATTTATAGCATTTCAAACTAAATAAACTAAATTAATATGACTACCTCTCTTGTAATCAAAGCCGCCATCCAAATACAAAAGCCTATCCACGAAGTATTTGAGGCCATCGTTGATCCACAAAAAATGTCCAACTATTTCATTTCCAAAGCAAGTGGAAGAATGGAGGAGGGAAAACAAATTCTTTGGCAATTCCCCGAATTTGACATGGAATTCCCCATCCGGGTTGGCAAAATAGAAAAAGACCAATACATATCCTATTATTGGGAAGTTGACAAACTCGAACTGCTTGTCGAATTTACGTTGACTACTCCAAAACCCGGTAACACCCTGGTTTCCGTCACCGAAAAGAGCAGGAACAACGATGAAGCCGGTATCAAATGGCTGGGCCAAAACACGGAGGGTTGGGCCAATTTTCTGGCCTGCCTCAAATGTTACCTCGAATATGGAATCAACCTGCGAAAAGGGGCCTTCGATTACATGAGAAAATAGTGATGGACCACTCATCCGACAACTTCAGTCAACTTATCAAGGCAAAAGCTTCCGAACTTGGGTTCGGTGCCTGCGGTATATCGCAGGCCAGGCTGCTGGAAGAAGAGCGGGAAAGGTTAAAAAACTGGTTGGATGCAGGTTACCATGGCACCATGGGCTACATGGCCAACAATTTCGAAAAACGGGTGAACCCGGCCGAGCTGGTTGAAGGGGCAAAATCTGTCGTTTCTGTCCTCCTTAACTACTATACCGATCAAAAGCAGGAGGATCCCAAAGCTCCTATTATTTCAAAGTACGCATTGGGAAAGGATTATCACTACGTCTTAAAAGAGCGGCTTTCAAAATTGTTATCTTACATTCAGACAGAATTAACTCCATGTGAAGGACGGGTTTTTACCGATTCTGCTCCCTTGCTTGAAAAAGCGCTGGCCAGGGAGGCCGGTCTTGGCTGGGTGGGCAAACATACCCTGCTGATCCATCCAAAAATGGGGAGCTTCAGTTTTATCGGCGAACTTGTGCTGGATATTGAACTGGATTATGACGAACCTTTTGGGAACAACCTTTGCGGTTCATGTTCCCGCTGCATGGAGAGTTGTCCGACCGGCGCCATCATTGCCCCGGCCATTCTCGATGCCAACAGATGTATCTCCTACCTCACCATCGAAACCAAAGAAGCAGTTCCTGAATCGTTGACAGGAAACCTTTCCAACAGACTGGTTGGTTGTGATATCTGCCAACAGGTATGCCCCTGGAATGGAAGGGCAACACAAAACAGGGTAATTGAATTTCAACCTAAACCCGAACTCCTCCGAATGACCGCTGAAGAGTGGAGGAGGATCGACAAACCAAGCTACAAAAAGTTGTTTAAAGGTACCGCTGTCGAACGGGCTGGGTTTGACAGAATAAAAAAAACGCTTGCGCATCTGTTTCCTTTGGACTAAACACCTTGAATGGAGTATCTTTACTTTTAAAAGTTGAATAAGTCCTGGAATCCCGAATTCCAAAAATCTTTACCTGATGATAGAACAAAACTGGAGCGCTTTTGATGGCACCAACCTATATGCAGTAATCCGGAAGCCGTTAGCAACACCCAAAGCAGTTATCGCCTTTGTACACGGACATGGGACACACTGTCGAAGGTACGATGAATGGTTTGGTGATTTCCTTGTGGCAGGTTTGGCTGTAATTTCTTTCGACCTGAGAGGTCATGGCCGTTCGGGAGGGAAACAGGGAACCATTCACCGTTATTCAGAATACCTGGAAGATACGACGCTTTTGGTTCAAAAGGCCAGGGAAAATTTTCCCAATATTCCGATGGCGCTTTATGGCCACAGCATGGGCGCTACCATCGTACTATCCTATCTTCAGGAAAAAAATGATCTCCCGGAGATGGCGATTCTTTCCTCGACATGGCTCGAGCTGGTTCAACCACCAGGAAAATTCAAGAGCCTGGCTATCTGGCTGGCCGATTCACTAATCCCGCAGGTAACCATCAAAACCGGACTAAAATCAAAGGATTTCGCCCCTTGCCCCACCAACGAACCGCCAAAACCTAAAGATCCGTTGATGCACAAAAGAATTTCGGCACGATGTTTTAGGGAGGTTCAGCGCGCCTGCAAGAAAATTGCTCCTGGCACCTTGCCTGCATCCATCCCGATGCTTTTCATGCACGGAGCCAACGACAGGGTTTCCGCACCGGAAGCTTCCGAAACTTTGGCAAAGGGCTTAAATGGCAAAGTTACCTACCGTGAATGGCCGGATGCACCCCACCAGCTTCATGCCTGGGACCAAAACGAAAGGGTAACCGATTTTACGATTGACTGGATAAAAAAACAGCTATGATGAATTTACGAACAGAAGTAATATTGCCAAAGATAAACAGACAACTCTCCTACAGGAAAAATGCCATGATGATGGGTTCCTGCTTCACAGAAAATATTGGCAAATACCTGAAAGACCACTACTTCCCGATCCTTACAAATCCTTGCGGAATCCTCTACAATCCGGCTTCCCTTGCAAATTGTACCGAATTCCTGATAAGTGGTAAACAGCTAACGGCTACCGATCTTTTTTATGCCAACGGCTTGTGGAACAGCTTCCTTTTTCATAGCCGCTTCTCACATCCTGACCAACACACAGCCCTGACAGGCATGAATGAATCCCTGGCCAACGCTTCCCTCCAGCTTCGATCTGCTTCTCACCTATTTCTTACCTTCGGCACTTCGTGGATTTACCGCGAAAAAGAGCAAAACACCATCGTAGGAAACTGCCACAAACTGCCTGCAAGCCGTTTTTTGAGAGAACGTCTCAGTGTGGATGAAATGACCGCCCAATGGATTTATGTGCTAAACCGACTTTTTGCCATTCAACCCGATCTTGACGTGGTCTTAACAGTTAGTCCGATTCGTCATTTCAAGGATGGAAGCTTTGAGAACCAGATAAGCAAATCAGGTCTATTTCTCATGATCGATCGGCTGCAAGTCTATTTTGGGAAAGGAAAAATTTCCTATTTCCCCTCCTACGAAATCGTTATGGACGAATTGCGCGATTACCGCTTCTATGCCCAGGATATGTTGCACCTCAGCGAAGTTGCCATCGAATTCGTACAAGAGAAATTTAACGAAGTTTTTATGGAAAAGGAGAGCAGGGAGATCTGTTTCACGGTGGATAAAATTGTGAAAAGTCTGGCTCATAAGCCATTTCATAACGAAAATTCCGACTATCTGGATTTGCTATCCAGGCTGGAAGGGGAGGTATCCATACTTGCTAGTAAACATCCAGGTATCGATCTTCAAGATTTAATAATTGATATCGTTCAAAAAAGGGGAGTATAAATTTTTTTTAATCATAGCTTTGCTTATTTTTAAGAACTCTACGGGTTGAAGCATTAAAAGCATACTGTCATTCATTTTAACTGTTCGAAAATATGGGATACCTGAATTTTGATAAGGATAAATTGGTCAACTTATCCTATTCCCTGGAACGCGAAACCTTGCGGACCAACCGGGGAGGTGCATACTCATTTACGACTCTTGCCGGATGCAATACCCGAAAATACCATGGCTTGCTGGTCGTTCGTCTTAAGGAACAAGATGGGGGCAAGCATGTATTGCTCTCCTCTCTTGACGAGTCTATAATCCAGCACGAAGCCCAATTTAATCTGGGTATCCATAAATTCCCCGGAGATTATTATGAACCTAAAGGGCACAAATACATTCGGAATTTTGAATTTGACACCATTCCAAAGCATACCTTCAGGGTTGGTGGTGTGATCCTTACCCGAACAAAATTATTGGTCGAAAACGAAAATCAGGTATTGATAAAATATACACTGGAAGAGGCCAACAGCCCGACAAAATTGCGGTTTAAGCCATTTCTGGCTTTTAGAAATGTCCACAACCTCAGCAAAGCCAATCTCTATGCCAATTCGAAGTATACACCGGTAGCCAACGGGATCAAAATGAATCTTTACGATGGATACCCAGAGTTTTTCATGCAAATTTCGAAAGAATGTGATTTTGTTCCCGTGCCAGATTGGTACAAAAATATCGAATACATCAGGGAGCAGGAGAGGGGATATGAGTTTCAGGAGGACCTTTTTGTTCCGGGTTATTTCGAAGTCTCAATTGCAAAGGGGGAATCAATTATTTTCTCTGCCTCAACAAGCGATCAGAAACCTGCAACCTTTGAAAAGAAATACGAAATCGAAAAGAAATGCAGGATACCAAGGGATTCGTTTATCAACTGTTTGCGCAACGCCGGGAAACAGTTTTTGTGGGACCGGCAGGATGGGAAAGATCTCATCGCAGGATACCCATGGTACGAATCTATACCGCGACAAACCATTTCTTCCCTTCCCGGACTATTTTTGTTGCAGGGAGATGTGAAAAATTTTGAGGCCGTTTTGCAGACCAATCTTAAAAGGCTCAAAAACGGACTTTTGCCCAAATATGTCGGACAGGATAGTTTCTTTGATGCCTCCGATGCACCATTGCTGGTTTTCAGTGCTTTGCAAAAATTAGTTGAGTTCAGGTCTCTGGCTGAAATCTGGACAACTTACGGAACTTCACTTAAGGAGATCCTGGACAACTACCGTAAAGGTACCGATTTCAACATCCATATGCTTGAAAATGGATTGATCCACGCCAAACTTGATGGGGTGGCCCTCACCTGGATGGACGATTACAAGGATGGAATTCCGGTTACGCAAAGAGGTGGATTGGCTGTCGAGATCAATGCATTATGGTACAATGCCGTATGTTTCGCACTTGAATTGGCTGAAGCCGCCGGAGATACCTCATTTGTCAAAAAGTGGAAAAACCTGCCGGCGCTCATTGGTGAATCGTTCCTCTCGCATTTCTGGTGCGAAGAGTGTTCGAAACTCGCAGATTACATTGACGGTGATTATACGGATTGGTCAATTCGCCCCAACATGTTGATTGCAGCCGCTCAGGATCATACTCCTTTGTCGCGTACGCAACGAAAATCGATCGTCAGTCTGGTAAAAAACGAACTCCTTACACCTGTTGGAATACGTACCCTTTCACCTGAAGATTTTGCTTACAAAGGATTTTCCGGCGAAAAGGCCGATGATTTTTCGGAAGTGGCCCATCAGGGAACTGCCTATCCATTCCTCATCTATCACTTTGTAAAGACCTACCTCGAAGTGCACAAGACCGGCGGGCTCTCCTTTGCCAGGAATTGTCTGGAAGGTTTTAAAAACGAGATGTCCGAAAATTGCATCGGGACACTATCGGAAGCTTACGAAGGAAATCCTCCCCATACTGCAAGAGGATCTATTTCACAGGCTTGCAATGTGGCAGGCGTCATCATGGCCAATGCAATTGTTGAAAAATTTGAAGAAGAAATTAAACCTGTAGCTAAATAACCCAAAAGATATGAAGGTATTGATGTTTGGCTGGGAATTTCCTCCTCATATTAGCGGTGGATTAGGGACAGCAAGTTTTGGCCTGACAAAAGGATTGGCGCAATTCGACGACATAGAAGTGCTCTTTGTCGTTCCCAAGGCATACGGTGACGAAGATGATACGGCTGTCGAGAAAATCATTGGCGCCAACGAGATCACGATCACTCGAAAGCATGTCAATATTCACCATATTGACAAGAAAATAGACGTTTCTGAAGTAAGGTCCAACCTTATTCCTTATTCCGATCCTGAAGAATTTTGGCATCTAACCCAGCAAAGATTGTCTGCATCCACCAGATTTGTACAAACGGATGCGCAGGGAAAAATTCCATTTTCGGGGAAATATGGCGCCAATCTCCTCGAAGAGATTGCCAACTACGCAATCGTTGCCGAATACATTGGCCGCGAATACGACTTTGATGTCATTCATGCCCACGATTGGTTGGCTTATCCTGCCGGGATTGCTGCCAAGCGAGTAAGCGGAAAACCACTGGTTATCCATGTTCATGCGACCGATTTCGACCGCAGTGGTGGTAGCGTCAACCCCAAAGTTTACGCACTCGAAAGGGAAGGGATGGAGATTGCAGATCAAATCATTACCGTGAGCAACCTCACCAAGAAAATTGTCATTGAGAAATATGGCATCAATCCTGATAAGATAACCACTGTCTACAATGCCGTCGAACCGGTTGAAAACAAGGAAACAGAGCTGCTTAAAAGGGGTATCAACGACAAAATTGTCACCTTTCTCGGCAGGATTACCATGCAAAAAGGTCCTGAATATTTCATCGAGGCTGCCTATCAGGTTCTAAAACGCACTGATAACGTGCGTTTTGTGATGGCCGGAAGTGGTGACATGATGGAAAAGATGATTCGCCGAACGGCCAGGCTCGGTATATCTGACCGGTTCCATTATACCGGTTTCCTGAAAGGGGATGATGTCTTTGAGATGTTCCGTTTGAGTGATGTGTACGTGATGCCTTCAGTTTCCGAACCCTTTGGCATCTCTCCATTGGAAGCGATGATGACAGATGTTCCGGTCATAATCTCCAAACAATCGGGTGTTGCCGAAATTCTGACCCATGCAATCAAAGTCGACTTTTGGGATATCAATGCCATGGCAGATGCCATCTACGGGATCATCAAATACCCGGCCCTTTCCGCAATGTTCAGGAAGTTCGGAAGGGTAGAGGTCGATAGCCTGCAGTGGAAACATTCAGCAGCACACGTTCGTGAAGTATACAAAAAAGCAATCAGTTAAGTTACATCGATAATCGTTCAAACCATGAAGACAATCTGCCTAAATTTTCAGATTCACCAACCATTTCGCTACCGCAAGTATCGTTTTTTCGATATCGGGAATGATTCCTATTATTACGATGACTATGCCAACGAGACAATTATGCGCAAAATTGCAGACAATTGCTATCTGCCTGCCAACCATATTCTTCTGAAGCAAATCAAAAAGAGTAAGGGAAAATTTAAAGTTTCATTCTCTATTTCAGGCGTGGCTTTGGACCAATTCAGATTGTATGCCCCCGAAGTAATCGACTCCTTCAAAGAGTTGGCGGCCACCGGGGCAGTAGAATTTCTTTCAGGCACATTCGCCAATTCACTGGTATCCATGGTCGATGAACAGCTTTTCGCCAAACAGGTCAAGATGCACGACGACCTGATCGAAGAACTCTTTCAACAAAGGCCAAAAGTCTTTAGAAATTCTGAGCTCATTTACTCCGATGAATTGGGCGACCTTATTTACCGCATGGGTTTTGAGACAATCCTCACCGAAGGCGCCAAACATATTCTTGGTTGGAAGAGTCCTAATTTTCTCTACTGCAATGCACTAAATCCGAGACAAAAAGTCTTGATGCGCAACCACAGGCTAAGCGACGACCTTTCTTTCCGTTTCTCCAACTCCTCCTGGAGCGAATATCCGCTTACTGCATCCAAGATGACAAGCTGGCTTGTTGATCTTCCAAAACAAGAGGAGATCGTAAACATCTTCCTCAATTACGAGACTTTTGGGGAGATACAAAAGAAAAATTCAGGGATTTTTGACTTCCTCGATTCCCTCCCCGAAATGATCTTAAAGACTAAGGAACTAACGTTCTCCACACCCAGTGAAGCTGTCAAAATGCTTCAGCCGGTCTCATCTGTACATGTACTTCATCCAATTTCATGGGCAGACGAGGAGAGAGACCTCTCTGCCTGGCTTGGCAATGAACTTCAAAAAGAGGCATTTAATCACCTCTATGCGCTCAAGGAGAGAGTCAAACAATGTACCGATCCTCAAATTACCAAAGACTGGATCTACCTTCAGTCCAATGACCACCTCTACTACATGTGCACAAAATTCTTCTCTGATGGTGAAGTCCATAAATTTTTCAATCCATTCGGCAGCCCATACGAAGCCTTTATCAACTACATGAATGTATTGAGCGATTTTACCCTACGATTGAATAAATTGGTTCCTATATCAGAAAATGAAGCGGAATTGACAAAACTTAGGCTGTCAATTAAAGAAAAATCCAGGAAGCTCGAAGAGGCTGAACAGTTAATAAAAAAGCTTAGTTCAACCACGCTGAAGGCCGCTAAACCAAAAGCAAAGGCAACAAAAAAAGTTGAACCAATTCCAAAATCTTCCAGGAAAAAGGGCTCCAAATAAACAGCCTAATGTGAAGAAAATGTTATAAATACGGAATCATTTTACAAATGGTTCCGTATTTATATTAAAATGATGGCTGAAAATGGTATCATTGCAATTCAAAAAATTGACACCATAGAGGTGTCATTCTTGTTAATATATTTGAAAGAATGGAAGAGACCTATTTTAAGAATCTGAGACAACCCGAAAATAGCAACCCAACCTGGAAAAAAATCATTGTTGAATCCGCCTTACCGGCCGAACTCGCCTCCCTGCGAACTATCTCCAGAAACCTTTGGTGGGTCTGGAATGTAGATGCCAGGGCGCTATTCAACGAAATTGATCCGGTGATTTGGGAAAAATGCGAACACAACCCGATCATTTTATTGGAACAAACCAGTCACGACCGATTTGTTGAACTAAAGTCGGATGAAGCGTTCGTACTCAGAATGAAATCTGTTGAAATCCAATTCAACAAGTATCTAAAGGAAAGGAAGAAATTACGCGGACCGAAAATTGCCTACTTCAGTATGGAATTTGGTCTTCACTCGAGTCTGAAAATATACTCCGGCGGACTGGGTGTTCTGGCCGGCGATTACCTGAAAGAGGCCAGCGACTCAAAGGTGGATATGACGGCAATAGGACTGTTGTACCGTTATGGCTATTTCAAACAGGTTATATCCACCAATGGAGAACAACTTGCCACATACGAACCCGAACATTTTTCAAAGATACCTATTCAACCCGCCCTCGACGAGAAGGGAGATTGGATCATTGTCGAAATAAAAATGCCGGATCGTATCGTGTTGGTCAGGGTCTGGTATGTTAATGTCGGAAATGTCAAACTCTACCTGTTGGATACCGATACGGAAAACAACCAGGAAGAGGACCGTACCATTACCCACCATCTGTATGGCGGCGATAATGAAAACAGGCTGAAACAAGAGATGATACTCGGCCTGGGTGGAATAAGGGCATTGGAAAGACTTGGAATTCAGTCTGATATTTACCACTGCAACGAAGGACATGCCGCCTTTATCGGCCTCGAACGCATCTCCAACATTAAGAACAAGTCTTCACTGAATTATTCCGAAGCCAAAGAGGTAGTCAGGGCCTCAACCTTGTTTACAACCCATACCCCTGTTCCTGCCGGACATGATTCATTTCCGGATGATCTCTTTAAATCCTATATGAATCCGGTAGCCGTTCAACTTGGAATTACCATGGATGAGCTGATGCTACTTGGTAAAGCCGACAGCAACGAAGGAAAGTTCAACATGAGTTTTCTGGCCGCAAATCTCTCACAATCAATCAACGGCGTAAGTAAACTTCATGGCGATGTAAGCAAACAACTGCTTAGCGAACTTTACAGAGGCTTCCTGCCCGAGGAGCTGGATAACATCGGATACGTCACCAATGGGGTACATTATCCAACATGGGCTGCTACCGAATGGAAGGCTGTACACGATCAAATCCTCTCAGCAGAGGAGATGGCGGATGATATCCACGAGTATGAAGAGGGCGGAGAGTTGCGGGCCTGGAGAAACATTTACAAAGTTCAGGACAAGCTAATCTGGGATACCAAGTCAAAACTTCGCGAGCAACTGATTGAATACATCAAAAGAAGGTTCACCGACATTAATATCCAGCGGAACGAAAATCCGAAATATATTTCTGAAGCCATTTCGAAACTGAACCCAAGAGCCCTCACCATTGGATTTGCCAGACGTTTTGCCACTTACAAAAGGGCACACCTCCTTTTCAGGGACCTGGACCGTTTGGCAAAGATCATCAACAACCCCGACCGGCCGGTACAGTTTCTTTTCGCAGGAAAGGCGCACCCTGCCGATAAAGCCGGTCAGGATTTGATTAAATACATCATTGATATTTCAAAACGTCCTGAATTTATTGGCCGTATCCTCTTTATTCAGAATTACGACATGAACATCGCCAAGATGCTTGTTCAGGGGTGCGATGTTTGGATGAATACACCTACCAGGCCACTCGAAGCTTCAGGTACTTCAGGCGAAAAAGGGGTCATGAACGGTACGCTTCACTTTTCTGTATTGGATGGCTGGTGGGTCGAAGGCTACAGGCAAGACGCCGGCTGGGCATTGCCATTGGAAAATTCCTTCGACAATCCGGGACTTCAGGATGAACTCGATTCTGAAGCCATTTACGGAATCCTCGAAAACGAAATAGTACCCGCTTACTATTACCGCAATGACAAAAATATCCCGGTCCTTTGGGTCGACTTCATCAAAAACACTTTTGCAGAAGTAGTGCCGCTGTTCACCACCAAAAGGATGATGAAAGATTACTTTACACGTTACTATCTTCCCCAGGCTCACAGAACCGGACTCCTTGTTGCGGATAATTTCAAAGAGGCAAAAAATTTGGCGGCCTGGAAATCAAAAATACTTGATTCCTGGAATACCATCGAGGTAAAAAACATCCAGGTGGCTGATGGTATCACAAATACTTACGAAATGGGGAAAGCATATCCGTCACGGGTTACCCTCGATTTAAAGGGTCTTTCTGCCAAAGAAATCGGTGTTGAATTAATTGTCGCCACGGGAACTGATCAACCCCATTTTGTGGCTAAATATGATTTTTCAGTTGAGAAAGAATCAGATAACCTGGCCCACTATCTGCTTGAGCTAACCCTGAAAAAGCCAGGCAGCTACAACTATGGATTAAGGATATATGCCAAAAATATTGCCTTGCCCAATCGCCAGGACTTCCGGTTACTGAAATGGCTTTAATCTGACCTGATTACAACTTATTGTAAAGGAGCTTGTTGAGGAGATCTTCCTTGTATTTGGGCGATACCCTCAGCAACTCCCCTGTTTTTAACTCGACCATCCCACCCTTGGCTTTGATGTATCGGACAACATTAGCCATATTTACCAGGTGACTCCGGTGAATCCTAATGAAACCCAAGGGTGTCAGTAGCTTTTCGAACTCCAAAAGGGTTCTGCTGACGATTTTTTCATCCCCCTCATGGAATAGTATCCTGGTATAATTTCGCATCCCTTCACAACGGATAATTTTGTCCACCTCAATGATGGCAAAACCATTTAACTCAGGTAAAGCAATGGTCTTGGCCCCCTGCTCAACATGCGACATAAGATTGGCTTTAAGTGCATTGACAGCTACTTTGGTCTCGATTTTTTTTATTTTAGGAATCCGGCCAACCGTTTTTATAAGTTCTTCCACATTGATGGGTTTGACCAAATAGTCGAAAGCCGAGTATTTGAAGGCTTTTATGGCATACTCACTATATGCTGTTATAAAGATGATCTTGAAATCAATTTTCTTTAACCGATCCAACAGATCAAATCCGGTACCGTCGGGCATACTGATATCCAAAAAAACCAAATCCGGGTTTTCACGCTCAATAAGAATCGCACCTTCTACAACAGAACTTGCCTCACCCAACAGTTCAATATTTCCTATTGTCTTCCTCAGAATCTCCTTTAAAACCATTCTGGAGATTGAATCATCATCAATTATTACGGCTTTTACCATGGTCAAATTAGTATCATAAGGGATCATACTGACATCGTTCGCGAAAAAACCCTGGAGTTCTTACGACAGTTTCACAATTGCAGGTTCCATATAAACAAAGAAAGTTCAAAAAGGATTTAAAGAATTGAATAATTTTTCAAAAAAACGCAATTTCCCTTTAGAATCTGTTTAAATTTCTTACACAGAGAATTTATTACTCCATAATTAAACTAAAAATGGCTTTGAAATTCTCGTTTTAGTTAAAATACGCTTGAGGAAACAACGAGTTGCACAGAGAGAAAAATCGCAAGCGATTTTCCAACTCTGTGTAACTCCGTGGTTTCTCTCATGTAAACACCCAATTGTAGAAATTTCTATTAACCCTATATTTTCGATTATAGACAATTATTCTCTGTGTAATATATTTAAACAGTCTCTTAATTTAAGATATTTGTAAAAAAAAACGAATGGCATCTATTCTCTGCTTGGAAACATCAACCGAAGTCTGTTCAGTGGCATTGGCCGTGAATGGAACCATTGTTGAGGAACGTGAGGATAAGAGTGGCAAGAATCATGCGCTATTGCTCACCTGCTTTGCGGAAGAGGTTATGAAGGCCCAAAACCGGCCCTTTCATCAACTTGATGCCGTTGCGGTATCTGGTGGTCCAGGTTCCTACACTGGATTGAGAATAGGAGTCTCAACGGCAAAAGGTCTTTGCTACGCCGCTGCATTGCCCCTGATTGCCATCCCTTCATTGGAAGCCATGGCCCATCATGTTATTAACGATTTCCATGCTGCCGGAATTGGAAACAATGAGCCATTGTATTACTGTCCGATGATTGATGCCAGAAGAATGGAGGTATATGCTGCCATTTATGATCAAAAAATGCAATTAATCAGAAACATACAGGCCGATATTATCGATCACCTCTCATTTTCAGAGTTCTTTTCCAACCACAAAATGCTGTTTTTTGGAAATGGCGCCGACAAGTGCAGGACGACCATCCAACATCCCAATGCACTTTTCCTGGACAATATAACTACCTCTGCCAGCCACATGGCGGAATTGGCTGAAGCTGCTTATCAAAATAAGAGGTTTGCGGATGTCGCTTATTATGAACCTTTCTACCTGAAAGATTTTGTAGCAACAATTCCGACAAAAAATATTTTTCATTCAAATACAATAGGGTAACAAGATGATTATCACATGCAAAAGGTTCTGATCATTACCTACTATTGGCCACCCAGCGGTGGTGCGGGAGTTCAACGATGGTTGAAGTTTTCGAAATACCTTCCGGAATTTGGCTGCACACCGGTAATTCTAACAGTGGATGAAAATCATGCATCCTATGCTCAGCTGGACCCTTCGCTGGTTGATGAGATACATCCCGATCTCCAGGTTCACAAGACAAAAACCTTTGAACCCTATAATCTTTACCGAAAACTTTCCCAAAAAAAGGAGATCCCTTACGGTGGATTTTCCAACCAGAAAAAAGTTACATTCTTCGAAAAATTCTCGCGGCTTATCCGTGGCAACCTGTTTATTCCCGATCCGCGAAGGGGTTGGAACAAATATGCTCTGAGCAAAGCGCTTGAACTGATCAAAGCCGAAAATATTGAATCTGTGATCACCTCCGGGCCCCCCCATTCGACCCATTTAATCGGGAAAAAAATCAAAGATCAAACCGGGATCAGATGGATTGCCGATTTTAGGGATCCCTGGACCGACATCTATTATTACAAAGAGCTCTATCACACCCTGCCGGCAAGGTTATATGACCGGTATTTGGAAAAGAAGGTCTTGACAGGCGCCGATAAAATTATCACGGTAAGTGAAGAGGTGAAAAAATTACTTCTCAGGAGAATTCCCGGCTCTGAAGAAAAAATCGCGGTCATTCCAAATGGATACGACGAATCTGACTTTGAGAATGTTCCCTCGCTCAAAAACGAATTTTTCACCATCACCTATACTGGCACAATTTCGATGAGTTACCGGATTGAGCGGTTTATCGAGGCCATTGAATTACTGCCCGGGAAGGTCAAAGACAAAATAAAAATCCGTTTCGTCGGAAATGTCCCCGATGAGATTCTGAATTTGTTCAAAAATAAAAACCTCGGTTCCAGCATTGAGGTGCTTGGCTACATTCCACACAAGGAGGCCGTCGGCCAGATGGTGAATGCCTCCCTGTTGCTAATGGCCATACCTGATTCGCCAGATAACAAGGGAATTGTAACGGGCAAATTTTTCGAGTACCTTGCAACCGGAAGACCCATCCTGGCCATGGGGCCCGTTGGAGGCGATGTAGACCTGTTGATCCGGAAATGCCATGCAGGCAAGCTGTTTTCTTACAACGAAACAGGACCAATGAGCCTTTTCATCCATAAAATATTTGAACAGGAACAGAGGGGTCTGTACAAAAGTGAAACCACAGGCGCAGAACAATTCACCAGAAGAAATCTAACAGGAGTGTTGGCCAACAATCTATGATCCCTAATCAATTCCCATGAGCGGCAAAGAAGTAAAAAGCAAATCTATCCTGTTTACCTATACGGGTCTATCTTCCTTTGTGAAGAACGATTACCTGCTGCTCTCCTCCGAACACCAGGTGCACAAATACCATTTTTCTCCGGTGAAAGGATTATTGAAGAATATCATTGAAATACTCAGACAATTCTTCTTTTTGCTGATCTTCGGATGGAAATACGATCTATTTTATTGCTGGTTTGCCGATTACCACTCGTTTCTTCCGATTCTTTTTTCCAAGATTTTCAGAAAGAAATCTGTTGTGGTCATTGGCGGTTACGATGTTTGCCGTATCCGGAAGTTAAAGTACGGGGCCTTTTGCTCTCCATTCAGGGGTTGGTTCTGCGCCAAATCCATGAGACTGGCCACTGCCATCCTGACTGTTTCAAACCATGTCGACAGGAAGGCCAAAGCAATTGCCCCCTTCACCAAAAGAACCATGATCTACAATTGTGTGACGCTGGAAAGTCCGGATGAGACTACCCCCTTCAAAACGGACACGATCCTGACGGTAGGACTGATTAACAACGAACGGACTTATCACCTGAAAGGAATCGACACTTTTATTGAAACCGCTAGACTCTTACCAGGATTCAACTTCGAGATTGTGGGGATTAACCAATCAAAATTGGCCCACAAACTTGGAAACCTTCCACGCAATATCACCCTGTACGACAAGGTAAAACCGCATGAATTACCTGCCTTTTACCTGAAAGCAAAAATCTATTGTCAACTCTCCCGCTCCGAATCATTCGGCGTTTCAATTGCCGAGGCGATGACCTTTGGCGCCTTTCCAATAGTTACCCGGGAAGGTGGTATGCCTGAGATCCTGGGCTCTGTTGGAGCAGTGGTGGAAAGAGATCCACAGTCGGTTGCCAGTGTGATCAAAGATAGACTCCTGAAACATGGCGCGTCTGATGAGAATGAGATTAAAGTGCAGATCAAAAAGCACTTTACCCAACAACAACGGGCCGAATCTATTTTGCACCTTATCAAGGCACTATAAATTAAAGTACAGCTATCTCATTTCGTGTCCTTCGTGTTTTCCTTTGTGACCTTCTATGTTGAAAAACAAATTTTAGAGCTAAAATCTTTCAATTTTGCCCTTTTCTTTTTCGTAAACCCTTTTTTAGTTCAAAACAAGGATTTGTCAAGGCCGTAGCGAAGCGGAGTT
>Ga0265297_10006420_pt1 | contig 17103 bp, 22 predicted proteins | sample Munlanlwell13791_FD_192502 | JGI IMG/M metagenome (GOLD analysis project Ga0265297, IMG submission 192502) | Leachate microbial communities from a municipal landfill in Southern Ontario, Canada - Leachate well 137-91 | ecosystem: Engineered > Solid waste > Landfill > Unclassified | place...
TCTTGAAAAAGTAACGGTACAGTATGAAAAAATGCTGGCCATTTTTCGGGAAGGCGTCAAAAGCCTGGGTGAAATTTGGATAGATATTCTTGGACAGGGAGATTACGGACAGCTTCAACAGATTGCCAGTCTTCCGGATAAGGAATTTGTGTTTCCCGCAGCGCTGTGGGCCCGGATTATCTATGATTACGCGATTGCCCATCATACAAAAAAAATTACCCGGGAACATTTGTTAAAGTCTCTGACACCATTGTATCTCGGAAAAACCGCGTCCTTCGTCAGGGAAGCCGAGCAATTTACTCATGAGGAATCAGAAGAAGCAATAGAGCGCTTATGCATCCTTTTTGAAGATAATAAGGAACTTTTAATTAATGCCTGGAAATAAAACCGGAGGTGTGTCATGCAGAATTTCTTTTCATTGATCCTGGAGCCGCTCAGAGAAATTTATCTTCGATTTGCGGCCTTTTCACCGAATCTCCTTGCCATGTTCATTATTATTCTGGCCGGGATCGTCATCGCCCGAATTGCACGTTGGATTATTCTCAAGATTTTCAAGACGGTCAATTTTGACAGTTGGAGCGATCGAATCGGCTTTACCTCGATCATGCGAAAAGGCAATCTCTGGGAGAAACCGTCGATTGCAGTGGCCTCTGTTTTTTTCTGGCTATTGATTATTGTCACGTTTATGGCAGGCTTCAGCGCCTTGAGAATACAAGCGATCGATAATCTTGTATCTCAGTTCATTCTGTATATTCCGCGTGTGTTTTCCGCAATCATTATTATTATTGTCGGAACGCTGGTCACGGGGTTCATCAGCAGGGCATTATTGATCTCGGCTGTTAATAGGGGCTATCCTTTCTCCCGGCTCCTTTCTGAGTCGGTACGGCTTCTTCTTATTGTATTGTTCCTTGCCATGGCATTAGAACAGCTCCAGGTTGCCCCGGGGATCGTTATTTCAGCATTCTCAATCATCTTTGGCGGAATTGTTCTTGCATTGGCTATTTCATTCGGAGTAGGAGGAATTGAGGCCGCGAAAAAAATTATTGAACAAAAGCCGGAACCAAAGGAAGACAAAAAAAAGGATATGGAGCACATGTAAGGAGACACCATGACTGATTTCTATCAAACCGGGATCATTACCACGCTTCATAAACTGGGAAATCCATCATTGGAACGCCTGGAACAGGAACTTCGCGATTATTCCCAGGCACGCCCTATTGCACTGGTTCTCCCTGCTCTGTATTCAGAATTTGAAGGACCCGCGATGCCAAAAATCATCGAAGAACTGGCTAAGGTCTATTATCTGCGGGAAATTGTTCTGGTGCTTGATGCTGCCTCTGAAAAAGAGTTTCAAAGAGTGCGAGAGTTGATGTCTGCCCTGTCTGTTGAGCTCAAAGTAATTCACAACGATGGAAAGAGAATCAGTGAAATTTATGATACGTTTGCACGGAACAAGCTGGACGTGGGTCAGCGAGGAAAGGGACGTTCTGCCTGGCTTGCCTACGGGTATATCCTGGCCCATGGACAGTCGGATGTTATCGCGCTTCATGATTGTGATATTGTTTCCTACAACAGAGAGCTTCTTGCACGCCTCTGTTATCCGGTTGTCAACCCGAATCTTGATTATGTATTTTGCAAGGGATTTTACAGCAGAGTAACGGACCGGCTGCATGGCCGGGTAACCCGTTTGTTCTTCACGCCACTTATCCGTTCTCTCGCAATACTGTATGGAAATCATCCGCTTCTTAAGTTCTTTGATAGTTTTCGCTACCCTTTGTCCGGCGAATTCTGCATGATCACGGATATGGCACGGGCAAACCGGATTCCCTGGGACTGGGGACTTGAAGTCGGTTCTCTTGCTGAAGTCTATAGAAACTATTCTCCGCGCCGTATTTGTCAGGTTGATATCGCAACCACGTATGAACATAAACATCAGGACCTTTCGGAAATCGATCCGGAAAAAGGCTTGATGAAGATGACCGTAGACATCTGCAAGTCCGTGTTCCGGACACTTGCTTCAGAAGGTGTCGTGTTTTCGGATGGATTCTTTAAATCCCTTTCCGTCACCTATGCTCGCCATGCTGAAGATACGATCGCCTTCTATGAAGCTGATGCAGCCATAAACGGGCTCTTTTTCGATCGACATGAAGAGGCCAAGGCCGTAGATGCTTTTACCAAGGCAATCGCTATTGCTGCGCACGTCTATCAGGAAAACCCGCTCGGAACGCCGCTCATCCCGAACTGGAGCAGAGTATCGTCGGCAATTCCCGGTATTCTCGACATGGTTAAAAAGGCGGTCGACGAAGATAATAAATAGCACCTCCATCCCTCCTTCACTCTTCAAACTGCGTAGTCTAGGATAAGGCCATTGACAAAGAAAAACGAATAGTCTATATTGTGTGCATATGCACACAATAAGCGGAGATTGTCATGTCCCCCCGATGTAAAAAACCACGGTTTTGCGAATGCCGCTTCAAGGGAAAAGCGTTTAAGCTCACGGGAATTCCGATGACCGAGGTGGAACGAATTATTCTTTCCCGGGATGAGCTTGAGGCGTTAAAATTGTGCGATCTCGATGATTTAACGCAGGAAGAAGCAGGAGTCAGGATGGGAATATCCCGAGGGACTGTTCAGCGGATACTTGCCGATGCGCGAAAAAAAGTTGCCCGGGCGCTTACGCAAGGGCAGGCAATTGTTTTTCAATCAGATAACGAAAAGGAGAAAGAATTATGAAGATTTGTTTTCCCGTAGAAAAAGATGAAGGAATAAACAGTACCGTTTACAATCACTTTGGTTCAGCGCCGGCATTTATCATTGTCGATAGCGATACAAACAGCATGGTAACCATAAACAACTGCGATCAGCACCATGCGCATGGGGCATGCAATCCCATGAAGGCGCTCGATAATCAGAAAATCGATGCGCTCGTTGTAGGCGGCATCGGCACGGGCGCGCTCGTTGGCTTAAACCGAACGGGGATCAGGGTGTATCGTTCACAGGCAGCTACGATCCAGGAGAATAGTGCGATGTTCAAGAACGGCACGCTCACGGAATTAACGCCGGACCAGTGCTGTGGCGGTCATGGCAGCGGCGGCGGATGCGCGCATTGAGATATCCAAGGCAAGACTGTTTTTGAGTGGGTCTGATCGTTGCTCTGCCAGGAGGATCAATTGTGCGTAGTGTAAAACAAAACAAGCTCGACATGAGCTCACGCATAAAAAAATCGTTAGAATGCGAAAATACGCATCAGTCCGTAGCAACTAGAATTATTCTTGACAGCATTGCAGACGGTGTTTTTACGGTGGATGAAAAATGGAATATAACCTCTTTTAACCGGGCTGCTGAACACATAACCGGGATACCTTCCTCCCAGGCTATTGGCCAGAAATGCTTTGACATCCTGCATGCCGATATTTGTCAATCCGCATGCGTTCTCCGCAAGACCTTAACCACCGGAAAAGAGATCATTGAACAGGCAGTCAACATTCTGAACAGGGAAGGGAAAATAATTCCTGTATCCATCAGCACGGCTGTTCTGAAAAATGAAAAAGGACGCATGATAGGGGGCGTGGAAACATTTCGCGATCTTTCCGCGCTCGAAACGCTGAAAAAGGAGATCTCCCGCTCGTATTCGTTTGAAGACATTATCGGCAAACATCATGAAATCCGGTCGATATTCGGCATACTCCCGGATATTGCCGAAAGCGACAGCACGGTACTGATCCAGGGAGAGAGCGGAACAGGAAAAGAACTGTTTGCACGGGCGATTCATACCCTGAGTAGAAGAAAAACCGGACCGTTTGTCGCAGTCAATTGCGGAGCGCTCCCTGAGCAACTCCTGGAATCCGAGCTGTTTGGATATAAACGCGGGGCTTTTACCGATGCGAAACGTGACAAGCCGGGACGGTTTGCTCTTGCCCATAGGGGGACTCTTTTTTTGGATGAGGTCGGTGACCTTCCTTTTTCTCTCCAGGCAAAGCTCCTACGGGTTTTGCAGGAAAAGGAATATGAGCCACTGGGCGCAACCGCTTCCGTGAAAACGGATGTGCGAATTATAGCCGCTACTAATCATAATCTATCTCAGATGGTCGATCAGAAAACGTTTCGCGCTGATCTGTTCTATCGACTCAACATAATAAAGCTTGCACTTCCTCCTTTACGAAACCGGAAGGAGGATATTCCTCTTCTTGTCGATCACCTTATTCACAAACTCAGTGCCAGTAAGGGCAGAAAGATTACCCGTGTTTCAGATGATGTGATCCGTTTTTTTATGACCCATGATTTCCCCGGGAATATTCGTGAACTTGAGAACCTTTTGGAGCACGCTTGCGTTATGTGCCGGGGAAATGAGATTATGGCTGAACATCTTCCCAAAGAATTTTTGGATAGCGTTACCTGCATCGACCAGCACCCCTCTTGCTCGATACGAGGCCGTTTCGAGGAGTCTGAAGCTCAAGTCATTCAAGAGGCACTACAACGGAACTGCGGCCATCGGGGCATAACTGCTCGAGAGCTCGGGATTAATCCGAGTACGCTCTGGAGAAAGATCAGAAAGTATAAGATACATATTGAAAAATAACCGTGCACTATTGCATTGTTCATCTGCATGATAGTGCATTCATGCAATATGGTAATTACGATTTGATTAGTAATCCTTTCAAATAACTCATTGTTTTTCAAGAGCTTTTACTCGCGGCTATCCAGCGGCATCTTTTTTGCTTAATATCAGCACAGTTTAATATCCCTATAAAAAATTGCACACCACGAAACAGATGGAGTGTGTGTGGAAAACGGTTGCAGGAACAAATATACGTGGGGATGTGGTTGAGGTTTCGATGAGGATCGCCATTCCGATTTTTGGAAAAAGAATTTCTCCCCGTTTTGATTTTGCTCCTAATTTCGGACTATTTGATATTGAGGGAAAAAGAATCGCGGAAACCAGGACTGTTCCCTGCGACGGGTGGGGAGTCACAGAGAGAATTTCCACATTAAAGTCATTGAAGGTGGATATTCTAATTTGCGGGGGGGTTCCGAATTACCTCCTGTGCATTCTGATGAGCAGTGGGATGCAGATCATCCCCTGGGTAACGGGCAATGCGGAAGAGGCACTATCTCTTTTTCTTCAGAACCGGTTGCAACAGGGGATGGCCGTTTGTTCGGGACGAAGGGAAAAACGACGTTGTAGAGGTCAGAACAGGTGAGCATGGTAAGCGTTACTCTGACAAATAATTTTTTTTGTAATGCAAGAAGGAGGTAATAGTATGCCAAGAGGAAAAGGATTAGGAGCCGGGCAAGGAAGAGGGAGCGGTGGTGGAGGTCGCGGTCAGATGGGCGGCCGCTCCGCTGCCGGTCCCGGGGGAGAATGCGTATGTCCGAAGTGTGGTCATAAGGAGCCTCATGAACGAGGCATGCCCTGCACTCAGAAAAAGTGCCCTCAGTGCGGGATAACCTTAACAAGGCGCTAATCAGTACAAGGGAGGATACTACTATGCCACGAGGTGATGGAACCGGACCCAGGGGAATGGGTCCCATGAGTGGTCGCGCAGCCGGATTCTGCGCAGGCTTTGGAATGCCGGGATATGCAAATTCCGGTTTGGGAAGAGGTTTTGGAATGGGATTTGGACAAGGATTGGGCGGACGAATCGGCAGAGGACGACGAAACATGTTTTATGCTACCGGTCAACCGAGGTGGATGCGCTTTAGCGGTTATGCTTCAGCGTATCAAAACGCTGACGCTGAAATGCAAAAACAAACGCTTAAAACCCAGGCCGAGGTTTTGCAGTCGGAGCTGGACATCATCAAGAAGCGGCTTTCTGAAATTGATGCAGAAGCTGACGTGAAGTGAGCGTCATTTTCCGGTAGATCAAAGCGAATTCGACCATGGCCCGCTGGTACTCTATCCAGTGGGCCATATTGGGAAAGGAGCAAAAGTGAAAATAGCGTTTAGCACCTCGGGGAACGATCTGACGTCTCCGCTTGACAGCCGGTTTGGCCGGGCCCCGAAGTTTCTCGTTTACGATTCGGACAATGAGAGCTTTGAGGTGGTTGATAACCAACAGAATATGAATGCTGCTCAGGGGGCTGGGATTCAATCCGCAGAAAACGTAGCCAGGATGGGGGTCAATGCTCTCATAACCGGGCATTGTGGCCCTAAAGCATTTCGGGTGCTTCAGGCAGCGGGCATCAAGATATTTACGACTGATGCACCGACCGTTGGAGAAGCGCTTGAACGATTCCGTGCAGGAAAGCTGACCGAGGCTAAAGCTCATGATGTAGAAGGACATTGGGCATGATCTTGGCTATTGCTTCCGGCAAAGGCGGTACCGGCAAGACAACGGTTTCGGTTAACCTTGCGCGGGTGTTCGGTTCGGATGTGCAGCTTCTCGACTGTGACGTGGAAGAACCGAATGCCCACTTATTTGTGAAAGGAACAACGATCAATGAAGAAGCCGTCAGCATCCGCATTCCCGCTATCGATGCATCGCGATGTGACGGATGCGGCGAATGCAGTCGTTTCTGTGAGTACCATGCAATTATTTCCTTTGGGGCCACTCCGTTGGTGTTTGCTGAAATGTGCCATGGCTGCGGTGGCTGTGCACTCGTCTGTCCGAAAAATGCCATTCATGAGATCGATAAACGCATAGGCGTTATCGAAACCATCGAGAACGGAAATATCACTCTCATCACCGGGCGTCTTGATATCGGTGTGGCCATGGCCCCGCCGCTTATTCGGGCGGTCAAGTCTCGCATTGGATCTGGCATACCGACGATTCTTGACGCGCCTCCCGGGACATCATGTCCGGTTATTACCACCATACGAGGTACGGATATTGTTGTACTTGTTACAGAGCCGACACCGTTCGGGTTACATGATCTTGGCCTTGCGGTGGACATGGTGCGCGAGCTTGGCATTCCGTTCGGCGTGGTAATTAATCGTGCTGGAATAGGAGATGCTTGCGTTCACAACTACTGCGAACGTGAACGCATCCCTTTGCTGTTGGAAATTCCTGATGACCGGCGGATTGCTGAAGCCTATTCACGAGGAAGCCTTATTGTTGATGTTCTTCCGGAGTACCGAGGATTTTTTGAGAACCTGATCAGCAAAATTATGAATCTCCTGAATGAAAAGAGGAGTTGAGCAATGCCGACCTATGAATATCAATGTGAGGGATGTGGTTTACAATTCGAGCGTCGACAAACCATGACTGACCTACCTCTTACGGAGTGTCCGTCCTGTCAGGGAAAAGTCCGACGGCTGATGAGCGGTGGCGCTGGTTTTATTCTGAAAGGGTCCGGCAATAGCCATACGGAGCACATTAAACAGGGATGTTCCCTAGAGCAGGTCGGCAAGACCTGTTGCGGGCGGGAACAGCGCTGCGGAAAGCTTTCGTGTAATGAAGACTGATACTGTGGGTCATTTTCGCTATTCCTATGGACCGGTGCCCTCGCGGCGTCTCGGGAAAAGCCTGGGAATCAACAATGTTCCGGCAAAGATGTGCACGTATTCCTGCGTTTACTGCCAGGTGGGGCGAACCACGGGGATGAAGTTTGATCGCCGATGCTTTTACAAGCCTGAAGATATCTTTCGCGATGCGCAGAGCAGATTGATACAAGCCAAAGAAAAATCAGAACGAGTTGACTATCTTGCTTTTGTGCCTGACGGAGAGCCGACCCTGGACGTAAATTTGGGTCAGGAAATCACGCTCTTGAAATCGTTGAAGGTTCCCATCGGTGTGATCACGAACAGTTCGCTTCTCTGGCGCGAAGACGTTCGGGAAGAGCTTGGCGAAGCAGACTGGGTTTCAGTGAAAATTGATACTGTGCAGGAAACGATCTGGCGGCAGATCAATTGTCCTCATCCCCTGCTGGTATTGTCTGCAATTTTAGAAGGGATAAAGAAGTTTTCCAAAACTTTTTCCGGCAGAATGGTTACGGAAACCATGCTTGTCCGCGGGGTGAATGATACAAACGATCACATTCAGGAAGTTGCCGATTTTCTTGAAACAGTGCAGCCACAGGCAGCCTATCTGAGCATCCCGACTCGTCCGCCTGCAGAAAAATGGGTGCAAGGACCGGATGAAGCAGTACTCAACCGTGCGTATCATATATTGGCGGGAAAGGTGGAGCGAGTAGAGTATCTTACCGGTTATGAGGGGAATGCATTTGTCCAAACCGGAGATATTGAACAGGATATCTTGAATATAGCCGCCGTCCATCCCATGAGAAAAGAGGCTGTGGAAATGCTGCTCGGACGTGCGGGATCTTCGTGGGATGTTATTGTCCGGCTGCTTGCGCACGGTGATCTTGTAGAAATACCGTATGGAGGAAATCTGTTCTATCTCAGAAGATTTGCAAAAGACAGGAAGGGGAGCCCATGATACTGTTTTTGATTGTTTTGTTCACCCTGCTTGGATCAATTTGTTCGGTTGGGCTTGCCGGATTATTGCTTGTTATGAAAGGGGAAAGGTTGCGGCGTGTTACCGGTATTCTTATACCATACGCCATCGGCACTCTGCTTGGCGCTGCTTTTCTTGGCATGATACCACATGCCCTGCTCGATCTTACCGTCGCCCGGGTACTTCCCATGGTTTTGTTCGGTATTGTCATATTTTATATACTCGAGAGATTTGCCTTATGGCGCCATTGCCATGAAGAATCCTGTGAGCTTCATTCCCGTGCAGGAACCATGATACTGATTGGAGATTCACTTCATAATTTTGTTGATGGAGTGGCTATTGCTGCTGCGTTCGCGGTCTCTGTTTCCCTGGGGATCGCCACTGCAGTTGCCGTTATTGCCCATGAGGTACCCCAGGAGGTTGGTGATTTCGCAATTCTGCTCGAAAGCGGCTACTCGCGGTCTCGAGCCCTTTGGTTCAATGCTTTTTCAAGTCTCGCGGCTTTGCCAGGTGCTGTCTTCACGTATTTTCTTCTACCCAGTATCCATTCATTGGTGCCGTATTTACTTTCGCTTTCTGCAGCGAGTTTTATTTATATTGCACTGGCTGACCTTGTGCAGGGCAGGCGAGTTGCCGGTGAACTGAGAAGTCTTTTCTGGGAACTGCCATTGATCGGATTGGGTGTTGGCACAATTGCAGTGTTGCGGCTTACAGCATAAATAGTGAGGTTGTTTGCTATTTGACAAGGATATAACTCTATGAAAGAATTGGTTGTCATAAGCGGCAAAGGGGGTACCGGCAAGACCAGCATCACAGCCTCATTTGCGGTTTTGGCTGATCGGGCTGTTATTGCCGATTGTGATGTTGATGCAGCCGATCTGCATCTTATTCTTTCTCCCACGGTTCGAGAGCGACATGAGTTTTGGTGCGGACATGAGGCGGTCATACGGAGCGACTCATGCAGTGGTTGTGGCGTGTGCCTCCGATATTGCCGGTTTGATGCGATCAAAAAAAGGGGAACGGATGCTTCCGTGTTTTTCGTTGACCCTGTTTCCTGTGAAGGGTGCGGCGTATGTGTTCGGTTTTGCCCGGAACATGCCATTGATTTTCCTGAGCGACTGTGCGGCGAATGGATGATTTCCGATACGCGCTGCGGACCTCTGGTGCACGCCCGGCTGGGAGTGGCGGCAGAAAACTCGGGAAAACTCGTTTCCACAGTCCGCCGGGAAGCCCGGCGTATTGCTGAGGAGGAGAATCGTTCACTGATCATTGTGGATGGTCCGCCCGGGATCGGTTGTCCGGTTATCGCTTCAGTGACCGGAGCAACGCTTGTCCTTGCTGTCACCGAGCCAACGGTGTCCGGGGAGCATGATCTCGAGCGGGTGCTGTCACTTGCGCGGCATTTTGCCATCCCGGTTGCGGTGTGTGTGAACAAGTGGGACATCAATCCTGAAATGACGGAATGCATAGAAAAAAAAGCGCTTCAATATGGCGCTGAACTTATCGGGAAAATACCCTATGATCCGACCTTCACTGCTGCCCAGATGCAGGGAATGTCGGTCATCGAATTCGGAACAAGTGCAGCAGCACATACTTTAAAGGAGGTATGGGAGAACGTATGCAGGAAGATGTTTGTATGACACGTGTAGTACCGGCCAATTTCGGCCCGTTAAAAGGAGCGAATGCAAGCGCGAGGATCACAGGACCGTGCGGAGACACCATGGAGTTTTGGCTTCTCGTCAATGACGGACGTATTTTTGAGACCACGTTTACCACTGACGGATGTGAACATTCAATTCGCTGCGGAAGCACGGCAGCAGGTCTTGCAAATTGGAAGACATTGGACGAAGCCGAGGGAATGACCCAGGCGGATGTTCTCGCAGCGGTTGAGGGAATTCCGGAAGAATCTCATCATTGTGCGCTTCTTGCAGTCAACACGCTGAAAGCTGCAATTGCAGGATACCGCGCAAAATTGAAAGAGCAAAAGGATCAGAAAAAAAGCGACTGCGGATCGTGTACGGATGAATCATGCAGCGCATCCAAAGCAAGGCCGGATGAGAAACCGGAAGAATTTGAAGACCGACGATTATTGAAAAGCCGTTTATGCCGGATCAAGCATAAAATAATCGTTCTTTCCGGCAAAGGAGGAGTGGGCAAAAGCACCGTAGCGGTCAATCTTGCTACTGCCTTGTCTCGTGCCGGGAAACGCGTTGGTTTGCTTGATGCGGATATTCATGGCCCGAGCACACCGACCATGCTGCGGACCGGAGACAGGAAAGTCAAGACGGACGGTCAATGCATTCTGCCGATGGAGGTTGGCGGGCTCAAGGTCATGTCAGTCGGTTTTCTTCTCGAGAACCGCGATGACGCGCTTATCTGGCGCGGGCCTATGAAAATAGGCATCATCCGGCAATTTTTAAAAGACGTGGAGTGGGGTGATCTTGATTATCTGATTATTGATTCACCTCCCGGGACCGGTGACGAACCGCTTTCACTCTGCCAGATGATTGACGATGCTGACGGCGCAGTTGTGGTTACCACGCCTCAGGAAGTTGCCGCCGCGGACGTCAGAAAATCCGTGAATTTCTGTCGAGCCCTTCATCTACCAGTGCTCGGCATCATAGAAAATATGAGCGGTTTTGTCTGCCCGAAATGCGGCGAGATCACGGATATTTTTAACGAAGGCGGCGGTAGACGCATGGCAGAAGAATTTCGTGTTCCTTTTCTCGGCAGGATTCCGATTGATCCAGCTGTCGTCAAAGCATCTGACGAAGGCAATCCGTTTATTCTGCACCATGCGGAAACAGCAACCGGAAAAGCTTTTACGGATATCATTGTGAAGATCGAGTCATATCAAAGGTAATAACAGAGGTTTTGTAAAAGTTTTTTGGAAACCAGGAAACCGCAGACGTCGCTGAGAAATGTTTGGGAAAAACCGTAAACAGGAGAGAGAAACACGGAGATGTTTTTCTTTCACAATTCAAGATATTCTCTGCGAGCTCTGTGGTTAACGTTTGACATTACTCTAACCACGTAAAGGAGAACAGTATGCGAATCGCCATTCCCGTAGCAAACGGAGTGCTTTGCATGCACTTCGGACATTGTGAGAAGTTTTTTTTGATCGACGTAGACCCGGAAACAAAAAAGATATTAAAAAAGGAAGAAGTTATTCCGCCTCCCCATCAGCCAGGTCTTCTTCCGCCATGGCTCGCGGAACGCAGTGTGACAGTGATCATTGCCGGCGGCATGGGGCAGCGGGCTCAAGCTTTGTTTGCCGAACAGAATATTTCTGTGGTGGTCGGCGCAGCAGCAGCGCCGCCGGAAAACCTGGTACACGAGTATCTTTCAGGAACACTCAAGACAGGAGAGAATACGTGTGATCACTGAGCAGCAGGTATCCGGCGGAGGGCAGCGGGGGCATTCCCATTGTCTCCTGTGCGGTGAACAGAATCCCTTGAGTGCACGCTTGCATTTCATAGCTCTGGATGACGGAAGCGTGCGAGCGACCTTTCATGCACGCAAGGAATTGCAGGGATATGACGGTATTCTGCACGGAGGCGTCATCTGCGCGTTGCTTGACGCTGCCATGACTCATTGTCTGTTCCATAAAGGCGTGCAGGCGGTAACCGGCGAGATGAATATCCGCTTTCAGGAATCAATCCCCTGCCATGCAACGATAGAGGCGCGTGCTCGGATGGTTTCCGCCCGTGCCCCTCTCTTCTGGATGGAGGCTGAACTCGTTACGAACAATACCATTAAGGCGCGGGCTACCGCTAAATTCATGAAACGACAGGAGAGCCGATCATGAACGAAACTGTACGTATTACTTTTGTAGTTGATAACAAGGCCGATGAAGGACTCATGCCCGAACATGGTTTGGCGTTCTGGATTGAAATCGGACAGAGGCGTATTCTCTTTGATACCGGTCAGGGGAAGGCCTTGACTGTGAACGCACGCATGCTCGGGATTAATCTTGGTGATGCCGATACCATTGTGCTTAGCCATGGTCACTATGATCATTCCGGAGGACTGCAGTCGGTTCTGAACATGAATGCTTTTTGTACGGTGTATTGTCATCCGGCAGCGGTTCTTCCACGCTACAGTATTGCATCGCCAGGTGAAGTGAGAACAGTCAATATGCCGCCGGATACCACTACCGCTCTTAACACGTTGCCTTGCGAGCGGCTGCATTGGGTAACACAGCCGTTGCTTCTTGCGCCTGGCATCGGCATGACCGGTTTTATTCCGCGAAAAAACACGTTTGAAGATACCGGCGGTCCTTTCTTTCTTGACTCGCAGGCTGAATCTCCTGATCCAATTTCTGATGATCAGGCTCTCTGGATAGAAACGCCCAGAGGGCTTATCATTGTGACCGGGTGCAGCCATGCAGGTCTTGTGAACATGCTTGATGCTATTCGAGATATTACAGGCACCTTAAGAATAGCGGCGATTTTAGGCGGATTTCACCTGAAAAACGCTTCTCCAGATCGCCTGGAAAAGACGTGCAGTGTTTTACGGGATTTGAAGCCTGAAATGATCGTGCCCTGTCACTGCACCGGGGATTCAGCAGTTGAGTTTCTTCGTGCCGCATTTCCTGTAATTGTTCAACCGGGTTATGCGGGCTTGACCGTTACCTTTTAAAGACGGCGAATCTTGATATAGAGCATATAATGAGGAGACGAAAATCCATGAGAAAACGTTTGGGACTGCCAATAGCGAACGAGGGATGGCCGTTCATTGTTCCGCTCGCAGTAATTACGATACTGCTTTTTTCCTTTGGGTGGCATTACCCGGGTACTGCGTTTCTTATCCTGACGCTGTTTGTTTTGTTTTTTTTCCGTGATCCTGACCGAAAGATTCCGGAAGGTCGTGACGTGTTGGTTTCGCCGGCTGATGGCAAAGTGGTAATGATCAAAGAACTCTATGAGCCTGATTATCTCAAACAAAACGTAAAACAGATCAGTATTTTTCTTTCAGTTTTCAACGTGCATATAAACCGTTCCCCGATGAAGGGTGTTGTCGAACGCGTGAGTTATCAGCCTGGGAAATTTCATGCTGCTTTTCTGGATAAGGCTTCACAGTATAATGAACAAACTGCCGTCATTATTGCCGATCGAAAACGAAGAATACTGGTCAAACAGATTGCAGGCGTTCTCGCACGGCGCATTGTCTGTAACGCCAAGCCGGGAGACATGATCCAGCGGGGAGAGCGCTATGGTATAATCCGCTTTGGCTCCCGCGTCGACCTTTTTCTTCCGAATGATGCGGAAATTCGTGTCACAGCGGGTGATACAATAAAAGGGGGACAGGATATTCTTGGAGTGTTGAAATAAGCAGAAAGAGAAAACTTTTTTAAGGATGGAAAGGTAAACATCATATGGCCCATCGAGTATGTCCGTATTGGATCGGATTTTTTTTAAATAACCCGCTTCGACGATTCTGGCATAATCCTGAAGAGATACTGCAACCATTTATTAAAAATGGAATGAATGTTCTCGATATCGGTTCTGCCATGGGATTTTTTGCTTTACCCATGGCAAGAATGGCGGGGCAGAACGGAAAAGTGGTATGCGTGGATGTTCAGGAAAAAATGCTTCTGGCTCTTCAAAAAAACGCCCGCAAGGCACAATTATCAGATAGAATTATTATAAGAGCATGCAAATCAGACTCGCTTAACCTAGGCGGTTTTGAAGGAACAATTGATTTTGCGATCGCTTTTGCCGTGGTACATGAAGTTTCCCATCCCCGGCTCTTTTTTGCGGATATCTTGCGGGCGCTTAAGCCTGGGGCCAGTTGTCTGATTGCTGAACCAAAAGGACATGTTTCCGTTCGTGAGTTTGAACACTCTGTTGCCATTGCTCAGCAAGCAGGTTTACCTGTGTCAGGCAATCCGAAGATAAAGCGATGCCATGCTGTCTTGTTGCATAAAACTGTTGAACTTGTTTAAGAGCGTATATGTGATCTATGAAAGATTCTTCAGAATTTTTTTGATGAACGTGTAATTATCTCTTGCTTATAGGAGGAGGGTATGACATCTAATGATGGCAGAGGCTGGAATCCGTATCTTGCGGGTGCGTTGAGCGGGCTGGTTACACTTTTTGCTGTCCTGACCGCGGATAAATTTCTTGGTGCATCAACGACCTTTGTGAGAACAGCGGGGCTGATCGAGCAAGCCGTTGATCCGGAACGCGTGGCAGGTATGGCGTATTTTCTGAAGGAAGTACCGAAGATTGACTGGCAGTGGATGTTCGTAGTAGGAATATTCATCGGTTCCCTGATTTCGGCGGTTACATCCCAAAGCTTTCGGTGGAAAGCGATTCCGGATATGTGGGCTGAGCGGTTCGGCATGAGTGTTCCTAAGCGTGCGCTGGTAGCGTTTGTAGGAGGGATTATCGCCATGTTCGGGGCGCGGCTTGCTGATGGCTGCCCGAGTGGGCACGGGCTGAGTGGATCGTTGCAACTTGCGGTGAGTGGTTTTATTGCCTTGATCTTCTTTTTTGTTGGCGGCATCATTATGACCCGAATTGTTTATGGGCGAGGAGGACGGCGATGAAACAGCTCATACTCGGACTGGTTACAGGAATCATGTTTGGTTTTCTGCTTCAAAAGGGACGAGTCATCAGATATGACAAACAGATCGGCGCGCTTCGGCTGATGGATATGACGATCGTCAAGTTTATGCTTTCAAGTATCCTTGTCGGAATGATTGGCGTATATCTTCTCAAGGATATGGGAATCGTACAGTTGCAGATAAAGACAACGATTCTGGGAGCGCAGATTCTCGGCGGGCTCATTTTCGGACTTGGATGGGGTCTTCTTGGTTATTGTCCTGGCACTTCTGCGGGTGCTCTGGGGGAAGGCAGATGGGATGCGGTCTGGGGGATTCTTGGCATGCTGGTCGGGGCCGCACTCTTTGCTGAGGCATATCCTGCCTTAAAAAATTCAGTATTAACCTGGGGCGTATATGGGAAAATAACCGTACCACAGATGCTTGGTATTCATCATTGGTTTGTTATTGTGGTATTTGTACTTGGCACAATTCTACTCTTCCGCTGGTTTGAGAAAAAAGGTCTGTAAGCAAATAAAAAATCCGACGGATGGTGTTTGTCCGTCGGATTTGTATGGCTGTGCCCTGTTATTGCTTTTTCCACTTACGCCAGCCTGCCCATAAAGGAATACCGGAATCATTTCTGAGCATCAGAACACTGTCACCTTTTTTTACCTCTTTTGCAATAATAGCCGGTTTTTCCTGGTAGGTAACTCGGGAACCGGTTACGTCAACTTTGTCTCCTTTTTGGATGATAATATCCTGATTATCAAGATACCACTTTGGTCCGAGATGAACTTCTACGGTTTCTTTATCTGTTTTTACCATCATGTGTATTCCTGGGCGTTTGCTTTGTTCGAGAGTAAATGTTTGAATGACGTCTACGGTACCGCTGATGGTTTCGACCGTTGCCGGATTATACATCCTTGAATACTGACTGCCGGGTTCCCAGCTGTTTCTTGTTTGCTGTGCAAAAGAAAGCGAAACCATTACAAGCAATGCAACAATAAGAACAATTCCTGAAACGAGATGCTTTTTCATACGCTGTCCTCCTTGAAAGGTGTTGGCGATTGACCGCATGCCTTTAACTATAGCACGGCTTTTTTCCCAGGGATTCTGGCTTCGATAAAATAATTGCAAAAGGCAAATAAGTAATAACTTGACAGTCTGCATAGGATTTGTTACATAATAAGTACCGTGTGACTGGCGAACGTGGAATAAACCACGAGGAAGCACGGATATCCTTAAGAAAAGCCGAACGCCTGGGCGACCCTCTGAATAAGCGGGGTACTCAGGCGTTTTTTATTGGCAACCCCTCGATAAAGAGGGGGTTGAAAGCAGGAGGGAACGATATGGCGCGACGACAACCATTTAAACGAGGCCGCTGGTCAATCAAAACGGACATTCAGGATTTTCTTTATCGGAATTATACTCCCTACGAGAGAGGACCAGAGTTTCTTGAAGCCGCTACCCAAAGGACCCTGAGGTTGTGGGAAAAGGTGCGTAGTTTTATGACTGCTGAACGAAAGGCAGGCGGGGTACTTGATATTGATGTTACTGTGCCCGGCAGTATCCTTTCGCATGGTCCGGGATATATTGATCGCAAAAAGGAAATCATTGTGGGACTTCAGACTGACGCTCCTTTAAAAAGGTCAGTAAAACCCGTCGGGGGTATCAGGCTGGTTGAGAAGGCATGCAATGCACGTGGAAAAACACTGAACCCTGCGATCGTGGATATCTATACCCATTACCGCAAGTCCCATAATGATGCAGTGTTTGCCGTCTATACCGAAAAAATGAAGCAGTTACGGAAACTCGGCATTATTACCGGTCTGCCGGATAATTATGCACGCGGACGGATTATCGGTGATTACCGACGGGTTGCTTTGTACGGACTAAACTGTTTGATCGCAGAAAAAAAAGCTGATCTTGCAAAGATTGATGGAGCGATGGAGACGAGGGCGCTTCGGCAACGAGAAGAAGTTGCGGATCAGATACATGCGCTTGAACAGATGAAAGTATTGGGTGAACGGTATGAACTCGACCTTTCTCGGCCTGCAAAAACGGCTCGAGAAGCCATTCAATGGACCTATATGGCCTATCTTGCTGCTGCGAAAGAATCAGACGGCGCTGCCATGTCCATGGGAGGGGTTGCTGCCT
>Ga0265297_10006421_pt1 | contig 17099 bp, 16 predicted proteins | sample Munlanlwell13791_FD_192502 | JGI IMG/M metagenome (GOLD analysis project Ga0265297, IMG submission 192502) | Leachate microbial communities from a municipal landfill in Southern Ontario, Canada - Leachate well 137-91 | ecosystem: Engineered > Solid waste > Landfill > Unclassified | place...
CAATATCAATGGCAATCTTTTCCTTGCCTCCGCAATCGGTAATAACTTGCTGAATGTTTTTTCCACCCGGACCGATCAGCTCGCCAATTTTACTGGGATTAATATTAACGGTCATGATTCTCGGAGCATATTGAGATAGTTCGGGACGGGGTTGATCGATAGCTGCATTCATTTTCGCAAGAATATGCATCCGGCCAACCTTGGCTTTGGCAACGGTCGAGCGAATCATTTCCATCGACAAGCCGTCGATTTTCACGTCCAGCTGAATAGCCGTAATTCCATCTTTTGTTCCGGTAATTTTAAAATCCATATCACCGCCAAAATCTTCCAAACCCTGCAAGTCGCTTAAAACGGCGAATTTATACTTTTCGTCTTCTTCGATACCCGCAAATACTTTACTATTTGAGGTTTTGCTTTGACTAACCATTCCCATAGCCACTCCCGCCACGGGCGACTTGATCGGCACACCGGCGTCCATCAAAGCCAGCGTTGAACCGCAGGTTGCGGCCATTGATGATGAGCCGTTCGAAGATAATATTTCGGTCACTAAACGGATAGTGTAAGGAAAGTTTTCGCGCGGCGGCAATACCGGCACGATTGCTTTTTCAGCCAATGCGCCATGGCCAACTTCCCGCCTTGAAGCCCCTCTCAACCTTTGTACCTCGCCGGTTGAGTAAGGCGGAAAATTATAAAAATGCATATAGCGTTTGGTTGTTTCAACTTCCATCGTATCGATAAATTGTTCCATTCCCGGCGAGGCCAAGGTCGCTACGGTAAGAGCTTGGGTTTGACCTCGAGTAAATAGACCAGATCCGTGGGTGCGCGGTAAATATCCAACTTTGACATCAATCGGCCTGATTTCATCGAGCTTGCGGCCATCGGGACGGATCCCATCGGATATAATGGCTTGGCGTACATACTTTTGTAATATTCCAGCAAAAACTTCCTCGAGCTCGGCCTGTTTGTACTTGCCCTCAAATGTAGTAAGGATTTCCGTTCTAATTTTTTCCAGCGCTTCTTCTTTGGCTGAATCTTCAAGCTCCGCTAAGGCATCCTGCAATTTTGAACCGATCTGCTCTTTAACTTCTTTTTCAATTTCTGATTCCTCCTCCTCCCATCCCATTCTATCTTCGCGAACAAAGGGTGTTTGGGCAGCGACACTTTCAGTGATATACGGACGGGCGAATTCGATAGCCTCGAGCATTCTTGCTTCGGGAACTTCATTGGCCCTTGCCTCAATCATTAAAATTCTCTCTTTTGTTCCGGCCAAAACCAAATCAAGGTCGCTTCCTTCAGCTTCACAAATACTGGGATTGATAACAAACGAACCATCTATAAGCGCAACTCGCACCGCTCCGACCGGCCCGGCAAAAGGCGCGGGCGACTGCATAACCGCGGTCGAGGCGGCCAGCATCGCCAAAATATCGGGGTCAGCGTTTTTATCAAATGATAAAACCGTGATAATTATTTGAATATCATGCCGGAAATTTTTGGGAAAAAGTGGACGCAGGGGCCGGTCAATCAGACGCGAGGTCAAAACCGCCTGCTCCGATGGACGACCTTCGCGCTTAATAAATCGACTCCCCGAAATTTTTCCCGAAGCATAAAACCTTTCCTCGTAGTCAACCATAAGTGGCATATAATTTGCCTCGGTTGGTTCTTTGGCCACCACGCAAGTGGCCAAAACAGTTGTCCCTTCAGATTCAACTACCACCGCCCCATCGGCTTGACCGGCCAAAACACCAGAACTGAAGGTGACATCTTTGCCACCAATATTGACTTTGTTTTCGATTTTCTTCATTTCTCCCCTTTGAGAGCTCGGCTCCAGAGAGTGGAGCATTGCATGCGCCAATTCTCTGAAACCCAGATCTCGCTTATTTTATTCCTTCAATTTTAGTTTATTGACAATTTTTGCGTATCTTTTGAAATCGTTTTTCTTGATGTAATTCAACAAACGGCGCCTCTTGCCAACCATCACCAACAGCCCTCGCCTGGAATCATTATCGCCGTTGTGCTTTTTTAAATGCTTAAGCAACGATTTGATCTTAAAGGTAAAATTATCTATTTGCACTTCAACCGAACCGGTGTCCTTACCCTTTTTTACTTGAGAGAATTTGGTCGTGCTTTTAATAACCCGTTTTTTCGCGCTGGCTTTAGCGACGGTTTTCCGACTCCGGACGGGTTTGGCTACAGTTTTCGGGACGGATTTTTTTACCGCCTGCCTACGTCCCGCTTTGGTTATTTGCGGTTTTTTGGTTTTTGCGTCTTTTTTTGCTTTTGCCATATAAAATTCCTTATCTAAATTTAGCAGAAATATTGCGGTAGAACAAGAGGCCTACCATTTCGTCTCAATATCCTCTTTGAACTCTTCTTTGAGATCAACCGGCTGGTCTGTTTTGGGCTGGTTTTTTTCCTTTGCTGTTTCGTGCTCTTGTGCGCGCTCTAGCTTGCTTTTCTCCACCACCCCCTTATCAGATGTTTCTGGCATGGGCGGTGCGGAAACGGTTTGGCTGGCACGGCCACTTTGGAATTCTCTTATTTTCTGCAATACTTCATCTTCCTTATCGCGGAGTTCCCCCTCAACCCTGAAAGCCGAGGCGGCTTCGTGTCCACCTCCGCCAAATAATGTGGCGATGCGGCTAACGTCAATTCCCTTGGCAATGGCACGAAGCGAGCCATGAACAGACCCTTGGCGCTCGCTTAAAAGCAAGGCGAAATCAACATCCGCAGCCGACTTTAAAAGCTCATCAACCACTTGCGATAAGGCCGATTCGTCCGCGCCGCTTTTTTCAATTTCATCTTTGGTCACCGAAGACCACAAAAATCCGTGGATTTTATCTTCTTTGATTTTAGATAAAACACTGCCCCAGAGTTTCAAGGTCTCAAGCGATTTTGTTTTATACAGGTTGCGGATAATTTCCTGCTGATGCGCTCCGGCCGCCACCATTTGAGCGGCAATGGTCAGCGACTTCGGCGTAGTGTTGACATTTTGAAAGCTTGAGGTGTCGTGAATAAGTCCCGTCAAGAGCGCCGTCGCTACATCTTCATCGAGTAAATTTTTATCCTTGCCAATAGCTTCAATTAAAGAAACAAGAATTTCCGCCGTCGAGGTCGCGACCAATTCAACCCAATTCACCTTGCCGAATTTTTCATTGGCGGGATGATGGTCGATATTGATAGTCGGCACTTCGAAAAAAACATCGGCCGGCTCGGCCAAAGCGCCGAGCCGTTCAAAATTCGGCGTATCAACTACAATCACCAAATCAAAGCTTTGCCGGCTGGCGGTGACAGTCACATCCGAATCTTGAAATTTCCCCTCGCTGGGAGTGACAATGACATCAATACTGTTTTCTTTTTCGTTGCGCTTATAGCCAATTTTGCCAAATTTTGCGTGGTCAAGCTTTAAGTTAACCACTAAATCGCGCGAGGCGTTCAGTTCGGTTTCAATTTGATCGATTTTTGGCAGAAAGGAAAAAAGCTCGGATGGTTTGTCGGGCACGGCCATGACCGTTTTTTTGCCGAGCTTTTCCAAAACCAATTTCAAGGCAATAAGACAACCCAAAGCATCGCCATCCGGGTTTTTGTGCGAAACAACTAAAACCTCTTGGGCTGACGAAATCAGCTCGACTGCCTGTTGCTTGGGGGTTTGTTCAATCATTTAAAAATATTTTAGGGAAGTTTTATAAAATATCAAATCAGCCCATCCTTGTCAACACTCCCTGAATGTGGTAGAAATATAAAAGTAATACAGAAAGAAGGAATAAATGCCAATTACCAAAGCAGCGATCAAGGCGTTGCGCCAGTCGCGAAAAAAGAGGTTGAATAACCTCAAAAAAAAGAATGCGCTTCACAAGGCGGTCAAAAAAACCAGCTCGGCCAAAGAATTAGCCAAAGCTCAAAGTGTCATCGACAAAGCGGTCAAGACAAAATATATTCATAAAAACAAGGCGGCGCGGTTAAAATCACGCTTGGCGAAAAAATTTTCCAAATCCAGCAAATAGATGAATATTAAAGAGGGGCTGATCTACTTTTCCAATATCGCCTACGAACTGGGAAAATGGGCGTTCTTGGTGCTGGTTGTAGGCACACTCTTACACTACTTCGTCGCAACAATTTTTATCATTTCTGGCCCTTCCATGGAGCCGGAGTTTCATGACGGCCAGATTGTGTTGGTTTCCAAGATCGGTCTTTTTTCCGGAAAATATAAAAGGGGCGACCCAATGGTTATCAAGTTTCCCGGCGACCCCGACTCTAAAAAATACATCAAACGCCTGATTGCTTTGCCCGGTGAAAAGATTCAGATCAAAAACAACGAGGTTTTTATCAATGACAAAAAAATCTTTGAAAGCTATGTCCGGCCGGTAGATGAGATGATGCTACCGTACTATTATGAGGATCCGAGATGGGAAGAGGAAGCAACGCAGTTGCATAGTCAGGGCAAAGTCCTGATCAAACCGAACATGACTTACTATGTAAAAGACGGCGAGTATTTTTTAATGGGTGACAACCGCGAAAATTCAAACGACTCCCGCAAGTGGTACCCGGCCAACCGTTCCGATATGATCGGACCGGTTGTATTTATCCTCGGTCAAATTACCAAAAATCCCGACTGCGTGGGGCTCTGCCTGCCCTCTCTTTCATTTTCCTCTTGGGGACCGGTCACAAATCCGTACTACGGCGACCAAGTATGAAATTTATCTGACCAACGGTTCGCTGGAAACATTCAAGCTTTCGCTTAGATAATTAATAACTGGCAAAAAGCTTTGGGCAAAATCTTCAATACCGCCGGCGCGGTGGGAAGTGTCATACCACTTCGGGAGAGCAAATTGCGCCTCGACAAAGCGCGACGCCCACTCGCGCTCCACCCCCAAGGCGATAGCGTAGGGAAAATACCGGAAAAATAATTCATCATGCCCTCGGATAATTTGCCGACTGGCAAGAAAATTTTTAAATTGCACCCATTTGAGGCGCTCGCTCTCACCCATTTTGGAAAACCCGGTCAGCTGGGGGGAAAGATTGACAATCAGCACTCCAAAAATTACCATCGCAATCCAGAAAAATAAAACAAATTTGGGGTCCGGAGCGTAAAGCGCAAAAATAAGATAGCCCACCAGACCAAGGAAAAATAAAATTATTCCAATCATGCGGTAGCGCAAATGCACTCGGGCCGGCGACTCGTTAAAATATCCAAAATCCTGCGCCTCATCATACAAGCTCAAATACATCAAAGACACTTTGCGCGAAAAAAGATGCCTTCCCACTCTGGCTTCGACATCCATCGACCCAACTTGCTTTTGGCGGGGCAGAAAAATTTTTTCCAGCAAAATTTTTTCAAACGGTCTTAAACCGATCAAGGATTTATCAACTTCGTCTTTTCGATAAACGACAAAATCCGCTTCGCGGTTATAAATATCGATATAGCCACGTTGAGCCAAATCAACCAATGTTGACATAATAACACGGGGTCCGACACGCCCATAAAACAAAACACTAGAGAACGACGGGGAGAGATTTTGGGGCGGCTCTTTTCTGTAGCCAGCAATTTTTTTCGGAAGCAGTTGGAAACGCGATCCAAACAAAACCGAGAGAAAAATAACGAGAGCAATCGGGGGTAAAACCACCCCGCCTAAAAGCCAAACCAGTCCGGGGACTGATAAAATTACGCGGGCGATTTCTTCGGTCGCCGGCAGGTTAAAATATCCTTTCGGAAATTTGGCAGTGACCGTCATCGTAGCACTCTGCCCGATTGATTTTGCCTCATAGACAAGTTTATTACCCTCAACTAGTGCAGCGCTAATCGGGCTGGCACCATGAACGGCAATAACGGTCGGTTGGCCAACCAAGCGAATTACCTTTTTGGGCAACTGTATTTCAACCCGAGCGTACTCAAAAGTTGCGGATGGCTCATTTAATACTATGAGGCGCAGTTCATCATAATTCTGACGCGGTCGGATCGCTTCTTTGACTTCCTGATCATCATAAGAAAGCGATCCGTCCTCCTCGAGAGTGGCCGCGAAAAAATAGCTGTAAGGATCGCGCGACATATTCTGCGCGCTCGGCGTCTCAAGCGAGGCCGAAGCGGTAAAGCTGGCCATCACCTTGTCAAAATTAATCCGTGTGAACACAAAAACAGCGACAAAAATGAAGCCAAAAAATAGTAGCTTGCGATAATAAATTCCAATGCTCATTTATAAAACTAAAACCAGCTCTTTGATTCCTTCTTCCTCGTCTATTTTACCAGTTTTAATGCCTTCATCAAAACTTACGAGGTGGGAATAGACCTTGAAAAGTTCAGGCCAGGAAATCCGCCGGGCCACCTCAAATGTTTTTTTCACCTGAAAGTACGACAGTCCGGCCAATTTTGACGCCTGAAAAGGATTAGCGGTTTTTTCTTGCACTTCTTTGACCTGCGCAATGAGACGGTATTGATAATTAATCATCGCCAAAATTCTGAGGCCCGGCTCGCCGTTTTGATATAGTTTTTTTAACTCCAAGAGCGCTCCTCTTTTGTCCCCGCCGGAGATTTTATCAATTAAAATAAAAATATCGGCTGAGACCGCCTGACTGACTAATAATTCAACATCATCCGCAGTAATAGTCCCACCCTGACAGTACAGTGATAATTTTTCGATTTCATGCGAGAGAGCGAACATGTCGCCTTGGCAATAATCGACTAAAAGCTCCAGCGCCTTGGGATCGATTGCCGCGCCCCGTTTTTCGATTTCGCGCCTTGCAAAAACTTTTTGTGCGCTCGTGTCCATGATTTCGAAGCGGTGCGCATTTTTTGACCCGATGAGAGCCCTATAAAGTCCCAAGCGCTTGTCAATTTTTCCAATATGGGTAAAAACAACGATGGTGCTGGGAGGGATTTTCGGTAAAAAATTCTTGATAGTATCGAGAGCGTTTTTGCGCCGGCACTTAAAAATATTTTTCACCACGATCAAGCGGGAGCTCGCGAGAAGCGGGACGATTTGGGCTTGGGTCAAAAAATCCTCGGCGCTGATACTCTCGCCGTCCAAAGTGATCAAATTTAAATTACCTCCCGCTTTGTTGAGATATTTATGCTTTAGCTCGTTAAGCTTTCGCTCAAGCAAAAACTGACTCTCGCCGTAGAAAAATAAATACATTAAAACAACTTCTCCTGCTGGCCGTTGACCCTAACGCTTTTGGGCAAGCGGTTGACAAGCGACTTAAAGCGATATTGCATTAAAAAATCTCTAACGGTCTTATCGTCAAAATCACGAATCTTGGCCTGCGAGAGCTGGAAGTCAAGGTCAAGATCGCATTTGATGGTAGCCAGCTTTTTTGACAGCTCGGCCATTTTTTGCCCATCTTCGAGTTTTTTCACAATTGACAAACCAAACTTTTCGACAAATATTTTTTTGTCCGCTTGGAGGAATTGATAAATTTCTTCAACTGACCCGTACTCTCGTAAGAGTTTGGTCGCGCCCTTATCCCCAATCCCGCGCACCCCGGGAATATTATCCGAGGAATCGCCGGAAAGAGCTTTGTAATCGATAATTTGCGCAGGGGTCAAATTGAATTTTCCCAAGACCGCCGACTTGTCATAAACCGCTTCTTTAATCCGCCCCATTTTCGGCATCGCGACTTTGATTTTGCCGTTAACAAGTTGGAGTGTGTCTTGATCACCAGTCAATATGATAACTTCGAGATTGGCGGTTTGCCGGTCAATTTTTTTGGCGATTGTGCCAATGACATCATCCGCTTCGTAGCCCTCTTTAGTCAGGTGAGGAATCTCCATCTGCTTGACAAACTCCCAAATCGCGGGAATTTGCGCGTAAAATTCGTCCGGCGCTTTGACCCGTTTAGCTTTATATTCTTTGAATAGTTCGTCGCGAAAAGTAGGGCCCTTCACATCAAAGGCAACGGCCAGATATTCGGGGTTGAATTTTTCAATTGTGGAAAACAAAATAGAAACAAACCCATAAATCGCATTGACGAGCTGGCCATTAATTTCAAAGCGGGGCATCGCGTAATAGGCGCGATACATAATCGCGTTGCCATCGATAAGCACAAATTTTTTCACAAAATCATCATAGCATAAAACTTTCGCGTTTCGCCCGAATAATAATTTTAAATTTTAAAGTATTAATTTTAAATCAATGTTCCAATTTTAAATGCTCCAAACATGATGTTAATTATTATGACCGCACTGTGTAATTATCATTCATTTTTTAAGCTTAAGAAAATTGACAAAATATCGGATAAAATGTTAGTATTACCTCTTCGGTTGTATCACGGAAGTAGAGGGAGGACCTTGACATGAATGAGAAGGTTGCTGGTGCTGTAGAGACAATGTCGTTGCTGTCGTTTGTGGGTGTTGGCTTTGTGGGGACGGTCTTCTGTGTCCCCTGTGTCGCTGTGGCTTTGTCTGCGTTGGTCGCCCTGGTCGGGGTAAACCTGACCGCTATGGGCCTGGATTACACCGATTCGGCCGAAATGGCCAGACGCTACGGCGGAATCTGTGGTGTCGGCGTGGGGCTGGTGTTGCCCTGGGTCGTGCCCGTATTCTACGCACTAAGCTGAAGGGAGGAGTCGCAATGCTGGTCGCAATGGCTTTATGGTCGATAGCGGGTGCTCTAGTTGGGGGGCACCTGACACCGCCAATCACTGAGTGTAATGTGGTTGCGGAGTTTGGTCTACCCCTGCTTGGGTTCGCTGCAATGCTTTACGGCCGGGTGTTCAGCTACCACACCGACCCAACCGTACACAAGGTCGGTATCGCCCTGACGATCCTCGGCATCGCCCTACCCTGGGTCGTGCCGGTCTTCTTCGTCGTCATGAATTACACCTGCCTCCCCGAGATCCTCGCGGGAGGGGTGTGAAGCGCCTCATCGTAACAGCATCAGTTCTGCCAAAGGAGTGACCCGCATGAAAAATATTGTTACGGATGTTCTGTTCTGCGTTCTCGTCGTTGTCAGCTGTCTCGCCGCCAGTGGCGGAGCGATGCTCAACTCCACCTTGGCCAAGAGCGGCTTCGAACTGCTCTTCGGGACCCTCCTCCTTCCCGCCGTCGGCTTCTTATCGACAATCTTGAGCACGCTCTTCCACTACAAGCCCGTTTCAGACCCCGACCGGAGCTATCGCTGGCTGTTCGTCGCCTTGGGCATCGCCCTGCCTATCGTCCCAACCATCTCCATGCTCATCGAACGCGGGTGACCACAGTGAGTTCCGCAGCCCTCCTCACCCTCGCCAGCACGGTCGTCGTGATCGGAGTACTCATCCACTCCCTCGTCACGACACACAGCATCAGCTGGCAACTGGCGACCGTCTGCATAGTGCAGGCGCTTGCCACCCTACTGTGCCTTCCCGGCACACGAACAACACAGCTCTACTGCATCGCAGTTTCCGCCGTGTGTCTGTTGGTGTGTGTCGCCGGCCTCTTCCTGGGGTGGTGGTAACATGAAATACCGCCCCCACAACCATCGGGGTCCGTCGCGTATATCCTCCGCCTAGGAGGAAACGCGAACGGACCCTTGTCGTTTTATTTTCTTATTTGCGCTTTTAGTTCGTTTTGTAAACTTCTAATAATTTCAGCGATCTCGCCCTCGGCTTCTTCGTCCGACATCGTTTTGTCCATATTTTGCAAATAAATGTGAAACGCGACTGACTTTTTTCCTGCGCCAAAGCGCTCACTTTTATACTCGTCAAACGGCTCGGCCAAAACCACCTTGTCGCTCGCATTAACAATCACATTTCCAATTTCACGAAGCGCATGTTGCGCGTCCAAAACAAACGCCAAATCGCGACTTAACGGCGGGTACTTGGAAATCGGACGATATTGGCTTGGCGCAAATTCAGCCATTATTTTCAAACTGTCAAATTGGGCCTCGTAAAGCAGTTTTTTCATTTCCGCTTCAGCCACATAAACATGCGGTTTTTTGATTTTAAAGCGCTTGAGCTCGTCCCTATTTAGCTCATATACATTAAATAACTTTGGATCGATTTTAATTTTTTTCGCCAAACTGCCAACTATTTCCTGCGCCGGGCGCGCTGCTTTACCGGCCGTGACGATAGCAATAAATTCACGTTCGTTTTGTTTGTCAAACACGTGGCCGATTTCAAAAATTTCAATATCGTCAAAACTCGGCGCCTTAGCGACAACTTTAAGCAGTCCCGGAATAAGCGAGTTGCGCAGATAGCGATTTTCGACTTGCACCGGATTGGCAACTTCAAGTAAATTCTCCGCCTTTAATTTGGCCGTTTTAATATCCTCAGCGGATAAAAAAGTATAAGTTATCGCTTCGTCTAGACCCATCTCCACCAAATAATCTTTGATTTTCTCTTTTTTAAAATATTCCCCTTGGGCGAACGATTCTTTGATGTCGAGCGTTTTTGGTTTGACTTTTTCGAGCCCCCGAAGACGCAGCACCTCTTCGGCCAAATCTTGCCAAATACTTACATCGTGGCGCCAGCTGGGCACATAGACGTAGTTTTCATTTATTTCAAAGCCGAGTACTTTTAACGATTCATCGATTTCATTTTTGGAAAATCGCACTCCGCTTAATTCACTGATTTTTTCATATTCAATTTTGACATTTGTTTGTTTAACTGGTGCGCCTGCGCTTACCTCGCCCGATAATATTTCTCCGCCGGCGATTTCAGCAATCATCTGCGCCGCTTTTTTTACTGCGTACGAAGTGCCTCGATCATCAACTCCCCGCTCAAAACGATAGCTCGCCTCGGTTCGAACATTCAACAATTTGGCGGTTTTGCGAACTGACTGCGGATTAAATACCGCCGCCTCCAGCACCACATCCGTGGTTTGCGCGTCAATTTCGGAGCACTTAAGCCCCATCACACCCGCGATGGCAATTGGCTTTTTGTCGCTATGAATACACATCATGCCTGGCAATAACGCTCTCGCTTTATCATCAAGACAGATCACTTCCTGCTCTTTCTCAATCTCGCTAACCACGATTTTACCGCCAGATAATTTTTTTAAATCAAACGCGTGGAGTGGGTGGCCCACATCAAGCATAATGTAGTTAGTTACATCGACGACATTGTTAACCGGCTTAACCCCGCACGCTAGAAGGCGATTTTGCAACCATTCCGGCGATTTAGAAACTTTTACCCCCCTTATCACCCGTGCCATATAAAGCGAGCACAGGTCGGACTTAATTTCCATTTGAATTTCATCGCCTGACTTTTTACCGCTTTCTTTAATTTCAATTTCCGGTTTATTGATAAATTTTCCCTTTTTGGCCGACAAATCCCGAGCCATCCCAAAATGCGAGAGTAAGTCACCGCGGTTTGGGGTGACTTCGGCCTCAAGCACAACATCAGAACCAACCTCGTCAGTACTCTCAACTTCCGCGCCAAGCTCGGTAATTAATTCGGTGGTTTTTTCAACCGTGTCTTTAGTTGGATAATATTCTTTGAGCCAGCTGTATAAGTAATGCATGTAATTTTAAATTTTTATTTATTAATTTTAATTAAATTTTAAATGTCTTAATTCTAAATTTAAAACTGGCGCAGGAAGCGCAGGTCGCTTTGCCAGAGATTTCTGATATCTAATATGCCATGCTTGCGAAGCATCATGCGGTCCGGCCCCATGCCAAAAGCAAAACCTGACACTTTGTCTGGATCAAGCCCCATGTTTTTTAAAACTTTGGGATGGACCATGCCCGAACCCATTATTTCCAGCCAGCCGTTTTTGGTTTTAATATCAAAATCAAAGCCCGGCTCGACAAAGGGATAGTGGTGCGGGCGAATACGATATTCGACCTCACGATTGTAAATTTTTTGCAAGACCGCCTCGACTGTGGCAAATAGGTTAGCAACTGTTACTTTTTTGTCAATATAAAGCCCTTCGAATTGATAGAAGGTCGTCTCGTGCTTGTCGTCAGTTGCTTCATTGCGGTAGCACTTGCCCGGAATAACCACGCGAATCGGTACCTTCAGATCTTTGGCCGCTCTGATTTGGCAATTAGAGGTGTGGGTTCGCAAAACTCGCCCATCCGTAAGATAAAAAGTGTCCTGCTCGTCGCGGGCGGGGTGGTCAGATGGAACATTTAACGCGTCAAAATTGTGCCATTCGTCATCAACTTCGGGACCCTCGTATACTTCAAACCCCAGCGCGGAAAAAATCTTCACGAGCTCCCGCATCATTTGGGTGGATGGATGTAAGTGGCCTTGTTTCATAATTTCTCTAGCTCCTGCGCAACTACTTTTTTCTCCGACCAAGGAATTTTTTCCCCTTTTACCACTCGATATTCCTGCGCTCCCATGCCAGTTATGACGACCAAATCATTGCGCTTGGCCAACCGCAACGCTTTGCGGATCGCCTCCGTCCGATCGTCGATTTTGAAAAAGCTTTCGCCTTCGACTTTGCGGTCTTTGCTGTTTTTTGCAACACCCTCAGCCACCTCATCAATGATCGCTTGTGGATCCTCGGTATATGGCTCCTCATCTGTAATTATAACAGTATCGGCAAAGTGGGCAGCAATTTTACCCATAATCGGTCGCTTGGTTTTATCGCGATCGCCGCACGAACCTAAAACTACAATCATTTTACCTTTCACGTTGGGTTTGAGGGCACCGTAAAGTTTTTCGAGCGCATCCGGCGAGTGGGCATAATCAACCATCACGATGAAATCCTGCCCTTTATCAACCTTTTCCAAACGTCCGGGGACACTTTGAATTTTTTCCAAACCCCTTTTAATCCGGCCAATCTCCACCTTTAGTCCATAACAAATCGAGGCGGCGCACAGCGCGTTGGAAATATTAAATTCGGCCGGCAAATGAAAATCAATGGTTGTCTGCACCGTCGGTGTGACCAAGGTAAAAATTGTTCCGTCAACCGCCGGCAGGATTTTGCGCGCCGTCACATCGGCGCGCTTCATTTTGGAATAAGTTAAAAGCCGGCCGGTCGTAAAGCGGGTAAATTTTTCATAGTTGGGATCATCGGCATTGACCACCGCCACTTGCGGTTTTTTTTGAAAAAGCAATAATTTTGCTTTGAGATATTCAGCGAAAGTTTTATGATAATCAAGATGCTCGTGAGTGACATTAGTCATACCGACCGCCAGATATTTAATCCCCCAGTTGCGATGTTGCTTGATGGCGTGGCTCGTGGTCTCGATAATGGCATACTGACAGCCGGCGCCGACCATATCCCTTAAAAGTTTTTGCAGTTTAAACGGACTCATGGTCGTCATATTGGTTTTATTAATCCTCTCTTTAGCGCCAATTTTAAAATTAACCGTTGTCGCCATGCCGACTTTATAACCCGCCCCTTCCAAAATACTGGCAATGAGATGACATGTCGTAGTCTTACCATTGGTGCCGGTAACCCCGATGATTTTAATTTTTTTCGGCGCCATCCCAAAGAGATAATAAGCTAGCATCCCTCGCAGAAGATGCGAAAGATTAACCAGATATGGGAGATTTTTTCTGATATATGCTTTAATATTTTTCATTTTCTACCCGTACACATTTGTAATAGTTTTTGTTTTGAAGGAACTCGCGCAGGTCAAATTGCTTGGTCCCGAACGAAGTGAGGGAATTTGACCGAGCGGGTAGGAAGTGCGAGCCGCTGGAGCGAGCAACTTCTGGTCCTGAAAAGCATAAACTATTACAAAAATCATCCGCCCTTCCTCCTCATCCTCTCCAACATCCTAAACACCCTATAATGCGTTGGTTTTACGATGAAGTCGTAGCTTCCCAAAATCTCGACCGCTTCTCCACCAAATTGCTCCTTGAATCTCGTTACCCCAAGCCATTTCGACCGCTCATCGCCCATTTTGGCTCGTCCCAACATGTCATATGATTTCATCCCCCGCGCTTTGGCATCTCGCATGATTTGCCAATGCATCCCGTAGGGCGCCATCACCTCTCTGTTTTCACTAGACGACCCGCCGTAGAGATAACTGGCCACCCCGTCATAAAAACTCACCAGCGCGCCCGCCAAGAGTTTGCCTTGATATGAAGCGATGTAGATTTCAAGATAGTCCGTATCGGCAAAACTGTCAACCATTTTGGTAAAGTAATTTAATGATCTTCCAGTTATCTTCTCTCTTTTGACAGTTTGAGAATAGAGATTGTAAAAATTACTTATAATTTTCAATTTTAAATTTTCCCCTCGACCTTGCTCGGAGTCTTCGGCAATTTTCAATAAATTTTCAATGTTATAATTTTCAATTTTCACCCCATGTCGTTCGGCGACACGAATGTTATAGCGTCCCTTTGACTTCATTTGCGCTAAAATCTCGTCTTCTGATTTGTCAATGTCAATAATCTGGCGCCACTTCGGCTGAACTTGTTCAAATGACTTTACAAATCCGAATGACTGAATGATTTTATCAGCGTTTTCCGAATACGGGTTAATTAGCTCGATTCGGGCAAAAATTGACTTCTCTCTCTCGGCAAGTTTTTTTATCTCGTCCATATTTTGCGCGGTTAAATAGTCCGAGCTCACTTCCGGCAAATATAAAAAATTCTGGCCATAAGGCAGATTGCGCTTGTGGACAAGAAGGTCGCCGATATTTAAAATCTCAAAGCCCTGCGAGGCCTTGAAATTCGCCCATTCTTTCGTTTGTAATATCGATTTCACGGGTTAATTCTAACAGGTTTGAAGATAGAATAAAAGACGAGGGTCGCAGGAGCTAAAGATGTGCCCAAAGGTAGAAAAGTCCAACCTTATATGCTATAGTTTTTGACTATGAGCAAAAATCATCTTACTATTTTAGCTATTGAAACGAGTTGTGACGAAACGGCCATGGCGGTAATAAAGAGCAAAAAAACCGCTTCGGGTTGGCCCGCACAAGGCGGGTCCGCTTTATGCGGAGATTTTGAGATTATTTCAAACGTCGTCGCCTCACAAATCGATATTCACAAAAAATGGGGCGGGGTTTATCCGGAATTGGCCTCGAGAGCTCACCTTGAGGCGATGATACCAGTGCTTGCTGAAGCGATTTCACCGCTTCAGCAAAGCACGAAATCCGAAATTCGAAGCACGAAACAAGCACGAAATTCCAATCTTTCAAATTTTAAACATTCGGAATTAGATATTGTTTCGCCCGCCTGCACCACTATGCGTAGCATTGCGGGCAGGAATTTCGATATTCGGATTTCGAATTTAATCAACACAATCGACGCCATTGCCGTAACGGAAAAACCGGGGTTGATCGGATCGCTTCTGATGGGGCTTGAGACAGCTGAAATTTTGGGAGCGTATTTTAATAAGCCGGTAATTAAGGTAAATCATTTGGAAGGACATATTTACAGCGCATTCTGCGCTGTAAGTCAAAAGTTAAAAGTTAAAAGTAAAAAGTTTCAAATTTCAAATAAAAATAATAATCCCGAATTTAAAATTAATAATTTAAAATTCAAAATTCCCAAAACAGGAATATTCCCGATTTTGGCATTAGTTGTTTCGGGTGGACATACGAGTTTAATTTTGATGCGCGATCACCTTCAATACCAAACTGTCGCCGAGACAATTGACGATGCGGCCGGTGAAGCGTTTGATAAAGTGGCACGGATTTTAGGACTTGGTTATCCGGGCGGACCGGAAATCGAAAAACTAGCCAAATCTGGCAATGAAGATGCTTATGATTTGCCAATCGGGCTTGACGGGAAAAAGGATTTTTCTTTCTCGGGGCTTAAAACATCCGTGTTATATAAAACCAAAGACGTTAAAACGGGCAAGGCGAAAAAATACAATAAGCCCGATATGGCCGCTTCGTTTCAAAAAATAGTCGCTGACACGTTAATTCAAAAAACCAAAATCGCTTTCGATAAACACAAACCACAAACGCTAGTTCTTTCCGGCGGGGTTTCTGCCAATTCATATATTCGAGAGCGTTTCGAGGATGCATTTTCTCAACCGACAACCGACAACCGACAACCGACTATTTTGATCCCACCTAAAAACCTCTCCACCGACAATGCGGTCGGAATCGGAATAGCGGGGACGATAAAAAAAACCAAACGAGCTACTAAATAATGAATTACAACTATTCTACTTTTAACTTGTATGCTAGAGTATCATTTCCGTGTTTGAAAACTATCTTAGTACTACCTATTTTTTGAGGAGTTACTTCTATCGACATTCCGTCCCGTCCAGATCCAGTAGTCACGTACGACGCAATACTGTTGTCTTTAACAACAGGCGACTCCACCCCGTCGCTTTCAGGCCAGTGAGCCACGAGAGTGAATTTATCGCCCACCCGCTTGGTTGTACCCGTAGACATAATATATTCATCTCCCCCACCCCTTACTGTTTTGATTAGTACCTTGATCCCGCTTGGCACGAGCCGCGTAAAAGAAATAGGCAGTTTCTTTTTTATTCCTCCAGCTTCCGCAACTAAATTTACCGTTCCCTCTCTACCCGAGCCCCCTTTAATGGTAAATTGTCCGCTTTCACCAGTTTGATAGACACTGCCATAGTTATTATCTTCCAAATATAAACTCAAATCATCTGTGCTTGTCTTGCTCGAATCCACAGATACGCTAAGATCGGCTGATTCATTCCAAAGCATATTTAATTTTTCTATAGCCGGTGAAGTAGGAAATTCATCACCTTGCATGCGAAATACTATTTCGGCGGTTGGCGATGGAACTACCGGCACTGGTGTCTGATTTGACTGATCATACCCACTGGCCGAAAATTGGATACTTAAGCTTTTTTTGCCACTAATAATTGTTACTTGATGCGGGCCATCCGAGATCGGATAAACCGCAACCGTTTGGGGCGTCCCCTTTTTAACATTTTTTGGCGTAAGGTATATCAATCCCTCTCCGCTTGATACTTCAAATTTGATGTTGGTGCCCCACACCTTAAGTCCAAAACCACCGCTTATTCCGATTGGTTGGGTAATAGCGTAACTGTCATTAGATATTTTTTTCAAAGACAGTTTGTCACGGCTCAATAAATCGAACTTTATCCCATTTAATGTTTGAACGTTGGCGCTAGCGCTATTGCTATAAAAATAATAAATCGCCCCGGCCAGAGCAATAATGGCAACTACAATAAGTACAATAACTCCTACCTTTTTCATTAACCTCCCTTTTTAATATTTACTTAATTGTCCCCCCCCCCCCCCACTTTTTGTCAATCCTTCTTTTTCCTC
>Ga0265297_10006423_pt1 | contig 17094 bp, 21 predicted proteins | sample Munlanlwell13791_FD_192502 | JGI IMG/M metagenome (GOLD analysis project Ga0265297, IMG submission 192502) | Leachate microbial communities from a municipal landfill in Southern Ontario, Canada - Leachate well 137-91 | ecosystem: Engineered > Solid waste > Landfill > Unclassified | place...
ACCCACCGTATAGCCCGCCGCCTTGGCGGCCTGATCGACCATCTCTTGACACTTCGCGGTGTCTCCCGCTTCGGCAGCGGCCAGATATTCGGCATCGGACACCAACGCCGCCTTTACGGTGACGAACCTTGCTGGCTTATCTTTCATCGCTTTCTCCGCCGCGTCAAGGTAATCCTGCCGATCATCGTACAGAGTGATGGTGTCGTACCGCGACGCAAGGTTCTCGGCAATGTATTTACCTTTCGCCGTTGCCTCGGGGTCGCCCAACGCGACGATACGGATGCCGACCATTTCAACGCCGAGGTCTTCCAGTGTTTGGCGCACAAGCCCTGCATTGCTACGGGCGGTCATCACCATAGCATCGGCATCATCGGCTATGAGTTGCTTGAACTTATCAATGTTCTTTTTGATCGGCTTCGGGTTGTCAATGCGGTCCTGATTGAACTCGCCGGTGTCAACGAGTGTTCCATCAAAATCAAATATGTGGAGCGCGGATTTCTTGGCGGAGACCACACGATCATAGCCGCCGGTCATCTCTACCAGTTTCCGCACATTGTCCCAGTTGACCGTGCTGGTTTCTTCGTCGTCGCCATTGTCGCCGGAGATGTCGGGAGAAAAGACCTTCTCTGCGAAAGTCTTCATCCCCGTACTGTCTATGACCTTCAACGCGCTCTTCGGGATGTCGGCGATGGTCGGATAGGATTTCGACCGGGCGCGATGCGTGTAGCAGAAATAGCCATCTTTGTCCTTGGCGAAACTCACGCCCCACTTCTTGTGGAGTTCCTTCGTCTCATCATTGTTGATGTGTTCCGTGTTCTTGGGAAGCAACCCTGCGACCGTGTTTCGTTTTGCCAACACTTCCGTTATGCCGTTCTTCGTCTTCTCGATCAACGGAACGATCCCTACATACTCGACATCGCCAGCCTTCATTGTCGGCACAAAGGTTGTCGGCGCATTTGAGGCACCAGCCGGATAAACATCGGGATCGAGGTGAGGCAATACTTCGAGCGAAAGGAAGTCGCCAACGATCTTGTTGAAAGTGTCGCGGCTGAATTCGCCATCGGAAAGGTCTGCGCCTCTATTCCAATCTTCGCCGGGGTCATCTTTGCGCGTGGTATATGTCGCGCCAAGATAATCATCGTATTTGTCCGGCGGACGAAGATGCGCTTGAATATGGTATACGCGGGTCTCGGAGTAGATGTTGAATCGAACGAAAAGGGTGTCACCATCCTGCTTTAGTTCCGAAACATGAAGCACCTTGAACGGGCGGTCTTGCCACCGCTGGGAGCAAAATGCTTCGGAGAGCCACAGGTACAGGGTGGTCAGTCGCTTGTCGCTCTGTGAGCGCAATGCGAATCGGTTCCACAGCCGAACCCGTTCATCGCTCGGGTCATAAGACTTGTCCGGCTTTGTCGGCTCAACAGCCTCGGTGATGCCGCAACAATCCTCTGGCAATTCAATGACGACATCCGATGCGCGGACCCTGCGTCGTGCCGCTACTCTGTTTCCGAGTATGCCCATGTCGGCCCCCTACTTGTCGTCTTTTTCCTTCGGTTCCACCGGAGTCTCGACCACCACCGCGCCTTCACTCTTGCCCGTAGCCGCGTTGATCTTCGGCTTCACCTCGATGTGGGTCTTGATCTTGCCGCTGTTGGGTGCGCCCGTAACTTTTATTGGCATAGCACGGTCCTCTCTAAAATGTTTCTGTTATCGTACTGCTTCATCATACCGAAGGCGATCCACGATATGAAATCCTTGACCTGAGCCCACTCTTCCTCGGTGATGAACACATTGTTGGATCGGTCCTCGCCACGGCTGCCATCGCCCTCGAAATCGGCGTCAAATCCTATCGGAGTATCGGACCAATCCATCAGATAGATGTGATAATTATGAAGTTCCTGAAAGGTGCCGTTGATACTGCCGAGATAGATGGCATCGCCCGTGTTCTCAATGCCGAACTCTTCCTTTATGCCGCGATACACCGCCTGCTCCGCAGTCTCGCCTTCCTCAAGCGTCTCGGTCATCACCTTGGGCGCGGGGGTGAAGTTGGACTGTAGGGTCGCCTCGTTCCGCATCAGGTAGCGGCCATCAGCATCACGCACGATGCACACCGCTGTCTCGCGCTTGCATTCGGTGAAGATGTAGGAGTCCGCGTCGATCTCCGGGACCGCCATCCGCTTCACGCGGACCCAATCGTCTTCGGCAAGTATCTCTTCGGTGCGACCCGTAGCAGAGATGCGGCCCGATGCTCGCAGGGCCTTGTACTTTTCCTGAAGGTTCATTTTGCGATTCTCCGAATCTTTGATGGATATCTCTTCAAGTCCATGCGTGAACGATACGCTGATCCTTTCCGGGTATAGTGCCGCCAAACCGCGCAACACTCTTTCATCAACCGCTATTCCCGCATAAACACCGTATTTCTCCATGATGACATCGCCGATATGCGGGGCGGCTCTTCCTCTGGTGTGAAGCAGATATGTTCCTGAAGGCAAGGTGAGTATCATGTGGTTCAACAGCGTTTGGTTGACACTGCCCATGACAGAATTGAACAGTTTGTCCTTGTCGCTGTTGATTCTTTTCTGTTCAATCTTCCGCGCCATCTTTTCTACGGTGATATCGCCTACAAGATCAGAGTGCAGAACATAGTTTTCTAGCCCGGACTTGTAGCGGCGACCCTCGGCTTTGATCTTGGATGCTCGTATATCATTCGACGCAATCTTTATTTTATCCGTGTTCCAGACAACAACCTCATTCTTCCCAAGATCAGCACCATCGTAGCCCATCTCTTGCAGACGCAATGATGTCGCTTTCCCGTAGTCGCCGCCATTGCCCATTTCTTCGAGATAAACAGACTTTGCGACTTCTTGCGGGGCGAATGAGATATCATCCAGAGATACCTGTGTTAAAACTTTTCTGTTGCCCCACGGCTTGATTCCCGGCTTTGAAAAATAAACTCCGAATATCTGATGCTTTGCCACATTATCCGTCGAAAACTTACTGATGGGCGTATCGGATGAATGCAAATATGATTCGTTGCGTGATGCTCTGATATCGTTCGACGCGCTGTTGAATCGCTTCGATAGGGGGATGATGTTGCCGGAGTCATCGCGGGTGATGGGGTCGGCAAGTTTTACTTGAGATGGAGATGTCGCCAGATATTGGCTTGCCGGAAGTTTTGATGCCCCGCTGGACAGGAAACAGCGATAAACATGTTTTCCAAACTCTTTGGCCATCTCTTCGTTTGCGGCAAAATAGATGCCTTTCCCGAATCTTCCTCCAGTTCCGATTTTGAACACGGATATATTTTCTTTGTCTGTCCCATGCCATACCGGACCCACCGTATAGCCCGCCGCCTTGGCGGCCTGATCGACCATCTCTTGACACTTCGCGGTGTCTCCCGCTTCGGCAGCGGCCAGATATTCGGCATCGGATGAGGCGACAATCTTTGCTGTTGCGGTATCTGGATCGCGATTCGGCTTCCTCACTAGGTCGGGGTACTTCCCTTCGTAGTGGCCTCTCCGCTCAACAGGAATTTCTTCGGGCCACAAAAATCGTATTCCCATCTCGTCGCAGAGTTTGTCGCACATGCACATCCATGTTCCGCGAGTGTCCTTGATGTTCATGCCGGTATGTTCGACCGCAGCCGCCCGAAAGCCGTCCATCTCATCCAATGTCAACTCGGACTTACCCAATGCCGACATCGCACGGGAGATATATCCGCCCCACGGGTCGCTTGAAATAACAACCGGGCGATCAGCATAATCAATGTCGGCTGACTCGGCTGTTGCCCTCATCCTTGCGTTGATTCTGTCCGCCATAATGCCCATGATACACCTATACGCTGTCCAGCATTTCTTGCCCACCGGTCGGGATCGCCATGTTCTCGGGGTTCTCCCTGACATTTGGCTTGCCGGTCTCTATCGCGGGCGTAGAGCCACCTCCACCACCGCCACCGGGTAGTGACGGAGCCACCTTGTCCTTGCCTGTACCGAAACTCTTCCCGCCGTTCTTGATCGCATCGGCCGCGTCGAGTAACTGTTGCACCCGCGCCTCATAGTAGCCATCGGCGAGCGGGGATTCCATCTCTTTCTCCAACCGCTCCTTTTCCTCGTGCTCGTCCACGCCCAACTCTTCGAGTAGGGTCTTGTAGGATACCTTGTGCTTTTCCGCCAACTGAATCAGGATTTGAGTCCGATCATAGTTCTCGTTAAAGCCGAGGTTGTTGGGCCACGATATTTCAGGTATCAGCAACGGTGCATTCGAGTTTCTGGTCCGATGCGAAAGTTCGGCTTGGGTCCGCTTTCGGAATCCGTTCGCTATCGCGATCTTCCGGTTCATGTCGTTGATCATCTGCTCGTACATGGCCAAAGCGACCTTGTATCGGCCCTTCAAGACCTTGAGGGCGACGACCGAATTCGAGTAATTAGGGCCATCATTTCCCATCCACGCATCGCTCGCATAGAGGCCCATGAGGATTCGCTTCTGACACAAATCGAACTGTGACCCGATGTCCATCATGCCTTGGCTCGGCACGATGCTCTGGTACTGCACCGCCTCGTGGGTGACCAGTTGGAAGAAGTCCCGATGCTCGCCAGCCGCCAGCAACTCGTTGAACGAGTCGATATCGTCGGGTGTCGGCATATAGCCTGCCTGCGCGTTACCGAGTTTCCACAGTTGCTTCGGCGTGATGTTGCCGTCAGCCGTGGCCATCTGCGCGGTACGCAATTTGTCCTCGTACATGAGCCAGTCCATGACTCGCGCCACTATGCTGAGCCCGCGCTTATCGTATTGATGCGGTAGCCGCTGCATCGCAAAGATGTTGTTGGGGTCCAGCGGGATATCGGTGCCACCGATAACGCATTGCTGAATCTCGGGTAGCAGAGAATTGAACACGGTGCGGAACCGTTCGTCCTGCTGACTCTTCTGGTATATCTCGCGCAACTCTTTCGGAACCTTCATGGAAATAATGTATTTCCGACTCGAACTCTGCGAGCCGAAATTTACGGGAAAGACATCCAGTAGGTCGGGGTTCAGTACGGTCAGACTGTCAAAGGTGCCGAGGTTCCCATTGAAGGTGGCGAAACTGAACTGTTCCCCCAACAGCGTGTATTCAAGGGCCGACGCGAGTATCCAGTCGTAGAGGTGCAACACATCCTCTTTGGTCCAGTCGTAGAAGTTGGCAATCGTCTTATCTTCGATACCGCCATACCTCGGGTTGCTGAACGGCAGCGTGGAATGAATATCGACGCAGTTTCCCACGATGGGGTGCCGCCGATAGTAGTGGCGTATCCACATGTTCCACCGCTCGATGTTGCGGGGCATATACAGGTTTTCGGGGCTGAAAATGGGGTCGCGGATCTCCACGGTGCCCTCAAAGACATTCCCGCCGCCCGCCGCATTCACCTTCATGCTTCCCGGCATGTTGTGGCCGTCGTTCTTCTTGCTCGTTGACTGGATGTAGATCGGCACAACCTTTCTTGCCTCGCCGCTACGGGATGCCACCGCTTTACGGCGGACCATGTGTTTGTTGCCGATCATTTAGAAACTCCTTATCACGATGGGTGGCCGTTCCGGTGCTACACGGAGGTCTCTGCTCGCCTTCTGCTCCAGATATTGTTCGATGATGCGAGAGGTCAGTACTTCAAGTTTCTTTCCGCGCTCATCATAGATGCCGGTTCCCAAGATGCGGTTTTGCCGATCAATCAGCACGGTTATTTCAAAAATGGTATATGCGTCCCGCGAGATATCCCACGGCGCGACACGGAACGAGTACAATACCTGTTCTCCGCCGCTGTAGGTGCGCGTACCCATAAGAGCCCAGTCCGAGCGTCGCTTCATCTGAGGATAAACATTTTCTCGCGCATATTTCTCGACCAGTTTCGCTTGTTCGCGGTCGTACATCCACGCCTCCGCTATGTTACCCATATCTTACAAAGTGTTGCCTACATGTCAACATTTAGGAATATCGGGTCGTTGCGAATCTTTTGCTTTTTTATTGACATTGGCACGGATTTTTCGTAATATCGGACAAATGGATGGAGGAGTCCATGATCACCTCGACATTCATCACCTTCAATGTTCAAGACAAGATAGTCTATTTTCGCATCCGTGGCTATGGACTCTGCATCGGAACACGGTCACGGCACATTCCTCTTTTCTCGGAGCGGATGGGTTACAAGAAACCGTTGTATATAGGGCCGATAGTGATCGAAGTGTTGAAACCATAATAAGGAGTAACCCATGCCAAAGAAGATTTCCGAAGTCGCCATGATCATTCGGTGCCGCGAGATCGATGCCGCGCCGAGCAGCAAGAACCAGTTCCCGTCCTCGATATGGGAGGATCCGGAAACGGGGCTTTTGACCAACGACATGCGCCCCGAGATGTGCCGGTTCACGGATCCCGTCGCGGCGATGACGCAAAACGCGATGAGTGGCGACATCATCGTGTGCCGCAGCGGCTCCTATCTGGTGTCGGGCGAGAAAGGCGACCTAAACTCCGGCGTTGTTACGGAGCCCGGATTTATCGTTCGTCCGCTTCAAGGCAGCCGGTTCTACTTCCGCTACCTCTCGTGGTTCGGCAACGGTCCGGGCCTACGGATGCTGCGTAAAGAGATCGCGGCGAAGACCCTGCTGATGCCTGACTACACGGAGCAGAACGAGCGACGCATCGACGCGGCGGAACAGGCGGTAGCGGATGCCGAGGAGGCTCTTGCGTCGGCACAGCACACGCATATAGAGGCAAGGCAGGCCGTGGATACTGCGTGGAGTGAAATAACGCGGTGAGGTGCCGGTACTGCGGCCAGACGCTGACCGATCCCGTGTCGATAGCGGCCGGAGCGGGGCCGGTGTGCCGCGAAAAGTTTGAGGGACGATATTGTCAGGAGACCATTTTTAGCATGAGTGACGCGATGATACGGAATAACCGTGATGCGGCGGCTTACGAAGATCGCAGACAGCACATGATAGCCAATATCGATAATCCTCCTCGCGCCTATACCGCCGTTGATTTGTTATCTCGACTCGGAGAAACCGTAGAGGTCTGGCACACAAAATGGGAGTGCGATATGACAGAAGCGGTGTTTGTCGCCATAGTCAAGGATGGATTGATGCTTGGACGACCCAACTTTTTGGATTGGAACGATGAATGTTGGACTATTTCCATTGACGAATTCAACGAAAAGTGTAGATTCAAAAATAACGCGGAGGCACATCATGGAAGTTAATGGGGTAAAGGTAAGGGTCGGTCAGGTCTGGCGGATAAAAAGCGAGGAACAATGCATGGCCTCCTACGCGGGCTTTTTCGGCGACATGGCTCATTATTGCGGAACCGACGCAAAAATTGAATCCGTAATAGAAACCTTTACTATATATTTTGAGGAAAATGGATATCAGTGGGATGTGTCGTGCCTCGACTATTTAGTCCGCGATGTGCCGGAAGCGGCCTCGTCGTGCGTCCCCTCTGATGCATTACCGCAACAAGTGGTTCGGGTCAACGAACTCTGGCTACTCCACACTTGGGCCGAACTGTCCGAAGAAGTCGTTTTCCAAATGGTTGATGATATGGCTTCTTTTTTAGGCAAGGCGCATCGGATAACCAGACTGACGGAAAATGGGTTTGAGATAGAGCATGGTGGAGTCGGCGACGATAAGTATATCTTTCCCTACGAGTGCCTTAACTATCGGATCATGCATTCCCCTGAATCTGCGTCCGCATTGACTCACGATCAAACGAAGGTGCGGAAACTTTCCTGCACCTACGAGGTTCGCGAGGAAACAAGGGACGGGGCCGGTTGTGTCTTGGTCAAACTTATCGTCGATTATAGGAGCGGCACCTATCGTATCGCATCGTCGGCCCGTGACGGCAAGTTTTTGTTCGACACGGCGCAACACGGCAATCCCGAGATATGGGAGACGATACTCGAAGCGATACGGACCGCCGCGAGACTTGGCGCGACGGAGGTTGGTCAGTGATGAGTGAGAGAACATCCGACTTTGAATCTGTGGTGCCACCGGAACATCGTAAGGACATTCTTCAACTGATACGGGCCGACGAAGATATATGCGAAAAATACGAGGAAGGCAGCATCTTCGTCAAGTGGTATATCGAAAACATTGTGTTTGGCCATATCCTTTCGCTGACCCAAGCCGATATTAAGAATGTGCCGGTCGAGATGACGGAAGAAAAGATGATGGAGCATATCGAAGCGGTTCACCAGACATTTACGGTGCCGATTCAGAGACTCATAGAGAAGTACAACGATCTTCTCGCAAAGGAACCGGCGTGGATGCGCCTTTCGGTTGAGGTCGAGGAGATACGGCCCCGCGAAATGTGGCTTGGCGAGTACCATTTCGTTGGCGTGTATATGCTCACGATGGTGGCGGGCCGAGACACCGCAAAGGTGGTGTTCATTCATGCGGCGAAACAAGGCGACGATGGCGGCGTGATGCGCGAAGGTGTGATCTATGGTGGCACTCCGGATTCACTCAAGACATTGGGAAATATGCGTCGGATCACGGCGGAAGAGATACGAGCGATATGGGGGGTAAAATGAAGATTCGTTGCGTGGTTTGCGGTCTTGAGCATGGTCACGAGACTTGCCCGAGTTGCGGCACATCAAGAACCGCTATTCAGATACGGACCGAGCGGTGGTCTCTTGTCTTTAACGACAGGTCGATGATCCGCGATGTCAGGTCGCTGGTTGCCGAAATAGAAGAGTTGCAGGAGGATGGTCGTGACACGAAGACTGTTTGAGGTAGAGGTCAGCGGACGCTGTTATGTCTGGGCCGAGGATAACCACGAGGCGGAAAAGATCGCGAGACGCAAGTTCGAGACCGAGATGATGGACTACGACACCACGGATTGCGACGGCATCCCCGACGACCGGCTGATACCGCTTGACGATTGGGATAACCATGCGCCGCTTGGCATGACGGATAGGCGGAGGACGGTGAAGCAATTGATGGACGAGATCCGCGCAAGGAGAGTGGATGCGCGGAAGGAAAAGGCGGCGCGTGAGTACAACGATAAGTTTCAGGTCAAGTTAACAGACATGTGCGAGGAAAAGAAATGAAACCGCTTATGATTCAAGAAAAACTGTACGGGGCCGTTTTACATGAGGGTCATCAGGACATCAACTATCAGACTGAGCGAAGCAATTATCCAGAGCACGCGGGGTGGCATCAGAACCCACTTTATCATATATCTTTCACATTTCGGCGGCTACGAGATGGTGATGGATATATGGCAACAAACATGTTTAACATTATTCAAGAACTTTACAAAGATTTGAGTCGCAACGAAACACTAGAGATTCATATTATTTAATGCCATGAGTGAGAAAAAACTCGTTATTTTGGAAACGGAACTTGCCGCAGCGGTGGTCCGCGCATTAAAAGACGAGGGTTGGCGGGTCTATGAGGAAGTCAGTTTGGGACACGGCGGGCGGCGTGCCGATATAGTGGCCACGATGGGTCCGCTGGTCCGCGTCGTAGAGGCCAAAACTTCGTTTTCGTCCGCGTTGCTGGAGCAAGCGTGGGCATGGCTCCCCTATGCCAACATGGTCGATATTGCGGTGCCGCTCCGTAAGAAGCGGGAAGATATTGGTGGCCATCGTCTTTTAGAGCACATCCGAGTATTGAAGGGAATCGGTAGGTTTAGCATCGAGGTTTCACGCGGATACAAGTGCGGAGACGAAACGCTGGTGCATTATAGTGGCGGCAAACTGTTTCGTGTCCCCACTGATCGGTTACGGATGATATTGGAGTCACAGCCCGAGTCGGGGTGGGGCGAAGCAGGGAATGCTAGGGGCGAGTATTATACGCCGTGGAAAGACACCTGTAGACGATGGGAACGATATGTGCGACAACATCCGGGGTGTTCTCTTAAAGAGGCGATGGATGCGTGCGGACACCACTATGGGAAGGATTCTACGGCGCGGGCCTGCATGTCGCGATGGTTATCTGAAAACAAGGTGTCGGGCATACGGGTGGTTCGAGACGGAAGACTGATAAAACTGCATCCGGAGGAGAAACAATGAGAGCAATTTTCGTAGGCGTGGTGACGCGAGTAAACGATGTGGTTCAGGTGGGGCAACGGCAGACACCTCTACTGACCCTCCATGTGAAAGACCTCTCGGTGTCCTATGGCGGGAAACAAAAGGAGTGGGAGTGCCAACTCTGGGGCAAAGCGGCTGAAAACGCCGTGGTTCCTGTGGGCGGCATTTTCTTTATAGACGGCAAGTTGGAAGAGAACGAGTATACCAACAAGGAGGGGCAAAAGCGCACCTCGCTTCGCATCAATGTGAGCGAGATCGTTCCGTGCGAGGCCCCTGCCGAACCTGCTCGGAAAGAAAGGCCCGCGACACCGCAGGCAGAATTCAATTTTCAGCAAGAAGAAAAGCCCAAAGATGATCTGTACCAAAGAGCGGAGCAGGAAAAGAGAGAGTCGGACCCGGACGATGAGTTACCGTTCTAGGAATCGTGCCAAAGTTTTCGGAAAGTGGCAGGACTATTTTTTGGCTGACTCGTTGATCATTTCTTCTGCTCTGCGGATAGCGCCGTCAATTCCGTCCATGAACAGGTCATCGCCAACAATTTCGTACCATTCTTTCTGGCGTTTCTTGAGTTCCGCGACAACGCCTTTTGCCTTCTCTTTGTCGAACGCCCAAGTCCCTGCTTTCACGCGCTGTGCCGCCCCGACCATCGCCGGAGCCTGTTCGGGCACAAGCCCTCTCGCAAAGTCCTTCACCTTCTCCATGACACCGGGAGCCTCGGCGAGTTGCGGCGCGTAGAGAGCCGCTGTGATCTCGCGGAGCCCCTGTGAAGCCTCTTTGGCAAAACCCGTAGCCGAATCCGTGTATTCCGACATCGTACCGGCAGCGTAGGCAGGCGCGTTCACGATGCTTTCGGCCCGAGCCATCAGCATGGCGACGACTCGCCGCATCGCGTGGAGTTTGCGTTCCACCGGACCCTCGCCCTCATCTCCCATCTTGCGGAACGAAAGTTTGTCGGCGATCTCCTGATAGAACGGATACTTTTGAAGCATCTCTTCCAACTGCTTGTCGGTGACATACTCGCCTTTCCACGAGCGGAGTCCCTGCGGGTTCTTTTTGGTCGCGGCCGGTTTCGATTTGGCGTAGACTTCCCAGAGTTGGAACACCTCGACCGCTTCCTTCGCGAACCGCTGAAGTTCTGCCGCCGCGCTTTCCGCGTTGGTCAGGATCGCAGCAAGTTTGTCGCGAAGCGCAACGATGGCTCCTTCGTATTTCTTTCCGGGCTGACTCAGCGAAGGCGGGGTCTTGGTCCGCTTCTCCGTATAGTATTCGCGGGTACGCTCTCCCTTATCCTTGCCGCTGACCACGCGGTAGAAGTTCACGGTGATCTCGTCGTAGTCACCCTTGTAGTCGTCCAGCGTCTTGATCGCTTCGTTCGATGCGTTGAGTGCGCCGACACCCGCAAGATCGGCGAGCATCTCTTCGACGATTTGGCCCGACGCTTCATCGAAGTCGAACGGCATCTGATTGATGGCCCCGATGGTCTCCACGATCTGATTCAGGGCTTCAAAACAGGCTTCGTTGTCGCGTTGCGAAATCACCGCATTGTTGACCATCGAGCGAACATCGTACTCTATCGACTCGTCCAGCGTATTGATGGTCTCTTCGTAGGTCTTCAGCATATCCTTGAGCCCGTTGAAGGTCTCGCGGTTCTGCGCCTCATACGCCTTGACCGCCGCCTGTAGCCTCTCGCGGAATCCCGCGACCGCGACTTCTTGCCCATCCTTCTTGAATATCCGCGTATCATACGGGATATCGATCAGTTTCTCCGCCGCCCGCACATTCATGCGCCGTCTCGGTTCCATGGTTGCCTCCCTACGCGGTCTGGTAGTCGTCTCTGCTGTTGCCGCCCACAAGGACGGTAAGCGTTTCCATTACCTTCACATCGCCTTGAATCGTGATGTTGCGGCCCCGGTTCTGTATCCAGCAGTTGGGGTGAATCGTGGTGTAGTAGTTTCCATCCACGGAAAGCGAGGATTCGTAGATATCGAATCCGGCCAACTGATCCGACAGGTTGTAATACCCCTTGACTCTCGCATCGGCGTGGCTCGCCTCGCTGCCGATAGGGTCGAGACGGTTGAAGGTATCCTTGAGGTATCCGCCTTCGCTGAAAAACACGATGCCGTTGATGTTCAGCGATTTTTCGGAGACACCGGGGACCACATCGATGGTCTCGCCGCCCCTTGATATTTCGAGATGGCGTACCCGCGTGAGTTGCCGATTCTCCTGCACGCTCAGACTCTCAATGCCTGCGATAAGGTTGCCCTTCGCGTCACGCACCTCGATCTTCAGTGCCGGTTTCGTTTTGCCCTGATAGTTCTGTGTCCCGCTCATGGTATTCTCCCTTAGGCTATGTAGTATTCAACATCGATCCGCTTCATGGTGCGGATCTGCGTGTAACTGAATCGCACCACGCCTTTGAACCGGTCCGAACTGCTGTTGGCAACCTCGGGGTCGGTAAACCCTCCCTCGGGGTCGATCAGGGTGCCGAGTTGCGCCTCCAGTTCCTTGACCAGCGCGTTCTTCACCGCGAGGCGACCGTCACGGTTCATCCGCACGCGAGCCGCGACCGGATTCAACGATATCTGGATGCGATACCTCAGCATCGTATCGCTGATGGCTCCCGCGAGATCGTACTGCGGCCCCGCCGTCATCACATCGTCGATGATACAGGGAACGCCGTCGTCGTTGTAGTCGAACACCATGATGCCGTTTGCCATCAGGTAGTCAACGGTGCCACGGCTCAGACGGGATTTCGTCAGCAAAGCGTTTTCCGTATAGACGCGGCGGTTGATGATGCTGTCGCTGACCATGGGGAGAGACGACACGAGTGCGCCGATGTAGGGGCTGATATTGTCGTCTTGCGACACATTGTCGTAGATGATGCCGTAGTAGGCGCTGGAAAGTTCGGTGGCGAGACTCACGAGAGCGGCGGTCGATATCGTCTTACGGACCACCGCAAGACCGGTACGCCACTTCGATTTGGCGGCGGTGCTCATGGCGGCGCAATGTCCGGCGTGGTCCCGTATCACATCGATGTCATCACTGATGATGGTGGAGAGTTCCATGCGCACCGATTCCTGCGCGGTCATCGCGGCCTGCGCCGTGTTACGGTCCATCACCGGAACGCCGGTAGCCGCCACGATCTTTCCGCCATTGCCGGTCGGCGGGGCCTGAAGGTACTTCTCGCAGTAGAACGCGAGGTCGCTGTTGGCACCGTATTTGTCCGCAGCGTCGGCGACCGTATAGACATACTCGGTGGTGAAATAGTTTCCACCCGCGATGGTACCCACGACCTGATAGGTGGTGTAGGAGCCATCGACTCCGGCCGTGGCGGTGCCATTATCAAAGTCCATCGCGCCAGCGGCCCATAGTTCGTCGGCTTCGCCAGATGCGGTGATGGCGACCGAACTGTCCGCGCCCGTGGTCGGGCTGGTGATGCTGAATTCGCCCGCACCGGAAATACTGTAGGTGCAAGTCGCTGCGCTGGCCGCGCCCTTGATCTCGTAGCCCGGACCGGTGAAGTACAAGTAGGCGGGATCCGCAAGATCGGTCCATGCACCGGCGGTCGGAGCCTCCAGAGCGATCATGCTGTCAATGCCGCGATACGACGATGTGACCTCGAACGCACCGGTCGTCCCGTTGTATGCGACATCTATCGCCGCGAACTCTCCGGCCAAGGCACGAACCGCCGCCTGCGTGAGCGTGGCGACATCAGACAGGGTATTGGCCGTTACCAGCGAGAACGAAGGTATGGTATCAACGACCTTGCGAACCGATATGTCGCTTATCTCTGAAGTTTCTCCCGCCAAAGCGGTAAGCGAGAAAACGCCGCCTGCCGGAGCAAGAAGTGTTTGCTCGTAAACCCCCGTAGCCGTCGCGTTGGGGAAAGCGGTAGCGCCTATTTTAGGCGTTATGGTGCCGCCACCAGAAAGAGATTGGACCGTGAATCTGATTCGATAGGTGCCGATACCTAGTGATGTCGCATGTGCAAGAACATGCGTTCCTGCCCCTGCCGCGTGCGTGGCATATCTCGGAGACGATGGAACGGTCCACTGATCTCCCCCTGCGAAACTCCAGTTGGAGAGATCCGTGGTTGTTCCCCACGCGCCGAAGTCTCCGTTCTCCAAAAGATTATGGCCTACCACCTTGAGCCGACCCGCCGTGACCGCTTTGAGCGCGGTCAGGTTCAAGCTCGCATCGCCGCCGAAAAATTTGCCGTAGGTGCCGGAGCCGTTGCGAACATAGTATTGAAGTAATGCGGCTTTGATTGCTCCTGTGTCTGGGCCGGGGCGCATGTCCATATTGCGCAATTCGATGATTCCCGCCCCATCAAAATTGACATCAAGCGCCGCCGCATCGAAAGCACCGATAGCCGCCAGATTTCCACCGCCGCTGACATCAGTACCGTCAAAATGCCCCGCCGTCGCCGCCTTACTGTAGGACGGCTTACGGAGCGCGGTGGCAGCCGCTACCGGTACGGTTATCCCCGGCGTATAGACACCGATGTCGGTGAAGGTAAGGACTTCTCCGAGCACGGTGGTGAGCAGCGTCTCGCCCCCACTCGTGGTGCCACGGTAGATGTGATAGCCCTCGGCCTGCGGCACCGCGATCCATGTGAGGCGAACCGCGCTGGCAACGGCGAGCGTGATGCTCTTCTCGTTACTGGGCAGAGTCACGCCCCAACTGGTTGGAGCCGAACGATTGGTCTCGTCCATGCACTTGATCGCAGCGACCTTGTAGTAGTAGGTTCCGATGGGCAGCGTAGCCGCGCCGGTCGTGGTCTGCGCATCGGTGAGGTACGGAGGCGTAAGCGGCGTGTTCGCGGCCCAATCGATCTCGCCACCACTGGTGATGGCGAAATCTACATCCTTCGTGTAGGCATAGCCCTTGTGCGTCACCGCAGCATCCGAAAGATTGTTCGCCACGAAATCCTTGTCGGTCGGCGACGCGGAGCGAATCACATCGTAGTTCTCGGTGGTCACACCGTCGTCTGCGGTCGCTATGATGCCGGTTATCATCCCGACATCCTGCCGTCCATTCATGGGCGCGGTCTTGTTTTCGACCGCGACTCCGGGCCGTCTGTAATCGCTTGCCATGTATGCCTCCGTTAGATAAAAAAGCGTTTTACTCTCGCATTGTACGAAAAGCCCCCGTATTTTGCAAATTTTCCCGTATTTACAACTACTTGCGAATTTTTTGCTAATGGCGATACTTGCATTGCGGGGCAATTTCGGTATTATGAAAAAAATACGGAGGTCACGATGGTGGCGACAGAGACTCCTCGGTATCAAGTGCTGACGCTGGCTCAAAGAAGCGGCATGGTGGATCGGTGGAACCATCCGTTCGGGCTCTACGCGGATTGGCAACAGGCTCCGTTGGACGGCATAGAGTATGCGACCGGCGTTACCATAGACACGATCAAACTACTGTTTCAGCAAGAGATGATTCAGCGGCTATATTCGTCCACCCTGTTTAGGCCCGTGTCGGTTCGCAACCAGTGGGCCGACAGTATTGAGAGTGTCCCCAACCTTATCGTCTCGGTGGGGTCGTATGTCCAACATGTCCCGGAACTCAACGCCAACGGAAGAACCGATGCGCAGATGAATCGCTATATGCCGGAACGATACGATATCCAGATGCGTATCACGGTGGAGGGGCAGAACAAACTGGATTGCGATACGCTGACCGCAAAGTTCTCGTCCTGTCTCATGCAGTTCATCATCCCGGCTCTTGCCGATCTCGACACGCCGTTACTCACGATGCGACGGGTCGAAACATCGGATGCGTCGGAACGAAGGCGATCCTCTAGTTTCGTGACCATATACCGCGTCTTGTCGTTTCCGATACGGCTCGACTATGTACCGATAGCGGCCATTGACAATAATCCGGTGATGAAAGGATTGTTGGAAGAGATCACGCCCGAGTAACCTTCTTTTCTTCGCGCCGCTGCTTTTCCGCAAACATGAGATCCGCGTAGTCGAAAGCGGTCTTGACAATCGCTTTCTTGGTCGTAGCGGCCTGTGCCGACTTTGCGCCGACCCCCGAGATCAGGGCACAGGCGATCTTCGCCGCCGCCGCTTGATAAAACGCGCCGGTTTCTCCTCGATAGTGCCGCATCGCCTCTTCGTGGTTGATCCGACGCATCTTATCAAAGTCGGCGTTGGCGAGTCTTATCCTCTCTGTCCGCAAGTCCAGTTCGGCGAACTGGTTCACGATCTTTTTCAGAAATTCTTTTTCTTCCCTGCACCGGCGCGAAACAAAGAGATTCTTAAACCACTTCCACATGGGGGCCTCCTATCATAATTCAAAAGTTTCTATTGTTACGCCCGATTGTAGCGCCACGACATTCTTTACGCCGCCATCAATAAGGGTCTGCTTCACCTTGCTGATCTCTTCCTCGGTCGGACAGTATCCGCTTTTCAGGTCTCCGACATAAACGATAGTCACGACTCTTTTGCCAAAGAAAAAATTCCAGATTTTTCTGAACATGATCGCCTCCGTTATAGGTTGTGGAACAATGCTTTGGGTTGAGGCCGGGGAGCGGGTTCCTGCCCGCCAGCGGGTGGCAATGCCTGTTGCCTGTAGTCGGTTGCGCACCCGATTCTACTCCCGCAGAAGCCGATCAAGGCTTTTGACTTCTTGCGCCTCAAGGACGCTACCCCGGCCATATTAATCGTCATCGATGTCTTCCGCCGCTTCTTCGATTGCCTCTGCCAACGCTTCGAGGGGTCTGCTGGCGACGCGATCCTTTTCTTCCACATCGAGCAGGTTCTCTATGGTACGCGCCGGAACATTCAGCACGCGGACCGGAAACGAAAAAAGTTTTCCAAACAGTCCCATTCTCATCCTCCTAAAGGTTTTGGCGGTGGAGATCAGCCGTCGCCGTCGCCGTCGCTGTCGCCGTAGCCGTAGCCGTAGCCGTCGCCGTCGCCGTCGCCGTAGCCGTCGCCGTAGCCGTCGCCGTAGCCGTAGCCGTAGCCGTCGCCGTCGCCGTAGCCGTTGCCGTTGCCGTTGCCGTCGCCGTAGACGTCGCCGTAGC
>Ga0265297_10006424_pt1 | contig 17094 bp, 11 predicted proteins | sample Munlanlwell13791_FD_192502 | JGI IMG/M metagenome (GOLD analysis project Ga0265297, IMG submission 192502) | Leachate microbial communities from a municipal landfill in Southern Ontario, Canada - Leachate well 137-91 | ecosystem: Engineered > Solid waste > Landfill > Unclassified | place...
CGTGGCTGGCCACGACGGGTCGGCCAATTGCCATGGCCTCGGCGACCATGTTGCAGAACATCTCGTGCAACGAAGGCACAACCACAATGCCGGCCTGGGCTATTTCGAGGGCCATGTTTTCCGGACGTTGGAAGCCGCGGAATTCGACGATCTCCTCCAGACGCAGCGCGCGGATTTGTTCGCGGATGGACTTATAGTAGCCTTCGCTGCCGCGACCGGGGACACCCACGATCACTAACTTCACGCCCGGTCGGCGCATCCGAAGCTGATCCAGAGCGGTCACCAGGTATTGCAGTCCCTTCACCGGCGCGATGATGCCGCCAAACAACAACCGTTGCGGTTCGCTGGGGGTGGCGCGGACGGTGTCCTCGAAAAACGCCGGGTTCATCGCGTTGGGGATGCGATGAATCTGCGCCTGCGGCGCCAGCGGGGCCACCGACTCGGCCACGTGCCCGCTCTTGGCGATGATGTGGCGGACACGGCGCAGACACCATTGCTCCCACACCTGCATCAGGCGCATCCGCGAGAACAGCGGCGTATTCACATGCCGGGCAATCTTGAACTGCAATCCCTGCATCGTCATCACCATGGGATAGCCGCTTTTCAGCGCAGCAATCGTATAGACGTCTTCCGTGCCGTGCGAATGGACCAGATCGGGTTGAATGCGCCGCAGCGCCCGGTGCAGTCGCTCGCAGTCGAATACAAACAGTGTGGCCGCCCGCAGCCGGCGCGGGCAACGCAGGAAATGCAGCCGCACGCCCTGGCTTTCGGCCTCCATGTCGTGATCGATCTCGTCGGTTTGAGTGATGACGTGGACTTCGATCGTGCCGAGCCGGGCCAGCGCGTGCGCCAGGTTAACCACCCACGGCGAGGGATGACGTCCCACGTCCGGTCGATAGCCCGGCCGGCCTTCCAGCGCCCACGTGGCATAGTTGGAAAGGATCGCGACTTTCACATTGCTCATCCTAAAACGCCGCGTCCAGATAACGGCGCATCCACCATTCCGCCACCGTTAGCATCCAGAGTTTGGACCAATTCCTCGGACGCTCCGCAAATTGACGACGCACGACAGCCACCGCTTCGGGCTGGAACAAACCGCGTTTGCGCACGGCCTCATCGCTCGTGGCGTCGTCCACTCGATCACGCAACTCGTTTTGCATCCACGCGCTGATCGGCATATGAAAGAAGGCTTTGCGCCGGTGCAGAATGGAAGGAGGCACGAGGTCCGTGACGGCGGCGGCCAGCAATGGTTTGGCAGCTTTCCCATCGCCCAACTTGAACTCTCCGGGCAGGCGACTGACGAATTCCACCAGCTTATGGTCGAGAAAAGGCGGTCGCACTTCCAGCGCGTGAGTCATGCTCATAGCGTCCATGTCGCGCAGCAACATGGGCGTCATATAGCGTTCGATTTCTATCTTTGTGAGGATGTTGGCCACGTCAGCGTTTGCTGCCGTGCCTTGGGAGTCGGCCGCAAGCTCATCAAAGGAGGAGAATCGCCGCGCTGTTGTTCCTGTCAACTCAGCGCGTTGATCGGCTCCAAACATCGTCCGGGTCTGTTTGTAAAGCTCCTCCAAGCTGTAGGGAGCCAGTTCCAAAGCCGCCACCCATGGACTTAGCCGGTGCAATCGGCCCAGCCGAAGGTTGCGCGGCAGTCGCTTCAGAACCGGGAATCGCGCCTGCAGTTGTGTGGCGCGGAGGGTGGCGAGCGTATGCGGATAGCCGAGAAACAACTCGTCGCCACCCACGCCCGACAGCGCCACGGTCACACGCTGTCGAGTGATCTTGCTGACGTGGTAGCTGTTCAGGCCGTCCACGCTTGGCCGGTCCAGATGCCAGATGAAGTTGTCGAACTCTCGCGCCACATCCGCGCCATCGACGATCGCCTCCGTGTGGTCGCAGCCAAAATGTTCCGCCGCTATCCGCGCGTATTTCAGTTCGTTGAACGCCGCGCCTTCCGAGCCGTAGCCGATACAGACCGTGCGGATGGGCTGGTCCACCATGCGGCTCATCAGTCCTACGATGATCGTCGAATCCAGACCGCCGCTAAGAAACGCTCCCAGCGGCACGTCGCTGATCATGTGCAACCGGACGGATTCCTCCAGCAGCGCCCGCAACTGTGTCACTGCCTCCTGCTGCTGATCGAGCTTTGACCGGCCCGCGGGCTGCGGCGCGGTTTCCGCCGGCAGTTGCCAGTAGCGTTCGATCACCGGTGCGCCGCCATTTTCAACCGTCAGCGTATGTCCCGCTGGCAGCATTTTGACGCCATGGATCATCGTCCATGGGGCGCGCACGCAACCAAACGTGAGATAGCGGTTGAGGGCATCTGTATCCATCTGGCGTTCCACCAGCCCGCTGGCCAGCACACTCTTGATCTCGGAACCGAACACCAGTTTCCCGCCGGCACAATGCCAGTAAAGCGGTTTGATGCCCAGACGGTCGCGCGCCATCCACAACCGCTTGCGGCCCGCGTCCCAGATGGCGAACGCAAACATGCCGCGAAGCCTCTCAACGCAGCGAGTGCCCCACTCCTCGTAGGCGTGGATGATGACCTCCGTGTCCGTGGCGCTGCAGAATCGGTGCCGGCCCTCCAGTTCCCTGCGCAATTCAGCGAAGTTGTAAATCTCGCCGTTGAACACGATGCAGACCGAGCGGTCCTCGTTGAACATTGGCTGATGGCCGCGCGGCGACAGGTCGAGAATGCTCAGCCGCCGGAAAGCGAAAGAGACCGCCGACGCTTCGGGCCGCCCGCCCGCCGCTGGTCGCGCTGAAAAAACCTCAATCCCCTCATCGTCAGGTCCGCGATGCGCAATGGCCGCCGCCATCCGCTGCGCCCGCTCGCGGTCTGCCAATCCAAGAATGCCAGCTATGCCACACATAGTCAGTGGGTTGCGAGTCGTTCCCGGTAATGGGCAATGAGCATTTTGTCCCGCCAGCCCGCTCGCAGGGTGCATGGCAAGGCGATCAAGTTCCATCCGACGGCCGCCAAGGCCAACGCGGTGTTCACTGGCCATTTGCCAGGCCGATAACGCATCAATGTATAGTCGCTGCTCACATTCTCCAACCGCAGAAAAGGGTTGCACGCCCGGTTTAGCACGGTTTTGACAACCATCAACCCTGCCCAAATGCCGTCCATCTTGAAGGTCATGCGGATCGCATTGCGCATCTGCAAATAAGAACGTTTGTAGATGACCCGGCTCATTGTTCCTTCAGCGAGATGCCAGATCGGCACGTTGATTTCTGCCATCTGCACCCCGGCAAGCTTCGCGCGCTTCTGGAAATCGGTTTCCTCGGCGTAAATCCAATAGGTTTCATCGAACAATCCCAAATCCCTGAATACCTCGGCGTCGCAGAACATGGCACAGCCGGTGACATTATCAACAGGTTGGACTGCAACAGGCGCCAGTTGTTGGCACGCTTGCTCATACGCCGCCCGGGAAACCTCCTGGTTGAAAAGATGGAAACCGATGATGCGGTCTTGAGGGGTTTCTTGAGCATGGGCCACCGCCTGGCGAACCCATGATGGGTGTGGTTGAATGTCGTTGTTGGCCAACACGATGTAACGGTGGCGTTTCGACAGTGCGTAGCGGATGCCGATGTTGTTGCCGCCGGCCCACGCCAGGTTCCTGGCTGAGCGGAGCAGCGTCACTTGCGGCCAGCGCGCGCGCAGCCAGCCGCACGAGTCGTCCGACGAGGCATTGTCCACCACCACCAGTTCCAGCGGTTTGTAGTCAGTCTTCGCAATCAACGGCAGAAACCGGCCGAGCAGCTTGCGTCCGTTGTAGTTCAGGATGACTACGCACACCGAAGGTGTGTCTGCTGAAGATGATGGTTTGTTGTTCGTTGGGTCCACCACGCGTTGTTTCCGATAATCCAGAACCCGACTCTATAAGTGGTTGAGGCATGGGGCAAGCGCAGAGAGGTGGAACCCTCGCACCGCCATCACCGCTGGCGCGCGGAGGATCTTTCCAGCATGAGCACCGTCCCGCCGCCGGGCGGCAGTTCCAAGGGGAAGCTCGTCGAAAGCTCTGTCACCTCGCGTGGCAACGGTTGGGCGCCGCCGTCGGCGCTGAGGTTCAGCACGCGGCTGTATGGGTCGTTGGCGATGACGAACGTTTTCACCGGCATGTAAGGCGAGAGATTGATCGCGACGGAGAAAAACGTCCGCGGATTCTCCGTCGGCCGCCAGTCGAGGTAGAGGTTGCGCTCGGGCGATTCGATCTCGCGCTTCACGCGCTCATGAAGCTTCCACGGCCAGTAATCGCGAAGCGGCTTCACCTCGCCGAACGGCACGAGCGACACAACGATTTCGCCGCGGCCGTGTTGCGTCCGAATCGCCAGCGGCGCGCCCGCGTCATCAGAGGCCATGATCACGCAGCCGGCTTTCAACCTCGACACATCCACGCGCCAGCGCCACGCCGTTTCTTGGTTTTCCAAGCGCGCGTCATCCACACCGAATGCCTCCCACATCAGCCGCGCCAACCGCCGGCCCCACGGATCGAACAACCCCGGCGGCCCGGAGCAGAGCAGCGTGCCGCCATTCTCCACCCATACCAGCAGCGCGTCCTGCAACCAGTTCGGCAGATAGGTCGCGCCGCCAAGCGCCAGCACGTTATAATCGGCAAAAGACTTCGGGTAATCGCGGAACATCTCCTCGTAGATCATCGCCGGCTGCCAGCCGTCACCCCAGAATCGCTCGAAGAACCGGTTCTCTTCGCGTTCCGCTGCGGTGTTCATCAGCCGCGATGACGCCGAGCACACCACGCCCAGCTTTGGACTCGCGCGTCGCGTTGCCGCGAACACCGGCCACAGTGGCCGGGTCTGGCGCACGGTTTCTTCCACCGCCGGCTCCACCGCTGGCAGGCTGACACCGTCCTTGCCGGCGGCCAGTTGCAGCCAGAGGTTGCGCGATGCGACGGCGTCCAGCCAGCGCGCGGCTGGCCCGCGCAGCCAGCGCCCTTCCGGCGCGCTCCAGTCAAACGAATCCGCCCAAAGCCGCCGGTTGATCTGCGTGGCGAGAGTCGAGACCAGCGTCCGGGTCTCGCCACCGCTGAGGAACTCGCGCGAATCGCCTCCGCCATCGGCCAGCGAGTAGTGCGAGCAGCCGACGGTGCGCTGAATGGCGCAGTAATCGAGCGACCGTTCGCGCCATGCCTCGCCGGCCAGCCGCTCCAGCCGCATCAGCAAATAAGCGCGCGGCGCTCCGCGACGGGCCGCCTGCATTGCCTCGCGCAGCGTTCGCGTCACCGACTCCTGCCAGAACGTGACGGCGTCACGCCACGCGGCGGCTTGCGCGGCACCCGGCCAGACGACGTCGTCGAACCGTTTCAGCCTGGTGTCCCAACGGCCGTTCAGATCGCCAACGGTGGCGTAGGTGTTTGTCAGCCAACTGCGAAACGCCTGAAGTTTGAGCGGTGAGCCGGTGGTGATCGGTGGAACGGAAAGGGAAAAGGAAATGCCGATCCAATTCGTCTGGCTCTTCAGCGCCGCAGCCTGGGTTTCAATGCCGCGCACGAAGTTCGTGCGATCTGACGAGTCGAACAACACGTCGTCGCCGAGCGGCAGCGCAAGTCGCGCGAGCAGGTTGGTGCCGACGGCGATGCGGAACTTCTCAACAATGAGGTTTTGCGGAAAAATCTGGCCGAGGCTGACACGAAGCTGCGGGATCGGTTGCGGGTTGGAGCGTTCGACCGGTTCGACAGGAGACGCGTTCGCCATGAGCCGGATGTCGGCGAGATGGAATCGCGCCTGGCGCGAGTCCGCGCCGTCGATGCCGCGAGGCTGATCGAGGCCGATGGCCAGCGACCGGAGCCGCGAAAGATCGAGCGGGCCGGCGCTGGAAAGGTCCACGTTGAAATCGTTCCATCCTGGCGCGCCAAGCGCGAGCGGTGACGAGGCGACGAAGCGATGGCCGGCCTGGTCGATGAGCGCGAGATCCAGCGGCGTCTCGAACGCTCCTTCAGCGAGCGCGCGGACGCGCAGCGTGGTGAAGCCGCTCCAGTTGGTGTGCGCCAGCGCCAGCGTCGCCCAACGCGGTTCGTTTCCGCTCAGCGGCAGAACCATTCGCAACGCGATGGCAGATTGGTTGCCGACGGCAACAAATGCGGTGCCGCCGACGCGCGCGCGGCCGGTGCCCGTCCAGTTCTGCGCCTTCGTCGCTTCGTCGAGGACGAGTGATTGCGCGAAGGCGGAGTGAGTAAGGAGGAAAAGACAAAGAGAAGCGCAGCGCAGTTGTTCCTTCAACCACAGCGAACGACGTGGCGTGCCGTCCCTGCCGGTCATGTCCATGTTCATCCGTGGCTTCAAGTCGCGCCAGTGGGTTACGAAACGCTCAGTTCCTTCTTGATGCCGAATTTCTCCATGCGCTTGCGCAGCGTGGCCCGGGTGATGCCAAGGAGTTTGGCCGCCTGAACCTGGTTGCCATTGGTTTCCGTCAGCGCGCGGCGGATGAGTTCGCGCTCGACCCAGGGGATGATCTTGAGTTGGGACTGCCGGTGCGCGTTCTCAAACAGGACGCGGGCGGCTTCGTTGATGGCGGCTTCCGGCGTTACAGGGGCGGGCGCGGCCGGCGCGGCGACGACCGGTGCAGTGGCGGCCGGCGCGACAGTTCGCATTACTTCGGCGGGCAGATCGTTCGGCAGAACGTAATCGCCCTTGGCCATGATGGCGGCGCGATGGACGACGTTTTCGAGCTCACGGACGTTGCCGGGCCATGCGTAATCTTCCATCGCGCGCAGCGTGTCGGGCGCGACACCACGGATGCTGCTCTTGCCGGCTTCGCTGAGGCGTTGCAGAAAATAGTCCGTCAGCACCGGGATGTCTTCGCGGCGCTCGCGCAACGGCGGCAGGTGGACGCGCACGACGTTGAGCCGATAGAAGAGGTCTTCGCGGAATTGTTTCGCGGAGACGAGTTGCTCCAACGGTTTGTTGGTGGCGGCGATGACGCGCACGTCGGCGCGCAACGTCTGCGAGCCACCGACACGCTGGAACTCGCCGTTTTGCAGGAGGCGCAGGATCTTGCTCTGCGTCAGCAGCGGCATATCGCCGATCTCGTCGAGGAAGAGCGTGCCACCGTCGCATTGCTCGAACTTGCCGATGCGTTGCTGGCTGGCTCCGGTGAATGCGCCGCGCTCGTGGCCGAAGAGTTCGCTTTCCAGGAGCTGCTCCGGTATGGCGGCGCAGTTGATGGCCATGAAGACTTTGTCGGCGCGCGGGCTGTGATGGTAAAGGGCACGGGCGACGAGTTCCTTGCCGGTGCCGCTTTCGCCGGTGATGAGGACGGTGGCGTCGCTGTGCGCGACTTGGCCAATGCGTTTGAAGACGGACTGCATCGCCTCGGAACGGCCGACGATGCCTTCGGTGTGATCCTCAGACCGGAGCAGCGGCTCGTAGGAGACGACCTGCCGCATGTCGCGCGCGGTTTTGAGCGCGGAGTCAATCAGTGCTTTCACCTTCGGCACGTCGAACGGCTTCAAGATGTAATCGAACGCGCCGCGTTTCATCGCTTCGATGGCGGTCTGCGAGGTGCCGTAGGCGGTCATGAGAATGACCATTGCCTTGGGATCAATCTGGCGGAACTGCGTCAGTCCATCGAGGCCGCTCTCGCCGCCGAGGCGGATATCGCAGATCGTCACGTCGGGCTTCTCCCGGCGAAAGGTCTGAATGCCTTCGGCCAGTGAAGCAGCGGTGAGCACCTGTCGCTCCGGCGATTCGAGGTTTCGCCGGAACGAATAGAGCATGTCCTGCGCGTCGTCTATAACCAGAATTTTTTCCATGACCGGGTCGGGTTCGTGCCGTATGGTGTCGCGGCTTTTTACGCCGATTTCACCGGCCGGAAGTCTAAAAGTCGCACGGAACGAAGTAAATTGAATTCATGAACAGAGGCAACCGATGAAATGGTCGTTGACCATCGCCAGGGCGTTCGGCATCCGCATCCGGGTGCATTTTACGTTCCTGTTGTTGATGCTCTGGGTCGTCGTGGAGGAGCGGGCGGCAGCGGGCTGGGGCGCGGCAGCGTGGGGTGTGGCGTTCATCGTGGCAACCTTCACGTGTGTGTTGCTGCATGAACTGGGCCACAGCGTGGTGGCGCAACGGTTCGGCGTGAAGGTGAGTTCCATCACCTTGTTGCCGATCGGCGGCGTGGCGGCATTGCGCTCGATTCCGCAGAAGCCGGCGCATGAGATTGCCATCACCGTGGCTGGACCGCTGGTGAACGTGCTGATCTTCGCCGGGCTTTACGTCATTTACTGTTGGGCTCCTGATCGAGTGCCTTATTTCCCGGGATTGGTATTGATTCCCGGATTGCCAATGGATTGGGGAGGGCTGGTTGGAGTTTTGTTGCTTGTGAACAAATGGATGATTGCATTCAACCTCATCCCTGCCTACCCGATGGACGGCGGCCGTTTGCTCCGTGCAATGCTGGCAAGGTGGTTGCCTTATCCGCGTGCAACGACGATCGCAACGACCATCGGACAGGTGATTGCAGGCGTTTTCATTGTGTATGGACTATGGAACCCGGACTGGCTCCTCTTGGCAGTCATTGGCGTGTTGATTTATTTCGCGGCCGGTGCCGAGGGGAAAGCCTCCCGCTTGCGTGGCACATTGCAGGATGTGGAGGTAGGAAAAATCATGACGCCGGTCTTTGTGACCGTCGGGCCAGATAGCACGGTGAACGACTGCGCGCCGTGGATTTTTCAACGCGGCCAGGATGATTTCCCCGTGGTGGCCGACGGCCGGCTCCTGGGACTGCTGACGCGCGACGCGGTGCTGGAGGCAGCGCAGCGGGACGGATCGAGGCGCGCGGCGGATCTGATGACGCCGGATTTCTGCCGCACGCGGCCGGACGCGCAGGTGGCGGGAGTGTATGATGTGATGCAGACCAGTGGACAACGTACCGTGCCGGTGATGGACGGCGACCAACTCGTGGGCCTGCTGACGCTCGACAACATCAACCGGTATTTCATGTTCCGTTCATCCGGTGGGATGCGGAATAGCGCACAGGCATAATCAGGCGGCACAGCCTTGACTTTGCCGTGGCCTGCCGCAACGCTTCGCTTACTGCTATGAAACGAATCGGCGTCTATACCAGCGGGGGCGATGCGCCGGGCATGAATGCCTGCATTCGCGCCATCGTCCGCACGGCCATCACGCGTGGTCTCGAAGTCACCGGCATCGAAGGCGGCTACGCCGGCATGATCGCGGCAAAGTTCCTGCCGATGAACATGCGTTCGGTTTCCAACATCATCTGCCGCGGCGGCACGATGCTGAAAAGCTCACGTTGCCCAGAGTTCAAGACACAGGAAGGCAGGGCACGGGCGGCGGCGAATCTGCGCGCGGCGGGCGTGGACGGCCTCATTGGCATCGGCGGCAACGGCACTTCCGAGGGCGCGCACAATCTCTGGCTGCAGGAACGCATGCCGATCGTCATTTGCGCCTCAACGATCGACAACGATCTCTATGGCACCGATTACACGCTCGGCTTCGACACCGCGATGAACACCGCGCTGGAGGCGATTGACCGCCTGCGCGACACCGCCGCCGCGCACGACCGCACGTCGTTCATCGAAGTTATGGGCCGCAACAACGGCTACCTTGCGCTCTACGCGGGCCTCGCGGGCGGCGCGGAGGAGATTGTCATACCCGAAGTGCCAACCGACGTGGACGCACTCTGCCAACGGCTGCTCGACGCGCAAAAGCGCGGCAAGACCAGCAGCATCGTCGTCGTTGCCGAAGGCCCTGTCACCGGCGGTGTCGTGGCGCTTGCCGAGAAAGTCAGCGCCCGCACCCATCTCGACGTGCGCGTCACCGTGCTCGGCCACGTCCAGCGCGGCGGTTCTCCGAACGCCCGGGACCGCATCAACGGCAGCCGCCTCGGTGCGGCGGCGGTGGATGCATTGCTCGCCGGCGAAACCGACAAACTCGTTGGCCTCGTCAACGGCCAACAGCATTTGACGTCACTGGAAGACGCCTACACAAAGAAGAAACCGATTGATCAGAAGATCATGGACCTCGCCTACATCCTGGCGAGGTAGCGAAGTCTGTTTTGATCTGCGGGTCCACCCGCAATCAGGATCACGCGAGCGAGGCGAGGCGCAAGGGACATCCTCAGCGCGGCCTCGCAACGCACGATGCAGCGAGCGAGAACTCACGGCCGGGTTGTTGCCGAGAATGCTGGACGATGTGCCCGGCTGGCCGGATAATCCCCCCACCATGATGCGCCAACACCGACAGAATCACCCCTCGTGGTTGTTCGTCTTCAACCTCGTTCTTACGATGACCCTCCTCACCACTGCCGTTGGCCGTGGCGCGGAACTCCCCTTCGTCCGCGTCAGCCCGCGCGACGTGCGCTATCTCGAACTGACCGACGGCAAACCTTATGTGCCGATCGGCCTGAACATGGTCCATCCCGACGCGCGCGCGGACGACGAGGCCGGCGGGCTGGCGTGCATGGAGCGTTGGTTTGAAAATCTCTCGAAGAACGGTGGCAACTACACGCGCATCTGGCTCAGCAGTGGCTTCTTCGACGTCGAGGACAAGCACAGCGGCGTCTATGACGAGGCGAAGGCAAAGCGGATTGACGCGCTGCTGTCGCTCGCCCGCAAATACGGCATCCGCCTGAAACTCTGCCTCGAACACTTCCGCTCACTCGATCCCAAGTATCACCAGAAGTGGGCCTCGAAACCGCTTCATCTCATCGCCAACGGCGGTCCAGCGGCCAACACGGCCGATTTCATTGAGGGCGAACGCAGCCGCGCACAGTTCAAACGGAAGCTGGCGTGGTATGCGCAACGGTTCGGCGGGCGGCCGGAAATTTTTGGATGGGAGCTGTGGAACGAAGTCAACTGCGTGGCGGGCGGCGACGTGGCGGCATGGAGCGAGGTAATGCTCGCGGAACTGCACCGGCTGTTTCCGAAGAACCTCGCGATGCAGAGTCTCGGCAGCTACGACAGCGACTGGGGACTCAAACCCTACCAGCGCCTCAGCACCATGCCCGGCAACGACGTTGCACAGGTACACCGTTATCTCGACTGCGGCGCGAAGTATGAAATCTGCCACGGTCCCGTGGATGTGTTCGCCGCCGACTCGGTGAAGATATTGCTCGGCCACAAACCGGGCCGGCCGGTCATGCTCGCTGAGAGCGGCGCGGTCGAGCCGCGGCACGCCGGGCCGTTCAAGCTCTACGCGAAGGACACTGCCGGCATCATCCTCCACGACGTGCTCTTCGCGCCGTTCTTCGCTGGCGCAGCCGGGCCGGGCCATTGCTGGCACTGGAACCAATACGTGGACCGCAACAACCTCTGGCATCACTTCGCCCGCTTTGCCGCCGTCGTGAAGGACCTCGATCCGCCCGCCGAGGACTTTCAGCCAATGCAGCTTCAGCATCCGCGACTGCGCGTCTACGTGCTCAAGGGCAAGAACACGCTGTTGGTCTGGTGCCGCGATTCGCAAAACGACTGGCGCAGCGAACTGGCGGACGGCAAAGCTCCGGAAACGCTCAACGGCGTGAAGCTGGACTTGTCGGAGACGATGGCCGGAATCAAGCCGGCGAGCACGAAGACCTACGACCCGTGGAAGGATCAGTGGAGCAGCGCGAAGCTCTCCGGCAACACCGTAACGCTGCCGGCGTTCAGCCGCTCCGTCGTCATTCGGATGAGCGTGCGGAAGGAATAGAGTACCGCCACGTGCAACCGTTCGGGCCATTTCTACGGTGGGTTTTTATCCTGTCTGTCATCGTCTCGTGGGCATTGGCTGGCGACGCGTCATCGTCGAAACTGGAGCGATCCTACTGGCTGCACGCGTCGCTGGCAGCGCAACCGCAACGCGGCTACTGGGGTATGGATTTCCCCGCAGCCTCGCAGCCCACGGAGAAGGAAATCCAAAACGCAGCCCGTTTGCTCGCCGGTGACTACGCGGCCAACCGGCTCTATCTCATCTATCACAATGAGCTTTCAACTGCCGCCGCCGAACAGGTCTTCGCGTTGTGGCGGCGACATTGTCCGCCGGGGGTCGAGATTGTGCCGACGCTGGTGCTGCGCGCTTACGACAAACAGAAGAGCGAGGTGTTCTCCGCCGACGAACTGGGCCGGCTCGCCGGCTTCTTCAAACGCGCCATCAATCCGGCGCGCATCGCGATCTACGACGTTTACGCGGGACGCGACCATGGCGCCGGATTGACGACACTGTCATTCGAGTTTCCCGGCGGCCTGATTCGCGTTGGCGCGCAGCCGGACGAAACCATCGCGCCGCCGTTCGCATCCGCCGTGCAGGATACGTGGAGCGGGTTCTGCCACGGCAAGACCAATGACGATTGGCAGCAGCCCGGCTTCGGCGCGCAAACGCTGCGGCAATGGATCGGGAAACGCAACGGCGGACGGCAGCCCGTGGCGTGGGATTTGATCGTGGTGGCGTGGGATTACTCTGCGACGAAGCGCGGCGAATATCCCGGTTATGACGATGCGCGCAAGAACATGCCATTGCCCGCCGGCCGGAACGCGCTCGCGGCACGGGAGATTCTGCGCTCCGCCAAGCCCGGCGTGCTGGCCGGTTTCAGCAGCGACCTCTTCATTCTCCATGTCAACTCCCGCGCCGATCCTCACGACGGGCCGGCCGGCGGTTTCTACGAAACACTCAAGCGCGGCGAAGTCTATCGCGGTTACTACGCAGTTCCCTTCAACGAAATCACCGATCTCTTTCGCGAACTGAAATAAGGCAGAATGCCCAAGCGATGGCCGTTAAGCACCTGCCCTTGGGATGCGTCCTCCGTGCTCGCTTGTTAGCCGCCCAGCTTTCGCAAGACCGGCATGACCGATAAGTCGTATAGCTGAGAACTGGCAAGGGCTGCGGCTTTCTGGTAATGGAGCGAATATGACTCGGCTCACCTTTGGTTTACGGACGGCGGCGTGGGTTTCGACGGTCGTCGCGTCATTTGCTTTCGTTGGCGATCTCAACGCCGCGCAAAAACCCGCGGCCAAGCCCTCTGCCAAGCTCGCCCTCGCGCAAATGCCGGAGACGTTTCCGGGACCGATGCTCTCGCGGTTCCTCGACGGGCCGATGAAGGGTGTGGAGGAGATTGTGTTCGCCGTGCGCGTGCCGGGTCGCGATCACTGGTATGTGACGTTCGGCAACTACGCGGACGATTCGGAATACGCGCAGCGGCTCGGTTTCAAGAAGGAGGAGGGAGTTCATTGGGGCTACAGCGAAGGCGGGCGGCTCTGCCGGAAGAATCTCCGCACCGGCAAGGTGACGACGGTTTTCGAGGACATGAAGGGCGGGGTGCGCGATCCGCAGCTCAGCTACGACGGCAAGAAGATACTCTTCGCCTACCGCAAGGGCGGCACGCATCCGTTTCACCTCTGCGAGATCAACGTGGACGGCAGCGGCATGCGCCAGCTCACGGACGGTACTGACGACGACATCGAGCCGACGTATTGCCCGGACGGCAGCATCGTCTTCTGTTCGTCGCGCTGCCGGCGCATGCCCTCCACCAACAACGATCACGACAACACGCCGTGGATGCTGCCTGACGGCCGTTTGATTTACATGCGCTGGGAATACGTGGACCGCAGCCAAGTGCATTTTCACCATCTCTGGACGACGAATCCCGACGGCACGGGCCAGACGGTGTTTTACGGGAACATGGCTGGTGGCATCGCGATGCTGGACGCGAAGCCGATCCCCGGCACCGTCAAGATCGTTGCGTCGTTCTCGCCGGGTCACGGCCGGCCGGAGCATCTCGGCCCGATCACGGTTGTGGACCCGCGATTCGGCCCGGACGACCCGCGCGGCGCGCGCACGGTCAGCAAGACCGGCGATTGGAAAGACCCGTATGCGTTCAGCGAGGACTGTTTCCTCGTCGCGAACCCGAAAGGACTGTTCGTGATGGACGGCGATGGCAACGTGGAGATGATCCACCAACTGCCGGAATCCGAGCGTGCGCAGTTCCAGTGTCACGAACCGCGCCCGGTCCAGTCCCGGGAGCGCGAGCCGATCATCCCGTCGCGCGTGGATCTCAGCGCGCCGACCGGTCGGCTTTTCCTGGAGGACGTCTATCACGGCCGCAACATGGCGGGCGTCGAGCGCGGCACGGTGAAAAAGCTGCTCGTGCTCCAACAATTGCCGAAGCCGGTGAACTTCTCCGGAGGCATGGAACCGCTCACCATCGGCGGTTCGTTCACGCTGGCGGAAGTCGTCAGCGAAGCGCCGGTGGAGGCAGACGGCTCGGCGTTTCTGGAAGTGCCGGCGATGCGGTCGCTATTCGTTGTCGCGCTCGACAAGAACGACATGGCGGTGAAACGGATGCACAGCTTCGTTACCGTCCAGCCCGGCGAGACCGTCGGCTGCGTCGGCTGCCACGAAAACCGCCAGAGCGCGGCGCTGCCGGTGCGCGCGTCGTTGCTGGCGATGAAACGGCCGCCCAGCCCGGTGCAGCCCATTCGCGACGTGCCGTCGGTGATCGATTTTCCGCGCGACATCCAGCCGATCCTGGACCGGCACTGTGTGCAATGCCACAACACCGACCGGCGTGAAGCGAAAGTGGACCTCACCGGTGACAAGACGGCGATGTATTGCATCAGCTACTGGACCATCACGATGCGTGGGCTGATCTCCGACGCGCGCAACGAGCCGTTTGCCAACCGCGCGCCCTATTCCTATGGCAGCGCTGCGAGCCGGTTGCTGAAACTCGCCGACGGCAGCCATCACGGCGCGAAGCTCAGCGACCTGGAGCGGAAGACACTGCGGCTTTGGATCGAAACCAGCGCCACCTATCCCGGCACCTACGCCTCGCTCGGCTGCGGCTCCTACCCCGTGCATGTGCCGTATGGGACGATGATGAAACGCTGCGGCGAGTGCCATCGCGGCAAAGATCACGACCGCCGCGGCAAGGAGTTCACGACGCTCATCATGGGGGCTGTGCACGGCCACCGCCTCGAACCGATTGAAAACATTTCGCGGCCGGAGAAATCCCTCATCATCCGCGCCCCGCTGGCAAAAGCAGCCGGCGGCCTGCAGCTCTGTGGCAAACCCGTGTTCGCGGACACCAACGACCCGCTCTATCGCGAAATGCTCGGCGCGCTCCGCAACGCGCACGACCGGTTGATGGCCGGCAAGCGGTTCGACATGCCCGGCTTCCGTCCGAATGAGCATTACATCCGCGAAATGCAGCGGTTTGGCATTCTGCCGAAGAACCTCGGTCCGAACGATCCGATTGACGTTTACGCCACTGACCGCGCCTATTGGAACTCGTTCTATCATCAGCCGGTTGCTACCGTCGCCCGCTAGCCCGTGAATGGCACAACAATGCCGCGAGCCACCATGAACAATACTTTCGCAAACAAGACCGCCACGATGTTGGCTCTGGCCGCAATGGCTCTCGCCGTTTCCTGCGGCCAGCCCACCGAGCCTTCTCGCGAGACCGCCAGCGCGCCCGCCGCCGCGACCACTGCGGGTTACCAACCGCTCGTGGGCCGTTGGGCTAGGACCGACGGCGATTACATGATCGAGATCAAGAGCATTACCGCCGACGGCAAGGTGGAAGCCGGCTACCTCAACCCGCGCCCAATCCACGTGGCGCGCGCCGAGGCATCACGCGATGGCGGCGTGCTGAGGTTGTTCATGGAACTGCGCGACGCCGGCTATCCCGGTTGCCTCTACAAGCTCACGCTCGACAAATCCGCCCGCCTGCTGACCGGCACCTATTTTCAAGCCGCCCAGAACCAGACCTACGAGGTGACATTCGAGAAAGCGCAGTAAGCCGCTGGTTCGCCCACAACGAAGCGGTCCGCCCCGCGGATCAACGTCAACTCATCGCATTGCTTGCGCCTCGCCTTGGCTGAGTCACCATCGCCACGAAAGATCGATTCAACGGATTCGCCTTGTGAGCCGCGACCGGGTGGATTGTCGAAAGCTCGCACTGGAACCGTGATTCCTTGTTCAACGGCCTGACCCGCTGTGGCGTCTTCCTGCAACGACGGTGCGATGGGCGGGTTCGCTACAGCGCAGAGTCGGGATTGCGGTGATCGAGAATGGGCGCTCAGTAGCTACCATGAAAAAAGCCTCCGCCAAAAGGGTTTCGTATGTGCCGAATAAACCTCAGCAGGGATGCCAATAAGAGCGGGACCGCTGCACACAGCTCCATCAAGTGACCCCCCTGCACTCAACAAATTGTCTGCGGAGCGCACCGTCGAGCTTCGGAACGCGACGTTCTGGAAGGATTTGGAGGGGCCGTTGTGATACGCGACCTGGGCCATTTGGAGTGCGAGAAGGAAAATCGGTTCGCTGGTAAACGGGAAGAGTTGCTCCTTGCCTTTGGCGTTCAATGCGCTGAATTGTTTTGGCAGAACCAGATCTCCGAGGTGAGCAACCAGTACGATACCGAATGCTTCGGGTATCCAATCGATGAGTCTGCGTGCCTCCATCGGGTCTGAGACGAGAACGGCTATCTGAGCCTCTATGTCGTCTTCCGAGATTCCTTCGGTGCCCAGAATCTGGACAGCCCGCTCAACTATTTCCGGTGCGATTGGCTTCATTCAGGATGCAGAGTGATGCCTGACACTGTTCAATTGAACGACGGATTCGTCGCATAACACGGAGAATGGAACAAGGGCAAAAGCCGCTCATCTGTCATACTAGTCTAGCCAGAACATCCACCGCTACTCTGCTGCGACCGGGCGGCGGGATTCTTTCTTGGCGGCTTGGTGGGATTTGTCGGCGAGCATGCGCTGTTTGGACCGGCGGCTGCGCCGGCGTTTCTGGCGGCGGATCTTCTCGGCGGCGGCGCGGTCCGCGTCCACATAGCCCTTCTGGAGCGCTTCGATCTTGTCGAGCAGGAGCCGGCGGGCGAGAAAGCGGTTGAGGCCCTGCTGGCGCGTGGTCTGGCATTTGACCTGGAGCCGCGTGGGACGGTGGATCAATTGCACGCAGGTGGCGCATTTGTTGACGTTCTGCCCTCCGTGGCCGCCGCTGTGGATGAAGGTCTCCTCAATGTCGGCTTCGCGCACGCCGAGCGTGCCCATGCGCTCGAGAAGTTGGGTTTCCTTTTCCTGGCTGACGGGAAATGCGCTCATGGCGTCAGCGTAGCGTCTCTGCGGTGAATTCGCC
>Ga0265297_10006425_pt1 | contig 17093 bp, 15 predicted proteins | sample Munlanlwell13791_FD_192502 | JGI IMG/M metagenome (GOLD analysis project Ga0265297, IMG submission 192502) | Leachate microbial communities from a municipal landfill in Southern Ontario, Canada - Leachate well 137-91 | ecosystem: Engineered > Solid waste > Landfill > Unclassified | place...
CTCCACATACATTTCTGCCTGGCTTAAGCTGATTACCTGGCCGTTTTCGGCGACAATCACGTTCTTTGGGGGTATTCCCGACACCTTCGCCAGTTCAGCGTGGTTTATAAGCATTGAATATTGGCCGTGGATCGGGATGAAGAATTTTGGCCTTATCATTCTTATCATTTCTTTCAGCTCTTCTATTTGAGCGTGGCCTCCGGCGTGGATGTCCAGCAATTTGTAGTTGAATACTTTTGCCCCTTGTCGGTAGAGCTCGTCAATTAAGTTTTGAACGGCTCTTTCGTTGCCTGGTACCACAGAAGAGGAAAGAATCACTTCGTCTCCTCTTTTGAGTTTAAGAAACCTATGTTCCCTGGTGGCGATTCTCATCAAAACTGCTTGGCCCTCTCCTTGGGCGCCGGTGCAGATGATCGTTATCTTGGAGTCGGGATAATCGCCAATCTGCTTTGAACTGATAAAGGTTCCTTTTTTTGCTTTGAGATAGCCAAGATTTTTGGCTATTTCCACGTTTGTTTTCATTGAATACCCCTCGACGCATACCTTTCTTCCGTATCTCTCCGAAATGGAAATAATCTGCTGAACCCTGTTCAGAAGCGACGAGAAAGTTGCAGTAATGATCCTGCCGGCGGAATTTTTAAAAAGTTCATCAAGGTTCTTTTCTATCATTTTTTCAGAAAGGGAATGGCCTGGCTCTTCGGCTCCGGTGGAATCAGACATTAGCAGCAAGATTTTTTGTCTGCCGATTCTTTTCAATTTTTCAAAATCAGTTGGCATGTCGTTAACCGGGCTTTTGTCAAACTTAAAATCAGACGCGCTAACAATGTTTCCGACGGGCGTTTTGATAAACAGTCCGAGATCATCCGGGATATTGTGGTTTAACCTGAAGAATTCCACCCTGAACGGACCGAGGTCGATTATGTCGCCGCTCTTTACGGTAGTTATATTCAGCTTCGGCTGTCTGGGAAATTCTTCTTGCCTTCTTAGGATTATTCCTCGTGTCAAAGCGGCCGCAAAAATACGAGGATTTCCGAGTTTTTGAATTACATAAGGGATTGCTCCTATGTGGTCGTAGTGTCCATGCGTTATTAATGCGCCCACGATGTTTTTTTCTTTTCCTCTCAGGTAATCAATGTTTGGAATTATATAATCGATACCTGGCATATCTTCTTCGGGAAAACGAAAACCGATATCAATGATTAAAATTTTTCCTTGATATTCCAAGATCATCATGTTTCTTCCAACTTCTCCAAGCCCCCCTAGGGGGATTATCTTCAAATCTTTCGATTCTTTTGTTTTTTTCATAGTTTTTTTTAGTGCGGGTGAAAGCTTAGTGAGACGGCAAAGCCGTCTACTAAATTAATTTCGTAGAGGACCCGCGTTCCTCTACAGAAATATTTATGTTTATTTGTGCCGCGGGTGGGAGTTGAACCCACAACCCTTGCGGGATACGGCCCTGAACCGTACGCGTATTCCAGTTTCGCCACCGCGGCGCGCCTTAATTTTTTAAGAAGTCCAGGTTTTCCGGCAGGGACTTTGAAGGCTGTTCAAAGCGCAGTTTTGGTGTTTCTTTGTAATTCTCGTTTTTGATCCAGCCGCTTTTGGTGTAATAATAGCAGGCGCCCTGCATTTTCTCAAAAAGAGAATAGTCGCTTTTGACGTTGGCTGCCATCCAATTGGCCATTTTCAGGCCTTCTTTTTCGGACGGGTTGATTGTGACGTGGCCGTAGCCGGGAGGAATTATGACAAAATCTCCTTTTTTCGCCATAACCGCGTATACGTCGGAAATTTTGTTGTCCGCTGCCGATTGCATAAGATAGATGGCCTCTCCTTCAAGAACGGTATATATTTCCCCGTATTTGCCTATGTGTTCGTGCCCTTTGGTTTTATTGAATTCTTTTCCGAGCATCATTGCGGGCAGAATGGTAATATCGTATCTTATTTCGTTCTCTTCTTTTAGGCCTCTGTACATATAATAAAGTTCAAGGTCGGGCGCTGTTTTCGCCCAATCTTTATCAAAAAGGACATTGCGGACATCGTCTAGGCGGCGAATATCCGGAGTTTTACTTTCTAAGTCTATTTCCATACTCTTTTTGTTTTTGCGTACCAATTTTCTATATTTAAGAATCTTTGAGAAGGGTCGATTATCTTTTTACCGTCTACGTTGTGGATTTCTTTTGAAACAAAGTAAATGTAGTCGGGACAGTAGAGAAATACGGCGGGGCTGTCTTCTATCAGAATATCCTGGAAAGCGGAAAGTTTTTCAGACCGCTCCTGCGGGTCAAGAGATTTTCTTACGTCTTCCAACAATTTATCAGCGTTTTTGTTGTTATATCCCGCCAGATTCAAGCCCGGATCTTTTGTTTGGGAGGAGTGCCAGAAAGGAAGTAGATCGGGGATTCCGCCGAGAACTTCTCCGAAGAGCAAGGCTTCGTAGTTTCTCGGTTTGATATAGTCTTGTTCCAGCTGGGAAGGAGAAAGTTTTTTAATTTCGATTGCTATCCCCAATTTTCCCCATTGGTCTCTTAGGAGCTTGGCTACTTCTTCCAGCTGGGGCTGGTCAACCGTCATAAGGGTAAACCCCAAAATCTGATTTTCTGTAGTGGCTGGAAAACACACTTCATTGAGTTTTTTTCTTGTGTCCGCTCCTGTTTTTCCGGTTCCCTTTGTTAAACCGGCCGGTTCCAAGATTTCCGAACTGTATTTTTCTTGAAACTTGATTACTGCCGCTTCCGTCTTGGCGCCGAAGTAACCCGATGTTTCTCCTTCCGGGTAGATATCTGGAAATTTAGCCAAGCATTTCTGAAGCTCTTGGACTTCTGTCCCTTGGGACCCTGATTTTAAATCAGACTTAAACTGAAAGGCTGGTTCTTTACTGGTGTTTTTTTCTCTGAAACCGTCTTGGTTTTCGTCTTTATATCCGCTTTCTTCAAGAATGCTTTTGGCTTTTTCTATATCGAAGCCGTAAACGAAAGAAGGCGAATCGAAGCCGTAGACGCCGGGCAGGATCGGAGAGTCCGTTATTTTAAGACTGACAAGATTTTCCTCGCTTGTTGCGTCCGGCTGGCCCAGAATCTGTTTTATGATCGCTTTTTTGTCTGTACCGTAATTCAGGGCTTTTCTGATATTTGTGTCTGCCAGTACTTTCGATTTTTCTTGATTGAAAAATACCGCGAAATATCTTGGCAGTAGCAAAGAATAAGTTTGCCATTTTTGACCGAGATCTTGGCGCGAGCTTAAGGACAAACCGTTTATTTTTCCCGATTTTGCCGCCTTGAGCAGTTTTTCTTCATTGTCAAAGAATGTAAATCGTATTTCCGATATGTAAGGCTCTTTTCCGAAATAAAGAGAGTTTCTGGAAAGAATCACTGATTCTATATAGCCCGATTTATTCTGTTTTATTTCTTTTATTTTGTAAGGACCGGATCCTACCGCCTTAAGATTGTATATTTCCAACGGGAAGTTTTCAGAAGAGATATTTTCCCAAATGTGTTCGGGCAGAATCTTCACTGTGCAGTTTTCAACAAAAGCGGCATATGGCTGTTTAAGAGAGAATTTTACAGCCAAGTCTCCGATTTTTTCCACTTCCACACCGATCCAATTCGCCCTTATGGGGCTTTTGTAGTCCGGGTTCTGTATTGTTTTTATCGTAAATATTATATCGTCGGCCGTAATGGGCGTTTTGTCGTGCCAGAGAAGGTTTTCTCTTAAATAAAGCTTGTATACTTTGCCGTCTTCTTCTATTTCATAACTTTTAACCAAATCAGGCACCACCTCCAGGTTTTCGTTGTATTTCATTAATCCGGAGAAGACAAGCTGGGTTAGGTCTCTGTCCGCGTCAGAGTTCGCGTAAATAGGATTTATAAATCTCGGTTGGCCGATAATTCCTTCCGATAGAACTCCGCCTTTGTACGGTTTTATTTCCGTATGGTCAAGGTAAAAGTCAACGGAAAGATAGGTTAAGGATAAAACGGCCAAAAGCGCAAAAGAGAAAAAAGCAAGTTTTTCTTTTTTGCTTAATATTTTGAAAAATTGCCCCCATTGCGTTTTGGAAGGCCATTTTTCAATTCTAAAAAGAGATAATAATCTTGAGAAAATAGACATTAACTAGGTGAGGAGTATTAGTATTGCGAGAATTATGAATAAGCTGCCGCAGACTACGGTTGCCCAGAATATCTTTTTTTCGATGCCTCGGCGAGTTGCGTAAAAACTTCCTTCTCCTCCACCAAAAGCGGATCCCAAAGCGGTTCCTCTTTGCTGAAGAAGAATAAGGACTATTACAGCTATGGAAATTACTATTTGAAGTATGGGTAAAATTGCCTGCATAAGTTTTTTTTGAGTAAAGTGGTTAATTAGATTTCTTTTTGGAATTAAGTCCGAAAAAGAAGTTTAAGACCCAAATTATCAAGGTGGTCCAAAACAGAGGAAGAAGCCCTTGGATTTCTATGTCCCGAGGAAAAAAGACGTCAGCCACCAACCAGACCAAAAGCATGTTGATTATCAATCCGAATAAACCCAATGTTATTATTCTTAAAGGCAGGGAAATGATTTTTAAGGGGGGCTTAATGATAAGATTAACTAGGCCCAGGACCGTTCCTGCTATTATCAGCGATTTGGTCGTGCCCGTAAAAACAACCCCTGGTACGAAACGGGTAGCCAAAAAAAGGCCTAATATCCCAGAAACGACGTGAAAGAGTAGTTTGACCATTATATTTTACATTATCAGATGTTTTGGGAAAGGTCAATCCTTGATAAGGTCCTTTTCTCTTAGCATGCGGTGGTACGATACGGCGAATCTGTGTGCTTCGTCTCTGATGCGCAAGATTAAGTTTGATAATTCATTCGGCAGGTTTTTCAACAGAATCGGTTCTTTTTTTCCATCAATAAAAAGCTCATTTTTTCTTTTTGCCAAAGAAACTATTTTTATGCCTTTTGTTTCCAAAACCCGGGCCGCCGCGTTCAGTTGGCCCTTGCCTCCGTCAATCAGGATCAAATCAGGGCGGCTCCATTCCTTGTGTTTTATTCTTCTCGATATTACTTCTTTTATCATTGCCGTGTCATTCGGTTCGTCTTTTATTCTTATTCTGAATTTTCTGTAAAAGTTTTTTTCAGGATTTCCTTCGATAAAGACCACCATCGATCCCGTCGCCATTTTTCCCTGGATGTTTGATATGTCGTAAGCTTCGATTCTTGAGATATCCTTTTTGTGATTTACAATCTTTTTTAAAACTCTTTCTGTTTCTTTCCAGTTAATTTCTTTCCTGTCTTTTGATATGACTCTCGTATTTGCCAGTATTCTTTCCAAGGAAAAAACCTTGTCTCTTATTTTAGCCGCTTCTTCAAAACTTTGGCTTTTTGACGCTTTTTTCATTTCTTTCTTCAAATTGGCCAGGATTGACTTGTTTCTTCCCTCAAGAAATTCAGTGATATTTTTAATGTTTTTCCTATATTTTTTTAAGTCCGGATCTGGTCCCGGGCAAAGCTTTAAATGGCAGTAAAGGCAAGGATTTTTGGGATGTTTTCTTTCCGCGTAAAAAGGAAAAACCCTTCTTAGGACCCTTAGTGTTTTTTTCAGGGCAGTTCCGTCAACAAATGGTCCGATGTAATTTATTTTTAATTCGTTCTTTCCCGTTTTTTTCGGCTGGTGAGAAATAGAGACAATCGGCTTTTTTTCTTTGGTGATTGCGATATAAAAAAAGTTTTTGTCGTCTTTCCATATAACATTGAATCTTGGCTTAAGTTCTTTTATGAGTTTGGCTTCCAGGATAAGAGCTTCAATTTCCGAATTTGTTTCAATGTAGCCGATTTTATCAGCTTTTTTGGCAAAAACGCTGCTTTTAAAAGCAGGCTGCTGAAAATGGTTTTTTACCCTTTCTCTGATGTTTATCGCTTTGCCGACGTAAAGGCTGTTTTTTTTGTCTCTAAAACTGTAAACGCCTGCATTTCGGGGAAGATCAGAAATTTTGTTTTTGGAAACGTATTTGAACCGCATTGCAAGTTAATATTAGGCCAAAACGCTTATTTTCTCAAATAGTTTTCCCCTTTGACATTATTCCTCTATAATGTATAATAGAATCAGTACGTGGCTCTTTCAAAACAAGACAGGTTACCTTTTTAAAGGAGAGAGGCAATGAGAACTTACTTCGTGGTGTTGTTGGCACTGTTGGTTTCGGTGGTGATTTTTCACGAAGCGCAAGGGCAGATTTTTCATACGCAATACGGCAACGGGCCGTATTTGGCCCAAGGAGAAGTCCAAGTCAAGTATCAGGGGGCAGGGCCCGCCGGATACTACACCGTGTCTTTGCCGAAAGAACACAGCAAAGACAGGACTTGGCCCGCCATTTTCTGTTTTCACGGAAAAGGGGGGACTCCTACGGTCAGTCCTTACAGGAACTTCGTTGATCCTGAAAAGTTCGTCCTGATCGGGATGGATTATTTCTGGGATTCAATGAACCTTGCCAGTAGGGTTGACCGCGACGTGGAAAACCTCAAGAAGCTTCTTCCGGCCATAGTCAAGGAGTACAACCTGGACACGCAGTATTTATACATTGCCGGGAACAGCGCCGGCGGATGGTTTGCGAGCGGTATTTTTGAGGCAATGCCTTCCGTATGGGCGGGAGCTGTCATTTTGGGATCCGGCAGGTATGAAGACATCAGGCCTGATTCGCGGCTTCCTTCGATCGGCCAGGCATCGCTTTTCGGGAACGGCATTGCCGTTGTCAATTCCAAGCCCGACAACAGCAACTTTCTTTCGGGAAAGCCGGTCTACATAGGGGCCGGCGAAGAAGACGTGAATCTTTCTTGGGCCGAGAAAGCCCGAGATTATTACAGGAAGAAAAACGCCGAAGTCGATTTCGAAGAATACCCGGGCGTCGGCCACGGCAGTTATCCGGCAACCGAAAGACTCAAACAGTGGTTTTTGAACAACGGCCCGATGAAGCAGGCGAACGCCGGAACAGACACAGCCCAAGCGGCTCAGCAAGAAGGGAATTTGGGAGAAGCGTATAACTGGTATACGGCAGTCGCCCATTTGCCCTGGCAGGACCAAGTCATAGCCAGCGCTCTTCTGCAATCCGGGCAGCTGTCGGAACGCGCCGAAGCCCAGTTGAACTTTGTTCAGCAGGCCGTCAAAGAGCAGCGCTATCAAGAAGCGTTGGTGGCGCTTTATCAGCTTAGGGCTTCCTTCAGCGGCTGCCGATTCGGCGATCAGGCAAAGAAGCAGCACGTTAAGACGCTGCAGACTGGTCCCGAGGCTCAAAAGCAGGATTCCGAGCTGAGAAAGCTCAACGCCCAGGCGCTCTTGCTGGAAAAGAAAGCTCGCGAGGCGGAAAAGAAAAAGGATTATTTTGTCGCCTTCAAACTTTACGATGAGTACCTGGCCTCGTTCCAAAAGGCCGATCGGTGCGAAATCGTAAGAGCCCACTTCGAAAAGCTGAAAGCCGATTCTACTGTCCAGGCTGCTTACTCGGAACAGAAGAGAGAGAAAGAATGCCTGGAATGGCTGAGAACGGCGAACGAGCTTATCGGCAAAGGCAAAAAGGAGGAGGCAAAACCGGTTCTCCAAAAGGTGATTGACAATTATCCCGACACCAAGTGGGCCAACGCGGCAAGGGAAAAGGTCAAAAACCTGTGATCAGAAACAAAGGACGATTCTCAAAATCGTCCTTTTTTATTTCTTCGTCAACCCTTGAAACAATTTCCAAGATCGGCTATAATGAACTACCTTTATGTACGCAGATTCGATAAAAATCAGGGGAGCGAGAGTTCATAATCTTAAAAATATCAGCGTTGATATTCCTCGCAATAAGCTGGTGGTAATCACCGGCATTTCCGGCTCGGGCAAAAGCTCTTTGGCTTTCGATACCCTCTATGCCGAAGGCCAAAGGAGATATGTTGAAAGCTTGTCTGCCTACGCAAGGCAGTTTTTGGGAGTTATGGACAAGCCGGACGTAGAAAAAATCGAAGGCATCAGCCCGGCGATTTCCATCGATCAAAGAAAATCTTCCCACAACCCCCGTTCCACCGTAGGCACGATCACGGAGATTTACGACTATCTCCGTCTTTTGTTTGCCAGGATCGGCAAGCCGCACTGCCCGAATTGCGGAAAGTTTATCTCCAGACAGACGGTCGATCAGATAATAAAGCAGGTTTTTAAAATCCCCCAAAAGTCGGAAATAGTTGTTTTGGGTCCTGTGATCCGAGGCAAAAAAGGAGAGCACCGCGACGTCTTGGAAGAAATTAACAAAGGCGGTTTTGTTCGGGTAAGGTTGGACGGCGTCATACAGCGCACGGAAGAAGTTTTGGAGAAGGTTTTAGACAGGAAGAGAAGCCACAGTATTGAGGTGGTGGTAGACAGGCTGTTAATTGATAAGGATTTGGACAGGTCTCGTTTGGCAGATTCGGTGGAAACGGCGTTAAAGATAGGAAAAGGCCTGCTGGTTGTAAATTACAAGTTGAATGCCGCAAATCCGAAAGACAAAAAAGAGGAAGACTTGCTGTTTTCCGAGCATTTTGCCTGCGAAGAGTGCGGTTTTTCCATGCCCGATTTGGAGCCGCGCCTTTTTTCTTTTAACAGTCCTTACGGCGCTTGTCCAAAATGCACCGGCTTGGGAGAAAAGCTCGAGGTTGATCCGGAATTGGTTATTCCCAACAGAAACCTTACTGTGGCGGAAGGCGCGATTAGGCCCTGGATGCGGGCTTCTCATAAAATCGGAAGACAGGGTTACTTTTATTGGCAGCTTCAGGAGTTGGCAAGAAAACACGACTTTTCTTTGGATGAGCCGGTAAAAGATCTCCCGAAAGAAACTTTAGACATCATTTTATACGGAGACGGAAAGTTCGAAGGCGTGATACCGAGCCTTGAAAGGAGATACCATGAAACTGATTCAGATTGGACGCGCCAGGAAATAGAACAATATATGATAATTAAAAAATGCCCCGTCTGTTCGGGAAAAAGGCTAAAGCCGGAAGTTCTGGCCGTAACGGTTGGCGGTCTCTCCGTTGATAAGATAGTCGAGGCCAGCATAAAAGAAATCAAGGGTTTCTTTTCGAATCTCCAAAAACAAAAAGGCAAGCTTACGTCAGGCGAGCTTGATATCGCCAATCTTATAATCAAGGAAATACTTTCGCGCCTGCAGTTTTTGGAAGACGTGGGCTTGGATTACCTTGCTTTGGACAGAAAGGTGTCGACTTTGGCCGGGGGAGAAGAGCAGAGAATAAGATTGGCCACCCAAATCGGGTCAAAACTTACGGGAGTCCTTTACATCTTAGACGAGCCGTCGGTCGGGCTTCATCCCAGAGACCAGGGAAAACTGATAAGCACCCTTAAAAAACTGCGGGATCTCGGCAATACCGTCGTAGTGGTGGAGCATGATTCTCAAACTATAAGAGAGGCGGATTGGGTAATCGATATTGGGCCGGGTGCGGGAAAACACGGAGGCAGGCTGATTTTTGAAGGAACTCCGAAACAACTTTTAAAATCCAAGACTCTTACCGGAGATTATCTTTCAGGCAGAAGAAAGGTAGAAGTAAAAAGGCAGAAACAGGACGACCAAAACAGGAAATACTTGGTGGTAAAAGAGGCCAAAGAACATAATCTAAAAAATATCACTTTCAAAATTCCTCTGGAAAACTTTGTATGTGTGACCGGGGTTTCGGGCTCCGGCAAAAGCTCTTTGGTTATAGATATTTTGGCAAAAGCCCTGCTTAAAAAGTTTTACCGCGCAAAGGAAGAGCCGGGCGAATACAAAGACATCTCCGGGTTGGAGCATTTAAACAAGGCAGTGGTGGTTGATCAGTCGCCGATAGGCAGAACGCCCAGGTCGAACCCCGTAACGTATACCGGCGCTTTTTCCTATATCAGGGATATTTTTTCTAAAACAAAAGAGGCCAGAATAAGGGGATACGGGCCAGGCCGCTTCAGCTTTAATGTAAAGGGTGGAAGATGCGAGAATTGCGAGGGCCAGGGGCAAATCAAAGTTGAAATGTACTTTTTACCCGACATTTATGTGGAATGCCAGGAATGCAAAGGTCAAAGATATAACAAAGAAGCGTTGGAAATAAAGTACAAAGGCAAGAACATATCTGAAGTTTTATCCATGACGGTCGAGGAAGCGATGGAATTTTTCAAAAACATTCCGGTTCTGCACCAAAAACTGAAAACGCTGCACGAAGTCGGGCTTTCTTATGTCGAGCTCGGGCAGCCGGCGCCTTCTCTTTCCGGAGGCGAAGCCCAAAGGATAAAACTGGCAGCCGAACTTTCCAAAAAAGCGACCGGCAGAACGCTGTACATCCTTGACGAGCCGACCACCGGCCTCCATTTTGACGACGTTAAAAAGTTGGTGTCGGTATTGGTGAATCTCGTTGAAAAGAAAAATACCGTTTTGACGATAGAACATAATATCGATTTCATAAAGAACGCTGATTGGATCTGCGATTTGGGCCCCGAAGGAGGAGAAGAAGGAGGAAAAATCATAGCCGAGGGCTCTCCGGAAGAAATTAAAAAAAACAAAAAAAGCCACACGGGAAAATATCTCAAGTCGCTGACTTAGTCCCTTGACACAGCTATGTTTTTCTTCTAAAAGAAGAATATCAGCGAATAAACGTATTAAATAAAAATTATGAAAATAAAACCTCTTTCCAACTACATACTTATAGAGCCCATAAAAGAAGAAGAAAAAACAAAAGCCGGGATTTTGCTTCCGGAAACCGCAGAAAAGGAAAGATCTGAGCAGGGCAGGGTTATCGCAACTGGCAGGGGCCGCAAAACCGCGGCAGGGAAGATAATTCCGCTTGAAGTAAAGCCAGGAGACAAGGTGCTTTTTACAAAATACGGGCCGAATGAGATAAAAATTGATAATAAAGAATATTTGATCGCCAAAGAAGAAGACATATTGGCGATTGTTGAATAAACAAAAATATGGCAAAGCAAATCATCTTTCAAGAAGAGGCCAGAAAAAAGCTAAAAACAGGAGCAGAAAAGCTGGCTGATGCAGTGAGGGTTACTTTGGGGCCCAAAGGCAGAAACGTTGTTTTGGACAAGGGTTTCGGCGTACCTGTCATTACGAATGACGGCGTTTCCATTGCAAAAGAAATAGAGCTTGAAGACAGGGTGGAAAACTTGGGAGCTGAAATCGTAAAAGAAGTAGCGGAAAAGACAAACGACATTGCGGGCGACGGCACAACGACAGCCGTAGTTTTGGCTTCTGCCATAATTTCGGAAGGATTAAAAAACGTTACAGCCGGAGCCAATCCTTTAGCCATTAAAAAAGGAATAGAAAAAGGAGCAGAGAAGGTGGTAGAGGGGTTGAAGAAAATGTCAAAAAAGATAAGCACGAAAGAAGAGATTTCCCAAGTGGCGACAATTTCCGCCGAAAGCGGGGAAATCGGAAACCTGATAGCGGAAATAATGGAAGAGGTGGGGAAAGACGGAGTTATCACTATTGAGGAATCCAAGACATTCGGCCTTCAAAAGGAAATAGTAAAAGGACTGCAGTTCGACAGAGGGTATAATTCCCATTATATGGTAACTGATCCCGAGAGAATGGAAGCGGCATACGAGGATCCGTATATCTTGGTGACGGATAAAAAGATATCTTCTCTTAATGAAATCGTGCCGGTGCTGGAAAAAGTCGCCCAATCGGGCAAAAAAGAATTGGTCATTATTGCCGACGATGTTGACGGCGATGCATTGGCAACCTTGGTGGTAAACAAGCTGAGAGGCATTTTTAACGGTCTGGCCATAAAAGCCCCGGGCTTTGGCGACAGAAAGAAAGAAGCTCTTCAAGACATAGCGATTATCACAGGCGCCCAATTCATTTCGGAAGAAGCAGGGCTTAAACTGGAGAATGTAAAAGTGGAAATGCTGGGTTCGGCAAGAAGGATCGTTTCTACAAAAGAAAACACGACCATTATCGAGGGGAAAGGCAAAAAAGAAGACGTTGACGCCAGAATAGGGCAGATAAAAGCTGAAATTAAATCCGCAGAATCGGATTTTGACAAAGAAAAACTTCAAGAGAGGCTGGCAAAACTGGCCGGAGGAGTGGCTGTTATCAAGGTTGGGGCGGCTACGGAAGTTGAACAAAAAGCCAAACAGCATAAAACAGAAGACGCCCTTTCCGCCACCAGAGCGGCTATTGAAGAAGGGGTTGTGGCCGGCGGAGGAGTTGCTTTGTTAAGGGCGGTAGTTGCTTTGGAAGGAGTTGAGGCGGACGGGGACGAGAAAACCGGAATGAACATACTTCAGAAAGCTTTGGAAGAGCCGATCAGGCAGATTTCCAAGAACGCCGGCATTGACGGAGCCGTTGTCGTCCAAAAGGTAAAAGAGGGGCAGGGCAGTTTCGGTTTCAACGCCGAAAAAATGATCTACGAGGACTTAATGAAATCAGGGATTGTTGATCCTACGAAGGTTGTAAGGTCGGCTTTGCAGAACGCGGTTTCAGCTGCCGGTATGTTTTTAACGACAGAGTGCGTTGTCGCGGAAAAACCGGAAGATAAAAAGCGGGAAATGCCGGGAATGTCGCCCCAGGACTACTAATTGACACCATTTATTTGTAAAAAAGATACCCCGCCTGAGGCGGAGTTTTGACAAATAATTTTCGGTTGCTATAATGGGATAATTTTAAAAAATAACCTGGCGGAGTTTTCTAGTGGATATTAAAAGAACATCAACATGACCGGAGAAAAAGTTTTTTACATAACAAAAGAAGGGCTTGAGAAAATAAAAGAAGAATACGAGGCCCTAAAAAATCTCAGGCAGGCAAAAACCGGTACAGAGGCGCCGAAAATTTTGGAGTCGGAAGATTTGAACCCCGAATACATTTCTTTTCAGGAGGACCTTGCCTTGCTTGAAACCAGAATAAACGAAATAGAAAATGTTCTAAAAAACATAGCAATAATCGAGCCTCCGAAGACAAAGCAGGAAAAGGGTGTTGTCGGGGTCGGCAGTAAGATCCTCGTGGAAATAGACGGAAAAGAGAAAGACGAATTTACGATAGTCGGCGCTTTGGAGGCGAATCCTTCTCTGGGTAAGATAAGCAACGAATCGCCGGTGGGGCATGCTCTTCTCAATCATAAAGTAGGAGACAAAATCGTTATTTCTTCTCCCATAAAAACGGTTTATAAAATCAAGAAAATAAAGTATAATATAGAAAAAAGCTAAAAGCGCTTATCTTTTTTGTTCTCCAGGTCGTTAAGTGAGTAAACGAGTCATATAATTTTTTTATGCAGGAGTTAGTTAATTTTTTTTCGGAAGTTGGAAAACTTAAGGAAATGCCGAGGCGGGGATGGGTGATAAGAGAAATCAAGAATCCCGAAACCATCGCGGAGCATATTTTTCGGGCGACCTTGCTTGCCTGGATTTTGGCTAGAAGCAAGAAAAACGGTCTGAACATTGAAAGGGTGATGAAGATAGCTTTGGTTCACGATTTATGCGAGGTTTATGCCGGAGACACCACCCCTTACGATTCCATTCTTCCTAGAAACAAAAAGAAATGGAAAGAGATAGTAAAAACGTGGCCCAGGTTTTCCGAGGCGAAAAAGAAAGAGCTGGCATTGAAGAAGTATAAAAAAGAAAAGAAGGGCCTCGAAAAGCTTATTTTGAATCTTCCCAAAGATCTCAGAAAGGAAATGAAGAATTTATGGTTGGATTACGAAAAAGGTTTGACTCCGGAAGGAAGATTTTTCAAACAAGCAGACAGGGTGGAAAACTTTCTGCAGGCGGTTGAATACTGGAAAAAGTACAATCGTACACCTCAAAAGCCGTGGTGGCTGCAGGCAAGAGAAATGTTTGACGATCCGGTTCTTCTTGATTTTATAAAGGCGATTGATAAGAAGTTTCACAAGAAAAAAAAGCCGAAGATTTAAGAATTTTTCCGCAATAAACCGTTGAAGGCCAGGGGTTACCCCGGGCTTTTTTATTCTTTTAATAGCCGGCATTTAGGGTATAATAAGATATTAATCAAACAACAAAAATATGCTTAAATCCATAAACAAAGTCATAAAGGTTATAATAGTCTACGATTTTTTTCTTAATTCCGCCTGGGGCTTGTTGGCTCCTATTTTCGCCATATTCATCGTGCGCAATATCACGGTTGGCGACCCTTTGGTGGGAGCTAGGGTGGCCGGGTTTGCTTCTCTTATTTATTGGATGACAAAATCACTGCTGCAGATTCCGATCGGAAAGTATCTTGATAGAAACCACGGAGAAAAAGACGATCTTTGGTTTGCGGTAACAGGTACGTTTTTAGCGGGTTTGGTACCCTTGGGATACTTGATTTCCACGCAGCCATGGCATATTTATTTATGCCAAGTATTGTATGCCGTCGGAATGTCGATGGTCATACCATCCGCCTATTCCATTTTCGTCAGGCACATCGATAAAGGAAAAGAAGCTTTTGAGTGGGGCACGGACAGTACTTTTCTGGGGTTTGGGGTGGGAGTAACGGGCGCCCTTGGAGGAGTTATTTCTTCCATCTTCGGGTTTCGCGTCATCTTGATCGTTGCTTCTTTTCTAACCATTCTCTCGGCTTCTTTGATGCTGCTTATTAGAAAAGAGATGACGTCGAAAGATAAAACCATCCACGAGATTCCTCCTTCTAAGATATTTTAAAAGATGAGAAACAAAGAAATAGCCAAAATTTTGTACGAGATATCCTACTATTTGAAAACAGGAGAAATAGATTTTAAGCCTTATGTTTACAACAGGGCGGCTATTGGCGTAGAGGGGTTGGAAGAAGACATAGAAAACACCTATAAAAAAGGAGGCATAAAAGCCTTAGAAAATGTTCCGGGCGTGGGAAAAAGCATTGCCGAAAAAATAGAAGAATATTTAAAAACCGGAAAGATAAAATATTACGAAGATTTGAAGAAGAAAATGCCCTTTAACATGGCTGAGCTTATCGCGGTTGAGGGGCTGGGCCCCAAAAAAGCAAAAATCCTATGGCAAAAATTGGGCGTGAAAAACTTAAGAACTTTGGAGATTATGGCCAGAAACGGGAAAATCAGAAACTTGCCCGGTTTCGGTTTAAAAACGGAAAAGAATATTCTTGAAGGAATCGCTTTTTTAAAAAGGGATAGAGGGAGGTTCCTGCTGGGGGAAATAATGCCTATTGTCAACGAAGTGCTGGAAAAACTGAATAAATTAAAATGGGCAGAAAAAGTAAGTCCGGCCGGTTCCGTAAGGCGCATGAAAGAAACGATAGGGGACGTGGACATTCTGGTCGTTTCGAAAGACCCGAAGAAGGTTATGGATTTTTTTGTTTCTTTGCCCGGCGTTGCAAAGGTTTGGGGCAAAGGTGCGACAAAAGCGTCCCTAAGAATGAGAGATGGCTTTGATATGGACTTAAGGGTGGTGCCCGAGAGAAGCTATGGTTCAGCTCTTCAGTACTTTACGGGTTCAAAGGAGCATAATATAGCCACGAGGAGCATTGCCATCGAAAAAGGATTGAAGCTTAACGAATACGGAGTTTTTCGGGGCGCAAAACTTATCGCCGGAAAAACCGAAGAAGATGTTTACAGGGCAATAGGGCTTCCTTTCATTCCGCCCGAGATAAGAGAAGACCAGGGCGAGATTGAAGCTGCCATCAATGGCAAGCTGCCGGAAATTATCGATCAAAAAGACATTAAAGGGGATCTTCATTGCCATTCCGATTGGGACGGCGGAACAAATTCGATAGAAAAAATCGCCAAGGCGGCGATGGACATGGGTTATGAGTACGTCGGCATCGCCGACCATACGAAATTTCTTAAGATAGAGCGCGGTTTGGATGAAAAAAAACTGGAAAGAAGAAACAAGGAAATAGATAAGTTAAATTCTAAGCTTGAAGCTCAAGGTTTAAACTTTAAAGTTCTTAAGGGCTGCGAGGCGAATATCTTAAACGATGGTTCGTTGGATATAGAGAACGAAACTCTGAAAAATTTGGATTTTGTCATAGCGGGCGTTCATTCTTCTTTTAAAATGCAGAAAGGGGAAATGACGGCAAGATTGATCAAGGCGATGCAAAATCCCAATGTCGATATCATATCCCATCCGACAGGCAGGATAATCCAGCACCGCGACGAATATCAGATAGATTTCGACAGAATCTTGAAAGTCGCCAAGGAGACGAGAACAGTTTTGGAAATCAATTCCTATCCCGAAAGATTGGATTTAAAAGATTCGAACATAAAAAAGGCAAAAGAAGCAGGGGTCAAAATGGCGGTTAATACCGACACTCACGAAATAAGCCAGCTCAATTTTATGAAATACGGGATATCGCAGGCAAGAAGGGGCTGGGCCGAAAAAAAAGACATTATTAATGCGTGGCCTTTAAAAGAGCTTTTGGATTCTCTTAAAAAATGATTACAACAAGAGAAAGATCGTCAGGAGCCATAATTTTCAGGAAAGAAGAAGGTAAAATTTACTACCTTCTTTTGAGTTATCCGTCAGCTGGCAAAACCCACAGAATATATTGGGGATTTCCCAAAGGACACATAGAGAGAGGTGAAAGCGAAAAGATCGCCGCCCGTCGGGAAATAGCGGAAGAAACAGGTTTAAAAGACATTATTTTTATCAAGCACTTCAGAAAGCTTGAAAAATACTTTTTCAAAAGGGGCGATAAAAAGATATTCAAGGTAGTGGTTTTCTATTTGGCGGAAACCAAAACAAAAGAGATTAAAATATCTCCTGAACATACGGGGTTTAAATGGCTTCCTTATCAGGAAGCACTAAGGCAATTGACTTTTAAAAACGCAAAAAAGATTTTGGAAAAAGCCAATGGATTCATTTTTCAAAAAAAAGGTTCTTGATATCGTACGAAAAATCCCAGAAGGCAAGGTTTTGAGTTATAAAGAAGTGGCGGAAACGGCGGGTAGTCCTTCGGCCTGGCGCGCCGTAGGAAACATTTTGAACAAAAACAAAAATCCTGAAATTCCCTGTCATAGGGTTATAATGTCCAACGGGAAAATCGGCGGATACAACAAAGGCAAGAACAAAAAGGCGTATTTACTAAAAAAGGAAGGCGTGGTAATTTAGAACATCGAAACTGCTCTTTGAAAAAGGAGGTTTCAATGGGAACGTTGGCTTTGGATCAATTTTCGGCAAGATATGTTATGGG
>Ga0265297_10006426_pt1 | contig 17090 bp, 15 predicted proteins | sample Munlanlwell13791_FD_192502 | JGI IMG/M metagenome (GOLD analysis project Ga0265297, IMG submission 192502) | Leachate microbial communities from a municipal landfill in Southern Ontario, Canada - Leachate well 137-91 | ecosystem: Engineered > Solid waste > Landfill > Unclassified | place...
AGAAATTTCAGAAGGGTCGTCTTGGAGATCGGCGTCCATTGTAATAAAGATTCTCCCTTTTGCTTTTTCAAATCCTACGGAAAGAGCGATTGCTTTACCGTAATTTCCCCTTAACTTAATGGTTTTTGTATTTGGGTCGTTTTGTGAAATTTTTTTTGCAATTGTGAACGTATTGTCGTTTGATCCGTCGTCTATAAAGATTAATTCGTATGTTTTTTTGAGTTTTTTAAGCTCTTTTGTAATTTTTTGGTGCAGGATTTTAAGTGATTTTTCCTCGTCTTTAGCAGGGATAATGATACTAATTTCCGGATTTTCCATGAGTCTATTATACTAGAAACAATGATTAGTTTTATTATAACTACAAAAAATAACGAAAAAACTCTTGAGCGGCTTTTGCAAAGTATTAAAAAGCAAACTTATAAGAATTGGGAAATTGTCGTTGTTGATAATAATTCTACTGATAATACAAAAGAAATTGCCAAAAGATACACTAAAAAAGTTTTTAATAAGGGTCCGGAGCGCTCTGTACAGCGAAATTTTGGGGTTACAAAAGCAAAAGGTGAATATGTGGCGATTTTTGATTCGGATATGGTTTTGAGTAGAAATGTAGCCAGTGAAATTGGGGCGGAGTTTAACGACCCGAGAATAGGAGGACTTGTAATTCCCGAGAAAAGCATCGGTAGCGGCTACTGGGCTCGTGTCAGAGCTTTTGAGAGAGTGTTTTATGAAGGAGATAGGGGCATTGAAGCGGCTCGGGCTTTTCGCAGGAAAATTTTTAAGCAATTTGGAGGATATGATGAGAATATTACCGGCCCTGAGGACGCAGATCTTCCTTTAAGGATGAGAAAGGCAGGGGTTAAGATAGGAAGGATAAAAAGCTATATTTTTCATGATGAGCAAGACATAAATCCTATTAAGTCAGCTCGTAAAAAATATTATTATGCCAGGGGGGCGTATAGATATTTGAAGCGCCACCCCGAGATGGCTTTGTCGCAAGGAAATTTGATTTTTCGCCCTGCCTTTTTTAGGAAGCCGTTTAAACTTATAAAGAGCCCTTACTTAACAATGGGGCTTTTTGTCCTTAAGTTATTTGAGATGGGCGGAGCACTTTTGGGTATAGCTCAGGCTATTTTTTCTCGGGTAGGGAAGAAAAAGCCTGCTTTATAATTTTTTCAATATTATAATTTTTGGAAAGCTTAACAGCGTTTTTTTTATAAAGTGCGAGGCGCTTATTGTTGCCGATTAAAAATTTTACCGAATCTACAAAGCTTTCTTTGGAGTATTTCATAATTACACCGGCTTTTGCTTTTTTAAGGATTTCAGAAAAATATGATACGTTTGTTGTGACAACAGGGAGCCCGACACCTATATACTGCTTTAATTTGCTTGGATCTGCAAAGAAAGTGAAGCTATCCTTTTGCGGGATGTAAGGAGCTAAGGCTACTGCAGATTTTGACATTTTTTCCTCCAGTTTTGAGTGGTCTTTGGTGTAGCCGTGGAATACTACTTTATTAGTGACATTAAGCCTTTTGGCCATCTTTTTAAGTTTGTCTTCATATTCACCGCGCCCGTATATTTGAAGCGTTATTTTGGGATAGGCCTTAATTAATTCGGGAAGGGATTTGATTGCGATTTGGACGCCTTGTTTTTTAAGGATCGAGCCCATATAGACTAATTCATATGGATTAATTTGATTTATTTTTTTGGGTCGTGTTCTTTCCGTATGGATTCCAATGGGGACTACGGAATATTTTTTGTTTTTGTTTTTGGCTCTAATTTTGAGCATTCTTTCGCTCACACCCCAGGCGTGGTCGCAAACGTTAAAAGCGGTTTTATCGATTAAAAAGTAGATTGAGTTTAGTAGTTTATTTTCAAATCTTTTTGGTACGTAATCTATTGCGTAGAAGATTAGATAATTTATGGAATTTACTAATCTTAACGGATATACCGCTACTGCCGAGAGGTTGTCAAGCGCAAGTGCGAGATTGAATTTGGCGGAGGTTTTAAGAAGAAAGTACCAAATTATCAAAGAGTGCTCGATGTACTCAAGCGGCTCGATCTTGCTTCTTATTTTTGTCTTAATTTCTTTAATTTTTTTGTTATTTTTGTAAATACTGCAGTAAGCGTATTTTTCGGGAGCGTATGTGAAAGGCAACTCTATAAATGTTATTTTATTTACTTTATCCGAAAGAAAGTTTTTTAGCTCGTGGGCGACTGTAGAGCTTTTTTCCGAGCGTATTTCGTAGTGGGCGATTATTAGAACGCTGTAGTCTTTTTTTAATTTCATACGGTTAATTATATATAATATCTTAATGGCAAAAGAATTGCCCTTAGTTTCGATTTTGATTGTTAATTGGAACGGGAAAAAACATTTAAAGGAAGCATTGGGTTCTATTAAAAGAATTACACATAAAAATTATGAAGTGATAATTGTTGATCAAGGCTCAAACGACGGCAGTGTTTCCTATATAAAAAAAGGGCACCCTTATGTGAAGCTTGTTGAGATAAAAGAAAATCTTGGATTTGCCGGGGGAAATAATGTGGGTGTGAAATATGCGAGGGGTAAATACATCCTTTTTTTGAATAATGATACAAAGCTTGAGCCGGACTTTCTTACTTATTTAGTTCGCGCTATAGCAGAGAAGGGTGTCGGGGTTGTTCAACCCAAGATACTTTTTTATGATGGCGCCGAAATCCAAAGTACGGGTTCTTTTTTGACAAAGAGCGGATTTTTGTTTCACCGCGGTTATGGTGCGCCGAGGGACTCGTATAACGAACCCGATTATATATTTTCAGCCAACGGATCTTCGATGCTTGTTAGGAGGGCTTTGATAGAAAGAATCGGCCTTTTTGATGAGGATTTTTTTGCGTATTTTGAGGAGAGTGATTTTTGCTGGAGGGCGTGGAATGCGGGATATAAGGTAAAGTATGAGCCGCGAGCGGTGGTATATCACAAAGGTGGGCAGACCTCAAAAGCTTTGGCAAATGATTTTGTGCAGTTTCATTCGTTTAAGAATAGACTTTGCTCCATTTTGAAAAATTCAAGAGGGGTCCAGTTGGTTTATATGCCAATTGTTAACTTTATTTTTAGTGAAGCTGCTTCGATCGCCTTTTTATTAAGCGCGAGATTTAAAAATTTTTGGGCGGTACAAAGGGCTATTTTTTGGAATATTTTGAATATTTCGAAGACGCTTGAAAAAAGAAAACGCTTAGATGTTAAGAGCGGCGAATGGCAAGACTATATGAAACGCGTTGTTTTTATTAACCCCTCTTTTGATTATTATTATTATCTTTTTTTTGATTTAAAGAAATATGAAGAGGCAAAAAAGATTTGAAATACTTTTTATTTTCTTGATTTCCTTGACGCCTTTGTTGTGGCTTCGGGGCGGTGAAGTTATTATCGGGCATGACAGCGGTTTTTATCTGGATCCGGTAGAAAGGGTTAGAACATATTTATATGCTTGGCTTCCCGGTGACGGGTTTGGGGTTGATTACTCTTTTTATAGGGGATTTTTGCTGGCTATGGCGCCACAGGCTTTTTTCGGATTTTTAACGGGATCGCTCGCTTGGGCTCAGGGGCTAACGTTTATTTTTTGGTTTTTTGTCATGGGGATTTCGATGTATTTTTTTGCCGCTTATGTTTTGCCTCAAAAGAGGAATTGGCCTTTTAGGATAATCGCATCTACTATGTATGTATATAATTTTTATATCCTTCAAGCTTGGCTGATTGCCGAGCGGGCTAAGTTTTCTCTTTATGCGGCCCTGCCTCTGGTTTTATTTTTTCTTTTAAAAACAATACGCGGCGAGTATAAGATACTAAAGGGCGCTTTCTTATGTTCGTTAACACTTTTTTTTCTAAACGGCGGCGGTGCGTTGCCGAACTATGGATTTTTGGTTTTAGCGCTTATTGTTTTTGCCGCATTTTTTGTTGTCCGTGCAGCATTTAAAAGGGATTTGGCCCAAATTTTTAGGATTATTAAGACTTATGCTCTTTTTTTTCTAGGATTTGTTTTTGTAAATTTTTATTGGATATACCCCGTATTTAGAAGATATCTTTTTTCTTTTGGAAGCGAGGTCGCCGCGCGTGGAGGAATAGGGAGCCAGATAGATTGGATAATTGAGATTAGCAAGAATACCAGCTATTTTAATTTGCTTAGGCTCCAGGGTGTACCTGATTGGTACGACAACTTAGGACACTCCTTTTCCAGCTGGTACTTGGGCAGCCAGATTGCTTTTTTGATAAGTTTGGTTCCTATAATTTCTTTGTTTTGGGTGTTTTACAAACTTGTGTTTATTAAGATTAGGTCTAAGAAAATAAATGAGATTGTCTATTTTACCCTTGTCTTGATGATTGTTAGCTTGATTTTTACTGCGGGGGCGCATCCTCCGCTTGGTAGGGTTTATCTTTTTTTTATTAAATATTTGCCTGGGTTTGTGATGTTTCGCAACCCTTTTTATAAATTTGGGGGTGGATTTTGGTTTTCTTATATAATTCTTTTTTCGTTTTTTGCCAACTCGATACTAAACAAGAAGATTTTTTTGAGAGTCAAAAATTATGCATCTATCTTTTTGATTGTTGGGATACTAATGTATCACTATCCGTATTTCGCTTCCGATATTTTTAGATTTGACGAGGGATTCTCGACAAAGCTTAAGCTGCCTGAATACGTTTACGATACAAGTCGATTTGTTTCCAGCAGTTTATCTAAAGATGCAAGGATACTTCTTCTTCCCCCTCTTAACGAAAACACGCTTGTTGATACATATGACTGGGGGTTTTATAGTTTGGATAATTTACCCAAAAGTTTGTTTAATAGATCTGTTATCACAAATAGCGGCAAGGGGGCTGATTTGGTTGCCGGGCTTTACGGTGCTATTGAAAAGGGAGACGGAGAGCTTGCGCGCGAATATTTTAGAATGCTTGGGATAACTCATGTGCTTTGGAGAGAAGATGTAATCGGTAGTTATGAATTCACGAATGAGGGTTTTGCAAAGCTTGAATTTGTATCGGAGATTTTTAAATCGGGGAGATGGTCGCTTTATGAAATAACGGAATTTTTTCCCAGAATTTATTTTGCCGATAATCCTGTATTTTCTAATGCACGGCCAGAGTTTGTATTAGAAAAAGAGAATTTTTCGGGGACTTTTGCTTTGGCCGGTTTTAATGACATTGATCTAGGTTTAGAGACTTTGGTGGTTAGACCCGAGTGCTCGGGGTGTGATTTTAATCGGGGTTTTGAAAAGAGTGAGTTTTTGTTCATTCCTGAAATTAAGTATAAGCCCGGCAGTATTCAATATAGAATCAGTCGTTATTTGGAAAACAGGCGGATTGCGACTGCCAGGACTTATTCGGATAAGATAGATGCGCTTTTAGTTAGCATGGCCAGGCGTGTTGGCGAAATGCGCGACTTTGGTAAGACTTCCGAGCTGGAGTATGAATATGAGAGGCTTTTTTTTCAGCTTATTGATAACTTTAATAAACTAGATAGTAAAGAGAAGATTTTTTACAGCCAGAGGGTTATTGAATATATGGAGCATTTTTTGCGTTTTGATCGTACTTTAACAACACAGTTGGATGCTTTTGAGCCGTTTGTTTGGGACACAAATGATTACGAGAATATAAAAATGGTTGTTGACGTTCCTGTGACGGATACGTATGAGATCAGGGGGGTTGACGGCGAAGCTCTTGAGATAAATGGTTTTTTGGTAAACGGGCAGAATATTTTTTTGGAGGAGGGTGTTCAAAGGCTAGATGTTCGAAGAAGCCGTCCGGAAAATTTAGTTTTTGAGAAAGAAGCGCATTATTCAGGCGATTTTCGCTATAGGTTTAGCTTGCCGGATATAGATGTAGAAAGCGCGTATTTGATAACTTTTCAGTATCAAATTATTTCGGATGAGCCCGTTTGGCTTTTGGTTGAGAACGGGCAAGCTAATGAAGAGCTTAAATTAATTAGCGGAGGTTTAATTGAGTTATCGCATCTTTTTGCCGTTACTGAGAAGCCTTCTTTGTATTTTTTTACCAAATCGGGTAATGATTTTGAGCTCGAATTGAAGAACGTTTATTTGAGCGAATTTTATTTGCCACAGATTTATTTTTATAGGGAGGGTGGGCAGAGCTTTAATAACATCAAGGCTGATTATGAATATCTTTCACCTGTTAAGCATCGTTTTAGTGTAGAGAATGTTTCCAAAAACGCAATTTTGGTATTTAGCGAATCTTATGATCCAGCGTGGCAACTTAAGGGTGCAAGTGCAAATCACATTATGGTAAACGGATATTCAAATGGCTGGATTATTGACGAGCCTTTGAATGGGGAGTATGAGATTTATTATGGAGAGCAGGGTGGCTATGAAGTCGGAAGCGTGGTGAGCGTATTTGGCGTTATCGTTTCTTTATTGGTTTTGATTATTTTTTGATTCCTATTTTTTCTTTTACAATATACTCCGGTCTTTTTTTTACCTCGTCGTATATTCGTGCCATATACTCGCCAATTATTCCCAGAGTGATAAGCTGGACGCCTCCTATGAGAAGAATAGTGGAGATAGTTGATGCCCATCCGATTATACCGATTTGGAAAAATAGCCGGAGGATAAAAATTATTAATATAAAAAGAAATGCAAAAGCAGCAAAAATAATACCCAGAAAGCTTGAAATTCTTAAAGGAACGTAGGAAAAGGAGAGCAGTCCGTCAAACGCAAGGTTAAATAGCCTTCTAAAGGACGCCGGTTTTCCTTTGTATCTTTTATCTCTTTCGTAGAGGATTCCTGCTTGGCGGAAACCTGTCCATGCGCGAAGCCCGCTAAAATATTTGTTTCTTTCGGGAAGTTTGGTAAGAATATTTACTACCCTTCTATTAAGAAGGGAGAAAGTTCCTGAATCAAGCGGCATTTTGTAATATGAAATGCTGTTTAGAAGAATATAGTATGCTTTAAAGAGAGTTCTTCTAAAAACGTCCTCTTTTCTTTTGGTTTTTATTCCGTATATTACTTCGAAGCCTTCCATTGCTTTTTTGTACATTTTTAATATTGTTTCGGGCGGGTCTTGAAGATCTGCGTCTAAAACTGTTACCCAGTTACCTTTTGAACTTGTAAGTCCTGCGTGTATTGCCGCCATGTGCCCAAAGTTTCTTGAGAAGGAGATTAGTTTTGTTTTACTGTCTTTTTTAATAATACTTTTAACTAAAATTTCGCTTTTGTCTGTACTGCCGTCGTTTACAAAAATTATTTCGTGAGAGTCGGAGATTTTCTCCAGAACTATTTTGAGCCTTTTGTAGAGTGGTTTAAGGTTTTTTTCTTCATTGAGAAAGGGGATTACAGCTGAGATTTCCATTGGCTTTTAACTTTTTTCAAGCTTAATAATACTTCTTTGTGGTGAACAAAGTCAATTTGATGTATATTTTGAAATATGCACGAGAATGTCAAAAGAATAATGGTTTGTCCGAAATGCAGATCGGGTTTGAGCGAGAGGCGGGGAAAATTGATTTGCAGCCGAGGACATAAATTTGAGATCGATGGGACAGTTCCTGTTATGGCGGAGCTTGATCCCTACTTGGAAAATGAAGCGAAAGCCTGGGAGGATAGCTGGAAGCGCGGTGTGGGAAAAAGGGCTCTTAGCGCCTATAAAAAAAATATGAAGGTTTTTGAGAGGCTTGGCTATTGGGAAGAGTCCGGTAGGGCTGCCCGAATTATTAAGAGCAAAAAGAACTGGCATGTACTTGATTTGGGGTGTGGAAACGGATTTTCTACGGCGAATATTAAGGGAAGCGTGGTGGTCGGGATGGATTTATCCAGAAAGCAGATGGTTAGGGCTTCAAAAAGATATAAAAACACTTTTTTTGTTGTAGGAGATGCGGCTTGCTTGCCTTTTCGCAGCGGAACTTTTGATTTGGTTGTGGCTATAAATTTGTTTCACCACCTAAGGGATAAGAAGGAAGCGGCTTTGCGGGAAGCTTACAGGGTTCTTAAAAAGGGAGGAGTGCTTTTGGCTGTGGATCCTAATCTTACAAATCCGATCGGTTTTACGGGCAGAGGGTTTTTTAAACTTTTGGGGCTTAAAAGGATTTTTCCCACGTTTCCTCAGTTTGCGCTTGGAGATGATGAGAAGCAGTTTTCAAAGGCTCAGTACTATGAGTTTTTTGAAAAGTCTCCATTTAAAAAATTTAAAATAATTCCCCACAGAATTGAGAGAATTCTTTTTTTTGCTACGATTCTTCTCCCTCCTCTTTCAAAACTTCCCGGCTATGAAAGCTTTTTGGTTTTTGTAAGCCGCGCGGGGGAGCGGATAGTTAAGATTCCTCCTTTTGACCATTTGTGCTATTTTTGGAAAGCAGAGGCTGTCAAATGAAATATATTAGGTTTATTCTTATAAAGCTTTTGACTTGGTTTTTTGTGTTTATTTACCCAATTGAGAGAAAAAAAGTATTTTCAAAAAATATGAAAAAGGCTGTTAACTTGTATGCCGACGGGGGGTTTGACGGGCTTTTTGCCAAAATTAGGATGTGGGATGCCCCTTATAAAGAGATTGAAAAAACGGTTCCCAAAAAAGGAATAATTGTTGATTTAGGATCCGGAGACGGGCTTTTTTCAAATTATCTTGCGATTGAGAGTGCGCGAAGAAAGATTATAGGGCTTGAAAATAACGGAGAAAGGGTAAAAAGAGCTGACAAGGGTCTTAAAAACACGATTTTCAAAAAGGCTGATATACTTAATGCAAATTTGCCTAAGGCTGAGTGCTTTCTTTTAATACATGTATTTCACCACTTGCCAAAAAAGAGTGACCAGAAAAAGCTTCTTTTGAAAATTCGTAAAGACATTAAAGGAAGCCTTATCGTTGCCGAAATTTCAGAGAAGCCTTTTTTGAAGTTTATTTTCTCGGTATTTACAGATTTTTTAATTGTGCCCATTCTTTTTGGAGACAAGCTTGTTGATACAAATGTCCATTATAGGAAAGATAAGGAGTGGAGAAGGCTTTTTACCGAATGCGGTTTTGAGGTGAAAAGGGTTAGTTTTCCCCATAGGGGCATGCCTTTTAGCCATGTCTTATATGAATGCAAAAGGAGCAGTTAGCGAAATTTTTCCAGCACTACGGAAATGTTTGATGCGCCGAAGCGCTTTTTTGTAAAGCGATTATCTATTTTTTCCAAGAGTTCAGCCAATTTTTGGCTTTTTAGGAAAATGTTGAGAATAACTCCGAGCACTTTAAAGAGGTGCCCTGTGTAGTAAAATTTTGCAAGTTTCATGTCGAATTTTTGGGCAAGATCTGATTTGTCGTAACGCCTGAGGTGGCCTATTTTTTTATCATGAACATAGTTTATCGGCCAGAAAAAAGGCCAAAGATATCTGTATTTAAGCGGGACTGTGATAAAAATTTTTCCTTTTGGTTTTAAAACCCTTTTCCACTCATTGATAGTTTTCTCTTCCTTTTCGATATGCTCGAGGATTGCATTGGCTATTATAAAATCTATTGAATTGTCTTTGAGGGGCAAGCTTTCTGCGGTTGAGACTTGGGCAACTACATTGTTTAGGTTAAGATTTTTTGCCTTTTTTTGGATAAGTTTGACGTAAGAGGGGGTTAAATCAAAAGCATATACTTTTTTAACCTTAGAGGCTAGATAGATTGTCACATAGCCGCTTCCGGCTCCAATATCCGCTACAATTGCGTTTTTGCCTTTGCCTATCATTTTGCCGATCCTGCTGTTGTAGCTTTTTTGCCAGGGTTCTATATTTCTTGTTTGGTATTTTTTTGACTCTTTTGTAAAGTATTTGATTTGATGTGTGTGCTGGTATGAGAGCTTTTTGGCCATAGTTTATTATATTATATAAGAAGTTGCGCTATAATAGCGCTTAGACACGATGAAAAGGATTGAATACTCGGTGGTGGTGCCTGTGTATGATGAAGAGGGAAGTGTAGTAAAACTTCACCGGGAAATAGTTGAAGTATTTAAAAAATTAAATAAGGCTTCTGAGATTATTTTTGTTGATGACGGGTCAAAAGACAAAACTTTTGAGAAGCTTAAAGCCCTTAAGCCAATTACGATTATTAGGTTGAGAAAGAATTTTGGGCAATCGTCCGCGCTTGATGCGGGGATAAAACATGCGAGAGGCAAAATAATTATTACCCTTGACGGCGATGGGCAGAATGATCCGCGGGATATCCCGAAATTATTAAAGAAGTTGAATGGCGGGTATGATGCGGTCTGTGGGTGGAGGCATAAAAGGCGCGACCCTTTTGTGAAGAGAAAAGTTTCACAGGGGGCGAAATTTTTTAGAGATTTTTTGGTTAAGGACGGGATACACGATTCCGGATGTACGCTTCGTGTTTATAGGCGGGAGTGCTTTGAAGATATAGATTTGCACGGGGAGATGCATAGGATGATACCGGCTCTTCTTCGCTGGGGCGGATTTAGGATTACAGAGGAGAAGGTCAACCATAGATTTAGAACAACCGGGGTGACTAAATATAACTGGAGGAGAATTGTTAAAGGATTTTTGGATATGGTGCAGATATGGTTTTGGAGAAAGTATGAGAGTAGGCCGCTTTATTTATTCGGAGCACTGGGGATTTTTTTAGTTATAATATCTACATTATTGCTGGTAATTCTTGCTTTTTTAAGATTTTTTACGGGTTACGGGCTTTCGGATAAAATTTGGCCGCTTGTTGGTATGACGGGGTTTATTACAGGGATACAATTTATAATTTTTGGCATACTTTCGGATCTTATTATAAAAAACCGGCCGGACAGGCGCTACTATAAAATCAGGGATGTAATTACAAAATGAGGAATATTTTAATGCTTAATTATGAGTTTCCTCCTTTGGGCGGCGGTGCCGGAAATGCCAACTATTATTTATTGAAAGAATTTTCAAAACATAAAGATATTAGGATTGATCTTGTTACTTCATCTGTAGGGAAATATAAAAAAGAAAAGTTTTCGGAAAAAATTACAGTTCACTATCTTGATATCGGGAAGAAAAATAAAAATTTTTATTATCAGACCAGCAGGGATTTAATTGTTTATTCTATTAAAGCGTTTTACTACGCATGGAGATTGAGGCTAAAAAATGATTATGATTTGGTGCATGCCTTTTTTGGAATTCCTTGCGGGCTTATTGCTATGCTTTTGTTTAAGCCCTATATAGTTTCTTTGAGAGGATCTGATGTGCCATTTCACAACCCTCGGTTTAAGTTTATTGATAGATATGTTTTTCGATATTTAAGTGCTTTAGTTTGGACTCGCGCTAAGAAGGTTGTGGTTAATTCGGCTGATTTAAAAAAGACTGCGCTTAATACAGCGGCGCGGGTTAAGTTTGAAATTATTCCTAATGGAGTGGATATTGATTTTTATAAACCCGACAGCCGTCTTAAGAAGAAAAATGCAATACTTTTTGTGGGCCGCTTGGCGGAAATTAAAAGAATTGATTTTTTAATTAGATCTTTTTCTGGGCTTAGTAATGAAATCAAAAGGAATTGGGAATTGTGGATTGTCGGAGAGGGGCCAAAAAGAGCAGAATTAGAAGCTTTATCTGCCCGATTAAAAATTCGAGACAAAGTTGTATTTTTTGGAAATAAAAAAAAGACCGCGCTTCGGAGGATTTATCAGCAGGCCGGTATTTATGCATTAGTATCTTTGCGCGAGGGGATGAGTAATACCCTTTTGGAAGCAATGGCGAGCGGCTTGCCAATTATTGTTAATAAAAATGCCTGTACTGATATCTTGGTAAATGACGGTTGTTTTGTTATAAATAATAGAAGTAAATTAATTTATTATATGGAAAAATTAATGCGCAATAAAGTTTTAAAAATTAATATGAGTAAGAAATCTCGCGCGACAGCATGTAGGTTTTCGTGGAAAACGACATCCAATATGTATCTCAAAATATATAAATAACAATGTTTTTACAAGAATTTGGCAATATAGAATCCTCAACAGAATACTTTTTAAAGTACAGAATTAAGAATTGTGCGAATATATTGGATATAGGTTGTGCTTATGGAAGTTTGTTAAATAATTTATATAATAATGGTTATAAAAATCTTTACGGTATTGATGTGAACTCTGGCTATATAAACAAAGGAAAGAGGATGTATCCACATCTAAGCAAAAATATGTGTTTATACGATGGAAAAGAAATTCCATACCAAGATAGATTTTTTGATGTTGTGTTGATGTTCGACGTTATAGAGCATATTCCAGAAATAGACGATTATATAAAAGAACAGGTTTATCGAGTTCTTAAAAAGGGTGGTGTTTTTATTTTTCAGACTCCAAATAAATACATAAATATTCCATGGGAAGTTATTCATCAAAGGTCTTTATCTGCTTGGATGTCGTATCACATATCTCTGCAAACAAAAGACAGTTTGGTAAATATGTTGAAAAATGTTGGTTTTTCGAATGTTAACGTTGAGAAGCATACAATTTCCACAGAACACAACAAGCGAAAATTACGATCACGTATTGGAGTATTGGGCGATTTGTTGTTGATAGTGTTTCAGAGTATGCCAATAACCTTTTATCCTAATTTGTGGGGTTTTGCAAAAAAGAAATAGCATGTGTGCTATAGCAGGTTTTGATTGGCAGAACAAAGAATTAGCTGCGAAGATGGCTGTGGCGATGAAACATCGAGGACCGGATAGCGGCGGAGTTTGGAGCGACAAAGTAGTCTCTTTTGGTCATAGGCGGCTAAGTATTCTAGATTTGTCTTCTCAAGGCAGCCAGCCGATGAGCTATAAAGATAAGGTGATTGTTTTTAATGGCGAGATCTATAATTTTGCCGAACTAAAAAGTAGGCTTATTCAGCTTGGGCATAAATTTAAATCCGAGACGGATACGGAAGTGGTTTTACATGCTTATGCTCAATGGGGGGAGGAATGCGTTAAGCGCTTTAATGGAATGTGGGCTTTTTGTATTTACGACAAAGGAGAACAAACTTTGTTTTTATCCCGAGACAGATTCGGAATTAAACCTCTTTATTATTTTTTCGATAATCATAAATTTATTTTTGCCTCTGAACTGACTGCCATAAAAGAAGTTGTTTCTAAGCTGGAAATAAACCCTATTGCGGTAAATTTCTATTTCTATCAAAAATATATTGGCGGAGACCTTACTATTTATGAGCATTGTTATAAATTATTACCAGCCCATAATTTAATTTATGATTTAAAATCAAACAAATTACAAAAAGGAAAATATTGGGACCTGGAAAAAGAAATCGCAAAGGTGGAAAAGGGGAATATAACTGAAAAAATCGACAAAATTAATTACTTTCTAAAAGATTCAGTAGAAAAGAGATTAATATCTGATGTTCCTCTGGGAAGTTTTCTTTCCGGCGGCCTTGACTCTTCCCTAATTTCCGCTTTGATTTCTAGGAATCACGAGAATTTTTCTACTTTTTCGATCGGTTTTAAACAAGGCTCATACAATGAGTTGCCGTTTTCCAAAATTGCGGCTAGGCACATTAAAACAAAACATCACGTCAAGTATTTTAGCTTTGATGACCCCTATATTTTAGAACTGGTCAAAAAAATGGATGAGCCGTTTGGCGATTCTTCCCTGATTTCCACCCACCTTTTGTCCCAGTTTGCCCGCAAAAAAGTTACCGTAAGCCTTTCAGGGGATGGGGGAGATGAGGTGTTTGGGGGGTACGACACTTATCTTGCGCATAAGTTTGCCAGATTCGCCCCTCCGATCATCTATAAAGCCCTAAAACCACTAGCCCAAAATATAAAAATTTCAGATAAGAAATTGTCTTTGGGTTTTAAAATTAGAAAATTTATCCTAGATTACTCCTCAGACATAAATGCTCGCCACGCAAACTGGATGAGTACATTTAATGAAGAGGCCCGCGCAAGCTTACTGGGAGATTTTTATCTGCGAAACAGCGAAATTGCTTTACATGAATCATCGGGGAAAGATCTAGAAGCTGTGCAGCTGCATGATATTTATAATTACCTGCCGGGAGATATCTTAAAAAAGACAGACATGGCTTCAATGCTAAACTCGCTTGAGGTTCGTGTTCCCTTTTTGGACCACAGGCTGGTGCCTTTGGTGCTTAGTTTGCCTGAAAGCTATCGAATCAGAGGATTTAAAATTAAATATTTATTAAAAAAAATTGCTAAAAGGTATTTGCCGACAAAGATCATAAACCGCAAAAAAAGAGGGTTTACGGTTCCGGTTTCAGCATATATTCGCAGCAGTAAATTGGTCAAACAAGTACTGACAAACAGCAAATATTACCGGCATAACTTTGTTAACAAGGACTATGTTGATAATATTTACAAAAGCCATATGGGGCGTAAGCAAAATTACGGCCGGCAGCTGTGGCTTGTTTTTGTTTTTAACCTTTGGTATTACAATCAAAAAAGATGAAATATTTTAACTTTGGAGAAAACTGGCAGGATTATTCTCAGAAGTACCTAACTGAAAAACAGCTTAACGAGGCGGAAGTTTCGCTTACAAGTTTAGTTGGGCGGGATAAAATAAAAAACAAAAACTTTTTAGATATTGGCTCAGGCAGTGGGATTTTTTCGATTGCGGCTTCTCGGCTTGGCGCCTCCAGCGTAGTGGGGATTGATGTTTCTGCTGAGTCTGTAGAAACGGCAGAAAAAAACGCTAAAAAGTATTCTGCCCGTGCCAAGTTTATCTGCGGCTCTATTCTTAAAGCCAAAAAGCTAAAAAAGCTGGGCAAATCTGAGGTCGTCTATTCCTGGGGGGTTTTGCACCATACGGGTAGTATGTATAAGGCAATTGACAACGCGATAGATCTTGTTAAGCCGGGTGGGATATTAGTTATTGCGATATACAATAAGCACTGGTCTTCCCCGCTTTGGAAACTTGTTAAGTATATTTATAACTTTATGCCGAAAGTTGGCAAAACTTTTATGATTTATTTTTTTTACGTTGTTATCTTTGTAGCTAAATTTCTAGTAACCGGAAAAAATCCTTTTAAAAAAGACAGGGGAATGAGTTTTTATTATGATGTTGTTGATTGGATAGGCGGCTACCCGTATGAATATGCAAGCAAAAAAGAGATTGTTGATTTTGTTAAAAAAAGAGGGCTTAAGCTTACAAAATTTGTTCCTGCCGAAGTTCCAACAGGATGTAATGAGTATGTATTTATATGTCAAGAATAAATAAATCAAAACCACTTGTGTCTGTTCTCGTGTGTGTTTTTAACGCAGAAAAATATATAAGTACAACATTAGATTCTTTAATAAACCAGAAGTACAAAAATGTAGAATATTTCGTGCTAAACAATAATTCAGTAGATAACACACGATTAATATTAGATAGTTATTCAGCGAAAGATGTACGAATCAAAGTGTTTCATTCGAAAATTAATAAGGGCGCTTATGGAGGGCTTAATTATTTATTGAACAAAGCGCAAGGAAATTATATAGCCATTGCAGATCATGATGATATTTATCATCCTGATAGAGTTGGCATACAAGTTGATTTTTTGGAAAAACACAGTAAGTATTTTGCTTGTGGCACAAATGCTTACAAATATTTTGAAAAGAATAAAGAAATTAAATTTATGAAAACAAAAAAAATAGATACATTTGCTTTCCATCCATCATTAATGTTTAGGAATGTTTTGGATCTGAAATACAATTTAAACATAAGATATAAAGCAGACACCTATTTCATGAAGTACGTGCTATGCCAGAAGAGCAGATCGAAAATATTTAACATACAAAAACCCTTGTTTTTAAGTAGAGTAAGAGAAGATGGACAGAACCTAAGTAGAATATTAAACAGTAATCTATCATTAGCAGATGTAATGAATTATTACTTGTACTCAAAGGATGTTTTAGTTTTATTGAGGCATATTTTAAAGATAGTTTTGAATTACAATCTAACTCAATCAATATTGGATAATTATGGTAGAAAATCTATTAAAGAGTTCAAACAAGATAAATTCTTGAACGAGTATCTAGGATATTTATAAGTTAAATGAGTTTTTACGACAACTTTTATCAAAGAGACAAGATTACACGAGTAGGTAAATATATGGTTAAAAGCCACAATCGTTATTTAATAAAATTAATATTAAAATACGCGAGCAAAAATTCTCGTAACCTTAAAGTGCTAGAGATAGGGCCAGGCGTGGGCTACTTTGCTGCCGAGTGTAAAAAATATGGTTTATCTTACACTGCAATAGAGCAAAATGTTGAGATGTGTAAAAGGTTAAAAAAAATTGGGTTTGAAATTTATAATAGGTCTGTGCCGCCACTCCGAATTAAAACAAAATACGACGTTATTATTATGAATCATGTAATAGAGCACATGAGTGGCTATAAGGAAGCTGTCAGTCTTTTTCGCGGATGTACCGATGGGTTGAGTAGCGGTGGTTTGCTGATAACATTAGCTCCCGACATTAAGTACTTTAAGGAAGATTTTTTCGTAAGTGATTATACTCACGGTTTCCCGATATCTCTATATAGCTTAAGGCAGTTATATTTTGATTTTGATTATAAAATTAAGTACTCTGGAGTTTATTCGTTTTTGCTTATGAGAGGACATGTCTTTGCGTTCTTGAATCGAAAAATCGTAGGCAGTCTTTATTATATGGGACTTTTAGATTTTGTTTTTCGCGATAAAGCATACAAGATTAAAAATTTATCAAACGCTTCCTGTATAGTTGTTGGCAAGCATGATTAAAAGTAAAAAGTATATATCTATTATTAAGATAACAGTAACCTTGGGGTTATTATTTATCATTGTTGAAAGATTGGATTTAAACAAATTTTATGAAATTTCAAAAGGAATAGATGTTAACTATTTAGTAATACCTGTTTTGTTGTGGATAGTCTCGGTATATTTAAGTGCGTATAAATGGAATACAATTTTAGCTAACTATAATGTTAAGATAACAAACACCCAGGCCTTTATGTTGTATCTAAAAGGTTCTTTTTTTAATAATTTTTTACCAAGTAGTTTTGGGGGTGACGGTTATAAGTTTTATGCATTGCATCAAAAGCAAAAAGGTAATAAAAGCAGGATAATTTTTTCATTAATTCAGGAAAGGGGAATCGGTTTATTTGCCAGTAAGGTTACAGCCTTGATATTTGGCGGTTTATTTTTAGC
>Ga0265297_10006427_pt1 | contig 17089 bp, 15 predicted proteins | sample Munlanlwell13791_FD_192502 | JGI IMG/M metagenome (GOLD analysis project Ga0265297, IMG submission 192502) | Leachate microbial communities from a municipal landfill in Southern Ontario, Canada - Leachate well 137-91 | ecosystem: Engineered > Solid waste > Landfill > Unclassified | place...
TGAACTATTTCCCAGATAGACTTTCCATTAACGCGCACTGCCTGGGCTTCTTTTCTGATTCTTGCGCCGTGGCATTCAGGGCATGGCAGCTTTGACATGTATTTGGCTATTTCTTCTTTAAGGTAATCACTTTCGGTTTTACTAAACATTCTTTCAAGCCGCTTAAACACCCCTTCATAAGGCTTTCCCCAGACATAAACGTTTTCGCTACCGTGTAAAATAAGCTGCCGTGTTTGCTTGGATAAATCTTTAAATGGGGTGCTCATGGAAAAGTCTGCCTCACGGGATAATTCGCGTAGCAGCGCTTTATGAAACATTACATATCCGCGGCTTCCGTGGTGCCATACTTCAATAGCACCTTCCTCCAGGCTTTTTTTCTTATCCGGCACTATTAAATCCGCGTCAAACTCGGGTTTAGTGCCAAGCCCGCGGCAGGCAGGGCAAGCTCCGTCAGGAGAATTAAAACTAAACATTCTTGGCTCAAGCTCTCCTACAGAAATACCACAGGTATGGCAGCTTAATTGTGAACTATAAAGAAATTGTTTCTTTTGGGTTTCGTCATAGATAATGACAAGCCCGCTTGAATGTTTCAGCGCAGTTTCTACAGAATCGCTTATTCTTTTGGCATAGTTTGAAGAAATTTGTATCCTGTCAACCACGATTTCTATATTGTGAACTTTATATTTTGCTAATTTTATTTCTTCTGATAATTCATAGATATTGCCGTCTATGCGCACGCGGGAAAAACCCTCTTTAAGCAAACGGTTAAACAAAGCAGAGTATTCGCCTTTTTTCCCCCGGATTACAGGCGACAGAATATAAATTTTATTACCGGAAGGTATGGCTAGGACTTTCTCTATTATTTCCTGTGAGGTTTGTTTGGTAATCGGCCTCCCGCATTTATAACAGTGGGGTTTACCAATACGCGCAAAAAGCAGCCTTAGATAATCATACACTTCAGTTTGCGTTGCAACAATTGAGCGCGGAGAGCCCCCTGCAGTCCTTTGCTCAATAGCAATTGCAGGAGATAATCCTTCAATATGCTCAACGTCAGGCTTGTGCAGTTGTTCTAAGAATTGGCGGGCATAGCTTGAAAGGCTCTCAACGTAACGGCGCTGGCCTTCGGCATAAATAGTATCAAAAGCCAAAGAAGATTTTCCTGAGCCGGACAGCCCGGTTATACAGACAAGCTTATTCTTCGGGATTTTTAAATCTATATTCTTTAAGTTGTGCTCTTTGGCACCTTTGATAACAATATAATCATTCATGATTTAACACCATAGCGCTTGGTAACTAGATATAATTATTAGCTTTTTCTGAATTTCGAAATATTTTTTTATCATTTTCATATAATTTTTAACACTGTGCGCTATACGATTAACTGCCTATTTTAAAAGAAGAAAAAATCTTCTTCAGCAGGCACTGAGTGGAAAGAATTGCCAGAGTGCTTGTTTTGGGATTTATTTTAGAAGGAACATTCTCAACGGAAATGTTTATCCTGGCTTCTTCTGTGTCTATTTCTATACGATGGATATTACGTTTTACCTGAGGATCCGCCTTTATCATAACCTCAACATCTTTAAAAGATGAAGATAAAAGTAAAATTGCAGCTACGTTTATATTCTGCGGAAAATATTTTATCGCTTCCTTTACTCCTCCTTTAAATACTACTTTCGCTGTTTTTAGATTATTCAAATTTATGTTTTTCTTTTTTAGATAATCAACGCCGGCAAGCCCGCGGGGAGGCTTTGAGGTTGTCAGAGAAATCTTTTTTATTTCTCCAAGGCTTAGAGAACCCAAACCATCTACTCCGCATATTGCGCCGGAGGGAACATAAATGTTAATACCCCGCGCTTCACACCTTTTTATTACAGTTTTGTCATTGATGAATGCGCCTACGCTCAAAACTACTACATCTTTTTTGAATTTTATAGCTTCATTGAGCACGATACCGGCCGCCTCAACTGACGCTGCCTCAACCACAAGATCCACGGACTTTACTAATTCATGAATGCTGCTTATTTTTGGAACAAACGAAAGTTTTTCAATCAGAAATTCCGCCTTTTCGCTGTCTTTATCTGCAATAGCATATAGCGTTGCCTTACCGCGTAATTGTTTATCAATAAAAGTTGCGACACCTTCTCCTATCGCGCCGCAACCGACTAGTCCTATTTTCATTTTATTTTTATTCCGCTGCATAAAACCTCCTTACGTTTCAATTTTCTTTAAGATGTATAACTACGTTATCAATCAATCTTGTTTTGCCGATATAAACAGCCAAAGCAACCAATACTTTTTTTTGTATCTTGCTTACCGGCTGCAAGCTTCCTGCGTCAACGATTGCGATATAATCTATTTTGGCGCTTTTTTTGGAAAGTATAAACTTACGCAGTTTGTTTACTACTTTTTTTGTATCTTGTTCTCCTTCTTTTATAAGCCTTTCAGCGAGCTTTAAAGATTCTAATAATACTAACGAATCTTTTCTATCTTTGGAATTTAGATAAGCATTTCTTGAGCTCATTGCCAGGCCGTCTGGCTCTCTTATCGTAGGAAGCACTTTAACGGTAATAGGAAAATTCAAATCTTCTACCATGCGCCTTATAATTTGCGCCTGCTGATAATCTTTCTGGCCAAAATAAGCAGCGTCCGGCGTAATTATATTAAATAATTTTGCGACAACCGTGCACACTCCTCTAAAATGCCCTGGGCGTGCCCGCCCGCAAAGATATTTGCTTAAACGGGTTTCTTCAACATAGCTGGAAAAATCTTTCCCATACATTTCTGCAACCGAAGGAGAAAAAATCAAATCTACTTTTTCCTTTTGCAGCATTTCTCTGTCGCGGCTAAACACTCTTGGATATTTTTTAAAATCCTCTTTCGGCCCAAATTGGGTTGGATTTACAAAAATACTTACAACTACAAAGCCACAATCTTTTTTAGCAGCTCTCACAAGCGATAAGTGCCCGCCATGCAAAGCCCCCATTGTAGGGACAAAACCTATGATTTTACTTTTTAGCTTTGCTTCGTTAATTATTTTTTTTGCGTGTTTGATAGTTTTTGCTATTAACATTTTTTCTTACGCCTTGCGCCATGCGCTATGCGCTTTGCGATATCCGGTTCTATCTCCAAAAGCGGTCTCATAACGAATTCGCGCTCAAACATTCTTGGATGCGGAACTTTTAAACCAGGTTCATTTATCAATTTGTTACCATACAGAAGAATATCTAAATCTATAGTGCGCGGCCCGTTTTTAACTATTCTTATCCTGCCTAATTTATTTTCAATATCCTGTAAAACTTTCAATATTTTTTTTGCGCTTAAGGTAGTTTTTATCTTAATAACGGCATTTAGATAGTCGGGCTGAGGCGGGCCTCCAATAGGTTTAGTTTCAATTATTGAAGAAATTTTTTCTATTTTTACCTTGGGGGTATTTTCTAAAAAACCTACTGCCTTAGAAAAATTTTCCTGGCGGTTGCCTAAATTTGCGCCGATTGAAATAAAAACATACATTTATAAAAAGCTGTAAGTTAAGTACAAATAAAAAATCTTCAAAGGCGCTTACTAAACGTAACAGAAACAAACGACAATTTGCCTTACCTAGCGCGAACTAGGCATGCAGCAGCGAAAAGTCCTTGAACCTTCGGTATCCTTTACGGCACTACACGAACCTGAGCCAACGCCAAGCTGTTCGTCATCTTCAACATTATCTGTTACGTCAGCTACCCATTCCCAATCATTAGTCATATTGTTGCCCAGGCTATTTGCACAAGCATATCGCCATTCGGTATATGAACATAACTGCGCTCCGTTAGCAGCGCACGTGCCTACAGCGCTATTCCAGGAAGAGGCGGCGCGTTGATTTACTTCAATGCAAAATCCTTTGCCGGTATTAACATAACCAGTAGGGCAATTCGCTCCCCCAAAGCTGGCCCAAATACTGCCATTACAATATTCCATAACATTAGGGGTAACGCCGGTATTATATCTTATCGTTCCGGCAGTCGTAGGGCTGCAACTTACTGAACCGGTATTTCCTATTCTCACTTCCCCATTAACATCTAGCCTGGCACGTGGATTCGTTGTCCCTATACCAACGTTACCAGTATTTTCGAAATACATCCTATAGGTGCCAGGCATACCGTTGACATATTCTCGGATAGTTAAATCCTTAGAGGATGTTGTGTGAATACTCCAGGTAGGATTATTTAGCTGATTAAAATATAAAACAGACTGCTGGGGAGTAGTGCTGCCGCTATTAATGATAATTGCGTTTTCCGCATTGGCATTGTTATCAAAATATGCTGAAGAACTAAAAGTCGGTGTATTTAAATCGGCAACTATATGTAATTTTGAGTTGATGCTGGACGCGGTAGTCGTGCCTATGCCCACATTTCCCTCCACCACCAAATCAGTATTAGCGGCAATTTGGTTTGCGCAAACATCCGGAGACCAGCAATGATTAGCTTGCATATAATTATCTCCGATGGCAACGCGCCCAACGCGTAGTTCATTATAAACTCCTGACGGCGAAGGGTAATAGGTGGTTATCGTAAGGGTTTCCTGAGCAAAGGCTTGCGATAAAAACAAGGCAGTAATAAATAGAAAAAAAGGAATAGCACTTTTTTTCATAACATACCTCCTGCTAAAAATTATAACGTCTCTATTGCTTTTTTCAATATATCTTTTTCTACCGTCAGCGCAAAACGGATAAAACCTTCTCCATATTTGCCAAAGCCAACGCCAGGAGTTGTAATAATCCTCTTTTCCTGTATGAGGTACTTTGAAAATTCAACAGACGATTTAAATTTGCGGGGCAATTTAGCCCACACATAGAAGGTAGCATCAGCGTGTATATTTTTAAAAATTTTGCTCTTAATGTTTTGCAGGAAGAAATCTCTTCTTTCCTTAAAAATTCTGCGCATGTCTTCTGCATACGCCATTTCTTTGTCTAAAGCATAGCCTGCTGTATCCTGTATTGCTCCAAAAATTCCGGAATCAACATTCGTTTTTACTTTCAAAAGCCCTTTCACCAGGTTTTCGTTTCCGCATGCCCAGCCAACCCTAAAACCTGTCATGCAGAAAGTTTTGGAAAACGAATGGAATTCTATGGCAATTTCGCGCGCGCCCTCTACTTCAAGAATACTGCAGGGCTTTTCGTTAAAATAAATTTCTGAATACGCATTATCATACGCAAGGATAATCCCGTATTTAGCGCAAAAAGCAACCAGCTTTTTGAGAAATTCCATAGGTGCAAGCACGCTGGTTGGGTTATTCGGATAATTTACATAGATAATTTTTGCTTTGTTCCTTACGTTTTCCGGTATTTTATCCAAATCAGGTAAGAAATTATTTTTTTCCAGAAGCGGCATCTCATATATTTTTGCACCGGAAAATATCGCAGCTCCCCGGTAACCGGGATAACCCGGGCTCGGTATAATTACATAATCCCCTTTATTTACAAACGCCAGAGGAAAATGCACAAGCCCTTCCTTTGAACCAATTAAAGGAAGTATTTCTTTACTCTCGTCAAGGCTGACGTTAAAACGCTTCAGAAACCAACGGCTGATGCTTGCGCGAAGCAATTCTTTGCCCTGGTCTAATGCGTATTTTTGATTTTCTTTATTTTTGGCGGCTTCAGATAAGCTGTTTATAACCGCCTGAGGCGCAGGAATATCGGGGTCTCCAATGCTTAAATCAATAAACTTTATTCCTTTTTCGCGTAATTCTTTTTTTTGCCGGTCAATTTCAGCGAATAAATAAGGGGGCAGCTTAAGCAATCTTTCTGATAGTTCAAAATTTTTCATAATTTACTTTTTGTTTATTTTTTCAGACAATACGTCATCCATTGAATATAAACCAGCTTTTTTGCCAACAACCCATTTTGCGGCGATAAGCGCCCCTTTCACAAATATGTCGCGGGTCTTTGCGTGGTGAGACAACTCAATTGTGTCCACTTCACTTTCAAAAACTATTTTATGGTCTCCCACTATCTCATCCTCGCGTATGGCTTTGATATCTGAAGTTTTGATACCGAAACCATGCTCATTTATTATTTCTGCAAAACGTTTTGCTGTTCCTGAAGGAGCATCTTTTTTATGAATATGATGCGCCTCTTCAATTGACACTTTATATCCATCCAAAGTTCTGGAAGCTGTTTTAACCAGATTAAACAAAAGATTTACGCCAACGCTCATATTCGGAGAAAAGACAATTGCAGTTTTTTTTGCTGTTTCCTTTACCTTTGCCTGCTGGCTTTCATCCAGCCCGGTTGTGCCTATAACTGCACATTTTTTGTTTTTTACAATATACGGTAAATTCGCTAAAGTAGCTGCGGCAATAGTAAAATCAAGAATGCAGTCGCAGCCTTTTATTTCTTCCAGATTATCCGTAATCCGGACTCCATTTACAATTTTTCCAATTTCAGGATGGCCTGTTTTTTCCAGGCCAATAACTACTTTAAAATTTTTGTCTTCTGCGGCCAAAGCAAAAATACGCTGGCCCATTTTTCCGCAGAAACCTGCTATTGCTAGTTTAATCATAACACCTCTATTTCAGCAATCCGTAATCTTTCAATACTTCTTTTAATTTCTTTTCATTTTCAGGCAGCATTTCTGACATTGGAAGCCGCAAGCCAGGCTCGCAGAGCTTCATTAAACCCATAGCTGTTTTAACAGGTATAGGATTTGTTTCAATAAACATTGCTTTAACCAACGGCAGGAGCTTATAGTGATTTTTTTGCGAAGCTTCAATGTTTCCTTTATGAAATTCACTTACAAGATTAGCAACATCCTTCGGCACTATATTGGCAACAACCGAAATAACCCCTGTTCCGCCCAGCACAAGCACAGGCAAAGTAAGCGCATCATCACCGCATAATAAGTCAAAATTCTTTCCGCATAAAATTTTTATACGCGACATCTGTTCCAAATTGCCTGACGCTTCTTTAACTCCGACAATATTTTTGCAATCACGGGCAAGCCTCGCTATTGTCTCCGGCTCAATGTTTACGCCCGTACGGGAAGCAATATTGTATAAAATCATAGGCATGTCAGCGCTCTCTGCAATTGCTTTAAAATGCTCATATAAACCTTTTTGGGTGGGCTTATTGTAGTAAGGAGAAACCTGTAAAGACGCGCTGGCTCCCGCTTTTGCTGCATGCTTTGTAAGCACTATGGCTTCCTGCGTTGAGTTTGAACCTGTTCCGGCAATTATAGGAATTCTTCCTTCTGATTGTTCAATGCAAATTTCTATCACTCGTTCATGCTCTTCATAATTTAAAGTTGCAGATTCTCCGGTTGTGCCGCAGGGAACGATTGCAGATGTGCCGTTTTTTATATGAAATTCTATGAGCTTTCTTAATGCTTTTTCATCAACGTTATCGTCTTTAAATGGAGTAACAATCGCAACTATTGAACCCTTAAACATAAAATACCCCCTTGTAAACTATTCTAGCCAACCCCTCAAGCCAAACATTGCTAATCTTAGTGCCGGCTTTACTGAATAAAACTTTTAATATTTCTCCGCCCTTAGTCTTAACCTTAACAACTCTGCTTCCCGTTTTTTGCGAGTGGCAGGTTGAAAATATCGCAGAAGCTGTTGCGCCCGTGCCGCAGGCAAGAGTTTCAGCTTCAACTCCTCTTTCATAAGTACGCACTTTTATAAAATCATCGTTAACGATTTCAACAAAATCAACGTTGGTCCCTTTGGGCTGGAATTTTTTATGATAACGGATAGCCTGCCCGATATTGTGCACATCAATTTTATCAAGCCCTTCAACAAAAACTATCGCATGCGGAACTCCGGTGTCCACAAAATTAACTTTTAAATTCCGGTTGTTGACTTTTATTGAAATGCCCAGCCTTACCTCTTTGGGGTCGGTAAGTTTTACCTTAACACTCTTTTTATCTACTATTGACTCAATTATTCCTGCTTTTGTCTCAATGGCAATCTTTGCTTTTGCATTAAACCTGCCCTTTGATGCAAAAAATGCCGCGCATCTTGCGCCATTACCGCACATTTCAGCTTCAGAGCCGTCTGCGTTAAATATGCGCATTCTGATATCGGCCTTTTTTGATTTTCCGATTAAAAGCATTCCGTCTGCGCCAATACCATATTTCCTGTCGCACACTTTTATCGCGAGCTTTGATAATTGAGCAGCGCCGGCTTTAAGCTCATCGCCCATAACTACAAAATCATTTCCCGCTGCAACCATTTTGTAAAAACTAATTGTTTTTTGCATCTTATGGAATTATTTCATTTTGTATCAGGTCGGTAAAAGTTTCACGCTTGCGTATAAGAACGGCCTTGTTCCCGCGCACCAATACTTCAGCTGCCCTGCGCCTTGAATTATAATTAGAAGCCATGCTAAAGCCATACGCGCCTGCACCCATTACAGCAAGATAATCTCCGGCTTTTAAGCGTGCGATACGCCTGTCTTTCGCAAAGTAATCAGCGCTTTCGCAAATAGGCCCTACTACGTCTACTTTTTCAAGAGGCGCGTTACGATTGCTACGCGCCGGAAGCAGCTGGTGATAAGCATCGTATAAAGCAGGGCGCACCAAATCATTCATCCCGCCGTCTACGATAACAAATTTTTTTAACGGTGTTGATTTTATATATAATACTTTTGCAAGTAAAACCCCTGCGTTGCCGACAATAAACCTTCCAGGCTCCATTATAATTTTAAGCCCGGTTTCTTTTAATAAAGGTAAAATTTTTTGCGCAAATTTTTCTGCTGTCTGGGGATTCTCATTATTATAAATAATGCCCAAACCGCCTCCAATATTAAGATATTGAAGTGAAATCCCCTGCTCTTTTAGTTTGTTTATAAAAGAAGTTACCTTAAGTATTGCTGCGACATACGGGCTAGGCTCGGTTATCTGCGAACCTATATGTATATGTAGTCCGCAGATATTTAAATTTGCAAATTTATGGCGCTGAATAATAATTTCATAAGCGCTCTTAAAATCTATACCGAATTTATTGGTGAGCTTTCCTGTTGTAATAAATTTATGGGTTTTAGGCTCAACGTCAGGATTTATTCTTATCGCAATATTTGCGGTCTTATTAAAAATCCTGGCAATCCTATTTATATTTTCCAATTCAGCAAATGACTCAACATTAAAAAATAAAATGCCTCTTTTTATGGAAACCCTGATTTCTCCGTCAGTTTTTCCGACAGACGCGTAAACTATTTTATTTGCCGGGCAACCCGCTTTTATCGCGCGGAAAAGTTCGCCGCCTGAAACAATATCAAGGCCGCTGCCGGCTTCAACCAAAGTCTTTAATATTGAAAGATTGGAGTTGGCCTTTACCGAATAGCATATGAGCGGATTAATTTCGCTAAAGGCTTTTTTTATTTTTTTGTAATGGTCAAGCAAAGTTGCTTGGCTGTAAACATACAAAGGTGTACCAAATTTCTTGGCAAGTGCCTCAACAGGCACCCCTTCGCAATAAAGCCGGTTATTTTTGTATTTAAAATCGTGCATAGCCTTAACCTCGCTCTAAGCTATTACCGGTGAGAACTTAATTTTTTAGACCAGAGAGTTAATTGTTTTGCAACAAGTTTTGGATTGGTGCTTCCATAAGAAGTTTTGAGATTAACGGAAGCCCAGGCATTAAGTATATTTTTTATTCCAGAATCAAGCTTATCGCTGTATTTTTTCAATTCAGATACATCAAGATCTGAAATATTCTGGCCCTTATCAAGAGATTCCCGCACAAGCCTGCCCACAACATCATGCGCCTGCCGGTAAGACAATCCCTTTTTAATAAGATATTCAACTATATCAACAGAAAACAAAGATTCATCCATTAGCCTCTCCGCAATGCTCTCTTTTTTAAGCTTTATGTTTTTGAACAGCTCAACTAATATCACCAGAATGTTTTTTATGGTATCTACGGAATTAAAAAGCGGCGGCTTATCAAGCTGTAAATCCCTGTTATAGGAAAACGGCAGCCCTTTCATAAGTATCAAAACGCTTGAAAAATCTCCGTGAATTTTTCCAACAAACCCCCTGACAAGTTCAAGGACATCCGGATTTTTCTTATGCGGCATAATGCTTGAACCGGTGCAAAAAGAAAAATCTATGTCTATAAAATTAAATTCTTTTGTGGACCATAAAATCAAATCTTCTGAAATGCGCGAAAGATGCACTGCTAAAATTGACAAATCAGCGAGAACTTCAATTATAGAATCCCTGTCGCTTACAGAATCTATGCTGTTTTGCGTAATATCATTGAATTTTAATTGCTTTGCGACATATTTCCTGTCTATAGGAAGCCCCGTTCCCGAAAGTGCGCAACTGCCAAGCGGCATTTCATCTATTCTACCGTAGGCATCGGAAAGCCTGCCCTTGTCCCGCTCTAACCCTTCAATGTAAGCGAGCAAATGATGCGCAAACAAAACACATTGCGCAGTCTGAAGATGTGTATATCCCGGTATGATTACTTGCGAATTATTTTTCGCAAGCTCCAATATTGATTTCTGGAAGGATTCTATTACTTGTCCAATCCCTTTTACCTCTTCCTTCAAATACATCCTTACATCCAAAGCAATCTGGTCGTTTCTTGACCGTGCAGTGTGTAATTTGTTGGCGGCAGAGCCTATTTTTTTAAAAAGCACTTCCTGGATGTTAGAATGCACGTCTTCTGCCTTTAAATCAAACTTGAATTTTCCCGAATTGATATCCTTCAGAATAGAAGAAAGCCCCTTCACTATTAAAGCAGCATCCTTAGCCGGAATTATATTCCTTGCCCCCAGCATTTTAGCGTGAGCGATACTGCCTAACACATCGTATTTTGCCAATTTTTTGTCGTAGGAGATACTGGACGTAAAAGTATCGGTAAGTAAATTAGTTTTTTTGGCAAATCTTGTTCCCCACAATTTCTTGGCCATTTTTTCTCCTATTAAATCTAACAGCCTGGCGCCCTGCAATTATCTTTGATACGGCATTGCCAGTATCTTTATAAAACCTTCCGCCATTGTCCGGTCAAATTTATCGCCCTCTCCATAGGTTGCAAATTCTTTTTTATATAAACTGTTCCTGGAAATTCTTTTCGCAACAATAATATTTCCTTTATACAGTTTAAGCACGATTTTTCCTGTAACATACTTTTGAGTTTCCTCAATAAAAGCATCAAAGGACTGCCGTAAAGCAGTAAACCAAAGCCCCTGGTATACGATTTGCGAATACTTTTGGGCAACTATATCCTTAAAAGATAAAATTTCCTTATCTAAAGTCAAAGCCTCCAATTCCTTATGGGCAGTGTATAAAATCCACGCTGCAGGAGCTTCGTATATTTCCCTTGATTTTATGCCTACAACCCTGTCTTCAACGCAATCACTTCTTCCAATCCCAGCGCTAGCACCGATTTTGTTTAATTTTTCAATTAAACTTACCAAATCAAGCGCTTTGCCGTTTAATTTAACAGGCACGCCTTTGTCAAAATCAAGCTCAACATAAATCTCACTATTTAGAGTTTTATTGAGCGGCTTTACAAAATAATATGAATTTTGCGGCGGCTCATTCGCCAAATCTTCCAAGATACCGCCCTCAACGCTTACTCCCCAGATATTTTTGTCTACACTGTAAAGTTTTTCCTTTGTCGCCTTTATGGGAATATTATTTTCCTTTGCGTATTCTATTTCTTCTTCCCGCGAGGAAAGTTCCCATTCCCTTAAGGGCGCAATTGTCTCAATTTGCGGCGCAAGTATAGCACAGGTTACCTCAAACCGAACCTGGTCATTGCCTTTTCCGGTACAGCCGTGCGCAACAAACTGCGCTTTTTCTTTTTTTGCTACGGTAACCAGATGTTTTGCAATCAATGGCCTGCCTAAACTTGTGCTTAGGACATATTTTCCTTCGTACAAAGCTCCTGCCTTAAGCCATTTCAATATGTAATCTTTCGCGAATTCTTCCCTTAAGTCTTTTATGTAGATTTTGGAAGCGCCGCTTTTTATTGCCCGTTTTTTTAAATCAGCGGGGGAAAACTCGCTTCCTAAATTTGCGGAAAAACACACTACGTCAAAACCTTTATCTTTAAGCCATTGAATGCAGCAGGATGTATCAAGCCCGCCCGAATAAGCCAAAACTATTTTTTTCATATTTACCTCGTTTGACTAGTAAACTTTATTGTATTTCCTTTATCAACTTTTCCCGAAAACGTAAGTTAAAATTGCCTTGGCAGCATACAGCCTGTTTTCAGCCTGCAAGAAAACAACTGAATTTTTGCTTTCCATAACACTGTCGGTTATTTCTTCTCCTCTGTGCGCAGGAAGGCAATGCATAACCAGGCAGTCTTTTTTTGCCAATTTCAGAAGTTTGTCATTTATCTGAAAGTTTTTAAAAACTTTTTTCTTTTTTGCTTTTTCTTTTTCCTGGCCCATAGAAACCCAGACATCTGTGTATAAAACATCGCTCATTTTAGCTGCTTCTTCAACACAAGGCGTTATAATTATTTGCGCTCCGCTTTTCGCACAATAACTTTTAGTCTTTTCCAGCATCTTCTTCTCTGGTTGATAACCTTTGGGTGCTGCGATATATAAAATTCCTCCCATAATAGAAAAAGCATCCATCAAAGAATTGCAAACATTATTAGCATCACCGATATAGGAAACTTTTAGTTTTTCTATACCACCTCTTAATTCCTTCACGGTGATTAAATCGCCAAGTATCTGTGTAGGATGCAAAAGGTCGCTTAGCGCATTTATAACCGGTATGGTAGAAAAATTAGCAAACTCTAAAACTTTTTCATGAGAATAGGTTCTAAGCACTGCAGCATCCATAAACCGGGAAGAAGTCCTTGCCACATCAGCTATTTTTTCCCGCAGTCCAAGCTGAACTTCATCGGGAGAGTAATAAATGGCCTGGCCGCCGAGCTGAAGCGCGCCGATATAAAAAGCAGCCTTTGTGCGTAAAGACGGCTTTTCAAAGAAAAGCCCAACGCATTTTCCGGATAAAACCTGTCCGTACCTGGAAGGATTTTTCTTAATATCCAAAGCCAAATTAATAAGTTTATCAATTTCCTCTTTTGAAAAATCTCTTAGTGATAAAAAATGTTTTACCATTTCACCCTTCTATTGTGTTAAAAACTTCTTCTAGAATCTTAAGCCCTTTGTCCAATTCCGCTTTTGTAACATTAAGCGCAGGCATAATTCTTAAAACTGTCTGATGCGTAGAATTTACAATTAATCCTCTCTCCATAGCTTTCAAAAATACAGGAAACGAATCAATGCTTAATTCAACCCCCACCATAAGGCCTGCGCCCCGCACTTCTTTAATGAATTGAAATTTATCTTTTAGTTTAATCAATCTATCAAGCAGATATTTACCCAGTTTTTCTGCATTGTTTAAAATTTTTTCTTTTTTTATAATCTTAAAAACTTCAAGCGTAACATGCGTTATAAGCGGCGAGCCTCCAAAGGTTGAGGCATGAAGCCCGGGCTTAAACAAATCCGCAATCTCATTTTTTACAACAAGTGCGGAAACCGGAACCCCCGCACCAAGGCCTTTAGATAAAACCAATGCATCGGGAGTAATTCCATAATTCTGGTAGCAAAATAACTTACCAGTCCTTGCCATACCGGTTTGAACTTCATCAGCTATAAAAAGCAAATCATGCTCTTTGCAGAATTCTTTAAGCTTAGCAACGTATTCTTTTGAAGCGATATTTACTCCGCCCTCGCCCTGAATGAGCTCAAGAAGGACTGCCACGGTTTTTTCATTTACCTGAGCTTTAAAGCTTTCAAAATCGTTGAATACCGCTTCTTTAAATTCCGGCAATATCGGCCTGAAAGGGTCCTTATATTTAGCCTGGCCTGTTGCGGAAAGCGCGCCGAAAGTTCTTCCATGAAAAGAATTTTTCATGGTAATTACTTCATACCTGCCGCTTTTACTTCCGTAAAGCCTGGTTAATTTAATCGCCCCTTCAATAGCTTCTGCGCCTGAATTGGCAAAAAACACTTTTGCGGGAAAAGAATTTTTTACTATCTCCTTCGCGGCAATCGCCTGCTCTTCCTGAAAAAGGTTATTCGGCAAGTGTATTAGTTTACCCGCCTGTTCTTTTATGGCTTTCACAATCTGCGGATGGCAGTGCCCTAAAATTGAAACGCCCCATCCGGGAAATAAATCCAGGTATTTCTTTCCTTCGCTGTCCCACAAGAAACTACCTTTACCTTTTACGAAAACCGGGCCTACTCTTTTATAGGTATTAAGAGAGTAATCGGTAAACATTGTTTTAATATCTTCTGCTTTCATTTTTGGTCTTTGGGTCTTATTTAATTATTTCCGTTCCAATTCCTTCGTTGGTGAATATCTCAAGAAGTATGGCATGTGGTATTTTAGCATCAACTATGTGTGCTTTGCCTACGCCTTCCTCAATTGACTTAACGGCCGCGCGCACTTTAGGAATCATCCCTTCGCTGATTACTTTTTTATCAATAAGGTCATCCGCATTTTTCACAGTTATGGTTGAAATAAGCGAATTTTCATCCTGGGGATTACGCATAACGCCTAAGGTATTTGTAAGAAGAACCAGTTTCTCCGCATTCAGCCTTGAAGCAAGGAAAAAAGCTACGTCGTCGGCATTTATATTATAAGCAACTCCTTCCCTTGATATGCCCATAGGAGTAATTACCGGGATTGATTTTTCCAAAGCTTGCTCCAGTTTTGTTTTATCATAATCAACAACTTCGCCCACGAAGCCTAAATCTTTTTTTGTGCGCTTTTTCGCGGCGATAAGAAGCTGATCTTCCTTTTTAAAACCCTGCGCATGCGCGCCGTAGGCATTTATTTCTTTTACTATCAAATCATTAAGCTCGTTTAATTCTTCTTCAACTATTTTAAGGGTAAATTCATCCGTTACGCGCATTCCGTCAAAAAATTCTGTTGTGATTTTGTGTTCTTTTAATTTCTCCGTAATATTAGGGCCGCCGCCATGGACCAAAATGGGCATTATTCCCGTGTAACGCAGAAAAACTATATCCTCAAGAACCGACTTACGGACCCTGTCCTCGCTTAATATTGAACCGCCGTACTTGATTACGAATATTTTCTTATGAAACGTTTTTATATACGGCAAGGCCTCTATTAAAACATCTGCTTTTTTTATCGCTTCTTTTACCATTTTACCTTCCTTTTTTGTAGAAACGGTTTACCGCGGATATTTACGCGGATTTACGCACGCTAACTTGCTGGCGGATATCCGCTTCTATAATTAACTGTATTCGGCGTTTATCTTTATATATTCCGGAGTCAAATCAGAAGTATATACCGTTTGAGCAAACGCTCCTCTTTTTAAATCAACTTCTATGGTGATATCTTTTTTTGTAAGGTCAGACATTTTAATCGGTATGCCTTCACAAACCCCAATGCCGGCATTGCCCAATGCCGCTATAATTCTACCCCAATTTGGATTTGCGCCGTAAACAGCGCATTTAAAAAGATTGGAATTTGCTATAGAAAGCCCTGCTTTTTTTGCCTCTTTCTTGCTTTTTGCCCCTTTTATTGCAATTTTAATGAACTTGGAGGCGCCTTCGCCGTCTTTGACGAGCATCATTGCTAAGTTGAGGCACACTTTTTTAAATTCTTTAGAAAAATCTTTAATTTCTTTTGCTGACTTTAGAATATTCTTTCTGCTTGAAAGCACAAAAACAGTATCGTTTGTGCTCATACAGCCATCTACGGTAATAGAATTAAAACTTTCCTCAATCGCTTCCTTGGCTATTTTTTTAAATAACGCCTTAGGCAACGCTGCATCCGTCAGTAAAAAAACAAGCATAGTTGCAACATTAGGCGCAATCATCCCCGCGCCTTTGGCAAAACCCAAGATTTTTGCCGTGCCGCTGTTTAGTTTAATTTCAGCGCAAGAAATTTTCTTAAAAGTATCCGTTGTCAATATGCTTTGAGAGAAACTTTCAGTTGCCTCTTTCGCTAATCCTGCAACAAGCTTAGGAAATGCCGAAATAATCTTTTTTTTGGAAAGTCTCTTGCCTATAATCCCGGTTGAGGCTATAAGAATATTTTTCTTATCAACAGACAGGCAATCTGCCAGCCTGGAAGTTATAACTTCTGTGTCTTTTAAGCCGTTTCTATGCGAAAAACAATTGGCGTTTCCGCTATTTGCCATAACGGCCTTTATCGGATTTGAAATATTTTTTTTGCTTAAAGTAACCGAATAAGAAACGTTCTTGTTAATTGTAAAAAACCCAAGGGCATCTGCGGCTGATTCGCAATAAATAAGCCCTAAATCGTTTTTATTATTTTTTTTGAGACCGCAATTTATACCGGAAAACAAAAATCCGGCAGGTATTTTAATCATAAAAGGCCTGTTGTTTCATCTAAACCCAGCATTATATTCATATTCTGCACGGCCTGGCCTGCTGCGCCTTTCACAAGATTATCTATGCTTGAAGCAATTACTGCATTTTCTTTTTTCTCATCCAATGCAAAACCTATGTCGCAAAAATTTGTGCCGACTACATCTTTTAATTTCGGCAGCCCTGTAAGCAATCTTACAAACGGACAATTGCTGTAATATTCGGAGTAAACTGCGGAAATTTTTCCTTCATCTACGCTTTTTGTAAAAGTTACGTATATTGTAGAATATATTCCGGCTTCAACCCCTATTACGTGCGGCGTAAACTGAGGCTCAATGGCCTTACCCGTGCTTAATTTCAAAACTTCGCTGACCTCTGGCAGGTGCTGGTGGACAAACGGCTTATACGCCCAAAGGTTATTGGAAATATTTGAATAGTGATATTCAATAACCGCCTTTCTGCCTGCGCCGGTAATAGCTGATTTTGAGTCTATTATTATCTTTTTCTCAACTAAGCCTTCCTTAACCAAAGGATAAAGCGCAAGTATAATGGAAGTCGGATAACAACCCGGATTGGCAATGAGCTCGCTTTTTTCTATGTCTTTTTTAAAAAGTTCTGGCAAACCATAAACTGCGCGTGAAAGATTTTCACTGTCTTTATGCGGCGTCTTATAATACTTTTGGTAAATAGCTGTATCCTTAAACCGGTAATCAGCAGACAGGTCAATTATTTTTTTCTTTTTAGAAAGTAAATACGGCACAAAATCCATTG
>Ga0265297_10006428_pt1 | contig 17084 bp, 19 predicted proteins | sample Munlanlwell13791_FD_192502 | JGI IMG/M metagenome (GOLD analysis project Ga0265297, IMG submission 192502) | Leachate microbial communities from a municipal landfill in Southern Ontario, Canada - Leachate well 137-91 | ecosystem: Engineered > Solid waste > Landfill > Unclassified | place...
TTACATGTTGTTTCCAGCAGTCTTTTAGTTACGGTGTTCCAATATCAGGATCACTCAAAAATCAGTCAGAGAAAATAAGTATGGAAAGATTTATGAGGGCAGAAAAAACTGCAAATCAGGCAGCAGTTAAAATGCTTTTTCCGATGGTAATTTTTATTTTTCCCGTAGTTTTTATTGTACTTTTCGGTCCGGTTTTTATACAACTGATTAAATAAGTTGACAAGTCAACAAGGGAACAAAAAATAGTACAGTGTACAGGGCGCAGGGTTTGAATTCCTCTTTCAAAATGGGAGAGGAAAAACCCATTAAAGTCTTGTGGTATTTGCCGCAAGCGAATACTTTCCTTTCAGCGGATGTAGCAGTTTCAGACATTAATAAGACATTAATCTATTAACGAGTTTTGCGAGTTAAATAATCTTTGAACTCGTTAACCCGTTAACTCGTTAATGTTTTATTTATGCGACCGTTCCGCAGAAAGTGCAAGTATGAGCAAAATATGAGATACGGGATTCTTTCTGATATTCATGGGAATTTAGAAGCGCTTACAGCTTGTCTTTCATATTTAAGAGATAAGGCAGATTTTTATTTATGCCTTGGAGACATAGTTGGATACGGACCCAATCCCAATGAGTGCATAGAAGAGCTAAAAAAAATTGACAGATTGATCGTTATAGCAGGAAATCATGATCTTGCAGTGATAGGTAACAGGGATATAGCGTTGTTTAATCCGGATCTTTTACCTTCTATTGAATGGACAAATCAAATTTTAACAGAAGACAATAAAAAATATATTGCAGGTTTAAAATGGAAAATAGAGCGTGAAAAAATAACTGCAGTTCATGCAAGCCCCAGAGATCCGATAAATGAATATTTGTTTGATACGTTTGCGATGAAAGAGAACCTTGATTTTTTTTCAACCGAAATTTGTTTTGTTGGGCATACGCATATACCGTCTTATTACAGATTGGATAAAGCTGTTCATTTGGTGGGTGATATTGACATTGATATACAGGATAAATCAATAATTAATGTGGGCTCTGTCGGTCAACCACGCGATAGAGATAACAGGGCCTCGTGTGGAATTTATAACCAAGAAAAAGCGAAAGTAAGTATAAAGAGAATTGAATATGATTTTATAAAAACCCAAAGTGATATGATCAAAGCAGGATTACCCGATTTTTTGATACAGAGATTAGCAGGCGGAATTTAAATGCGATCGGAGGAAAGATGATGATAAAGATGAAGATAGAAGGGGTGGTGATGGACGTGAAATCGAATCTCCCGATTTTGATATTGAAGGACGAGAAGAAGAGAGTGCTTCCTATTTCAGTCGGTATTTTTGAAGCGCAGGCAATAGCATTTGCGATAGAAAAAGTTCGCATACCACGTCCGCTTACACATGATCTAATGGTTGTGTTAATAGAAAAATTTGGGGCTAAAATTACTAAAGTTGAGATCAATGATGTAAAAAGCAATACTTATATTGCCTCGATTACATTAAAGAACGCTGAAGGCGAGGAAATAAAAATAGATTCGCGTCCAAGTGACGCCATTGCTCTTGCTTTGCGTTTGAATGCAAGCATATATGTAAAAGAGTCTTTGCTGGTGAAAAAAGATGCCCGTCCGATAAACAATGCCGAAGTTCAGCATTTCAAAGAAATGCTCGGTAAGCTTGCTCCAAATACTTTATGGAAGTATCTTAAAGAGAAAATATAAGTGATAGTGCAGAGTACAGGGTACAGAGTGCATAGTCCAAGGAAAAAATATAAAAGACATTAATAGTTAACAAATTTCAAATATTTGTTTACCCGTTAACTCGTTAATAGTTAATTTTTTAAAAAGGAATGCTATGCTTAATAATGCTCAAAAAGATAGATTGCTCTGGATCGCAAGGAAGACGTTGGCGGATTATCTCGCAGGCGGGAAAGAGCCAGAATTAAAGGAAACTGACGCAGATCTTATCCAGCTATGTGGTGCATTTGTTACTTTGAGTACAAGCGGGAGATTGCGCGGGTGTATTGGGTATATCCAGGCAGTTCTTCCCCTATATCAAACTATATCTAAAATGGCAATTGAAGCAGCAACAGGCGATCCAAGATTTCCCGAAGTAACTGCTAAGGAGTTAAATAATATTAACATTGAAATTTCAGTACTTACACCACTTAAATTAATAAACAACATTAATGAAGTTGAGGTAGGAAAGCATGGTCTTTTAATAGAAAAGGGATTCTATTTCGGGCTTTTGCTTCCACAAGTTGCAATAGAAAATAAATGGGACAAATATCAATTTCTTGATCAGACTTGTATTAAGGCAGGATTAGATCCGGGGGATTGGAAAGAAGACGCAAAAATTTATATATTTAGCGCACAGGTATTTAGAGAAAACTCATAGATAAGTATATTTTTGATAAAACAAAAAACCCACCTTTAATTTTGTTAAATGGTGGGTTTTTTATTAACTGATTAATTTAGAATTTTTTCAGGCAGCTTATAACCTTTCCGATAATTTTATATTTTTTATTGTCTTTTTCTTTTTCAGTGTGCAAATACTTTTTTAAAATTATATCATTGTTTATTAATGAAATTACAATATCTTCACTTGAGTACTTATTTTGTTTTTTAACTATGATAAGATCTCCGTTTTTTATTCCTTCCTCAGCCATTGGAAAATTTTTTACTAACAATAAAAAATCTCCGTCACCGGCAAATTCTCTCGGTAATTCTATCCATTCAAGTATTTCATTTATTTTTGGTTTTTGATCTGATGCGGGGATCTTGTCTATCAGTGGTAGTTTTATGGTTTTTCCGGATAATTCCGGCATAAGGCTGCGCAGTTTTTCTATGGCTTCAGCCACACCTTGAGTAACGCCGGATAATAATTTATCTTCTCGGACAGGATATTCTTTTTCTGAAAGCAGAAAGTCAACAGTCACTCCAAGTGCGCGTGAAAGTTTTTGTAAAGTTTCGAATGAAGGTTTTCTTTGGTTGCTTTCAAAATTTGAAATAGCAGTAGGAGTAAGCTCAGATTTTCGGGCTAAGATAGTTTGGTTCCATTCTTTTTGTTCGCGAAGTTTGCGGATCTTTTCACCGATAGTCATTTTTTTATCCTTTCTTAACTTTTGTTCAATACTTTCTTATTATAAATGAAAATAAGAAATTTGTCAATAAAATTAAGAAGAATTAAAATAAAAAAGGTTATATGTAATATAAGGATTAGGGACGAAAAAGACGAATTTAATTAAAATTGCTGCTTTTTTTAATTTAAAAATAGTTTTTTGGTTGACTTTTTATTGAACATATGATATAATAATATTATCAAAAGATTAGTAAATTATTAACGCAATTTTTTTTGTCTTTTTTGTTATCAAACGATTAAATATAATAATCATTTAGATAAAAAGGAGATAGAATGCTTCGTAAATATCTTAAAGACAGACATATTACCCAACAGGAATTTGCAGATAAAGTAGGTGTATCGATAACGCTGATCAATCTTGTAATTAACAGAAATTTTTATCCAAAGCCAAAAGTTGCTTCTAGTATAGCACGGCATATGCGGGTAAAAGTTATTAATATTTTTCCGGATTATCACCATGTTTGGTGCGAAAAGATACGGAAAAAAATGAAAAGACTGCATAGAACTTGGAAAAAAAGAAAAACAAAGGAGCAGGCCAAGAAGTTAAAAAGGTCGGGAAAGTCAATAAGGTAACAAATTAAAAGGTTAAAAAAATCCCATGATATGTACAAAAAACTTCTCGAAGGAAAATGACAATGGAAATTGTTTTTTTAATTGAGGTTATTATTGTGGTATCTTTTTTTGCGGCTTTTTTGGATTGTTTAGGGCAAGGACGGGAAATAAAGAAAGCCAATAAAGAAATAAGGCGAGAAATTGAAAAAACAAAGAAAGTTAACAAGGAGACAAATCAACAAGGGAATAAGTAAACGAAGACAATAAAATAATAGAGTTTTTTTTCGTCTTGTCAACTTGTTACCTTGTCAACTTATTTCCTATTATTTTGTAATTAAAGCGTGAGGAGCAGGTGTTAGCCCATCTGTTAACCGTATCTGAGCTTCTGTGTAGTGTTTTGAACTTTTTTAAAATTCATTGCAAAGTTTGGTATTATCCTTGACTTTTTTTCAAATATAGTTATAATATTACTTTAAATATAATATATATAACTATTAGGAAATCACATTAAATGAAAAAAAATCAGGGTGTTTTTATTACAATAGAAGGCGGGGAGGGTGCTGGTAAAACAACTCAAACCAAACTTCTTTTTGATTACCTCAGTAAAAAGGGATACAAAGTAGTTCTTACTTTTGAGCCTGGTGCAACACGGATAGGTGGCTCCATAAGAAAAGTACTTTTAGAGCCATCCAATAAAGAAATTTCACACCTTGCCGAACTTTTTTTATATATTGCTGATCGTGCTCAGCATGTCAAAGAGATTATTGAACCTGCATTGAAAAGCGGGAAGATAGTGATATGCGACCGTTTTTTTGATGCTACTACGGCATATCAGGGTTTTGGCAGAAATATACCCCTGGATCTTATTGACAAACTTAATAATTATGTAGTTCAAGGAATAAAGCCTGACCTCACACTTTATTTTGATATTGGAACTGAAGAAGGTTTGAAGCGCATAAAAAAAAGATATTTTAAAAATAAAAAAGATGCAGACAGGATAGAAAAAGAAAAAACTACATTCCATAAAAATGTCCGCAAAGGTTATCTCTATACTGCAAGAAAAGATCCCGTCAGAGTAAAAATCATTAAAGCAGGATCTACAATAGAAAAAACTTTTGGGTTAATAAAATTGCATATTGATAAACTCATTGGAAAAAAATTTACAGTACAAAATAAAAAGAGGTTTAAATGACGGGGTCAATACCCGAAAGCGTAATAGAAAAAATAAGGGAAAACTCTGACATTGTTGAAGTTATATCCGGATATTTGAGTTTAAAGAAAGCAGGCAGAAATTATAAGGCCGTATGTCCTTTTCATAATGAGAAAACACCTTCTTTTGTTGTGAATCCCGATAAACAGATATTCCATTGTTTTGGGTGCGGTGAGGGAGGGAATGTTTTTGGTTTTGTTATGAAAATAGAGCGTATTAATTTTGTGGATTCGGTAAAACTTCTTGCGCAGAGAAGCGGTTTGAATATTGAATTTTCAGAAAAAACATCACGTGAATCAGAAGAAAAAAATGAGATTTTCAGGATAAATGAAGAAGCTGCAGAACTTTATTACAACTGTCTTTTAAAAGATTCTTCAATTGAAGCAAGGAAATATTTAAATGAAAGACAGCTTGACGAAAATACGATAAAAAAATTTAAGATCGGATATGCTCCCGGAGGAGCCTTTCTTGTTAAAGAGTTAACTAAGAAAAATTTCAGTCAGATGTTAATAAAAAAATCTATTCTTGGCATATCAAGGGAATCAGGATTCCAGGATTTTTTTAGAAAACGTATTATTTTTCCGATATTTGACATACAGTCAAGAGCGATAGGTTTTGGTGCGAGGATTTTTAATGAGGATACTCAGCCGAAATATTTAAATACTCCAGAAACACCTGTATTTTCCAAAGGCCGGAATTTATATGGTTTTAATATTACAAAAGAGGCTGTGCGTAAGTTGAACGAAGCAATAATAGTTGAGGGATATATGGATTTTCTTGCCCTCTACAAAAATAAGATCGAAAATGTTGTTGCTTCTTTAGGCACAGCTTTAACTGAAAATCAAATACTGCTTTTAAAACGTTATGCGGAAAAAATAATACTTTGTTATGATGCCGATGCAGCAGGGCAGGAAGCAACATTGAGAGGGTTGGCTCTTTTAATGGAAAAAGATATCGATCCGCGCATAGTTGTTTTGCCGTCAGGGGATCCCGACAGTTTTATTAAAAAAAATGGCAGGCAGGTTTTTATTGAAAAGATAAAAAATGCAATGCCCTTGTTGGATTATTATTTTCATGTTTATTTTTCACGATATGATTCGTCAACAATTGAAGGAAAAATAAAAATTTCTTCTGAGTTTTTTCCGCTTTTTTCAAAGATCAAGGACGGCATAAAGAGAAGTGAGTGCCTGAAAAGGCTTGCAGAAAAATTAAAAGTAGACGAAAAAACAATTTATTCTGAATTTGAAAGAATTACAAAAAAACAAAGTGTGCCAATTTCAAAAAAAGATGTTAGAGATATTAAGCTTCAAAGTATTCCTGCCAATGCAGAATCGGTCATTATAAGGCTTGCTTTGCAGAATAGGTCGTTTGCCGAAAGAATTTTTAAAGAATTGGAAGAGAAAGACTTTAAGAATGATGAATATAGGAAAATTTTTAAGATTATATTTGACATATTTAATAAATATGATATAATTAATATTCAACGTCTTTTGGATAATTTTGAAGATGAAACATGTATTTCTTTAATAACATCTCTGATAGCTGATAATTCTTTGAATGAAGAAAATTCCGAGAGATTGTATACTGACTGTGTAAGAAGTCTGAAAAATGCCAATATTTTGGACAAACGCAATAATATATCCCAAGAATTGAAAAAAGCAGAAAAAGAAGGGCAAACTGAAAAAATAAAAGTCCTTCTTAAAGAATATCAGAAATTAGAAGAAGCCTTGAGGAGGAAAAATTAATGCCCCCAAAAAAGCGCGTTAAAAAGAAGAAGTTGGACAAGAAGAAACTGAAAAAAAGAAGCACTGTGAAGAAAATAAAGCCTGTTAGAAAAAAACCTGCAAAAAAAATAAAAGCAACAAAAAAAGCAAAATTATCCGTAAAGAATGAGGATGATGATCAGGAGCAGGAACATGCTTCAGTTACGGGTAAACTTAAAAAACTTTACAAGAAAGGCAAAGAAAAGGGGTATTTATCTTATGAAGAAATAAATAATGTTATTTCTTCCGAGGAAGTCAGCGCGGAAGAAATTGATAACATATTTATAATGCTTAATGAGATGAAGGTAAAGATCGTTGATGAGACTGTCAAGCAGGAAATTGACGATGTGTCTGAATTAGAGTCTGAGAGCGAGGGAAAAACTGATAAGGCCAAGCCCGAGGAATCTGTGAAGCGTTATGAGCCTGAAAGTTCTGAGCCAAAAGACGCAATAAAGATGTATCTCTCAAGAATGGGCCAGACAGCTCTTCTTACGCCGGAAGAAGAAGAGAATCTTGCAAAAAGAATGGAATTTACGGCAAAGAAAATAATATCAACAATATTATGCAACGACCTGGGTTTCAAAGAAATAAAAAGCATGAATGAAAGGATAAAGAAGAAAGAACTTGAGGTTTCTTCTTTGATAGATGGTGAGGGAAAATTTGTTCCTGAGACAATAGACCTGTTTAAAAAGCAGCTTGCTTTGTTATGTGAAGAATTTAAGAAAAGGAAAAAAGATATATCGACAATTCAGGTAAAAGTATCCGAATTAAATTTTGATATTAACGCCATAAAACCTATTTTTGAAAAAATAAAAAATATGGCTGATAATCGCAGATCATCAATGAACAATGAAGATCTTCTTAAAAAAAGGCTTGATAGGCTTTTTAAAAAAAGAGGAAAACCTTCGTCAGAGGATGTTAGAAATAGAAGAGAACTGAAGCGTCTTTTAAAAGCAGCAACCCAAAAAAATATCCAAACAATGTCAAGAGGAAGGGTGAGTAATGCGGAAATTGCCAAATTAATACGGGAAATTTCCAAGCATGAACAAGAAGCCAGGAATTTAAGGGAAAAACTTATTAATTCGAATTTAAGATTGGTTGTAAGTATAGCAAAAAATTATATGAACAGGGGTTTATCATTTCTTGATCTGATACAGGAAGGAAATATCGGGCTTATCAAAGCCGTTGATAGGTACAGCTACAGAAAAGGAAGATTTTCAACTTATGCAACTTGGTGGATAAGGCAGACAATAACAAGGGCACTTGCAGATCAATCAAGAACGATAAGGGTTCCGGTACATATGATCGAACAAATTAATAAGGTGATACATATGTCGAGAGAGCTTATGCAAAAACTGCGCCGTAAGCCGTCACCTGAGGAAATAGCCAAAGAGGCGCATTTACCTTTAAGAAAAGTCAGGAGAGTTCTAAGGATCGTACAGGAGCCTATTTCTCTTGAAACACCGATAAGGGAAAGAGAAGACACTCATTTGTCTGATTTTATCGAAAATAAAAATATTGAATCTCCGTCAAATGCGGTTACCTATTCAATGCGCAGTGAAAAACTGCTTGAGACGCTTAAGACATTGAATGCCAAGGAAGAAGAAATTTTGAAATTGCGTTTTGGTTTAGGTAAAGATGGTTACAGGCATACTCTTGAAGAAGTAGGAAGGATTTTTAATGTTACAAGGGAAAGAATAAGGCAGATAGAGGCAAAAGCTCTTAAACGGCTTAAGCATCCAAAGCGTTCCACTGAATTGAAAGAATATTTTAATCAATAAAAATTGGGCCCATAGCTCAGCGGTTAGAGCGGTTCACTCATAATGAATAGGTCCCAGGTTCAAATCCTGGTGGGCCCACCAATTTTTTAAGGAGGTGATAGTATATTTACCAAAAGGATCAGAATTAACAATGAAATTAGGGCTAAGGAAGTAAGGGTGGTTTCGGAAACCGGTGAGCAATTGGGAGTTCTTTCTTTGCAGGATGCTATAAAACAAGCTCAGGAAGCTGGAGTAGATCTTATTTTAGTAAGTGAATCAGCAATTCCTCCTGTGTGCCGATTAGGTGACTTAGGTAAATACAAGTATGAATCTGAAAAGAAAGAAAGGCTTCTTAAAAAGAAACAAAAGAACGTTGAAATAAAAGAGGTCAAGATAAGGCCGCGTATTGGTGAGCATGACCTGATAGTCAAGTTTAATCATATTCAAGAATTTTTGAAAGCAGGAGATAAGGTAAAGGTTAGCTTGGTATTTAAAGGCAGGGAAATGGCTTATCAGAGCCTTGGAGACAAGATCTTGCAGAAACTCGAAGCAGAGCTCGGGACTTTGTTTGTTGTTGAACAGCAGCCGAAGCTTGAAGGAACAACAAAAATTGCTATTCTGTCACCCAAAAAATAAACAACAAATTAATTTTTTATACAGTATTCGGAGGAAAAAGTAAATGCCAAAAATAAAAACAAAAAAAAGTGCAGCTAAAAGATTTTCAAAGACAGGTACCGGAAAAATAAAAAGGAATAAAGCTTTTTCAAGCCATATCCTTACAAAAAAAACAAGAAAGCGTAAAAGACATTTGAGAAGACCTACTCTTGTGTGCAAGGGTGACCTTTCTCTTATAAGACCGCTTATCGTATATAAATAAAATAGAAGTTTGTTTCCAGTAAAATGCAACGACAATTTTAATTTTCGTTAGCAACACTTTGAATGGAGGGTAGATGAGGATCAAGCGTGCAATAATCAAAAAGACCAGAAAGAAAAAAATATTTAGGCTTGCGAAAGGATATGCCCGCGCAAAAAGAAAGCATTATAGACAAACAGTTGAAAATGTCAGGCATGGTCTTGCTTATGCTTTTAAGCACAGAAGAAAAAAGAAGGGAGATTTTAGAGTGCTTTGGGAAGCAAGGATAAATGCTTTTGTTAGAGCACAGGGTATTTCATATAGCCGCTTTATATCGGGTTTGAAAAAATTGAATATAGCTATCAATCGTAAAATGATGGCTGACCTTGGCACTAACGATGAAAAAGCAATGATGCATCTTGTGGAAATGGTCAAAAAGAATAAATAGGATTAAGGAATAAAGAGGGTGTCTTGGAAGAAGAAAAGAACTTTGAAAATATTTTAGTTTCTGCGAGAGGAGAAATATCTTCTGCGCCGGGTTTAAATGAACTTGAAGAAACAAGAATAAAATATCTCGGGAAAAAAGGTGTTCTTACTCAAAGTTTACGTAAAATGTCAGAAATTCCTGAGAATGAAAGGCCTAAATTCGGCGCTGCGGTAAATTCCGCAAAAGAAGAATTAAATAGTCTTTATGAAAAAAAATTGCAGGAGCTGTCATCTGCCGATGTTATAACAAATACAGGGCAGGACCTTACACTTCCGGGAAGAAGATCTATTTCCGGAAAGTTGCACCCATTGACAGTTGTTTTGGACGAGATAATATCTATTTTTAAAAAAATCGGTTTTATTGTTGTTGACGGCAATGAAGTAGAGACTGAATATTATAATTTTGATGCTCTGAATCATCCAAAGGATCACCCTGCAAGAAATATCCAGGATACTTTTTATTTGAAGGATGATATTTTGATGAGAACACATACATCTCCGATCCAGGTAAGAGTTATGGAGAAGGTTGAGCCTCCTGTAAAGATAATAGCGGTAGGAAAATGTTATCGAAGAGATGCGGTTGATGCGTCACATTCACCCGTTTTTCATCAGGTTGAAGGATTATTAGTGGATAAGAATATTAATTTCAGCCACCTTAAAGGTGTATTGTCTTATTTTCTTGAAGAATTTTTTGGTAAAGAACGTAAGATAAGGTTTGCTCCGAGTTTTTTTCCTTTTACAGAGCCTAGCGCAGAAGTTGCAATAAGTTGCAGGGCATGCAACGGTAAGGGTTGCAGGATCTGTGGTAATGGCTATCTTGAGATATTGGGTTGCGGTATGGTTGACCCGAATGTTTTTAAATATGTGAAGTACGACCCTGAAAAATACAGTGGTTTTGCATTTGGTGTAGGAGTTGAACGGCTTGCAATATTAAAATATGGTATTGAAGATATAAGGCTTTTTTGTGAAAATGATCTAAGATTTTTGAAACAATTTTAGTAATGGATAAAACAATATGAAACTTTCATATAATTGGATAAAAGAATTTATAGAAATAAAGGTTTCTGTAAAAGATCTTGGTGATAAGCTCAGATCTTTAGGTTTTGAGATCGCAGGAGAAGAAAAAAAAGGCGATGATGTGATCTTTGATGTTGAAATTACTCCTAACAGAGGAGACTGTCTTTCTGTTGTCGGGATTACGCGTGAGATTTCCGCGGGTTTCGGTCTTGAGATGAAAATTAAAAAAACAGAAATAAATGGATCTTGCGGTAAAATAAATGATTCAATTAAAATTGAGATAAATGAGCCGTTATTGTGTCCAAGGTATACTGCCAGAATGATAAAGGGTTTAAGAGTAGGGCCTTCTCCTGATTGGATGGTAAAAAGACTTGAATCTTTGGGAGTAAGGTCAATAAATAATGTTGTAGACGCTACAAACTATGTATTACTTGAGACAGGACAACCCTTGCATGCATTTGATTATTCTTTGATAAGAGGTTCAAAGATCATTGTACGAAAAGCAAATGAGAACGAAAAAATCATAACATTGGACGGTGTAGAAAGAAAACTTGATAAGAGTATGCTCGTTATTGCAGATAATAATCGTGCAATTGCCATAGCAGGTGTGATGGGAGGGGCTAATACAGAAGTTAATCTGTCAACTAAAGATGTTGTCATAGAAAGTGCTTGCTTTAATGCTTCAAGTATAAGAAAAACCTCGCAACTTTTAAATTTGTCAACTGATGCGAGTTACCGTTTTGAAAGAAGTTCCGATATAGATGAAGCAATGTTATCGGTTGACAGAGTATGTTCTTTGATAAAAGAGATCGCGGGCGGGGATATACTTAAAGGCGTTTTAGATATATATCCTGTAAAGAAGAAGCAAAAAAATGTTAAGGTCAGATTTTCAAGGATCGAAAAAATACTCGGAATTAAGATCAAGCAGAAAGATTCGTTGGCAATTTTGAAGAAACTCGGATTTACGGTAAAAACACAAAAAAGTTTTTTTACTGTAACGATTCCTTCATGGAGAGAATCTGATGTTATGCGCGAGATAGACGTTGTAGAGGAAATTGCCCGCGTTTATGGTTATAATAATATCAATGCAATTCTTCCTTCTTGTGATCTTGGCGATGAAACAAAATATGAAACTGTCGGAAGCGGACTTCTTGATGTCCAGGATGCTGTTCGTAAGATACTTACAGGTTTTGGTTTTTTTGAGTGTATAAATTATGGATTTATAAGGAAGGGTGTTTTTGAAAAAGTTTTATCAGGAGATTCAGAACTTGTTGCAATTAAAAATCCGCTTGATGAAGAAATGGATAAGCTTAGACCGTCGCTTATTCCCTGGCTTGTTGAGAATCTTGTTTTTAATTTTAACAGAGATGCAGAAGTTTGCAGGATCTTTGAAACAGGGCATATTTTCAGGATGAATAAAGCTGTTGGTTTGCCTGAGGAAGAAATTATGGTTTCTTGTGTTATTTCAGGCCAAGAGAAAAATTTCTGGTCTGATAAAAAAAGGCAAATAGATTTTTATGATATAAAAGGAGCAGCTGAATTCCTTTTTGAAAAATTAGGTATTGAAGGCGTGCAATATTCTGCTTTGAAGAACTGCGCAATGTCTGTGCAGGGTTTGGATGTTTTTGTGGGAGATGAGAGAATAGGGGTAATAGGGAAATTAAAGGAAGAGATAATAAAATATTATAAACTTGCAAACGAAGTATTATTTTTTGAATTTAAGCTTGCAGTGCTTGAGAGACTCAGAAAAAAAATAATTAATTATCTGCCTTTTTCAAAATTTCCTGCTGTCAGGCGTGATGCGGCTTTGCTCATTCCTTTAAATGTTACCATGGAAGAAGTTGTGGGCTTAATAAAAAAGAATTCAAATGAATTGCTTGTAAATATTGCTCTTTTTGATTGCTATGAAGGTGGGCAGATCCCAAAAGGATTGCGCAGTCTTGCTTTTAATTTTACATATCAGTCAAACAAAAAGACCCTTACAGACCAAGAAGTAAATGATGTGCATTTTGCAATTATTGGAACACTTGCAGAAAAAGGTATAAAATTAAGGGCATAGTTTTAATATTTTAGGAGGAAAAAACAATGATGGAACAGCTAAAAGCGCTAGAAGATAGGTTATTAAAAATTCTTGACCTTGTTGCAAAATTAAAAAAAGATAATGATGTTCTTGAATCAAAAAATCAGGTTCTTCAGAATAAGGTAAAAGAATCTGAGGATGTTTTAAATGAAATTTTAAAAGAAAATGCTAAACTTAAAAAAGAAAAGGAAGAAACATCCAAAGTTACAGAGGATAGGGATGTTATACAGTCAAAAATAGAAGAAATACTTTCAAGTTTGGATAAAATAGAAAAAGAAAATGAATAAAAAAGAAACAAAATTAAAAGTTGAGATCTATGGGACAAGCTATATTCTAAAGGGTGAAAGTGATATGGAATATATGAAAGAGCTTGCTGCTTATGTCGATAGAAAAATGCATGAAATTCAGGCAGAGACAGGCTTAATTTCTCCTGTAAAAATAGCAATACTAACATCACTTAATATAGCTGATGAGCTTTATAAAGCGGATCCAAAAAATAAGGATTTTACCGCCCCTTATGATAATATGGCAAAGAAAGCAATTGATCTGATAGACAAAATAGAGAAGGAACTTTTATAATTCCGGCCCCTTCGCGTGATGTACTGATTTTTTTGATCCAACACCTTTAAAATAGGGAGCAATCTTCTAGGTTTTAAAGTCCAGCTTGTAAAAGCAGGAATTAATTACCTTAAGAGTACCCAATTTATTTTATGGCGGTCAAAAAATTAGCACACGGTAGGGGCGGGGTTGAAATAATAGTACACAGTACGGAGTACATAGTGCAGAGTAGATACAAAGGTTTTTTATGCATTTGCCCTGTACTCTGTACCCTGCACTCTGTACATGATTTCAATTGGATGTGTTAAGGGAACAAAAGTGGAAAACACTGAGCTTTTTCAGGGCAAACCGGGTTCCGGTGAGCCTCTTGCTTCAAGAATGCGACCTGAAACTCTTGATGATTTTATGGGACAGGGGCATATTGTCGGTCAAGGGAAACTTCTCAGGATTGCAATAGAAAGCGACAAATTAAGTTCTTTGATATTTTTTGGGCCGCCTGGCTGCGGAAAAACAGCTCTTGCTAATGTAATTGCCAAAAAAACAGGATCAAATTTTATAAGTATAAATGCGGTTACATCGGGTGTTGCAGAAATAAGAGATGCAATAAAACAGGCAAAGCATGAAAAAAGCCTTGGCAGACGAACTATACTTTTTATAGATGAAATACACCGTTTTAATAAGTCCCAACAGGATGCTTTGCTTGCGGATGTTGAAAAAGGAACCGTTATACTTATAGGTACAACAATAGAGAATCCTTATTTTGCGGTTAATCAGGCGCTTATTTCCCGTTCTCAGGTTTTTGAATTCAAGGCATTATCATTTGATGAAGTAAAAAATATTATATTAAGGGCTTTGGCAGACAAAGAAAAAGGACTTGGTAATGCGAACGTAAAGATCACAGAAGACGCAATTAATTATCTTATTAAAGCAAGTGACGGTGACGCAAGGCAGGCGCTGAATTTTCTTGAAATGGCAATTGTAACGTTTGGGCAAGGTGCAGACAAAAAGAATCTTGAGTTGGAAGAAATTAAAAATCTTATTCATAAGAAAGTTTCATACGATAAAAAAGGCAGCGTTCATTTTGACACGATTTCCGCATTTATTAAAAGTATGAGGGGATCTGATCCTGATGCTGCGTTATATTGGCTGGCAAAAATGCTTTACGGGGGTGAAGACCCGAGATTTATTGCCCGCAGGATTGTTATCTGTTCCAGTGAGGATGTGGGAAATGCCGATCCTCAGGCGCTCGTTGTTTCAAGCGCTGCTTTTCAGGCTGTTTCTTCTGTAGGAATGCCGGAAGCAAGAATAATCCTTGCTCAGGCTGTAGTTTATGTGGCAACTGCGCCAAAAAGCAATGCTTCGTATGTTGCAATAAGTAAGGCTCTTGAAGATGTTGAAAAAGAACAGACTATGGAAGTTCCGGAATATCTGAAGGTGGCAAGCTATAAAGGGGCTGAAAAATTAGGTCGGGGAGGATATGAATATCCTTTTGACGCTGATGTTCAGGCTAAGATCAAAGAAGGTAAGTTTAAACAGGATTATATATCTGAAAATAGAAAATATTATATTCCGTCAGAAAATGGCTTTGAGTCCGAAATAAAGAAAAGGCTTGAAAAAAAGTAGGGAAAAATGCAGAATGTAAGACTTTTTATAGCGATTGAATTAACACAGGATATCAAAGACAAACTTAAAATGTTAGAGGAAGAATTATGTTTTGTTTGTCCTCAGGGAAAATGGGTTAAACCTGACAATATTCATTTGACGCTTAATTTTTTAGGATATATAAAGGAAGATCTGGTCAGAGAAACAACAGAGTCAATAATTAAGAGTGTAAAAAATTTTGGCAGTTTTGATATTGAAGTTAAAGGAGCAAGTTATTTCCCGGAAAAAGGAGATCCCAGGGTAATATGGGTTGGCATAGGTTCCGGAAGTGAAAAAGTATTCAGCCTACATTCAAAAATTAAGGAAGCTTTACTGAGTTTTAATTTTGAACCTGAGAAAGATGAATTTAAAGCACATTTGACCTTGGGCCGGATAAAAGATCCGAAAGACACTAAAAAACTTGTTGATTTGTTAGCTTTAAAAGAATCTTCTGTTTTTGGAAAATATCTGTGCGATCATATCAGTATTATTAAGAGCGATCTAAAACAGGAAGGCGTGAGTTATACGGTTTTGAAAAGAATAAAACTATAGTACTGTGGAACCCTTTTGGGTTATAATAATTAAGGAGGACGCAATGGCTGAAGAAAAAGCACAAGGAAAGGAAAAAGTCCTGGATTTGGCACTGTCGCAGATAGAGAAGCAGTTCGGAAAAGGCGCAATAATGAAATTAGGAGATGGGAAAATTGTAAAAGTCGATGCTATTCCTACGGGTGCATTGTCACTTGACATAGCGCTTGGTATAGGCGGCGTTCCAAGAGGCAGAGTTGTTGAAATATTCGGTCCGGATGCTTCGGGTAAAACAACCTTAACCCTCCAGATCATAGCAGAAGCACAAAAAAAAGGCGGTTCAGCTGCTTTTATAGATGTTGAGCACGCTCTTGACCCTACATATGCGCAAAAACTTGGAGTTAATATAAATGAATTGCTTGTTTCCCAGCCTGATTCAGGCGAGCAGGCGCTTGAGATAGCAGAAACTCTTGTAAGAAGCGGTGCGCTGGATGTTGTTGTTGTTGACTCGGTTGCCGCACTTGTTCCGCGTGCTGAGATAGAAGGAGAAATGGGAGACCAGCAAATGGCTCTTCAAGCGAGATTGATGTCCCAAGCATTAAGAAAATTAACCGCCGCAATAAGTAAATCCAGAACTTGCATGATATTTATTAATCAGTTGCGTGAAAAAGTCGGTATTATGTTCGGTAATCCAGAGGTTACGCCCGGAGGAAGAGCTCTTAAATTTTATGCTTCGGTAAGAATGGATATCAGAAGGGTTGAAGCGATAAAAGATGCTGATGTTGAAATTGGAAATCGTGTCAGAGTTACTGTAAAGAAAAATAAAGTAGCTCCGCCTTTTCGAAAAGCTGAATTCGATATTATTTATGGACAAGGTATTTCAAAAGAAGGGTGCGTACTGGATGCTGGCACAGAACAGGGAATAATTGAAAAAAGCGGGACTTGGTTTACCTTTGAAGGACAAAAGCTTGGACAAGGAAGAGAAAATTCACGTAAATTCCTTAAAGAAAATCCAAAAGTATCAGAAGAAATAGAGAAAAAAATAAGAGAAAAATTAGTGCCTTCTGTAGCCAAAAAATGAAAAAAAGTTATTGTACTCTGAGGGATAGATCAGCAAAAAATTATGTTTTTTGGCTTCTTTCAAAAAGAGATTATACAAAAGCAGCTTTGAAATTGAAATTAGAAAAAAAATGTTTTAAGTCAAAACAAATAGCCGAGACACTCAAAAAACTTGAAGAATTAAAATTTATTGATGATAAAAAATTTGCAAATGATTACTCCTTTGCCAGATTAAGGACAAAACCTCGCGCAAAAAAATTATTAATGCGCGAAATGTCGGCAAAAGGCGTGCCTAAAGAAATTATTGATGATATTGTCCCGAATATTTATGAAGGGAAAAAAGAAGAAAATTTACTTTCGTGTATTGTTAAAAAAGAAATAAAAAAATCAAAGAAAATTGATAGAGCAGGGAAAAATAAATTAATAAGAAAATTATTACGT
>Ga0265297_10006430_pt1 | contig 17080 bp, 16 predicted proteins | sample Munlanlwell13791_FD_192502 | JGI IMG/M metagenome (GOLD analysis project Ga0265297, IMG submission 192502) | Leachate microbial communities from a municipal landfill in Southern Ontario, Canada - Leachate well 137-91 | ecosystem: Engineered > Solid waste > Landfill > Unclassified | place...
AGCAAGCGACGGCCGCCGGCAAAGGCGTATTCAACTCGCGCGCGATCAGATGCAGAAGCCCGCGCGCCATTCCGGCGGAAAAAGCCTTTTCCGCGCGTTCCGCCGCCGCCGTATCCGGCCACGACTCTTCGCCGCCGGTTGCGTCCCAGTATAAATGACCACGCGGATTGACCGCGAGGGTGGATTGGCGCTCATTCATGAGCGGGCATTGTGCCCCCTCGCCGCGCAATTATCAATCCGAATTGCCGGATCCGCACGTTTCTTTTTCCTTGCCAATCAACGCCCGTGTTGCGTTCGCGGTCATCCGCCGCCACGTCCAAGGGCCCGGTTTTCTGGAAACGATCGTCGTCCCCCGCCGTATCGTCCGGATTGGATTCCAGCATAACTTCGCAACCGTTACGCGGCTTCATACAACGCCTTCCCCTCCAGTTTTGCCGCGCGATACACGTTGCCGGGAACATTCGACCAGTAGTCGAAATCCCGCTCGCCGATCACGAGGATTTCCACCGGCAGGATCAATCCGCGCAAGGTTTTCATCAAGCGCACGATTTCGGCGTAGCGATTGGGAACCTCGCGTTCCACGACTACAATATCCACGTCGCTGTCCCGTCCGGCGTCGCCGCGCGCCCGCGAACCAAAGAGAATCACCCGGACGGGGTGCGCGGCTTCGACGATCCGCCGCACAGCTTCGGTAATTTTATCGGGAGTTACGGCCCACAGAGGTTGAGCATTCGCTTGCATTTTCGCATCTCCTTTTTTTTGTCCGTCGTGTCCATCCGGTTCGATTTTCAGGTTGCGGGCGTTAGCCTGCATTGGTATGACGCAAAGAATTGTACGCTGACGCCGCCCGGAAAACCACGTTATAATTATAATGGGCCACTTTTTGGTGGGTGTAGATGCGGTTCGACAGAACCGCGGATTGCCGTTCTATCGAACGGCCGCTACACCTCAGCCCGCGACCTCATTAGGTTGCCCCCCCCCATTCACTGACCCATTACTTATAATTAGGCCAATTGCGAAAGCCGCCGGAACTACTCCGGCGGCAGAATCCCACAGGACAGATTCGTGGCCGCCAACTTCTCGTAAAGCTGGGATGGATGCCTTGGCGAGATGAGATCAAGAGGCGTCCCCGGCGGAGCGCTATTCGGGAAAATTATCGTCCACGGCACGGCAGCCAGTTTGCCCCACAGTTCGCCGTTGATGAAATTGGCGATGCGTCCCAGAAACAACCCCGCCGGCACAACCGAAAGCGTCTTTTCTCATAAAGGCAAGTGAATTTCAAATTTGCTCCCTTGCCCCAATGCACTCGTCACAATAATCCTGCCCCCATGCATGTGAACTATTGACTGCGCCAGACTCAGTCCCAGACCGTTGCCGGGCACCGATCTGCTTCGATCGCATCGGTAGAATCGCTTAAAAAGGCGAGGGATGTCCTTCGCGTTTATTCCGATTCCCGTATCCTCGACAATGATCGCGGCTTCGGCATTCAAAGCGTGTACGGAAATCGTTATGTCCCCTTCGGACTGGGTAAATTTAACCGCATTGTCCACCAGATTAGCCACGACTCTCTGAAGCCGTGATTTATCTCCGAGAATCATAATGGGCGTTTGGGGGACAATCAATTTCAGGGCCACATGCTTGTCCTCGGCAACAGGCAGAAACAACTCGTGCGCCTGGCTGGCGATCATGCAAAGGTTTGTCGGCTGCTTGTCAAGCGTAACCAACCCGGACTCGTTTTCGGCGATTTCCAGCATGGTATTGATAATCACGATGAGCCGGTCGCTTTCCTCCACAACGATGCTCGCCAGATCTTTGAGGTCGGCGGATGCTTGGGGCATTGTCAAAGCATTTTCCGCCAGGCCGCGCATACGAGTTATGGGACTGCGCAAGTCATGGGCAATATTATTGGTAACCTCTTTCAATTCGACCACTAATTCATCGATCTTCTCCAGCATGACGTTGAATGTCGTTGCCAACTGGTCGATTTCGTCTCCGTTTCCGTTCAGATGAGCTCTTTGCGAAAATTCTCCCTTGCCCACGCGCATTGCGGTCGCCTGGAGACGTCCGACCCCCGCCATGGATTTGTGCGCCATCCACCAGCCGATAAAGCCGGCCGGGAATAAGACGCCTATGATAACGAACCCAAATACTTCGCGGTAATCTTCCAGCGCCTCGTTGTCGTCATGGAGATTCGCCCCGACTTGAATGAGCGTGCCGTCGGGCAATTGTAAAGAGCCCACCCGGCAAGGGTGCTCCCGTTTGGCCACAGTCAGCGTTTGCCAGCTCATGTGGCCATCCGTCCGACGCTTAACCGACGCACGACCGGCTTGGAGGTTTTCCCATAAAGCCGCATCGGATTGCGCCAGAATCGTCCCATCCGAATTCAGCACCCGCACGAATATGTCCTCCGGCACTCCACTCTGAGCCTCGCGGACGATAGTTGCGCTTAATACGTCTTTTCCTTCCGCGCGGTAAACGGCAGCATAATCGTCCGCTTCCGTCGTCAATGCGGCATCACCCCGCTGTCGCATGCGGGTGGAGAGGGAATAATACACGACGATCGAAATGACGATCCAGGACACGATAAAGATAGCGCTATACCATACCGTCAGGCGGAACGTCAGGGAACGCGCGATGTTATTTATCTTTTTTAAGAACATAGCCGGCCCCGCGAATCGTATGGATTAATTGAGATTTGAAGGGGCGATCCACCTTGTCGCGCAGTCTGGACATCCGGGCCTCCACCACATTCGTCGTTGGATCGAAGTTATAATCCCAGACATGTTCCATGATCATGGTTTTGGACACCACACGGCCTTGATTCCTCATAAGATATTCCAGCAGGGAGAACTCCCTGGGCTGCAATTCGATTTTGACCCCCTGGCGCGTAACGACACGTGTGAGAATATCCATGTCAAGGTCGCCCGCCGTCAGATGGGTTGGATCCGACACGGCATGGGCGCGGCGGATAAGCGCCTGGATGCGCGCCAGCAACTCGGAGAAGGAAAACGGTTTGACCAGATAATCATCGCCGCCGGATTGAAGGCCCTTGACGCGATCATCAACGGTTCCCTTGGCGCTGAGGATAATGATCGGGGTCAGCACCTTCTTCTTTCTCAACTCGCCGATCATGGCTAAACCATCGAGTCTTGGCAACATGAGGTCCGCGATAATCACGTCGAACGTCTGGGTTGCGCACCACAGGACTCCCTGCTCGCCGTCGCCGGCGTGGTCCACCACGAAACCGGCTTCCCTCAGCCCCTTCATGACGAACGCGGCGGTTCGGGCGTCATCCTCAACAAACAGCGCTTTCATGGTTAGCCTTCCCGTTAATCGCTGTCAGAAACACCATAACACATCTCCTATATACGCGGAATCCCCTATCGGCAACATTACCAAATGATAATCTGGCGGCAATCTTCGGGTAATCCGGATATCCGACAGTACATCCAGTTCGGAGTACTTCGGACATTACACATTCGACACAATGTCCGAGAATACACTGTGTGTGGCAGGATGGCGAACCTGCGGTCTTTTTACCACGAGAAAACACAGCAGGCCAGAGAAATAAATCGGGGCATGACAGAGCGGTAGGTCAAAAGGATTGGCATGAACGCGAATTGTATACCAAACACAACTCCTATCCCGTTCTGGATCGTCATCCTGTGCCTGTTGATATCGCTGGCGGGAATCGCCGATCACGACCTGTGGACACCGGATGAGCCGCGTGAGGCGGCGATCATGCTGAGCATGAGCCGCACCGGCAATCTGATTATCCCTGACCTGGCGGGTATACCTTTTGTCGAAAAGCCGCCTTTGTATTACATCGTCGGCGCAGGCGCACTGCGTTTGCTGGGGCCCGTCCTGAGTGCGACCCCGGCCTTGCGGCTGACATCCGCCCTATGGGGACTGGGCGCACTGGCCATGACCTGGTTGCTGGCCCGGCGCTTGCTGGGACGCGAGCGGGGAGTATTAGCCATGGTTCTCCTGGCCACCATGCCGGGGTTTATTCACGTCACGCACTGGATACTGGTGGATAACGCGCTCCTGTTTTTCGTCACGGCGGCGCTGTGGTGTTTTACGGAGGCGTACATCGGGTCGCGCCTGGGATTTCTCCCATGGGCGGCGATCTTTACCGGCGGCGCATTTCTTTCGAAAGGATTCATTGGCCCGCTGATTATCCTGCTGGGCTGGCTGGGCCTTGTTTTTTCCTGGGGGCGCCAGGTAGGCTGGCGCGGGATGAGCAAACCGCGCAGTCTCGGTCTGCATGCAGGAGCCTTAATTTTGTGCCTGGCCCTGATGCTGAGTTGGATGCTGGCCTTACGCGTGGTCGGCGGGCCGGAGCTATGGAAAGAATGGTTTTGGGTTAATCATTTTGGGCGTTTCTGCGGAGGCGCAACCTCGTTAGGCCATATGCGGCCGCCCTGGTATTACTTGCCGGTGATTCCCGTCTATCTTTTGCCCTGGCTGGCGATTATCCTGGTAGGGATTAAAAATCTGCTGGCAACACTGGGCCGCCGACAAATGACGCCGGCGGATCGGGTGTTGGCCGCCTGGGCGCTGGGCGGGTTGCTGGTGCTTTCGATTACGGCCACCAAACGCGAAATTTACCTGTCGGTGTTATTGCCGGCTTTTGCCATGATCGGCGCCCAGGTATTACATGCGCCGATGAGCCGGAAGCTTCACAATAGCCTGTGGGTATGGGTCGGCTGCATGCTGGGTGGTTTGCTTGTTTTAATTGTCGCGCCACTGCTGGGCGCCCAATTCCGCCTGCTGACGGGCGGGTGGGGATGGTTCCAGGCAATCGCGGGGCTAACAGCGCTGGGTTGCTTCGGCCTTGTCAATTTATCGCGAATTCGGGCCGCAGAACGCGAGACAGCCGCCTCGCGGCTACAGCGTTCCGAACCTCTATCTTCTCCGGTCTGGCGTCTGTCTTTCTTCCAGCGAGTGTTGGCCGCCACGGCCTTGTTTTATATTGGCGGCCTGACAATCCTGTGCCCCATGGTGGACCGGGTAAAAAGTTATGGAAGCGCGTTTCACGCTATGGCCGATCATGTCGCGGCCGATCCCTCCACTCGCGTGGCTGGCTGGCGGTTCGACGAAACCACACGGGCCGGTTTTTATTACTATTGCGACTTGGTATTTCCACCGCTTTCCAATCTAAACGACCTCAATCAGGTTTTAGAAAGACGGCATTCCCGGTTTGATGGCATCTTGGCGCTCTCCCGGAATTTTCCGCCTAAGGCGGACCCGCCTATGGAGGGCCCGCCGAAATCGGAATCCCTGCCGACCTGGCGTGTGCGCAAAGAAGTTCGGATGGGGCCGCACCGGACACTGCAATTAATCGAAGGCGCCATTGTGACGAAGTCGCCTAATTAATCAGAACAGTCAGTGGGGGGTATTATGCGCAAAGAATTTCCACCTTTTTCGAGGCCCAGTATCACCGAAGCCGATATTCAAGCCGTGAGCGAGGCGCTCCGTTCCGGCTGTACCCCATCAACACAGGAACCATCATGCTTATAAACACATCCGCGCCTGTTTCAATTGTCATTCCCGTATTCAACGAAGCGGACAATCTGACGGAGCTTATGCGTCGAACGCTGGCCGCCTGCCGTGCGCTAATCCGGCCGTTCGAGATCATCCTGGTGGACGACGGCAGTCGGGACGCGTCCCGCGATCTTATTGCGCAGGCCGCGGCGGCCAATCCGGGCGAACTGATCGGGGTGTTTTTAAACCGGAATTACGGCCAGCATGCGGCCGTCATGGCCGGGTTCGCGCAGGCCCGGGGCGAGATTGTCGTAACGCTCGATGCCGATCTTCAAAATCCGCCGGAGGAAATCACGGCGTTGATGAAAACAATGGATGAAGGCATGGACGTTGTCGGCTCCATTCGTGTGCCGCGCCGCGACAGCATCTTTCGCCGTTTTTCCTCGTTCCTGGTGAACAAAATGACGGCGCACGTGACGGGCGTGGTGATGCACGACTACGGCTGTATGCTGCGGGCCTACCGCCGGCAAGTGGTACAGGCCATGCTCCAGTGTCATGAGCGCAGCACTTTTATTCCGGCGCTGGCCAACAGTTTTGCGCGCCGCACGGCGGAAATCGAAGTCCGGCACGCCGAACGCCAGGCCGGCCAGTCCAAATACGGCTTGTGGAAGCTGATCAACCTGCAGTTCGATCTCCTGACCAGCATCACGACCTTGCCCCTGCGGCTCCTGAGCATAGCCGGGGTGATGATCAGCATGATGGGCGTCGGCCTGGGCGTGCTGATCCTGATCCTGCGGTTCATGTGGGGGCCGGAGTGGGCGGAAAAGGGCGTATTCACCCTGTTTGCCATCCTGTTCGTTTTTGTCGGCGGCCAGTTTATTGCCATGGGATTGCTGGGCGAATATATCGGCCGCATGTATCAAGATGTGCGCGGTCGCCCCGGTTACTTTATCGAGACCGTCGCCGGCCAAAGCGCCTTAGAACCGACCTGTTCGGCTCGGAAATGCGGGCCAGTAGTCGATGGGTGGTCTCGCAACCCATCAACTATGCTAAACAAACAGCGAGCAGAGGAGAAAGCAGTATGAGAAAGCGTGTAGCAGTAGCATATATTGGAAGCGGCGTCTTGGCGGCCAGTCTGGCAATTGTCGGCGCAAACTTTGCGCAAGCGGACGACAACGAGGTGCGTAACGGAACCATCCGAATCGAGAAGCAGGCCGAAGCGGATTTCCCCGCCCTGGCCAAGCTGACATCTGCTCAGGCCGTCGCGAAGGCCTCGATCGCTGTTCAGGGCCAGGCGCTGAAAACGGAGCTTGAAAACGAGAACGGCTTTCTGGTGTATGGCGTTGAGCTGGTGACCGCCGACAAGTCCATCGTGGAGGTGAAGGTGGATGCCGGCTCCGGCGAGGTTCTGGCCATAGCCCGGGACAAAGCGGATGACGAGGACCACGAATCCGATGAACACGGCGGCGACCAGGATCGCGAGGACTAACCAGCCCAACACGCTCCGAACGCCGTTTTTAAAAGTGGTCGGGCCGCGTTTTGGCCGAAATCGCGGACACGCCGATCCCGATGCATATGAAACGTTATCTTTTTATGTGAAGCCTATGCCATGATAAATATTGATAATCTGCAATTACATATTGAGGGAAAGGAAATCCTCAAAGGCATCGATCTGCATCTGCAACCCGGTGATATCTATGGTCTGCTGGGACCAAACGGCGCCGGCAAGTCCACCACCATCTTCGCTTTGCTGGGCCTGCGCAAGCGCAGTGGCGGCCAAATCCGTGTGCTGAATCACGATCCCGCGGACCATGCCCTGGAAATCCGCCGAAACGTCGGTGTAATGCCGGAGCGGGCCGGATTTTATGACTGGATGACCGCACCCGCCTACCTGCGCTTATACGGCTGTTTGTATGGACAACCGCCAAACGACGGGGATATACGGGATCTGCTGAAAAAGGTGGGACTCGGGTCGGTGCGGAATTGTCCCATGGCGACCTATTCCAGAGGAATGAAGCAACGCCTGGCGGTGGCGAGAGCTTTGGTGGCGCACCCCAAGCTCCTGATCCTGGACGAACCCACCAATGGGCTCGACCCCAAGGGGCGGCGCGAGATCCACGATCTGTTAATGAATTTCACGGCCGACCGGAAGGCTGGAATCCTTTTATGCACGCACTTGCTGGATGATGTGGACCGCCTATGCAACCGCATTGGAATTGTCAACCAGGGCCGCACGCGGATCGAGGGCGACCTTGCCGACTTGCTGGCGAAACAGGGGGCCGGGCAGCGTTACCGTCTGCGCATGGAAGGCGCGCCGGATACCTCCGATCTTCCAGCCGGGCTTTCTCTGCTGGCCAACGAAGACGGCTGGTGGCGCGTTCAAATCCAGGCCGAGACCCCTGGTGGACCTTCCGCGCTCTGGGGAGAACTGTGGCGGCGTGGCCGGCGCATCCTGGAGATTCGCTCCGAGGCGTCGAGCCTTGAGGAACTCTACCTGAACATTACCGCATCCAATTCCGCTCACACACAGGAAAGGGCAACATGAAAACGTATTGGGCAATCGCTTGCAAAGAAAGCGCGCAAATTCTGCGCAGCCAACGCGGCCTGTTGTGGCTGATTGCTTATAGCGGCCTGCTGTCCGCTTTCAGCCTGCTCTTGGTCAGTAATACCGAGCTGAGCCTCCTCGACAACGCCCAGGTGGTCTACATGATGACCGGGACAGTCTTGGCGGCCGGCGCCATGCTTGCGGCCATTCTGGGCAGCGACGCTTACGCCGGGGAAAAGGAGCGCGGCACACTGGCGCCGTTGCTCTGCGCGCCTGTCGGCGCAAACGCGTTGCTTACCGGCAAGGCTCTGGGCTTGCTGAATGCCTGGGGCGTCATGTTTGCGGTGGCGACACCTTATCTATGGGCCGTGGGCGCGAGCGGCCAGAATCTTGGCGCAGCCGTGCTCTACCTGGCCATTTTTGGCACGCCCGTGGTGCTTGGATTCGGCTATCTGGCCATGGCGTTGTCCGCGCGCACGGGCAGCGTGCTGGCGGCGCTGTTGAGCACGGTCACCTTGCTGATGCTGGCCGCAAGTCCGCTTTTGATCGGCCCGGGGCTGCGCGGCTCGGCCATCGGCCGCGCCTTGGACGCAGTCAACCCTTTTGCCGGGGCGCTCAACACATTTGACAGCGTCATTATCGACAGCAAACCGTTTTCCGCCCAAGCGGCCAGGCTCTTGCTGGTTGTGGTTTGGTTGGGCCTTTGCCTGCTGGCGGCCCGGCGCAGTGCCGCCCATCCCAAATTTCAATAAAAGGAAACCATCATGAATCTATGGAAACATTTTCTATCGGCTCTCTCGGCCATGACCCTGTTCGCATCAATCGCATTCGCAGATCAGGCCCCATTGACTATTGACCTGCGGCCGGACGATCAAAACCCATCGGCGCCTACCATGGGAGACAACCTGCGATTCTGGAGCATAATCAGCAACACGGGCATAAAACCAATCGAAGGCTTGGTCGCCTGGATCGGACTCGTAGAGATTGATCCGGGGAATGAACAGCCGGTTGATCTTGAAGACTGGAGCGCCCACAAGGCTATTACCGGCGCATCCATCGGTCGGGGCGAGTCACTGCGAACCGACTGGCCCATACGGCTGATCAAGGGCGGCGACTACCGGGTGGTGGTGAGCGCCACCGATCGCGACAGCCATTCGGTATTCACCAGCGCAACCATCCAATTTCACGTCCGGCAGAAATCGGTTCTGCAAACGAAGCGGGTGCTGCCGGTGGCCGCCGGGGTTCCTTTGTTAATCGTTGGCCTGATGATTTTTAATAAGGCCAAAAGGCGTTTTTCAGCAACTTGTTAATTTATAAAAAAGGGGAACTATTCCATGAATATCAGCCATCAATTAAAAAGACGGCCTGCCTCTCGCCGCCTGATCATTTCCGGGCTGGCGGCATTGGTGGTCATTGCCGGCGCCTTGACCAGCTGGGATCTGGCGCTCAAAGATCGTTTGGCGACCAAGCGCTGGGGCGTGGTAGAGCAGGGGCTGATCTATCGGAGCGGACGGCTTCCCTTGGATCGCGCCCAGGCCACGCTGGCCAATCATCACATTCGCGTTCTGATTGATCTCACGGAAAATAATCCCCGTAATCGATTTCAGCCGAATGAGCGCGCGGCGGCCTTGGCCCTGGGCATTGAGTACCACAATTTTCCTTTGATCGGCGACGGCACGGGGGATATCGCTCATTATGCCAATGCCATTGAGGTCATGCACCAGGCCCGGCGCGAAGGCAAGCCTGTTTTAGTGCATTGCGCCGCGGGCGCCCAGCGCACGGGCGGGGTCGTGGCCGCCTACCGGGTGCTGGTGGAACGAAAGTCGCCGGCTGAGGCGCGCGCCGAACTCAAGCGCTATGGCTGGAAGCCCGGCAAAGACCAGATCCTCCTGAATTATCTGAACCGGAACATGGCGAAACTGGCCGAGCAATTACTGGCCCTGCGGGTTATTGACGTTATTCCCGATCCCTTGCCGGTGTTATAGCAGTCGCCTGCCATCGCAAGGGGCGTGAAGAGTGAATTGGCTGGACGTTTGATTCGCCGCTTGAGCGGCGGAAGTTTGTGTCGCAGAACAGCCGTTATCTACGACTGGTCGATCAGGGCCAGTGCCTGAACTTGGTCAGTCGGGTGGGTCGGATTGACCGTAGCGAAGAGAAGCTTATCCAAGGTGCGAATATTTTTGAAAGAATTTTCAGAAGATGAGCGTTACGAAAACCAAATTGCGAGTGTGGCTGAAACTGCTTTGGGGCACTCCTCGACGTTTTTTCCTGAACGCGTGCGGGCCTGGTTACGTGCGAATCAGAGGATGAAGTTTCGGCGATCGCATGTGCTTAGGAACGAACACAGCCGGATAAAACCAAGGCGACAGGGAATCCTGTCACGAAATCAGGAGGGATGGAACTAAAATGCAAAAAAAATATGCCGCAATCACGTCTATAGGCTTGGCGACCATATTCAGTGCGGTTCTCTTGTTCGACGCCGCATGCAATGCTGCCAAATCAAAAACCACCACTGAGATTACTGCGCCTGCCCGGGTTTATAGCGCGGAGGAGACCGCAGCTTTCAGGAAGCTGACCCAGGCGACCATCGAAGCGCTCGCCGCCGGCAAACAGACAGAAATGGTGGCCAAGCTAACTGATTTGGAGACTGCCTGGGATGACAAGGAAATGGTTTTGCGACCAAAGGATGAGGCGACATGGACGTTGCTTGACAAAACTCTCGACAAGGGCATCTCGGCACTCCGCAGCAGTAAAACGAATCTCCAGAAAGGCAAGGCAGCTTTGGAGGATTTACTCAAGAAACTTGAGCAGGCGACAAAGCCCTAACGCTGATAGACCAGCACGTTCTCTGAGCGGCATTTTGGGTATTTGTTTTATGATCGCACAGCGGACAGAACAGTAACATGAGAACCACATCGCGTCGTTCAAGAATTAATGCGGTTCGGCATATCGGAACCTTGGCCAGCGCATTTCTCGCCGGTTTAATGAGCGGGTGCCAGAGCTATCATTCCCTGCCGCTTAATTCGGAAACGGCCATTGCTCCGCCGAGCCTCGAAATCTTGCGCCGCAACGAGGATCAGGTCCGCCATCCGCTGATTGCACCAGGACCTTTCGATCATCGCGCTGAATTATCTCCAGACGAGGCGGCTGTGCTTGCCGTTCTGGCCAATCCGCGATTAAAGGCAATTCGGGATGAAGCGCATATCGCCGAGGCGCAAGTCATTCAAGCTGGAATCCTGCCCAATCCCCAGCTTTCGTACGGCCTTGACTTCCCGTATGGGGATACAACGGACCTGATTAACGCCTATGGGCTCGGGCTGAATTGGGAGTTCACTTCGCTTCTTGCACGAGGCTATAACGTCGACTCGGCCAAGTCCCATCTGGCTTCGGTGCGCCTGGATGTGGCCTGGCAGGAGTGGCAGGTGGCGCAGGCCGCCAAGTTGCACATTTATCGGCTGGCATCCGCGTTCAAACAATTTGAGGTGGCGAAAGACATTGAGCGGGAATCGAGCGCAAATCTCACGGTCGTCCGGAAAGCGGCCGCGTTAAATCATATAACCGATCCCGATCTGGCAGCGGCGGAAGACTCCAGCCGCCAAGCCCATTCGACCTATCTGTTGTTGGAGCAGGAAGTCAAAACCGAGCGCGTGGAGCTTAACCGTGCACTGGGTTTTCCTCCGGAATGGGATGTTCGCATTCAGTCCAACTTGGAATTACCGGCTATGGCAGAAAACACCGTCCTCCAGACCGCGGAACTTCTCCAAGGGTTGGAGGATCGGCGGTTGGATCTTCTGGCTCTTAAAAAAGGCTGCGAAAGCGAAGATGCGAATCTGCGCGCGGCCATTCGCTCGCAATTTCCAAAAATCAATATCGGACTCAATAAGGCGCGTGACACGAGCGACGTTCGCACCGTCGGGTTTGGCGTGGCGCTCGATTTGCCGTTTTTCGACCGCAATCAGGGACGGATCGCCATTGAAACGGCGACACGGCAACAACTTTTTGACGAATACGCGGCGCGTGTGGCGGAGGCGCGGTCCGACGTCGTGCGCCTGATTGCCGAGATGGATTCGGCCCGCCGGCAGGCGGAAACGGCGAAAACCGGTTTGCCGGCTCTTGAACGTTTGGCGGCCGCTTATGAAAAAGCCCTTCGCCAGGGAAACACCGATGTTCTGAGTTACTACAATACCCGCCATGCGCTGGCCGTGCAACGACTCGAAGTCATGAAACTGCATCGGGACCGGACGGACCTGCTGATCGCCCTGGAAATTGCGACCGGCCGCGCCTCCATCGTCGTATCCAACAAGAAAGCTGAGGCAAAATGAAGCGAATCCTTCTGTTCGCGATGGGATTTCTCGTTGTATTGGCAATCGGCTGGCTCTGGTTCGCCTTTTCGCGACCCGCCTCGATGGAGAAAAATTCCACGGAGTCCCCGCCGGTTGTCCTGGTAAAATTGGCGCCCCTCAAGCGCGAGCCCATCGTTCAAACCATCCAGGCTTATGGAACAGTCAAGGAGTCGCCGAATGGCATCCAGACCCTTGTGGCGCCGTATGAATGCCGGGTGCGCCGGATTGACATAGTGGCTGGACAGCAAGTTTCGGTCGGGGACTTGCTTCTTGAAATAGAACCGAGCCCTGACTCCGTTCTCTTAATGAAAATGGCGCGGAATGCGCTGGAATCCGCCACGAAGAATCTTTCCAACACTCAGGAACGCGCCGAGCTTAAGCTGGTCACCGCCCAGGAGGTGCTCCAAGCTCAACAACCCGTGCAGGAGACCCGGCTCAAGGTGTCCAGCTTGGAAAGTCGCGGACTCGGACAAGACGGTAAGATCGCGGCATCGGGTCCGGGGATAGTCAGTAAACTGGATGTGCAGCCAGGGGCCTTGGTTGCGGCCGGCAACGCGTTGGTCGAGTTATCGACTGCCGGCAATTGGGAAGCCCGTCTCGGGGTCGAACCGGCGGATGTTCCCGCGATCAAGGCCGGCCAGTCGGTTTGGTTGGAGACTGTCGCGCGGGCTATTCCAACACCGCTGAAAGGACAGGTTCGAGTGATTGCCCGCAACGTGGATCCCGTCACCGGACTTGTGGATATCACCGTCGCGTTAGCTTCCACGGAGGGCCTTCTGCTGGGAGATTATGTTAAGGCGAAGATCGAAATCGCATCCAAGGAAGCGTTAGCGGCGCCCCGCAGCGCCCTTTTGCCGCGGGGAGATCGCTACGCGATCTTTACCGTCAAAGACGGACATGCCGTCAACCATATCGTTCGATCGGGACTGAAAAACGGCGCGCGCATTGAAGTGATCGGCGGCGATCTCCGTCCGGGCGATCAGGTTGTGATGCAGGGCAATTACGAACTGGCTGATGGCGTGCCGGTGCGCGAGGAGACTTCACCGTGAACTTCAGTCAGTGGATGCAAACACATCGGCGTTCGATTCTTGTCCTGCTCGTCCTGCTCAGTGTGGGGGGCTTGGCCGCAAGTTGGCGGCTTCCCGTGGCGCTGTTTCCCCAAGTGGATTTTCCCCGGGTTGTCATCAGCCTCGATGCGGGCGACCGCCCAGCCGAGCGCATGGCGGTCGAAGTTACCTGGCCGGTTGAAGATGCGGTCCGTTCGGTGCCCGGTGTGCGGACGATCCGCTCCAAAACCAGCCGCGGCAGTTCCGAAGTGTCGATCACTTTCGAGTGGGGTCGCAATATGGTCGCCTCGCTCTTGCAGGTCGAATCGGCCGTTAACCAGATCCTGACGGCCTTGCCGCCGGGTACCCTGTTCAACGTTAAGCGCATGGACCCGACGGTATTTCCAGTGCTGGCCTACAGTTTGACGTCCGACACCGCTTCACCCGTAGAACTGCGGGATGCGGCCCTGTATCAACTGCGTCCCGTATTTTCCACCGTTACCGGAGTGTCCAGGGTGGAAGTGATGGGAGGGGGTGAAGCCGAATATCGCGTGACGGTTGATCCCGAGCGCCTTAACGCGCATGGCCTGGCGATGACGGATGTGACCAAGGCCTTGGCCGCAGCCAATGTCCTTACAGCGGTTGGGCGCCTGGAAGATCATTACAAGTTATATCTGGCCTTATCGGACAGCCACTTTAAAAACGTAACCGAGATTGGGCAGACCGTCCTGCATAAAAGTGCTAACGGAATCATTCGTTTGAACGATGTGGCGACGATCGCCCGCGATGCTGTTCCCAACTGGACACGCGTCACTGCGGATGGCCATGACGCCGTGATTATTCAGGTCAACCAGCAGCCGGGAGGCAACACCGTGCAGATTGCACGGGACCTGAAGGCGAAGTTGGAGTCATATCGGTCCCAATTACCGCCCGGCATTCACATTGCGGGTTGGTACGATCAAAGCGAATTGATCGTTGCCGCCGCATCCAGCGTGCGGGATGCGGTGATCATCGGCGTTCTGCTGTCATGCGCGATCTTGCTGATTTTCCTGCGTAACTGGAAGATTACATTGATCGCCGGAATTTGCGTGCCGAGCGTGCTCGCCGCCACGGTGCTGCTGCTTAAGCTTCTGCACATGAGTTTCAACATCATGACGTTGGGCGGTATGGCGGCGGCGGTCGGATTGATCATCGATGACGCCATTGTGATGGTGGAACATGTAATCCGCCGCCAGCGAGGCGCTTCCGGTTCCCATCATAATCGCGTGCTGTCCGCTGCGGCTGAATTCACGCGCCCCCTGGTCGGTTCCTCAGCCTGCACCATCGTGATTTTTGCGCCCTTAGCCCTTTTGAACGGGATAACCGGATCGTTTTTTAAGGCCCTTTCCCTGACTATGGCCGCGAGCCTGGTGATTTCATTTTTTATTGCCCTACTCGCCGTGCCGCTTTTGGCGGATCATTTCTTGAACGACAAGGACGCCAACCAGAAAGAAGGCGGCGCGTTGACCAAGCATCTGCACCGCGCCTACGAAAAGTTGATGCGGCGTCTTTTCCATCGGCCGCATTTAGTGTTGATTGGCGTCATTCCGCTGCTTGCCGCGGGCTGGCTGTGTTATCAGCAGGTCGGCTCCGGGTTTATGCCGACGATGGATGAAGGGGATTCATCCTCGATTATCTGGCCCCCCCGGGCACCTCGCTGACGGAAACCGACCGGCTCCTGCGCCAGGTCGAGGCTGTCTTGAAAACGACGCCGGAGGTGGACACCTACTCGCGGCGAACGGGCCTGCAGTTGGGCGGCGGCCTGACGGAGGCCAACGAAGGCGATTTCTTTGTGCGGCTCAAGCCGTTGCCCCGGCGAAACATCGAAGCGGTTATGAATGACGTGCGCGCGCGGACCGAGCAGTCCGTGCCGGGACTGGAAATTGAAATGTTCCAACTCATGGAAGACATTATCGGCGATCTGACGGCCGTCCCTCAGCCTATTGAAATCAAACTGTATTCCGATAACGGGGATCTGCTTCAAATGCTGGCGCCGCGCATCGCCAAAGCCATTCAGACCATTCCCGGCGTAGTGGACGTTAAAAACGGGATTGTGCCGGCGGGGGACTCCCTTGTCATCGAGGTGGATCGTGTGAAGGCCTCGCTGGAAGGCATGGATAGCGAGGCGGTCACGGAGTCGCTTGACGCGTGCCTGAGCGGAAGTGTGGCGACGAAAATGCAAAGCGGGCCGAAAATGATCGGGGTGCGGGTCTGGATTCCCGAAAAGGACCGTGTCACGGCGGATCAAGTGGCGAATCTGCGGATCCGCGCTCCGGACGGGCATTTCTTTCCGCTCAAACGCGTGGCCGCGATAACCGCCGTGGCGGGGGAACCCCAGATTGTGCGCGACAACCTTAAGCGGATGGTCGCGGTGACGGGCCGCATCACCGGGCGGGATCTGGGGTCGGCCATTCGGGATGTGCGTGCCGCGCTCGATCAGCGGGGACTTTTGCCGAAAGGCGTTTACTATAATCTCGGCGGAACATACGCGGAACAACAAACGGCTTTTGCCGGACTCATGGCGGTTTTTGCGGCCGCCGTGGCGAGCGTCTTCCTGCTCCTCCTGTTTTTATACGAGAGTTTCCGCATAGCAGGGGCCATGCTGTTGAGCACACTCCTGGCGCTTTCCGCCGTCATGATTGGTTTATGGGTCACCGGGACAGAGATCAACATCTCCTCCATGATGGGCATGACCATGATTATCGGGATTGCCACCGAGGTCGCCATATTCCTGGTATCCGAACTCGTCGCGTTGCCGGGAAAACTTGACGTCCGTGACGCCCTTATTCAGGCGGGGAAAAACCGGATGCGTCCCATTGCGATGACCACCTTTGCGGCCATTCTGGCGCTTCTGCCGTTGGCGCTGGGTTGGGGCCAGGGATCGGCCATGCAGCAGCCGCTGGCTATTGCGATCGTTTCAGGCTTGATCGCCCAGCTCCCGCTGGTGCTGATTGTCCTGCCGGTTGTTCTCTCCTTGCGGAAGACACGGTTTAACTTGATGGCGCTGAAAGAACCGGATTGATGCCGCGATGCGATCAGATGTGCCGGCCGGCTGATTTTATTCAGCCTTTCTGCAATGCGCCGCTTGGACAGACATCGGCGCACTTGCCGCAATCAATGCACTTTTCCGCATCTACAACGGGCGCGGCAAGGTCCTGCTGCGAAAGCGCATCCTCCGGGCACACCTTTACGGCCGGACATTTGTGATTCTGAGGACACCGTTCTTTTTTTACAATGAGGGACATATTATGCCTTGAGTAAAACAAGACCGCGTCACACCGTGACGCGCCACAAAAGTCCGCGCCTATCATGTCTGAATTAGGCCCCGCGAATGGGGCAACTATTTCATGTAGCCGCGGCGGTGACGCCGTGGCCACCGGAAAAATCCACGCCCTCACGGGCGCGGCTACAAACCTTGAAATTCCTATACATGAACTGTAGGGCGGAACGGTGTTCCGCCGTCGGCGCTGGGTTGCGGGCGTTAGTCCGCGTTAGACGGAGACGACCTTGTCGGAGTCCTTGACGATGTCATACAGGTCCTTCATCGTGGATAAGGGGCAAAGCTCCGTGCCCTGCGAGTGGCGCAGTTTCAAACACGTCCCGCAGGCCAGAATCTCTCC
>Ga0265297_10006431_pt1 | contig 17076 bp, 16 predicted proteins | sample Munlanlwell13791_FD_192502 | JGI IMG/M metagenome (GOLD analysis project Ga0265297, IMG submission 192502) | Leachate microbial communities from a municipal landfill in Southern Ontario, Canada - Leachate well 137-91 | ecosystem: Engineered > Solid waste > Landfill > Unclassified | place...
CCATTCGAAGTCTTTAATGAATTAGTTAGTAAAATAAATAATCAAGTTGCAACAGAAACTTGAAACCAAGTATAATAAATAGTATCAGCCCAGCCAGCATTACCACAAGATCCTCCGACCCCGCCGTCATTACCAATAAAAAATGGCGGATAATTGTTTAGTATTTTTTGGGGATTAGCGCTGAAACCCGCTACTGACTTAGCGCTACGCAAATCACGAGAACTACTAAGTGCAAGATTTGCTTTATCATCCATCATGACAATAAACTTATAATACTCATCATAATCTTTTATGTAAGCATCAAAGCTTGCAATAATCACCTCTTTGTCTCTATCTGCCCAATCAAACTTTCCCTTAGATACTATAACTTCTTCGCTCGATATAGAAAAAACAGACCTTAAAAATTTAATAAAAACTTCCTCATTTTCAAAAAAACTATAATCTTTAATAGCTGCATCTTTAATTTTAGCGCTATAAAAATTTTGAACTTTTTCCTCATTACTTAATTCAACTGATTCAATCTTAGGAGTTGAACCATCTAATTCTACAATACTATTACTTTTAACTAAATCGTCAGCGCTAATAATTTGTCGGTTTTGTTCTTTGCTCCAAAAATAACAACCGACTCCTCCCAATCCAACCAAAATTAAATCCACTATAATAACAATAATGACAAAATTAAATCTTTTCTGAAATCTATACATATTTTTAATTTGTTAATCTTGTAAAAATTATACCACAAAATAAAAAAAGACAAAAGCTTATCACGTCCCAATCAAAAATATTTACGTTAATTTATTGATCTCGCCTCCAATTACCTTGCCATTTAGCATTATTTATGTTAGAATATAGAAAAATAACGACCATCCGGTCTTTTTAAAATTCTAATGAAAGTAGCTATAAACATTACTAGAGAGCCATTAGGTGGAATAACTTCGGTGAATCTTAATCTTTTTAACTATCTCCATGGTTCAAATATTTCATTTTTAGGTATCGAATTAAATGCTTTCAGAGAATGTAAATCTCCTGTTGTTTACAGACATCTATCTCCAGAATGGTTCAATCACCAAATTATTAGTATTTGTGATTTTTCGATAAGCGAAATAGTTAAAAACTCTAATTCTCTTAAAGACATTGAAAAAAAGTTTGAGCCAATAATAAAGATTGTAAGAAAGATTATTAAAAAAGAAAAGCCCGATGTTTTTTTAATCAACGGAACCTACTATATCCCCTGGATCATCTCAATTGCCGCTCGAAAAGAAGGCATTCCTGTGGTTTTGTGGTATGCCGGAGTTTTAGCAAAAGAAACAGCCCATTTTCCAGAGAAAGAAAGACAAATATTTTTAGAGATGGAAAAAAGCATAATTAAAAATTCTTCAAAAATAATATTCCCTTCTAAAATATGCAAAGATGCTGTTTTGCGGGAAGTAATCAATTCAAAAAAAACCAAAGAAGGATCTATTATTCCCAATCCAATATCTCCTTTGTTTACCAAAGAGAAAAAGCAAGAAAAAGTAATTAAAAACAAGATAGCTTTTATTGGCAGAAACGCTCCAATTAAAAACCTAGAAGCTTTTATTTCTTTACATTTATTATTAAACAAAAAGAAATGGAAACATGAAGCAACAATAATAAATGGAAAGGAACACAAAGCAATCAAGAATATGCCGAAGGATATTAAAATCATACCGATGATGAATAGCGAAGAAATGAAATACTTTTACAAAAAACAAGGCTTAATTATAAGTCCTTCGCATTTTGAAACCTTCGGCAATGTCCCAGTTGAAACACTATGCATTGGAGTCCCAGTCTTAGTTAATGAAAATATGGGTTGTTCGGAACTTTTTTCTCAAGTAGGATTAAATGAAATGATTATAAATTTCGATGATCTAGAGATTGTAGCCAAGAGAACGATTAATCTTTGTGGGAAAGTTCCAGACACAGCGAAACTAAAAAATCTTAAAAGCTTAGTAGATTGTGAAAGTGTTTCTAATCAGATAGTTAAAATCTTGAAAGATTTTTCAATTTAAAATATTAAGTTAAATTTATTACTATTCTACTTCATATAAGTTATTTTTGATAAATTTTTTAATTATTTCTTCAGTATTTATTAAAAAGAATGAATCAATTCATTAACATCAAACTCATCAAAAGAATCTATAATCTTGTCTGCTTTTCTTAATTCTGAATCTTCATGAGTAGTTGTAATGGCTATACACTTTATTCCCCCATTCTTAGCCGCCTCAATACCATTAGGAGCATCTTCTATAACAATACATTCTTCTGGTTTTAAATTGAGATATTCTGCTACTTTTAAGTATGTTTCTGGATCAGGCTTGCCGTTTTTAACTTTTTCAGCAGAAACCAATATTTCGAAAAAATCCTTAATGCCAAGTTCTTCAAGAATCGCGTTAGCTTTAAATTCCATAGCCGCTGTCCCTATTCCCATTTTAATATTATTTTTCTTTAAATCATTCAAAAGCCTTTCTACTCCCTTTGTAGGTTCTATTTTTATCTTTTTAATTTCTTCAATAAAATATTCTTCCTTTCGGCGAGTAAGTATAGTAGCTTCGTCTCCCTTCGCTTCAGGTCTAATATATTTAAGTACGATTGCTTCTCCTTTCATTCCCGTAAAAGATTTATACCCTTCAAAGTTTAGATCTAAACCAAAATCAGCAAATAATCTTTTCCAAGCAGTAAAATCCTGCTCTTTATTATCAGTAAGAACTCCATCCATATCAAATATTATTCCTTTAATCATATTTTAATTAAATAATTATCTTGATTTAACTATACTATATAGATTAAAAAATAACAAAACATATATACTTAACGAATTTAGTCTTTTAGAAATTAAATTATATAAAAAAAGACGGGAGCAATAATATTGGCTATTGCAAATATCCAATACTATAAACTTCTGTCTTAATAATTTCACAGATTCTTGATTCGGTGATTTTGCCGTTAAACTCTCCGAAAATAATTCTTTCGATTACCCTGGCATCAAATTCAAGAAGCCTTTTATTTTCTTCATAGCCTTTATAAAAATTATCAATGTCATTTTCCATAGCTTCTCGCATGGATTTGACATAGGCATTGATTTGAGAATCGTAGTAAATGCCATAAGGCTGAAGAATTATTGCCTTTTTAATGATTTGATACTGATGCCTTACTTCATGGCAACCTTTCATAACTACTTTTTCTTGAAGAGACGCCTTTCGATAATCTTCTAGATTATCTTTACCGGGCTTGCCATCTTTTTCGAAAAAAGTAATTCGAGCATTCCAATTAGTTAAATCATTGAATAACTTCTTAACTCTAACTTGATATAGTCCACTGGGAAAATCGGGAATCTCTTCAGGAGAATGATAAGCAGCAAGCATGTCACAATCATCACGAGAGTTTAAATTTAAACTAATATTGGTTTCTCCAAAAATTTCTTTATCAAAAAAAACAATACAAGCCATTAAATCAATAGCTGTTTTTATATCATCGTCCTCACAGCCTTGTTCTTTTAGCGATTCATTCATTCTCTCAATGTTTTCGAGCTCTTTTCTTCCTTTTTCAATAATACCACTACACAACATATGAATCCTCCGTTTTATGATTTAAATGAGCCTTTGATATATTAAATTGATAACATAAACAAAATAATACGTCAAAAGTTGGTAAGTCCAAGCACATTTCGGACAAAAATAGATAAAACAAATATTCTAGCGCTCCATCACGATAACCTTAAAATAAACTGTCGCCGTTATGCCGTGATTGTCATATCATTACATAAACAGCTTGAACTGTAAATATAAGTATGCTAATGTTTGTTTACACATCAGGAGGTGTGTTCTTGGTAGACGTGTTCACTAGAAAAAAAGGATTTTTATCCCAAAAAGAAGTGTTAACTAAGGCTTTGAAAACAAAAGGGGTGAAACTCGCAACCCCCTTGCTTGCATGTCGTTTCTATCACTCTGAGCCAATCTTCTCGATTGAGTTTAATGAGGCAACCATAGCGATTTTAAGGCAGAATGGTTTTCAGGTAGATCTTCACGTTGACAAAGAGAATGTGACAAGAGTCTCGTACTGGTCCAACAACAAGAGCTTTTATTACTGGAATTTCTGGCCCGGTGAAAAGATTGAATTGATCTTAATTACAGACAAGCATGCAGATTACAGCAAGGGAATACCTTTCTTGCCGACACTTGACGGAGCTCTTAATCCAGATAATTGCATTCAACCCGGAACACTCGCTTTCTGTACCGCATTTGCCAACTTCAAAGATGCTCCGCCGTTAATTGAGGAAATTGCCTTGACTCAAAAAGGAAAGATATTGGTCGAATGGTCTGAAATGAGTCTTGGGGGCACTAAAAGCTTGAGAGATCTATGGGAAAAAGTCTCGGCGGGGTATCCTTCTAGGGAGTGTCTCCCGATGACCTTCCAGATTGAGCCAAACCCGCACTTACCGATCTTAGATGATTTCAACGCTATGCGCTTTGTAAAAAAAGCTTATCAGAGCGAGATAGTGTCAGGGTGGGAAAAACAAATTGCCGAGTTTGCAGAAGGACTCGTCAAGCGTTCCGTAAAATAAACGGAACTTTTTTATTTATAAGTAACTAATTGTCCAGCAAAAGATAAATTCTTTCGAATAGTTGGAATTACTACTCTATTCCCTTCTTTTTGCTTTCTTTTCAATCTTTTTCCCCACAGTTTTAATGGCTTCCAAATAAGACTTCTCAACTTCACTCAAATTCTTTGCTTTATATTCACAATATTCTTTCGTTGCTTTTTCCTTAGCTTTCTCATGGCTTATCTTACCAGCATCATTCAAAATTTTTCTTCCTGTTGATTTCAGAATATTATCCAACTCAATAATATAATCAGCCATCTTCATAGGTTTTTGTTCCATAGCATTAATTTCCGCCAAATCAAAATATGCTGAAACAAGATTATTCAAAATTTTAAGTTCATTTAATTTCAGAAAATTTTTAGCTACCATTGCTTCGGCTTGAGTCGGTTGTTTCCCCTTAAAATTCGTAAGTCCTACAAATGGTTTATCTGAATCTACTCTCAAATAAATGACTTCTGATGCCGTGTGTCCATGAGCGGCAAAATGAAGTTTGTTCTGCACAATCTTAAAAAATTTCAGGGACTCACTTGCTTGTGAATCATAATCAATACTGGTTGCATACAAATCAAGCACTTGACGATACAAAACCTTTTCACTACTGCGAATATCTCGAATCTCATCAAGTAATTCTTTCCAATAGTTTCCTCCGCCAAGATTTTTCAAACGATCCGAATCAATCGCAAAACCTTTGATAATATACTCTTTAAGGCGTGCAGTCGCCCAAATACGAAACTTTGTAGCAATACGAGATTTAATTCTATAACCAAGAGAAATAATCAGATCAAGATTGTATAATTTCACTTCTGTTGTCTGGGTTTTCCCCTCTATTGCACCGTGTTTAGTGGTTGTTCGGATTTTCCGAACAACCACATTCTCGTCCAATTCTCGGTCAGATAATATATTCTTGATATGTTCACTAACATTAGCTTTGCTGGATTGATACAAATCTACAAGTTGTGCCTGCGAAAGCCAAGCTGTTTCTCCTTCAAACCTAACCTCTACATGAGATTGTCCATCATCACCTTCATAAATTATAATTGAATTGTTTTGATTTTCTTTTTTCATACTTTGAGCCATACTTTTGATTTCTCAAAAGTTTGGACTACTACATTAAATTGTGATTACATAGTATCGCAAAAACTAAAAAATGTATAGCCTTTTAAGCTATACAAATTAATATCTACGCAAATCGTACGCTCTAACTACACTTAAATTAGCAGAAGCGCTGGGACGTTATTGGAACCTTTTTAAGTTTAAAATGTACAAAATAAACCTATTTTTTACTTTTAGGATTAGGTGGATTTTAATCTAGTACTTAATAGTAATTTATTTTAATTCTTTTTAAGATTAAGAAAATTTTTAAATATTTTGTATTTTACTATATTTAAATTATCGCTTGAAGTAGCATTCAATATTTTATCACCCTCACCCATAGTCCCCATACGGAATATTTCATTATACTTTGGTGAATATAAAAAATAATCACTATAATACCAGGTTCCTCCCCAGTTAGAGAGCCTGAAAAATATCTCATCAACGCCATCTTTATCTACATCAACTATTTCTGGTTTTTTCATTGATCTATATTCACGGCCATCATCATCTTTAGACGTGTCCTTTTCCCAAATCAACTTATATTCTTTATTTTGTTTATCAAAAACATACAATTTCCTTCCTTCATTGTATCCTCCAACTTCAGGATCTTGGAAATCTCCACAAATTACCAGCATTTCTTTTTCTAAGTCACCATCAAAATTTAATTTCGCAAAATAGTCTACAAATCCTCCTTTATTTTCACATGGATTAAAACCGATTTCATCTATAGCGTCGGGAGTTACACTAGAAATGATACTAAACCAATCACTATAAGCAATTGGTAAATTATTATCATCTGCAAAAACACCTATCCGATAATGACTAGTAGCATAAAATTTATACCCATCTGTTGGTATTGTCCAAGAATACTTTCCTAATGAAGCTCGAATATCGTTACCTATAATTAAGGCTATATCGGTTTCTCCTTGTATTTGAAGAAAAAAAGAAACCGTTTCAACGTTCTGTGAATTCCAAGTAATCTCATATGTTTTCCCTATCTCTAAAGACTCTCCTTGTTTAGGAGAAATAACTGTAAAAGATGGAATAATAGAGAATTGTTGATTTTGATTATTTAATGATTTAGATTTTTTATTCATTAAATAATAGCCAGTTCCTCCGACTCCAGCTAAAACTAAAATTATTAAAACAACTATAATGGGAGCAAATCCTTTTTGATATTTATTCATGTTTTTACTTTATTAATTTTAAAAATATTATAGCACAAACTAAAAACCGACAACAGTGTCGGCTTAGATTTACAGGGGAAGTGGGACGAACTAGGAACCTTTTTAAGGTCAAATTTATTATAAAAAAAGGGGCTTAACGAAATCAATTAAAATGATTTATCCCCTTTACGTTTTGTCGGATCTCTTGTTAAAAAATTTGCACACTAAGATCTCGACCACATCCTTTACAATATTTTTGTTCCAAAGGTGTGGTTTCTCCACAGCGACTACAGAGTCTTATTGCCCCTACCATTCTTTTTCCACACTCAGGACACTTCTCAGTGTCGCTAGAACGAATTTCACATATTGGACAAATCTTCATAAGAATACCTTTTCCACAAAATGTGGATGAATTAATTATAATTTTTTTAACATTTTAGTCAAGGTTGATTAAAAATTCTATTATTCTGTTGTGATTATCATAAAAAGCCTTGTAAATTAAAACTTTCCAAATTTGCAGGGGCTCGTGAAGAACATTAGAACTGAGATTCAGGAGAGTATATTACAGTTGTGACGTTGGGACGTTATCAGAACTTTTTTGAGGCTTTATGTATACATTGAGATTATTATATAAAAATATGATTAATAAGAAAAGACTAAATGATATTGCATGTTTAGCTATTTTGTGAATTTAAAACTAGAAACTACTTGATTTAGTATTTGAGGATATTTTTCTTCTCGATCTAAACATTCTTTGTAAATTTGATTGATGTCTTCGGCAGAACCATAGACACCACAAGAAACGCGAGTCGTGGAAAGATCAATTTTTATACATTGCCCATTCTTACTCGTAACGTAAGAATAAAAATCATAACTATGACTCATCCCAGCATCAAAAGATTGGTATAAGCAATAAGGATTATTGTTTATGGTTAACAATTTACCCCTCGAAGATTTAATAGGACAACCGATAGAAATATCGTAATTGCAACCCTCCACCAGAACCGAAGGTTTGTTGTCAAAGAAATCAGCAGGATATCTATATTGAAATCCCGAAACTTGATCAGTATAAGTTTTCCAATCATCAGGAATAATGAGTTCTGTAATATTAATATTACTTAATTTTTCTAATCCGTAATCAGTAAGCCTATATTCATCATTATTAATTTTTATTACTCCTTTGTTGATATCGACAGATTCATTTCCAGTAGAAAGATGCGTATCTAAAATTATAGCATCCTTAACTAATGGACTTCCATTATCGTTTATTAATACCTCTAATATACTTTCATGAAAATAACTTAGCTCCCAAGACTCAAAATTTCTCATATCTTTATCATAACGACTAATAATTAAAATAGCATCTTCTTTAAGATCATTATTTAAGTCGCCACATTTAATAAAAATATCTCCATTATTATCAAATGCTGTAAAAAAATTACTACTAAAAAGAATATTCTCTCCATTCCATTCATTGTCGCTTAATTTGACATAACTACTACTGTTATTATTAGAGGGTATAAGATATGATATATTTTTAAGTTGATCTAGACTAAAACAGCTAATCTCTTGCTTTGCTTTGAAACTCTTATCGATAAACTTGAATGTTGAAACTATTTGATTAAAAGTTAACACATCTAGCCTAACGATATCTTTCGGCGTATCACTCCTAAATTCGACAAAAACATTTGGATTATTAGATTCTATAAAAAAGACTATATCATTATAACCTATACCAGGATCGTAGTATAAAACTCTTTTAGCTTTATGGCCATCAACAATTAAGTTATTTATTGTAACATTTCTATAAATAACGTTGTTAATAAAATCGTTTTTGATAATTTCATCTATAGATTTATTTTGATATGAACCAATTTTAACGCTAAAATAATCTCCAAAGCTAACATTGGCTATATTAGGAGATATCGTTTGTCTGAAATTAAAATTAGAAGGATATTTGAACTCAATGCCTAATTCTTTATTCATGTAAGTCAACCAAGTCGCTGTATCTATATTTTGAGATTTTAAATCAATTGATTCATTATTTTTATCACTAATAGCTTGATAATCTTGAGTTTTCTTATTCCAAACATAGTAACTAGAGCCACCAATTCCAGCTAAAGTTAAAACAAGTAGAATGATTACGATAGGGGTGAATCCTTTTTGATGTTTATTCATGTTTTTATTTATTAATCTTGAAATAATTATATCATAAAACAAAAACCGACAACAGTGTCGGCTTGATTTTGCAGGGGCGATGGGACGAACTTGGAACCTTTTTAAGGTTAAATTATCTACTTAGTGCTTAATAATTTCTATCTTTATTTCACTGTTCTTGACTATAATTCTAGCTTCTCCTCCAATAGGAAAGGTTATTTTGGGATCAGTGTGTCCGAAGTCAAGATTAGCAATTATTGGCATTCCATTTAACTCTTTCTTGGTTTTAATGATTCTGATTAAATTTTCATCCGACATTTTGCTTATTTTTTGGAATCTACCAATAACTAATCCTTTAACCATTTCAAAACCAGGCTGATGTATTAATGATTGTAAATCACGATCAAATGTAACGGGATTGCTTAATTCATCATCTTCTAAGAATAAAACGATATTACTAGATAAGGTAGGAAAATATTCTGTTCCTTGAAGTAAATTGAAAGTACAGAGATTGCCACCTAAAATTGTTCCTTCAGCTTCCCCATTGTTAATAATCAGATATCCTTTATTTTTAATAAGACTTCTATTTTCTTGATTTATATACCAAAAATCATCGCTCCAATCATTAGAAGGAGTAATACAAAATTTTTCTTCTGAAAAAATGCATTTCTTAAAATAGTCTAAAGTATAATCAAAATGTAATTTTTGTCCAAAAGTCGAATAATGTGGACCGTAATAATTTACTAATCCTGTTTTTTGAAAAATAGAACAATTTAAAATTGTAACGTCTGAATATCCACAGAATATTTTAGGATTATTTTTGATAATGTCCCAATCAATATATTTTAACATTTGGTTTGCATTGAAGCCACCCAAGACAGTAAATATTGCTTTTACGTTTTTATCTAAAAAAGCATCATGAATATCCTCTATTCTTGATTCTACAGATGAAGAAAGGAAATCATCGGTTTCCATAATGTGCTTACCAAAAGTTACCTTAAGTCCAAGTTCAGAGAATCTTTCATTAGCTATTTTTATTGTTTCTTTAGAAAGCAAACTAAAAGAACTTGAACTAACAATAACCCTAACTTCATCTCCTTTTTTTAATTTTTGAGGATATATTTTATTCATGTAATTATTATATATCTAAAAACAAAAAGCGCCAATAAGGCACTAGTAATTTGCAGGCAAGGAAGGTCTAGAACCCCTACCTCCGAGCAGTGTAAGGGTTTTTTGGAGGTCTTGGCGATAGTCAATTTAAGGTGTCAGGGTCTGGGTAAAATGAGACATGCGAGACACTGTTTGTAAAATTTTTGAGGTAAATATCAATGGAAGCTTTATCAATTAGGAAATCGCTTCAAATTCATTTTTAATCCAGGTGGGATATTTTCCTTTTATTATGTCTTCTTTGTTTACCCATTTGAAATTTGTATGTTCTCCGCTTAATTTAATTTCTCCAGCGACATAATCAACTAAAAAAGTTAATCCGACAAGATGCAGATCGTCTTTTACCATTGACCAAGACCGAGATAGCTTTATTGTTTTAATTGTTATATTCAACTCTTCTTTTATCTCTCTTTTTAGGCCATCCTCAAGCTTTTCTCCAAATTTTAATCTACCTCCGGGGAGATCTATCTCATTGGGGCTTATCTCTTCAGTATCGCTTTTAAAGATAACTAAGAATTTTTTACCTTTTTTTATGATTGCCTTGGTGGCAACTCCAAATTTTCTATCCATTGTTTTATTTATTTATCTTAGTATTATTGTACACAAATAATTACTATGTATCAAATTTTTAGCCTTTTTATATCTTTTAAATTTTATAATAGGCTTGTCTTTACCATATAAAAAAGGACAATAAGAGTCAGGGAGATATTTTCTGTTTTCAGCTATTCTTCTTCCATGACATCCACCCATACATCTTTTAGAAAATTTACATTTACTACATAGTTTAGGCAATGTTTTTTTATCATGGTTAAATTTAGTATTACTCTCTCCGTTTTTAACATAGACGCACGATGATATTTCTCCGTCAGGGTGAATTCTAACCGAATTTCCGCATTTGGTTCCGCCACGGACACCCCTCCAAATCAGAGCAAGTATCGGCTCAGAACAGGAGACCATTTCAAAGTTCTTACTCATGTCTTTTATCGCATGCCAAAATTGATCATAGGTTGGAACAAACTGATCCTTGTTTACTGGTTTATATATGTTAATTCTTAAATTAATATCGTATTTATCAAGTATTTTTTTGAAGCCAGGAAAATATTCAAAATTATTAGCCATTAAGACGGAAACTATAGAAACATTAACGTTGTATTTTTTGCACTTATTGATAGCTTTTAAGGTGTCTTTAAATAGTCCAGATTTTTTTCTCCAGCGATCGTGTAAATCGGCTTTTGGAAAATCGAGAGATAAATCTACATCAGTAAACTTAGACAACAGATCGTTGCTCATATTATTTATTGACAAGCTATTCGACGTAATCGCCATCTTAATACCCTTGTGATGGAAAAGATTAACTATTTCCGGAAAATTTTGGTTTAAAATACTTTCGCCTGTTCCAAAGTTTACAAACTCGAGGTTTGGAAATGTGGCTAAAATTTTTTTGATTTGATCCACGTTAAGTTCATTTCCGGCCATCCTTCTAGAATAACAGTGCTCGCAATTAAGATTGCATTTATTGGTTAGTCCTATGCCGATAGTTCTAATTGCTGGATATTTATTTTTTTTAGTAAAGATATTCATTCTTCGCTATTTTATTTGATAAATTGTTGAAATTTATAATTATTTTTTGCTCATTTACTTTCAATGCTTTACCGTTCCACATTTTAATATTCCCATCTATGATAACGCCACTAATGCAGTGGTTGTTATTTAGTAAATTAATATTCTCGGCTTTTACGAAAATCATGTCGGCTTTTTTATTTATTTCTATACTCCCAATATCGTTTTCCAAACCAATGACACGAGCGGCTTCAATAGTGATTAAATCCAAACACTTTTGTCTATCGATTATTTTTCTTTTTTTCTTATAATAACCAAAACATTTTTCCGCTTCATCTAAAACGCTAAACGTGTCACTTGTTGGCAATCCATCGGTTGCCAGACAAGTCTTAATATTTTTCTTTAATACTTTTGATAAATCTAAAACTCTATCCGCAACGTTAATGCTAGAAGACAAACATTGAACAATGGATGTTTCATTTTTTTTAATCAAGGATAAGTCATTAGTGTTTACCCAGTTACAGTGGATCAATATAGTATTTTTATTCAACAGATTGTGTTTTTCTAAAAATTCTACGGAGCTTAAATTAAATTTTTCCTTAACTTCTTTTTCTTGTTTTTTAGTTTCAGCCAGATGTAATATTAGCTTAGAATCAGGATATTTTTTTAGTATTTTTTTGACTTCAGGTAGAATTTTTAAATCAAAGTTATTTATCGAGTGTATAAATATAGCAGGATATGCATTTCTTGTGTTTTTGATTTTTTTATATTCTTTTTTATATTTTTTTTCCAGATTTAAGCTTAATATAGATAATTTAAAACTATTCATTATCATATATCCCGAAACATTTCTTATACCCCAAATATTAGATTGATCTATGGTCCTTCCGCCACAAATAGTAGTGGTTCCGGAGCGCAATAGATTAAAAATGGAATAGTCAGCTATTATATCTCGTTTTTTTTCAATAAAATCAGCTTTTTGGGATATTTTATCGGTAATACTTAGATAGTCTTCGAGGTTGCTTTTTAGTATTTTTTGAAAAATAGATTCTCCTAGGTGGACATGGGCATTTATAAATCCAGGAAAGACTATTAACCCTTTGGCATCGATTATTTTATTAATTCCTCGTAGATCTGATGGATCAGGACTATCTTCTTTTATTTTAATTATTCGGGTTTTTTTAATAATAATAAAACCAGTGGAGATGATATCCCTTGTCTTATTTTGTGTTACGATGGTAGCATTTTTGATTAGTGTTGACATTTTAAAAAAAGGGGAAGGACTAAAGTCTTTCCTTGATTTTTTGTACTATTTTTTGATTGATAACCTCTTTCTCTAGGCTGCCATCAATAATAGTCCAATTGGGCAAAGTTTCGGAAAGTGATAAGAATTGATATCTCTGTTTTTCCATTTGCGCTTCGTTGACGAAATCGAATCTGCTTTTCACTTCTCGGGATGCTAATCTTTTTTTTGCTTTTGTTGCCGGCAAGTCTAGTAAAATGGTTATGTCGGGAATAGTACCCAAGTTAACTGTATCAAGGAGGTGTATAATCATTTGTCTATCAACACCCAGAGAGGCATTGTAACTAATGAATGAGCCATTTCCTCGATCGGCAATTACGGATTTCCCTTTTGCCAATGCTGGTAAAATGATTTCTGAAAATACCTGAGCTTTACTAGCAAGAAATAGAAACATTTCCGCATTAACAGTGTTCATCAAGCTTTGCGTTAGCGTTTCCTTGATTTTTCTACCCAACGCGGTACTCTCAAGTTCTTTTACAATGATGGTCGGCATGTTATTTGCGACCATCCAGTCTCTTAAGAGTTTGCTTTGGGTAGTTTTTCCGGATCCGTCGATTCCTTCAATTTGGACAAACATAACTAGATCTCCTTAATCTCTATTAAATGTATAAAGAATACTGTATTATTAATATAATATTTATTATGGCTTGTCAAATACGGGTCCGTGAATTCTAGTTTGAAGTCCCATAGTTTGAAAAAACAAAAAACCATTGTTTTTAGGATATAATGTAATTGATAAGAAAACATAAAACCTAAAACAATGGCTTACCATCATTTTACCATAGAAAACCGATTCAAAATACAGGCTTGGATAGAAATTGGACTATCTAAAGCAGAAATGTCTCGGCGATTAGAAAAAGATTACTCCTCGGTATTTGAAGAGATAAAGAACAATTCATATGAGAATGGAATATACAAAGCTTTTCATGCTAACGCTCTTTCTAAACGGAGAAGACGAGAAGGAAAAAGAAAATATAAAAAGCTCTTTTGTGATAGAGATTTAAAAAGAGCTTTAATGAAGGGATTAATCAAAAAGAAATCTCCCGATCAAATAATGGGAGAAAGAAAACTAATTGGCAAAAGTTTTGTTGCTGTTGAAACCGTGTATTCTTTCATTTACTCTGAGGAAAGAAATCTAGTTTCTTTTCTGAGACAAAAGAAAGGAAAATACCGAAGAAGACACGGAACTAAGAATCGTGAAAGAACCCGTGAATCAACAAAGAAACGCCGTATCGATTACAGACCCGAAGAAATCAACGAAAGAGTAGTAGTGGGCCACTGGGAGGGCGATACAGTTGTCGGAAAGGATAAACAGAATGGTGTTGCTACTTACGTGGAAAGGGTGTCAGGATTTGGGAAAAGGATAAAGCTTGAGAAAGTCAGAGCGGAAGAATTGAAGGATAAGACGGTTAAATCTTTTTCTTCTCTTTCTAAGAAGAAAAGAAAAACCATTACCTATGATAATGGATCTGAATTCGCTGAATATGAAATGATCGAGAAAGAAACAGGGATAGAAATATTTTTTGCTAATCCGTATCATTCTTGGGAAAGAGGAGTGAATGAAAATTGGAATGGACTGTTTCGACAGTACTTTCCAAAGGGAACTGATTTTGATACAGTATCACAAAAGGAAATTAATAAGGCTGTACGAGAGATTAATAATCGCCCCAGAAAAAGATTAAATTACCTCACTCCTTATCAAGTTTTTGTTAAAGAAATGAATCCTAAAGACTATTGTGCTTCAAACTAGAATCTATCGTCTACAAATTTAATACAGAGGTTCTTGGTAATAAAAAGGAGAAAAACGATATAGATATTGATATTAGGAACTACGTTAAATATCTTCTTAAACAAGGAACCATATTGGAAAAACGTGAATTACTAACCTGCTTTAAAAGCAAGCTGATTCTCAAGGATAAGAAAATTATACTTGAATAATTAATTATTATCTGTGTTTTCTTTTTTTGTGTTCTTGTTCTAAATTAAGATGATATTGGTGATACTCATCATCATCTTTCTCATTATCTAGGGCCATAGAATTGAATGATCGACCTCGACGATATGGACCAAAAAGTCTAGCGAATTCACCCTTAAATCGTTCTAGCGTCGCAAATTCTTCAAGAGAAGTTCCCTCTTTATTATAGTCTTTTTGCCAAGGATATCTGCCATACTCATCTATCGCTCCACCAGTTCCATCACGATTTCCCCAAAATATTTCTCCTCCAAGAGTGATTGGGCGAGGATCGGGCATTAATAAGTATCCATTGCCATATATATACCAATTGGATTTTGTTATATATTTTTCTGGATATAGCCACTCTTCTTTTGCTGCCGCGATATATTTAAGTGCACGCTTTTTTATTATAAAATTAATCTCTCTAACCTCTTGTTCGTTTAAGTGTCGTAAGGTTTGTATGTCGGTAATTTTAAACATGGTAGATCTAAGCGGATAAGGGTTTGGACGAAAACTGACCTCTGACTGATAGGGATTTCTAACCCATGACAAATTAGTAAGTATTAATACCTTATCTAAGGATAACGGAAAGATTGTATGTGTTCCATTAAGCCAAATATCCGGATCGTTATTTCTACGACACCAGCTTGAGTGTGGTCCACATCTGCGATTGTATACTGTAATTGGATGGTCAGAGATAATAAACTTTGTTTCCGACTCTTTCGCATCAGCAATAAGCCAAACGCAATCGGCCCAAGTGGCACAATAAAGTTGTCGAAGTTTTAGCATTTGACTTAGGATTATATTTCGATCTGTGGTTTCAGCTTGAGCACTAAGCCAGTTTAATCCTTTAGGAGTACGAAGTTTTTGCGTACTCGCATACATCAACAATTCATTTAAAAAACTTTTGCCATCCCAGGGATATGCAAAATTAGCATAGTAGTCAACAGCCTTACGTCCGTCACGATCAATAGAGCCAAAAAATCTTTTTTCTATTTCTACCGATTCTATATTTTCAAAACGAGTAGTATATAAATCATTTTCTGCAAAACAATGTTTAGGTCCTAAAAGATTAACAGCTCTCTTGATGTGAGTAATTCCTCTAGGGTCTGTATATGTTCCTGGATTAATATCTAAATAAAAAAGTTCTTGATTTCGCTGGTTTAATGGTATAAATCTTTTTTGATACCACACAGGAACATAATGATTATGACGATATTCGATAGGCATATTATTTTTTTTAGCATATCAAAAAATCGCTATTTTGGCGATTTTTGAATGAAGTGTCAGGGTCACCTGACTTGTCACTAGCGTGCAGGGGAGATGGGACGTTATCGGAACCTTTTTAAAATTAAATTATCAACAAGAATGGAGATTTTTTGGTTAATCTTAATTATTTTTTTGTATTAGCTTTAAAATAAGCTTCTGTAAGCTTATTTGTTTGACAGGCATCACGAGCTATCTTTTGAGAAATTTCTATGCATTCATCAAGTATTGGATGAAACTTCTTTGGTATATCATTTCTTGATTTTTGACCCATATCATGTGGCCACTTATTTCTTTCTGCTGCAAATATTCTTTCCCATCTATCGTTTTTTTCACAACTTTCTAAAGTAGCTTCATTTAAACAATCTACAAACCGCTGAGACATTTTATCCATTTCTTTTTTATGCGTCTCTTTATCTTTTTCATATTTTCCTTTAGAAATTACTTTACCAGCAATCAATGCTTCCATTAAAGTATCGGATTCTTTAGTGATTGGAAATTCTTTTCCATCTCTTAAAACATAATAACTATCTGGTTCTTTATTGCAATAATTTGTTCCCTCAAACTCAAAATAATTTGGAAACTCCATATTTAATATTGGTTTAACATTTTTCATATTAAATTATTTTTGTTTTATTATTTTTTGTAAAATTTCCCTTAATTGTTCCAGTGCTTTGCTAGTATTTTTTCTATGCTCCTCAAGATCTTCTGGTTTAAACATATGAAGAACAGAGATGGTTCCTATATAAAAGTTAAATGTTATAGAGTTATCTGTAATACTTTTTAT
>Ga0265297_10006432_pt1 | contig 17074 bp, 17 predicted proteins | sample Munlanlwell13791_FD_192502 | JGI IMG/M metagenome (GOLD analysis project Ga0265297, IMG submission 192502) | Leachate microbial communities from a municipal landfill in Southern Ontario, Canada - Leachate well 137-91 | ecosystem: Engineered > Solid waste > Landfill > Unclassified | place...
TCTAGATATAATTTCATCGCTTGATACGCCTTGTTTCGTCCAGTCAACTATCTGCTGCATGGTAACCTGATTAGAGGCCTGGGGGTTTTGAGTATTAGACCAAGGCACGCTGACAGTATTTTGGCCAACTTGAACCTTAATATACTGCCCCTGTTCTGGCGGCGGCGTGGGCGCAGGAGTAGCGCATCCTGCACCAATAACAACAAAAAGAAATAAGGCAAGAATTGCACAAACATTTCGCATATAGCCCTCCTCTTACTTTCGTGCTAAACCTAAAAACCCGACTATGCTAGCGATCGCCCCACCGATCAGAAGCCAGAGCGATTTGTCTGTAGGTGCACCGGTGAAAAAGCGCGAGACATCGGAACTAGCCGAGTGGTAGGCGTTTAACCCAAGAACTAACAAGATAACTCCTGCAACCAGAAGTGCAACTGACATACTTTTATTCATATATCCTCCCTGCCCAGAAAGGGCGCACCAGCCAATCCATTATGGCTGGGTGTTATTTATTTACCCTCTGCCACAAGCCCGGGCGGAGCCTTGCGCCACTTATACCCTTCTATCGCGTCGTCATATCCGCGCTTAAAGAGCCTCTTCATTTCCCGAGTATCAAGCATCTCTTTTTGATTAGGCTTAAAATCTTCCGGAATATACGCTAAATTATAATCCCATTCTTTTTCCTTCGCGTATGCGTAAATCCTGTAAGTGTCCCCGATCATTTTTGCCGCTCCATTGGTTTCAATCAGACGCGAGGTCATAGCCACCATATTGTCTTCTACCTGTTGGGAGTGCGGTGACATATAACACAGATTTAGGACATAAACCCTAGTTTTGAATCCTCCGGGATTGATCTCGGAGGATTGCCCCATAGATCCCTCACCTTCCATTAACTGGTAAATATAAAAAAGCCCGCTAACAACCCCGCCATCAACATGCATCTCATCATAACGCCTGCCTCCGGCTTCAACTTGAAAATAGACCGGAGGAACCATGGCTGGAAACGAGCATGAGGCCAGAATTATTTTGCGGAACAACTTCACCGAATCAAGGCCTCCTTTGGATGCAAGCGCCCCTATGTCCCATATAACAAACCCCTGGGCGTCAAAATCCGTGGTTCCCACATATAGCCTGCGCCCCTTCCTATGCTCTTCGGCGATCTTAGCCATTAAATCCTCATCCACAATATCATTGATTTTTTTAGCTAACGGGGCTGAGCTACTCACAGAATCTCCGAATAGAACGCTAAACATGCTCCTCTTTTTCAGGACATCTTTGCTCGATATCGAGGTAAACAGGTCCGCGATCCGGTCTTCATAGTCTTTTCCTGCAAACACGGCAATAGCGATGATCGATCCGCTCGAGTAGCCTGTAACTATTTTAAATACCGGCCGGGAACCCTCCTTTAACCACCCTTTCAATAACCCTATACCGTAAGCGCTGTTCGATACACCGCCTCCGATAATGAGCGCGGGATAGTCCTTTATACCGTCAACTAGATACTCTGATTTACCTTCCTCTTTAAACGAATCTACCAGGCTCTGCCGCACCATAGAGTAAGAATCGGGCTTACCTGCATAGTAACGTATATCCGGCATACCGATAACGACGGCCTTACCGACAAGATTTTCCGGTACAGCATGCCGCACATAGGCGCACCCTGATGATGCCCAAAGACAGGTTATTATTATAAGTAAACGGCATAACGCCTCTTGTCTCATATTGTCATCCTATGTCTTCTTGCCAATTAAGAAATAAAGCACCATACCGATAACAGGCAAAATAAGTATCAGAATAATCCACAACGCCTTTTTGCCTGTGTCCGTGGAACTTTTTAGGACATCAACAATGGCGATAATGTCTAGGACTAGAACTAGTAACCCTAATATTCCTCCCATATGCCCTCCTTGCACAGCAAGTGCACGCCGAACAATCATATATGTTCGGGCGTTAACGAAGAATTATACGGACCGTGTCCTTCCAAAAATAAGGATGATAATCGCCAAAACCAAGAAAATAAAAAACAGGATTTTAGCGATATCCATAGCCGAACCTGCTATCCGCGTAAATCCAAACAGCGCTGCAACAATTGCGATAACAAAGAATGTAGCTGCCCATCGTAACATAGTACCCTCCCGCCTGCCGGTGAGGCAGGCCTTATCCATCTATAATTACGCGTTCCTTACGACCAAACGCGTCAGGCCCACTAAAACCAATGCTCCGGCAAGGGCCACTAAAAATGCGCCTACCGAACTACTGGTATAGAGTCCCATCCCTCTGGCTATCCATCCGCCAAGCATAGCCCCCACGATCCCGACCACGATATCCCCGATAATCCCAAAACCCCGGCCTCTGATAATCAACCCCGCCAACCACCCGATCACCCCGCCGATAAAGAGAAACCATACCCAATACCCTAAAGTATTATTTTCCAATTTGTATCCTCCTTTTTATGTTGCCCGTTAGTGTGTTACGAGGGTGATTTTTTTTGCGATTTAGGCACTTTTTACTTCGGTGTTCTGTCCGTATTATTTTTCAATCGCAGTGTTAATAAGATCAATCAGCGCCTGGCCATTAAACGGTTTTTGCAAATACCCCACGGCCCCGGCTTTTAAAACCTTATCGCTAAGCCCGCCATTTTTCTTAGCCGAAATAATAATGACAGGACGCTTGCATCCTGACTCGACGATGCGTTGCTGAGCTTTCCATCCGCCTAACCCCGGCATATGGATATCCATGATCAGGCAACCAGCAGCGCTATCAGGCACAGCGCTAAAGAATTCCTCCGCGCAGGTAAAGGTATCGACGGTAAACCCGTAAGTCCCCAGCAGAATTGCTAGCGAACGGCGCACTGATTCATCATCATCCACAACGTAGATTTGTTTCTTCTCCCGTGGCATCATCATCACCTTTAGGATAGTTTTTGTACTATTTAAAATTATTTTCTGTTTGAGTAATCTTAGTATTCTTAACTCCGCCTCCGGAATCGATGGACTCTAGAAATTCATATGATGGTTGAGCATAAACCCTGTCTTTATCGCGCTGCACTACTTTACCGTCAAGAAAAAATACTTTTGAATAGATAATGCCCAACGCATTCATTTTCTCTATCTTTGACCTGTTATTATTCGGATATTCCCAAACCTCATATTCTTTATTGTCTATTACCATCGTACTCATTTTCTGCGGCTCCCCGATCTTACTTTCTACCTCTTCCTTAGACATTCCATACGTTAAGCTCTTAAGTTCTCCTTGGTCAAAATTTTGAAAGACAAAACCGCATCCCGATAGCACCATCGATAAGAACAAAACTATTATCTTTTTCATATCTTCCCTCTCCTCGTAAGGCAGCGGATTGTTAACGGCCTTATGGTGGCATTATAGAAATATATCAGGAATAAATCAATTGTACCTGGGTATAACCGTAAGATTTTACGGTCTGCGCAGAAGGCTTGTTTTTGAATTGCTTGAGAAGAAATTAGTGCTTAGGAAGGAATAATGCCTGCTTTTTGGGCGAAGCGGATGAGCTCTGTTACGGTTTTAGCCTGCATCTTCTGCATTACGCGGCCACGATGAACCTTGATCGTCTGAAGGACAGTTCCCCGCTTTCGGGCGATCTGCTTACTCAGCATCCCTTTGGCTACGAGCCGAAAAACTTCCAGCTCCCGCAAAGACAAGGTTTTGATACGGCGTTTTATTTTGGATATTTCGGCCTGTTCTTTAATTTGGATTTTGTTCTTTGCGATGGCTTGCGTAATAGCGTCAAGCAGTTTCTTCTTAGTAAATGGCTTGGGAATAAAATCAATAGCTCCTGCCTTCATGCCTTTAACGCTCATCGGGATATCGCCATACCCCGTAATAAAAACAATGGGAATGGCAAGTTTGCGGGCTGACATTGCTTCCTGAAGAGCAAACCCATTGATATTCGGAAGCTGGACGTCCAGTACCAGGCATGATGGAACTTTAGGATGTTTACAAGCTAAGAAATCTGCGGAGCGCGTAAACGTCTGGACATTAAACCCGTGTGATTTTAACAATAAGGACAAGGCCATGCATACAGAAAGATCATCATCAACAACAAAAACAATAGGCCTGCGATTGTCCACTAGGCATCCTTTTTATCAACGGGAATAGTGAAATAAAAGGTTGCGCCGCGATCAGGATTATTTTTTACATCCAATATCCCGCCATGCGACTCAACAATGGAACGGCTGATAGACAACCCCATACCCAAACCATCCGGTTTGTTGGTAAAAAATCGGGTAAAGAGCTTGGGTAAATTGTGTTCAGGTATTCCACATCCTGAATCTTTCACCTCCACGATAATCGTGTCGGTATCTTTACGCGATGTATGAATCAATATTTCACGGACATCTTTATTTCCCTCTAAGGCATCGAAGCTATTACTGATAAGATTCAGGAGCACCTGCTCCAGTTGTATCCAGTCACCTCGAACAAGCGGAAGATCATTCTCAAGCTTGATTTTTAAGATAATGTTCCTTACAGTGGCATCGGTAGCAATAAGCGTGACAGTCTCATCAATAAGGGAATTGATATCAAACGGTTTAATTTCAGGCGCACTCTTCTTTAACAATGAACGTAACCGTTGGATGACCTCAGCCGCCCGTTTGTCGTCATTAATGATGTACGATAAGATCTTATGTATTTCAGGCTCCCTCTCCCCGAGCATGCGTTGGGCAGCCTGGGCATAGGAAAGAATAGCCGTAAGAGGCTGACTGATCTCATGAGCCAAGGATGAGACAAATTCCGCAAGTTTCCCCACCCTGGTAACGTGCAAAAGCTCTTCGCGCTGTTCCCGGATCTTTTTGGTGCGGATCTGGGCCTGCTTATCTGAACGTATCTGTTTCTTTACTCCATTCCTTAACTGCCCATTTTTTGCCTTCAGCTCATCGGTTTGATGCCTGATTGTATCTTTCAAATGGATACGGTTTTTACGTAAACTAGCGACTACCCCTTCAAGACGCACACGCTCCCCGTTTCGGATTTCATCTTTCGATACGGGATTTTTAGCTTTCTTTTTCATTGAGTTCATTGTTGTTTACTGGACTTTTTTTGCCCAGCAAAAATTACCCCTTGGAACTATGCACCCCTTCTCCTTTATTTTACAATATGCGGAAAAACCTTGTCAAATACTATTTTTAAACAAATCGAAGTATTAAAAAGGCTATTGACCGTCTTCGATCAATAGCCTTTCAACTCTTACATATCTGAGTAAAATTTGAATCGCTTCAATGTTTACTCAGTTTTTGAATATTATTTCTTAATCTTGCCTTTACAGCCTTTTCAGCATTTAGCCAATAATCCAAATCACGGCCTTGCTTGCGTCCATCCTTCTCCCACAATTCATAAGCCTTCTTCTTGATACACTCCGCTTCATCTTTCCTGTAACAATTGTGTTCGCCCATTGAGCACACCTCATTTTTTTTAAAATAAATTTAATTTCCCATAGCCTGTAATTACCATAGCTTCATGATGGCATTATAAGAAGTATTTAAAATTGAGTCAATTATACCTGGGTATAGTTGACAGAGTATTAAAGTAAGGTTAAAATAATACGAAAATAAAAAAGATCGTTGCTATAAAAAGCAAGTAAGAATGCCGAAGCGCCGCGTAGTGATCACCGGTTTGGGAATAGTAGCGCCCAATACTGTGGGAAAAGAAGATTTTTGGGCTGCGTTGACCAAAGGTAAATCCGGGATCAGAAGGATCACCCGCTTTGACCCTACACCATTTCCTACCCAAATTGCCGGAGAGGTTGATTTGGATATCTCTCAATTTATTGAGCGTAAAAAGGCCCGGAGGATGGACCGTACCACGCATCTGGCCATGGCGGCAGCCAAGCTTGCTTTTACTGATTCCCGCTTAGGCCTTACTACGCGCAACCTGGAAAGGATCGGCGTGATCCTTGCAACTACTATGGCCGGCAAGGGTTTCACCTTAGAAGAATATGAAAATGTTTACCGCACTAAAGGCCCGATGAAAATTAACACCTTTACTGCCATCGCTTCTTTTCCGGATGCTGCGGCAAGCTGTATTTCCCTTGAATTCGGTTTGCGGGGGCCAAGCCTTTCTTTATCTACCGCTTGTTCATCTTCTTCGGATGCGTTTATCATCTCCCGGGATTTAATTCAAAACGATACTGTAGATTCAGTTGTTGTGGGCGGCAGCGATGCGCCGCTTTTTGCTCCGGTATTCAGCTCCTTCTGTGTTTTAAGGGCTCTGTCCAAAAGAAACGATACGCCTGAAAAAGCTTCACGCCCTTTTGACCGGTTAAGAGACGGTTTTGTTTTAAGCGAGGGCGCCGGTGTATTGATTTTAGAAGAATTAGGGTGTGCCAAAAAAAGAGGGGCACATATTTATGGAGAAATACTTGGCGTAAGTTCTACCTGCGATGCATACCATATCACCAGCCCTGACCCACAGGGGAAACAGGCAGAAAGGGCTTTAAGGTTAGCGATTCAAGAAGCGGGAATTCAACCGCAAGACGTTGATTATATCAATGCCCACGGCACTTCAACGCCCTATAATGACAAAATAGAAACAATGGTGATCAACAGAATATTTGGCGATAAGGCTAAAGAAATTCCGGTTTCTTCCACAAAATCAATGATTGGACATACCATTGCCGCTGCGGGAGCATTAGAAACTTGCGCTGCTCTACTTGCGCTGGAAAAAGGTATTATCCACCCTACGATCAACCAAGAAGCTCCTGACCCTGAATGCGACTTGAACTACGTTCCCAATAAAGCCATCACAGCTAATCCAAAGATAATCCTAAAAAACTCTTTTGGTTTTGGCGGCAAAAATGCGGCATTAGTAATCGGAAAAATATAAAGAGAAGTAGCCAAACGACATGAAGTCTACTGATTTTTCCGCCAATTTGGCAACGGGTTTTCGCCCTGCGAAGCACTCCTGCTTAATCATATGGGCATTCCAACTTTGGAACGCCCTTGATCTTGCCTGGCATAACCGTCTGCACCTTGATCAGCGCGATCTAGAAATCCTCGAAAACTTCCCGAAAGATTCGGGCTTGATATTGGCAGCTAACCATTCTGACGAAATAGACCCCAGAGTCTGTATCGAGCTTTCTCGCCGTTCACATCGTCGATTCACCTACATGATTAATGTCGAAGCTTTTGAGCAATGGCACGGCCTCTACGGTTGGTTGTTGCAGCGTCTAGGAGATTTTTCGGTCGAAAGGAGCGGCGGTGACCAAACGGCAAGGCGTTATGCGGTTGACGTTGTCAAAGAAGGACATGACGCCCTGGTCATGTTTCCTGAAGGAGAAATCTCCTATTTAAATGATCTGGTACAACCTTTTAAGACCGGAGCTGTCCATATAGGTTTACAGGCTATAACTGAAACCCGGGAAACAAATTCTTCCTGGACGGCATATCTTTTGCCGGTCGCCATCAAATATTATTACCGCAAGCCGATCGGATTGATTTTGGACAAAAAAATCCGTGCGATTGAAAAGCGATTGTTTTTACGCGCGAACTTTTTCACCTTTCAGGAAAAGATCATCCGCATTATGGCAGAAATCTTGAAGCGCCAAGAACTCACCGGCCGCACCCAAATGATTTCCGAACAACTGACACAACTCAAGGAACAAATACAGGAAGCTCAAACTGCAATTCTTTCGAGGATCGAGACGAAATATCCGCAGCTTCAGATCGACCCAAAGGCGCAGTTCATTGACCGTGTGCAGAAAATCATTTTTTTTCTGCGAGGACAGTTTAGCCGGAAAAAACTTTTCAGCTCCGAGACCCGGATACAGCTTAAAAATGACATTAAAAATCTCAAGGAAACAATCCAAATGGCAGGATGGCAGCCGCAATATATCGACCTCACTCCCTCGGAAGAGCGGTTAGCCGAAACCATTATGAAGCTTGAGCGCGAAGTCTTCAAGCTTAAAACGCCCCGTCCTCTCGGCAACCGCGATTGTTTACTACGCATCGGCCCTCCCCTTGACCTTAGCCGTTATGTTGAGCCATATAAGATCAACCCCTCTGCCCTAACCCACCAGATCGCCGAAGAATTACGTAATACCATTCAATCACTGATAGAAAAAATGCCTACCAAATAAAATAACGCTCTAACTCTCTGACAACCTAGGGCATAAAAATAGCCATGATCACGTTAAACAATCATGACTATTTGCCTCTCTCCTATGCGCGGAAAAAAGAAGTTGCTTTTCTTCTGCTATTTACGTTTATACTGTTTGTACGCCCTGACACCCCGACAATAGTCAATCGTTCCGGATATCTTAGCTGTGATCGCGATCCACCTATACAAAAAAAACTCAAAGAAACTTAATACGACTAAATAGCAAGTATAACGGAAACGAAATACTTTCTCGTCACGTATAGAAATAAAGAGCGCGGATAAAGAAATAAATGCCTGGATTAACACCATAAACAGAAAAAGGCCAAGGTATATTTTTACATCTAACATCTTTATAAGCCAGGCCCAAGTTAATATTCCTATGCTGGCTACTTCAATAAATACACCAAAGACCTCAAATAATAAATTATAAGGGAAGGTAAAGAACCCAAGCCATTTATACTGAGGATTAAAAAGCATATGCCTATACCGCCAAAGAGTCTCGTTTACTACGCGTTGCCAACGATTACGTTGAGTAATAAATGATGGTATAGCAGATGGCCCCTCAGTCCAGCCCACATAGTAAGGCAACATCAATATCTGATAATCTTTTTTGTTTTTAACCATATAATCATGCGCGTGGAAGGTAAGTTCCATATCTTCGCTGCTAAAACCAGTTTTATATCCATCAAGCTGCATAACCACATCTCTTCGCCATACGCCAAAGCCGCCTGGAACACAGGACAGAGCGTTAAATGCACTCCCGGATAGACGGGTGGCAATAAAACTACGGATATATTCAAGATTCTGATAGGCAATAAGCGGATTAAATGAGAAACTTTTCTCTAATATCTTGCCATCTTTTATCTTAAATCCGTTGGCTAACCCAAAATAGCTGCCAACGCCGATAATCTTATCCGGATCTTTCTCCACTTGAGTCATAACCTTAAGAATAGCGCCCGGCTCAATTATTGTATCTGCATCAATTACGCAAATATATTTGTAACGCACAAAATTTAAGGCCGCATTAACAGCTCCGGCTTTATTAAAACCCCCTGTTTTGCTTATAACAGTAACGTGGGGATAGTTTACTGATTTATAAACTTCATGTATCTTCCCAGAATTAAACTGGTCTGTGTAGGCTTTGTCAAATTGCTCTAATAAAAGAATATCATTTAGAATTTCCAGGGTCCTGTCCGTTGAACCATCATTAACTACAATTATTTCAAACTCAGGGTAATCAAGGGTTAAAATCGATTTTAAGGAATCTGCAATAAATTTTTCTTCATTCTGCGCAGGAAGTATGATGCTGACCGGCAGGGAAAAATGCGTAGAAAAAAGAACGCTGGAATCTTCCTCCTTGGCCTGATAAGTCCTTCTTCTGCTCTGAAATAAACCAAAAACTGAGAAAAATAAATAAAATATACTCTGGATAAGAAAATAGGTAAAGAAAATAATAAAAGTTATGCGAAGGATATATTCCGGATTCATCTAAATTAGGCCTCTATTGACCATCGCCCTTTAACCTTTTGCCAATATCTTCTGCCTTATCCTTATCTACGGCGGCAATGGCATTTAATATCTTTTGGCGCATATCAGGTGAGTATTTACTCAAAATTCCTTCTAAGCCAAAATGGGCGCCTGCCTTAATCATGGCTTTTAACCATAATTGCGCTTTATCTTGAGTGTCAATATCTCCGGAAACAAGATCATTCAATATTTTATCGCGATAACCGGATCCATCCATTATCTCAACGCAAGATTGCTTAACATCCTGTTTTTCTTCGAGCAAGAATTTTTCAATAAATACAAGCGACTCGGAGAAATGCTTTATCATTATCTCTTTTACTTTCTCCCTTAAGAACCAATGCCTATCTTTCAGTAAAGGCGCTATATCAGTAATACTCTTTGCGCCAAGCGTCTTCTCAAGGGCGATCACCGCCTTCAGCCGGACATACCAAATATTGTCATTCAGGCATTTCTGTATTGGTTTTTCAAAACCCTCTGCGCCAATCTCCCCCAGACACTCACATGCTGCAGCGCGAATATCCGCAGAAGAATCGGTGATAAAATCACTTACTTTTTTTGCGCACTCTCTTGGTTTGAACCTGGAAAGGAGCCTAATGGACCAAAGCCTTAAATTCTCACCCTGATCTTCCAGGCTTTTAATTAAGATCTCAGCAATATCCGGAAGGAAATGCTCCAGGATAGAAGCAATTTTATAGCTGCTAAATTTTTTATTATTTATATTAGCTAAAAGTATTTTTGCAGATTCTTTATTCTTAATATGGCCAAGCGAAACTAAAGAAAAATAGGCAATATCATTATCTCTATTGTAAAGCGCCTGATTAAGGATACCCAGGGCATTAGGGCTATTAAGGTATCCTAACATAATAATCCCTTCGATCCGGCGCCATTTACTTATCGACTTTCTAGCTATTCTTTCAATTTCGGTAATTTTTGCAGAATTATTTATGCATTCTGTAAATTGCTTTAAAAATCTTCCTGGCGGGTTATTTCTTTTATGACTGAGGATGCGAAACAATCCAAGAGAAGTAGTATGTTTAATGAGGGCCGCGTATTCGTTAACTATGGCCTCATTACCTTTGAATGCAATTTTTTGCAGGTCAGATACAATTTGGGATAATCGGCGGTAACGTATACCCACAAACCATTCATTGATTACCGCATAAATAATTATGGTAATGCTTAAGAAAGCAGTAATAATGATTAGTATAGCGTCAATATTACGGATTAAACTAAAATGGTACTCTTCCACTAGAATTTTATTTTGGCGCCAAAATCAATGCTGCGCTTTATAAAAGAAGGCCTTTCCTTAGAATATGAACCGCCGATTCTAAAGGTAATGTTTTTAGTTGCAGCAATATCCAAGCCGCCAAAAAAAACAGAACCATACTGTTTGTTGGATTTAAGAAAGTTAATATCGAATAAACGGTTGCCCAGCGCAGCCCCCAACCAAAGGTTAACTTTATCGTTGAGCGCGAAACCGCCCTTTATCGTACCGAACTGGGCCGAATCCCGGTATTGGGTAAAAGATATGCCGTAACCGGCAGTTAAATAATTATTTCCGAAATAGTAAACCAAGGCGGGAGAAAGAATATAAACATCCCCTGAAGCATCGGAGGTGTAACGCAGATACCGCGTATTAAGGTTAACAAACCAGTTATTGACAATCCGCTGCTCGAATTCCATCAACCCTTTATATTTATACATGTAATCTACGTGATCAGAATCAAAACCAAATTCACCATGGAGATAGCCGTTTTGCAGTTTTAAATAAGAACCGAATTCTAAAGTACTATCCTTTACGCCAAAGCGCGCATAACTTGTAGAGTCTATATAAAAAACTTGCAAGTTATCCTTTAGGTAAGCTAAGCGGTTTGAGAAAATACGCCAGTTCCCTTTTCTTGATCCCTGTTTTATCCAGCTATATTCATATAAAGAATGGGCATATACTTTTTCTTCCTTTTTCTCTTCTGCAAAACGGGGCGGTTCTTTCTTCTGGATCTCTTCCATTATTTCTGTTTGCTCAGCTAAAACGTGAGCGTAGGAAAATACCGTTACCGTCAAAAGAATAAAAATTATCTTTTTCACTTCTTGCCTTTATTTAAAAAACAATCTATAGTTTTATCTATAATGGCATCAATATCATATTTGGGCTGATAATTGATCATCTGTTTTATTTTTGAGATATCGGGCTTTCTGAATTGCATATCCTCAAAATTAATAGACCTCTTGCCGTATGCCTTTTTATAAGAAATGTATTTTATGGGAGATTTGGAATGTGTCTTTAGTTTTATCTTTAAGGCAAATTCTTTAATGGATATATCCTGTTCATTGCCAATGTTAAAAACTTGCCCCTCTGCTTTTTTAGTAAGGCTGAGATCGACGATAGCGCCAACCACATCTAAAACATAGGTGAATGCCCGCGACTGTTCGCCATCCCCATAAACAGTTATAGGTTTATTATTCAATGCCTGCTGGATAATTCTGGGAAGCACCATGCCGTACGTTGCAGTTTGTCTGGGGCCGACAGTATTAAAAAGCCTTACAATTACAACGGGAAGCTTCTTTTCGTTTGCGTAAGCAAGAGTAATGAATTCATCGATAGCTTTGCCCTCGGCATAACTCCAGCGGCTTATGCTGGTGGGCCCTAGTATCCTATCGTCGCTCTCTCTGAATGGTAAACATACGTGCTTTCCGTATACTTCCGAAGTAGAAGCAATTATAACCTTTTTCTTGTATCGGCTGGCTAATTCCAACACTATCTCTGTTCCGTTTAGGTTAGTTAATATTGAAGTTATGGGGTGATCCAGAATGTATTTTACCCCTACTGCCGCAGCCATATGGTATACGATATCGCACTGATTAATAAGGCGCTTCATAAGTGTGCGATCCAAGATCGAACCTTTATAAAACCTAAAATATTTATTTTTTAGCAGACGCGCTATGTTTGATTTACGCGATGTGGCGAAATTATCAATAGCATAAACTTTAAAACCGCGGGATAAAAGTTCTTCGCACAGATGTGAACCAATAAAACCGGCTCCTCCTGTTACCAATGCTCTTTTTATTTTAATTTTAATTGGCCTGCTCACATCAGCAAGAATTTTATACAGCACCTTTATTGTCTACCTTTTAAGCTTTATAACCGCTTGCCTTATGCCAAAGGCTATTGCTTCGTATTCATCTTTGGCCCCCAATTTTAGCCCTTCTGCTTTAAGTTCGGAAAAATCAAAAGGCCTTCCAAAAGTTATCTTGATCGGATACGGCCTCGGAAATGACTTTGTCCTCGGCCAGGATTCGTATGAACCTGTTATTAACACAGGGACCAGCGGGATACTTAGCTCTTTTGCCAATATCCCGACTCCTTTTTTGAATTCCTTAATATTCCCGTCGATAGTTCTTTGGCCCTCCGGGAAGATACAGACTATCTTGTCATTCCTAAGGACATAAGAAGATGCCTGCATGGCTTCCACGAAGTGCATACCCGGATCAATGGGGATAACCTTGATATATTTTATGATATTTTTAATGAAGGGCTGTTCGAAATAGGCTCTAAAACCGACGAAGAAAAGGCCCTTTTCTAAACTCGCGGGCATAGAAGCCTCAACAATAAACGCATCCAGGTAACTGCTATGGTTAACGCACAAGATACACCTTCCCATTCTCGGAATATTTTCTGTTCCGAAAACCTTCAAACCCCAAATTACCCTAAACGCAAGGCGTAAAACTCCGGCGAGTAGCAGCATCCCTAAAATTGTCATCCAGTTTGGCGCCAGATTTAACTTTTTCATTATATCTTTGGCGGGATTTTCGTTTAAAATCTCATTCCATAAAGCTTGACTTTTGGCATACGCAACAGGCTCTCTTTGAACTCCTTCTCCCGGGACCAGCCTCTCTATCTGAAGAATAAGCTCTTTAACAGTAAAGACTTTAGTCATCAAATCATTCGGTATGCTAATGTTAAGCGCCTGCTCTAACGCTATTATTAGTTCTACGCGGCCTAACGAATCGATACCTAGATCCAATTCGATATGATCGCTAGGAGTTATCTGTCTTTCTAACTTTACGCTTTTTCCCAGGACCTCGATTATCTTCCTGCCAACACCAAAAGTAAGAAGCCTGAGGTCATCATCTGTAGCAGGGATTTTCTCCATCACGCCTTTTAACTTTATACCGTTAAGCTCATCCAGATATTGGTTCTTAACTTTATACCTTTTTATCTTGCCCAACCGTGTGCGCGGCAAGTCTTCCTTCACAATAATATAGCCCTTGATGCGTTTGTAGGAAGCAAGCGCCTCAGACAAATTTTCTAATTCCCACTTGATCACGCTATTAAGATCGACCTCCCCGGCCTTGCGGCAATAGTCAGCATCGGGCACTACCACGGCGGTCAACCTCTCCTCCTCGGCTGCGCCTGCGCCAAGAACGCATATTTCTTTAATGTAGGGGCTCTTAGCATAATGGGATTCTATCTCTTCGGGATAGATGTTTTTCCCAGAACTTAAAACAATTATCTCTTTCTTCCTTCCTGTAATATATAGATAACCATCATTATCTATACGGCCCAGGTCTCCGGAGTAAAGCCGGCCGTCCTTTAAAACACTCGAAGTCTCCTCTGCTCGTTTATAGTAACCTTTCATGACGTTAGGGCCTTTTATCACCACCTCACCCATGCCGCTTGCGTCTGGATTATCAATTTTCAATTCTACATCCGGAACTACCCTGCCGACAGAACCGATCTTCTGCCTCTTTAATGGGTTAAAGGTTGCCACCGGAGATGTTTCGGTAAGCCCATATCCTTCGAGTATCGTAAAACCGATCTTCATGATAAATCTCGCCGCCTCTTCATTTAACTTAGCACCGCCACAGGCAAAAAATCTTAAGGTTTTACCGAATGGCCGGTGTATCTTCGAGAAAACCGGCTTGCTTAGATTTATTCCGCTAAGCCTTCTTATCTGCCACAATATCTCTATAAGCCCTAAAAGAGGCATCCTGAATAAAAACGGTATTTTATTTATCTTCTCTAATATATTCGTATAAAACAGAGAAAAAAGTTGCGGCACCCCTACTAATACCGTTACCCCGGACTCTATCATCAAATTCAGCAGTTCATCGCTCCTAAGGCTTGAAGTATAAGTGACCCGTGCGAAGGAAAAAAGAGGCGTGATCAAAGTGATCATAAAAGGGTAGGAATGATGCAGCGGTAATATCGATATGAAAACATCCTTATCCGAGAAGAGCCTCAGCTTATCGATACTTTGAAAGTTAGAGCAAATATTTTTATGCGTGAGCATTACTCCTTTTGGCGAACCTGTGGTACCTGATGTATAAATAAGCGAAGCGATATCTTCGCAAAGTACCTCTGGCCATGCGACATTTTCTGACAACATAGATTTAACCTGCGCCAGGCCTATAAGGTTATCTTTTTCGATATCCAGGTCTAATATAACGATTTTGTTCGACCCGAATTTTATCTTATTAATATTTTTGCCTAAGAAAATGGAGTTGGAGACAAATATGATCTTTGCGGAGCAGTCATTGAGGAGGTTTTCTATTTCTTGTTCAGTCAACTGCGGATCTAAAGGAACGCAGGCCAGGCCAGCAACCATTATGCCTAAATATATTGCTGCCCATTCCGGACGATTCTCTATACATATAGCCGCGAAGTCTCCTTTTTTAAAACCATCATTTATTAGAAATGCGCCTATCTTTAGAGAAAAATCTTCTATTTGCCCATATGTCCATCTCTCCCAGGTGGAGCCTTTTTTTATTTGCAGGCATACCTTATCTGGAAACCGGGAAGAAATTTGAGCAAATATCTTATGAATAACTAAATCTTCCCTATTCATAGCGTATCAAGGAACCAATTTTTTACCTCCGCGACGAATTGCCCGGGATAATCCCGCATTAAATACTCCGCGTGCGGCCCGTTTTTAATAGAAATTATTTTCTTCATTCCGGCTGCCTTTTGGAATAGGGCTTCGGAATGCCACGGCCTGATTACCCAATCCCGGCTGCCGTGCATAAACATAACCGGAATAGTAATTTTACCGATGTTATCGATGGGCCTCTCCTTGGCCAGCCAAAATGGCCCCGGCCGCACTCCTTTGCCTATTCTTCCCCGAGGATCCAATAAAGTGTATACCGCGTCCCCTTTCCAATCAAGGGCCCAGAACCAGTAATCAATTCTCGACATATCCGACGGAGCGCTGACGCAGATAAAACTATCCACACGTTTATCATTGGCGAGGACATTAATGCTAATACTTGCTCCGGTAGAAAAGGCAATCAATCCAATCTTAGAGTAAAGTGGCGCAATAAAATCTAATACCGCCCGTAAATCATTCCCTTCCCGGCTCGTCCAGGTAAATACGCCCCTGCTTTTGCCATGCCCGCGAAAATCAAACATAAAAATATCGTACTCTCCCACAAGCGCCTGAGCCAACTGCTGCAAAACCACGCACTGTTTACTATTATAATAACCATGCGCAATAATGATAACGGCGAGGCCGCCATTCTTAAAATGCTGGAATGATATTTTCTGGTGGTCAACAGTGGTAATCGTACCGCTCACTACCGCAGGAATAGCTGTTTCATGGCCCGGCGTTTTCATCGTGTCTATCCTATCTTTCATCCTCCGCCTCATATCCAGGTGGCATTTTATGCCACTTATATCCATTGATAGCATCATCATATCCGCGCTTAAAGAGCCTCTGCATTTCTTTAGTATCAAAGAACTCTTTTGGATCAGGCTTAAAATCAGCCGGAATATACGCTAAATTGAAATCCAGGCCCCTTTTCTGCGCGAAGGCAAAGAGCCTGTAAATATCCCCGCTAAAGGCCGCTGCCTGTAACGTCTCAAGAGAACGTAAGCCTATACCTACCAGACTGTTCTTTACCTGCTGCTTGATCGGCGACATATAACCGGTACATAAAATATAAATCTGCGGCCTGTATTTTGAGGGATCAACGCCAAAAATCTTAGCCGCTGCCTCCATATTTTTTGTTAACCTGTCAATATAAAATACCTCTCTCATGGACCCGCCATCAACATGCATCTCATCATAAAGCTCTCCGGTTGCAGAAGAAACTTCAAAATATATAGGAGGAAACATCATTGGCATAGCGCTTGAGGCCAGAAGAATTTTGCGGAACATTTTCACCGAATCGGGCCCACCTTTACACGCAAGCGCTCCCATATCCCAAACAACAAATTCCTGCGCGTCAAGATTTACGGTGCCTATAAAGAGCCTGCGGCCCCGCCTGTGTTCTTCGGCAACCCTTGCTATTAATTTCTCATCCACAATGAGCGAAATCTTTTTAACCAGCGGAGCGGGACTCGCAAAGGAACTTCCGAATAAAATGCTGAATAAATTATTTTTTTTCATTATATCTTTGGTTGACATCGTGGTAAAGAATTTCTCAA
>Ga0265297_10006433_pt1 | contig 17073 bp, 18 predicted proteins | sample Munlanlwell13791_FD_192502 | JGI IMG/M metagenome (GOLD analysis project Ga0265297, IMG submission 192502) | Leachate microbial communities from a municipal landfill in Southern Ontario, Canada - Leachate well 137-91 | ecosystem: Engineered > Solid waste > Landfill > Unclassified | place...
CAGCGGTAGATTGGAAGAATGGGAACTTCAAGGCCATGAGAGAAAATATAAAGAAAGAAAAAAGTTTTAATAATAATTGCCGTAACTGCGGCAGTAAAAATTTGTAAAATATTTTCGATTTCTTTGCGCGATTTCACAACATCTATAATCGGAAAAATTAAACCAAGATAAAGCCAGCCATTGAAATCAAAAAATAAATTTTGAAAAGAATTTCCGCGAAGCAGTCCCCAAACAAATCCCCAGGCGATAAAGGTAAACAAAATCCAATACCATTTATTTAACTCAAATTTAAAGTTCTTATTTTTAATTACCTGATATAGCCATACTGCCATCACAATTAAAAATAATGCAATACGTAGAGAGACTGAAGTTCCGCCAAAATCAAAATAAAACAAATATCCTTTTGATCCAATAAACAATTCTGCAAGCAAAATATATAAGCCGTATTCTAATTTTTCTAAAGTCAAAACAAGTGTCAATGCTAAAATTACAAAAAACGTCACTTTGTTAAAAAGTGGAAAAAAATATGCGACAAAAGATAAAATCAAGGCAAAAGAAACCCAGAGCAGTGAGGTTTTAAAGTATTTTCCGAAAAGATTCATATCTTGACAATTTATATCTTTTATGGTAGTTTATAGAGTGGTCAAAAACTAAGGAGGAAGAGAAATGTCGAAGCATCTTGACGACCTGAAGAAGGTCATCGAGAAGTACGAGCGGATTGAGACCATCGTCCAGGAGCACGGCATCGTCGGAGAGGAATACCTCGACAACATGCACTCGTTCCACGCCCCCGAGAGGGGAAACGTCGGTTTCACTTGGGGTCTGCTGTTTCCCCATCCCGACATCTGCAACGAGAAGTTCTTCGTGAAAGCCGAGTGTGCTTTGTATTTCGGTAACCCCAGCGACCAGATCGAAGAACGTTTCTGCAGCCAGACAACCTTGCTCGTCAAGTTCCGCTATTTTGGCGATGAGGGCTGGGTATGGCGCGTCAAGTTCACTGCGGAGCGATGGTGGCGAGACCGGGACAAACCCAACCAGGCCACGAACGAGGTAAGGGAGCTGCTTCGCGCTTGCCACCTCGAACCACACTATTCTTCTCGCACCGTGAGCGAGGACGAGGCCTTCGAAATCATCGCCATGTTCGCGAGCTACTACGCCAAGTTGCCCGCGAACGAGGGTGCGACCACGACGGAGTAACGAACCACGCCGACCATTAGAGCAATCGCTGCTCGACCGGTCGGCTTTTTTTATTTACCCTTCGACTCGCTTCGCTCGCTCAGGGAATAATTATGGCCTGAGCTTGTCGAAGGCCTACTTCTTGAAACTTTGTGCTAACCACGCCAAGAATAAACTCAACGGCCGGAGAATTTGAATCGCGAGCCACTCCCCTTTTATTCCGTGTTTTTTAAAATAATATGACAAACTGCGGTTAAAATCTTTTTGTTTTTTTACGCCCATTGCCTGCTTAAAACTTTGGCCAAAATAGTGAATAATTTTTGCTTTCGGTGTGTATAAAATTTTAAAGCTAGCCGATTTGGCCCGTTTACAAAAATCAACTTCCTCAAACCAAATCCAAAATTTTTCATCGAGCATTCCAATTTTTTCTATCACCTCGCGGCGAATCATCATAAACGCACCCATTACCTGGTCAACCTCTTGCATCTTTTCATAATCAAAATTCTGAACTAAATATTTATAAATCGTTTTTGTGTGTGGCAAGAGGTGGTGAATTTTTAATAAGATAAAAGCTTGAGAAGCAAGATTCGGAAAAGCACGAACTGATGGCTGAAGTGATAAATCTGGATTTAAAAGATTGCAGCCAGAAATACCACAATCCAGATGAGCATCCATAAAACGAACCATCTTTTCCAATGCATTATCCAAAATTTCCGTGTCTGGATTTAAAAGTAAAATATATCTGCCGCGGGATTTTTTTATGGCGAGATTATTTCCCTTGGCAAAACCTAAATTTTCGGAACTCGCTATCAAATCAACTTGAGGAAATTTTTCCCGCACCATTTCTACGCTTCCGTCACTCGAGGCATTATCCACGACAAAAACTTCAAAACTTATATTTTTAGTTTGTTCAAAAATAGATTGCAGGCATTTTTTCAATAGATCTTTGACTTTCCAATTAACAATGATAATCGAGAGGTCCATATTATAAATGATGTTTATCTTTTATAATTTTTAACGCTTCATTATATTTTTTAATCGCCTTTGGCGTCCAGCCGATTTTTTCCCACGGAATTTTATACATAAATCCTGGCAGCCAAGAGGAAATTCCCGTTCGCCGCGGTTTTACCGTAAATAAAAATTCTGGAACCCAAACGCCAGTATGACCTTGCGAGAGCATCGTGAGCCACAAATCCCAGTCCTGAAATTTTTTCAAATTTTCATCCCAGCCGGGAAAATGTTCGCGGCGAATGAGGGTGGTCGAGGTGATATAATTCATTTTCCTAAGCGCCTCCGCGTCAAATTCGTGGAGACCGAATTTTTTCTTTCCCCACATAAAAGACGAATAGGCGTAAGAAGCTTCCGGATTTTTTTCCAGTGTTTCAAACATTTTCTGCAGTATCTCGGGTTTTGCATCAACATCAGCGTCGCAAAAATTTACAAACTCGCCGGTTGACTCCTTAAATCCCCTATTCCTGGCCGCCGGCGCGCCAAGATTTTCTTGATTAATAATTTTTACGCGATCTTTATATTTTTTTAAAACTTCGGTGGTGTTGTCAGTTGAACCATCATTCACAACAATAATTTCAAAATCTTTAAATGTTTGATTAAACAATGATAAAAGACACGTTTCAATCGTGTCTCCGTGCTGATAAGTTGGAATTATTATGCTAATTTTTGGCATAAATATTTTGATTTATTATAACCAATCTAAACATTAAAAACAAGACCGCATTTATTGCGGTCTGCGTATTATCTCAATCTTTTATTTTTGCTATTCTGGTTTTTTTGATGAATGATGGTGTAATATTTCCCACCTTCCTTTTTCATTCTTCCGCCAGACAAAGCTAAACCTAGCTTCAACTGTTTCTCTTCCGCCATCAGGAGAGTTAACTTCAAAATTATACATACCTGAATGCAAGTAATGATTTTCTCCAAGTGGTTGAAATTCTTCTTCGATAATTTCTCCTTTGGGGTCTTTTTCTAGAAAATGATGGAAATATTCTTCGGCTCCCCCTTGCCCCTTTTTAAACTCGCCCGAAACAGTAGGAAGGAAAGTGGCGTCCGAAGTATATAATTCAGTTACCGCCTTAGGATTTTTTGTTGTTAGAGATTCGCTCCATGTTTCAAAATTTTGTTTAGCAATCCCCGCCAATAGTTCTCTCCCTTCCCTGGTTTCTAATTCTCTTGCCATATTTTTGTTAAGAATTATTTTATAAATTACTCTTCAACTCTAATATTTGGTGCAGTGCGCGCCCGGCCACGCTTGCGCGCGACTTTAAGACGCGCCAATTCGCGCTCCATCGCCGCCGCGGCATCAGCGTATTTTTCCGCATCAATGTGTTTTTCTTCAAGAATTTTTTGCGCGCGCTCGCGAGCTTTTTCAATTTCTACTTCTATAAGTTCTTCCGCTTTTTCTGCCGTATCGGCCAAAATTAAAACTTTATCCGGCGTAACTTCAATAAATCCACCAGAGCAAGACATAGCAATTTCTTCTTTGTCTTTTTTAGCAACAATTTCTCCGGGGCGAAGCACGGCAATCAAAGGAATATGGTTTGGCAAAACCGTAATTTCCCCTTCCGCCGTAGGAATAGTTATTTGATCAACTTCATCTTTCAGAACAACTCTTTCGGGAGTAATGATTTCAAATTTTAATTTGGAAGCCATGTCAATTTTTTAATTATTTTAGGCCGCGACTTCTTCAATTCCACCTTTCATATAGAAAGCTTGTTCCGGTTTATCATCGTGCTTGCCTTCTAAAATTTCCTTAAAACTTCGAACAGTATCTTTCAAGGAAACATATTTTCCCGGCGTACCGGTGAAAGTTTCTGCCACAGAAAATGGCTGAGACAAAAATTTCTGAATTTTTCTAGCGCGCGAGACGGTTTGTTTGTCTTCTTCTGACAATTCTTCCATGCCCAAAATAGCAATGATATCTTGCAAATCTTTATAGCGTTGTAAAACTTTTTGCACTTGGCGAGCGACGTTGTAATGTTCTTCTCCGACAATTTTTGGATCCAAAATTGTGGAAGTGGAATCAAGCGGATCCACAGCTGGATAAATGCCGAGTTCAGTCAAGGCGCGATTGAGTACCACAGTTGAATCAAGATGGGCAAAAGTATTCGCCGGCGCCGGATCGGTTAAGTCGTCGGCGGGGACGTAAACGGCTTGCACGGAAGTCACCGAACCTTGATTTGTAGAAGTAATTCTTTCTTGGAGTTCACCCATTTCCGTCGCAAGCGTCGGCTGATAACCCACGGCGGAAGGAATGCGGCCGAGCAACGCGGACACTTCAGAACCGGCCTGAGTAAAACGGAAAATATTATCAATGAAAAGCAATACATCTTGTTTTTCTTCATCGCGAAAATATTCAGCCATAGAAAGTGCGGACAGCGCAACGCGCTGACGAGATCCCGGCGGCTCATTCATTTGCCCAAAGACCATGGCGAGTTTGTCCAAAACTCCCGAATCTTTCATTTCATGATAAAGATCATTTCCTTCGCGGGTTCTCTCACCTACTCCGGCAAAAACGGAAACGCCGCCATGCGCTTTAGCGATGTTATTTATGAGTTCCTGAATAACCACGGTTTTTCCTACGCCCGCGCCACCGAACAGTCCAACCTTACCGCCTTTTAGAATCGGACAAATGAGGTCAATAACTTTAATTCCGGTTTCTAAAATTTCAGTTTTGGTTGATTGGTCAGTAAATTTCGGCGCCGGACGATGAATCGGATATTGTTTTTTTATTTTAACTTCCCCAAGTCCATCAACCGGTTCGCCTAAAAGATTAAATACCCTGCCAAGTGTTTCTTTTCCAACCGGCACAGAAATTGGAGCGCCAGTATCTATTGCCTCCATCTGCCGTCCCAAGCCGTCGGTCGGGCCCATAGCCACGGCGCGAACCACGCTTCCTCCGAGATGCTGTTGGACCTCAAGAACGAGCTTCCCGCCGTCTTTCTTTTTAATTTCCAGGGCATTATAAATCTGCGGAATTTTTTCTTTAAATTCCAAGTCCACAACCGGACCAATGATTTGCTTGATAATTCCTTTGTTCATATTTTTTATAAAATTTATATTTATTTTATAAATATTGTCTGCGACATTCGGAAGAAACGTGTTTACACGTTTTTTCTCTCACTATCCTCGACAAAAAATTAAGTTATTCTAATGCCGCCTTGCCGCTAACGATTTCCATAATTTCTTTAGTAATAGCTGATTGGCGAACTTGATTATACATTAAAGTTAAGTCAAAAATCATTTCTTCGGCCGAGTCTGACGCATTTTTCATTGCTACCATTCTAGCTGAATGTTCAGAAGCATTTGACTCTAAAACCGCCTGGAAAATTTGTATTTCGGCCATTTTGGGCAACATATACTCCAAGACCCGATCGGGAGATGGTTCAAAAATAAATTCATATTCTTTTTCTGTAACTTCTTCCATTTTTTCTTTGTCCACTTTTCCTAAGTCTAAATCGCGCTCCCTGGAAAACGGTAAAAGTTTTAAAATTCTCGGACGTTGGGAAATGGTGGAAAGAAAATCAGTATAGGCAAGATAAACTTCGTCATATTTTCCCGCGGAAAAATCATCAATCACTATTTTCGCGACCGCTCTAATTTCCGCGAGCCGTGTCACACTGCTCAAATTTGTAAAATCGGCGATGATTTTCATCTTATGTCTGGCGGCAAAATCCCGGCTCTTTTTTCCGACAGTCATAAACTCTATTTCAATTCCTTTTTCCGCCATAGTATTCGTAAATTCCGCAACTTTTTTAACAATCTGTGCGTTGAATCCGCCGCAAAGTCCGCGATCAGAAGAAACCAAAACCACGCAAACTTTTTTAACTTTATCTTTTTTTACGAGAAATGAATGAAGTTTTTGATCCGTTTTTCCTGATAAATCAGAAATCAAAGACCATGCTCGATTGGCATACGAACGCGTCGCGAGCGTTGCCAATTGAGCTTTTCTCATTTTTGAAGCCGCCACCATTTCCATCGCCTTGGTAATTTTCTTGGTATTGGTGATGGATTTGATGCGTCTTCTTATTATTTTTGTAGAAACGGCCATGGCGGCTAAACTTAAATGCTTGATTTAAAATCCGCAATTGTTGTTTTTAATTTTTCTTCAATTTCCGGTGTTAATTCGTTCTTTTTTGCAATTTCTGCCAAAACTCCACTTGATTCTGATTTCAAATATGCATGGAATTTATTTTCCCACTCTGCCAAGTTTTCCACCGCGACATCATCAAGATAGCCATTCGTACCAGCATAAAGGATCGCCACTTGATTTTCCATAGGCATTGGCACGTATTGATCTTGTTTCAAAATTTCCGCCAATCTTTTTCCGCGCTCAATTTGTTTTTTTGTTGTTTCATCAAGATCAGAAGCGAATTGGGCAAAGGCCTCAAGTTCGCGGTATTGTGCCAAATCCAAGCGCAAGCGGCCGGCAACTTTTTTCATGGCTTTTGTCTGAGCAGCTGAACCGACACGGGAAACGGAAAGGCCGACGTTTAGGGCTGGACGGACACCTTTATAAAATAAATCTGTTTCTAAATAAATCTGGCCGTCAGTAATGGAAATAACGTTTGTTGGAATGTATGCAGAAACATCACCGGCCTGAGTTTCAATAATTGGCAACGCAGTCAAAGATCCGCCGCCAAAATCAGGATTTAATTTCGCGGCACGCTCAAGCAGTCGAGAATGCAAATAGAAAATATCGCCTGGATAAGCTTCGCGTCCTGGTGGACGGCGAAGAAGCAAGGAAATTTGGCGATAAGCTGCGGCATGTTTTGAAAGATCATCATAAATCACGAGCGCGTCTTTTCCTTGATCCATAAAAAATTCACCCATAGCACAACCGGCGTAAGGGGCAATAAAGGAAAGTGAGGCCGGATCAGAAGCGCCGGCGGCTACGACAATCGTATGTTCCATGGCACCAAACTCTTCCAGTTTCGCCACAATTTTTGCAATTTTTGATTCTTTTTGTCCAACCGCCACATAAATGCAAACACAATTTTTTCCCTTTTGATTTATAATCGCATCAATCGCAAGGGCGGTTTTACCAGTTTGGCGGTCGCCGATAATCAATTCTCTTTGTCCGCGGCCAATCGGAATCATGGAATCAATTGCTTTAATGCCGGTCTGAAGAGGAGTCGCGACCTTTTGTCTTGTAATAACGCCTGGCGCGATTTTTTCAATCGGATAAAATTTATTTTCTTTAATTTCTCCCTTGCCATCTTTCGCCTGGCCCAAAGGATTCACAACTCTTCCAACCAAATTTTCTCCGACCGGCACAGATAAAATTCTACCAGTACTTTTAACAGTATCCCCTTCTTTAATGTGGATATGCTCACCCAAAATCATGGCGCCAATAATATCTTCTTCAAGGTTTAGGGCAACGCCAAAAACCGATTCCCCTGATTTTTCGCTACTTACAAATTCAAGCATTTCTCCGGCCATACAATCCGATAGCCCCGTAATTCTCGCGATACCATCGCCAATTTCCGCGATTTTACCGACTTTTTCCGTACCTGAAGAAATTCTTGCTTCGGCAATTTGCTTTTTTAGGTTTTCAATAATGAAATTAACGTCCGACATAAAGTTTTATTTAACAAATAAATGATTTTTTAATATTCTAAACCTATTTTTAATACTTGCGTCAAAGACCATATCTTCCGCCTCAAGAATAAAACCACCCATCAAGTCCAGACTACTTTCTTGCTGAAGATTTATTTTTTTAAAATCTTTCCCTAAAATAGCTGGCGCCACATTTTTTATTTTCTCAATCAAATCTTCCTTAATAGGCGCGGCGCTTTTTATCTTTAAATTCGCAATTCCTTCGGCGCGGTTGGCATATTTCGTGAAATGATCAAGAATCTGCGGAGCAAGGCGAAGTGCGTTGTTTTTTGTGAGAGTCTTTACAAAATTATCCAAAATACCCCGAACTTTTTCGCGAGGCGCGTCTTTTATCGCTTCATACAAAGCAATTGCGTATTGTTTGGGTTTTATTTTCATAAATTTGCCTATTTTTTGTTTACTTCCTGAAGCGTTTCTTCTATTAAATTTTTCTGCGCTTTCGCGTCAATGGTTTTACCAACAACTTTTTCCGCCACGGCAATAACCAATTCTGCTGCTTCTTTTTTTATCTCGGCCATCATTTTGCTCTTCTCTTCAATCATTTGATTTTTCGCCACCATAATTAATTTTTCCACTTCAGCTTTTGTTTTCGCCTTTGTTTCCGCTCCCGCAGCTTCGGCGCGTTTATCTGCTTCCTCGATAATTCCTCGCGCCTCCTGTTTTGCTTTTTGAATTTCCGCGGCTTGAAGTTCTTTAGTCTTTTCTAATTCCACACCAAGCTGTTCTGCATCGCGCAAACCTTTTTCTATTTTTTCTTTCCGCCCGTCGAGCATTTTTAAAAGTGGTTTGTATAAAAATTTATACAAAATCAAAACTAAAATTAAAAAATTAACAAGCTGCGCGATAAGAAGCCGCCAATCGATTCCTAGTTTTTCTAATAATTCCATAATTTTGATATTTAGTTCAAAGTTTTCAGTCCGCGGCAATCTGTTGGGCCGTGGACTGTGAACTGTGGACTAAACAAACTTAATGATTAGAGCCACGACAAGCGCGTAAATGGCGATAGCTTCAGTAAAAGCAATAGCCAAAATCATCGCGGTCTGCACTTTTGAAGCAGCTTCCGGATTTCGGCCAATGGATTCCATGGCTTTGCCGGCTAATTTGCCGATAGCCATGGCCGGACCAAAGGCGCCGATCGCAATAGCGAAAGCGGCGGCGATGGCTTTCACGGCATCCAAATTATTTAAGATGCCGGTCGCAACCTCTTTTGTTTCTTCAACAGCCATAATTTTATTCGACAGTCATCCACTTGCGACGGAAATTTTTTTATTTAACGTCGGCGATTTACTGTCGTTATGTTAATTATTTATTGATAAATTAATCAATGCGTTTCGTGTTCCTCATGTTCGTGTTCTGTAACCGCCATTTTCAGAAACACTAAGGTTAACATCGCAAAAACCAAGGCCTGGACAAATCCTACAAAAATTTCCAAAAATAAAAATGGTAAAGGCACAATATATGGTACAAGAAAACTCACTACTGTCAATAAAACTTCACCGGCAAAAATATTTCCAAAAAGTCGAAAAGAAAAAGAAACAAACTTTGCAAGTTCAGCGATTAATTCTAGGAATCCAGCAAAAAAATTTATAATTCCGTTAAAAGAAGGAACCGGTAAAAATCCATATTTTATTTTAAATAAACCGCCGAACGGGAGAAATTTTTTTCCATATTTCCAAAGACCAATACCCGCAATTCCGAAAATTTGAGTGGAAATTACAGAAATAATGGCGATTGCCAAAGTAACATTCAAATCAGCCGAAGCCGAACGAATAAAGGGAACTAAAATTGTTTTTCCGTGATGTTCTTCCCAAATGCCTATCGTCCCAAGTCCTGGAACAATCTCAACCCAATTGGATAAAATTACAAAAATAAAAATTGTGAAAACTATCGGAAAAAATTTTTTGGCTTGTTTCCGATCACCCGTAATCGTTTCCATAAAATTTAGAGCGCCTTCCACGACCGCTTCCACTATGTTTTGTAAGCCCCTTGGTACTTCTTTTAAATTTTTTTTGACAAGAAGCGCAACAACTATCAAAAACAAAATTATCACCCAGGCCACAAGTAAGGTATTTGTGACGGGAAAGCTTCCGATATGAAAAATTGGTTCTGCAGCCAAAGAAATGTTCATAAATATAGCCTATTTTTCCTTATTTCCGCGTTCCGTATTCCCTAAAATTTTTATAGTTTTATAATAAACCGCGAAAGTCGAAACAATTAAAGATAAAAAAATTCCTGTAAAAAGAAACCAAGGAGAAGTGCCAAAATTTTTATCTAAAATTCTGCCAACAAGCGCCAAAAATACGAGCGGGATAGCAATGGAATAACCAAGTTGCCAAGCCAAAGATAATGCCGACCAGGTCTGATTTTTTTCTTTTGTTTTTTGTGGTTTTTCTGAGTTATCCACAGATTTATTTTATCTTAATCTTAATTTAGATAATTTAGATATTTTAGAATATTTTTAAAAAAAGGTCAACACTATCAAATTTTAAAAATCTTAAATAATAAAAAGAGGACTTATCCATCCCTCCAAGGATAAGTCCTTTGGTCACTCGTAGTGAGGCACATCGCATCCCAGCGTGGCAAATCCCTTCCAGACCTGAACCGTACGAAAACCGGCTCTGATTAGGATAGCGCGGAAATGATTTCTCCGCCTATTTGATGGCGGTTTGAGATCACCTCCGTAAGGATTCAACCGCGAAACGCGAACCCAGATGTGGTCGCGGTGTTGTTGCAACACGCTGGCGAGTCGCCGCGCATGAGCGTCGCTATCGTTTACGCCTCGAATGAGAACGTACTTGACCATGAGTGGAATGCCGGAACGCTTGGCATATCTCACGCCAAGATCAAGTAGAGTTGCAATGTCGTCTTGGACAGGCATGAACTCTTTCCGGTCCTCATCCGTGGCGAAGTGAAGAGAGAGTCGCAATTGGACCTTCAGGGTGTCCTCAAGCAACTCCCTGATACCGGCGGCGACCCCCGACGTTGAGACAGAAACAAATAGCTTGCGCCCGAAGATCGCCTTCAGTCGTCGGATCGTTTCTGCTACCGCTTTGTAGTGCAGCAGGGGTTCTCCAGCGCTCGAGAAGAAAAACACAATGTTCCCACCGCCACCTTTCCAATAATCAGAGGCTAGGCGAGACCGCTCGAACGCCAGGCGAGCAAAGCCGAGCATCTGTCCTGGAGTCAGGTAGCCCTCGAAGGGTCCTCTCCCGACCGTACAAAACTTACAACCCGTCAGCCAACCCCTCTCTTCTCCGCGCTGACGCAGCTCACAACCAACGGAAACAGGAAGAAGGATCATGTCCCTATTGTGTTTGTGTGGCATTTGAAACCACCAAACAGGAGCGCGTCTCCCATCGGAAAGTTCACCGCGGAGATGTTCGGTTGCTGGTTTGGGCGGATTGCCTTTCATTTCCTGTCTCATGAGAGTGATACCCCCGTTGCCGAGTGCTTCGAGGATCTTCATCCTCTCATTGTCGTTTTCCACTTTTCACCTTACGGCTCCACTTTTTCCTGCGTCCACCCTCCTGCTATTCCCTAAGTGGCCCGCCAAATTTCGCTTCATGGGCGCCCTTTGGAGGACCACTTATTTTATTTAAAAGAACTCAAAAGATTATAAATTATCTTACAAATATTAGTATCTCTTGTCAACCCTCCACGAATTCCATTTTTTTATTTGGTAAACGGATAATGAACTGGCTTCCCTCTCCTATTTTACTTTGAACGTCAATAGAACCTCCGTGAGCTTCCACGATTGATTTACAAATTGCTAATCCGAGTCCACTGCCGCCGATTTTTTCTCTGGTACGGACTTTATTGACACGATAAAATCTTTCAAAAATAAACGGTAATTCATCTTCTGGGATGCCGATGCCATTATCTGCAATAATTACCTTGATTTCTTCGACTTTATTTTCCACCGAAAGACGAACCCAGCCATTATTTTTCCCATATTTTATTGCGTTAGATATCAAGTTCAACAATAATTTCAAAAATTTATTTTCATCAATCATTACATTCACTCCGTCACTAGAATTTATTTCGATTTTAATATTTTTTTCCTTGGCTAAAATTTCCATTGACTGCGCTGCAGTTTTTAAAATATTATCTAAATGCACGGTAGTTTTTTTGATGTTTAGCTTTCCAGAACCGGCATGCGTTAAAACCATTAAGTCCGCAAGGATTCCTGACATATGCCCTACCTCCTCATCAATACTCTTTAAAGTTTCTCTTAATTCTTTTATTTTTGCTTTTTCATCTAAAAGAGCGATATCAAGATTCCCCTTCATGATGGTGAGTGGCGTTCTGAGTTCATGCGACGCGTCGGCAATAAATTGTGACTTTAGCTCAATCGATTTTTCTAATTTTTGATTTGCGATCTTTAACTCTTCTGTTCTTAGCTGGACTTTCTCTTCTAAATTTTTATTTAAATCTCTCACCCTTTCGTATAATTGGCTATTTGAGATAGCTACTGCCGCGCTGTTGGCTAGAGTGGTCATTAATTCCGCGTCCTCATCCTTAAATCTTCCCATCTCATCGCTATCTATTTTTATAATGCCAATAACTTCTTTTTCTAAAATAATTGGTACGGCGAGTTCCGATTTGATATTTTCAATCTCTGGCCGACTAATAAAATATGGATCATTCTTCAGATCGTTGCTGTAATATGGCTGTTTGATAAAAGCAGCGTGGCCGCAGAGCCCTTGCCCGACTTTAATGCGGATATTTTGCCAGCCAGCAGGCATATTATAGGCCTCTTTAACAACTAAGTCGCTTTCATTTTCAAGTAATAAAATTGCGCCGCTTACAGCGTTAGTTATTTTTACGGCATTACGCAAAATAAGCCAAAGAACCTCTCTTAAATTTAATACCGAATTAACAGCCCTAGAAATTTGATTCAATAAATATAGCTGCCTTGCTCGTATCTTTGTTTCTTCCAGAGCATGAAAGGTTTCCGTATTATCTTGGGCAATAGAAATTGCTCCCTCCACCTCACCCGATTCCCCTTTAATTGGGGACGCCCAGAGATTAAGATATTTTATACGTGGCGGATTTTCCGAAAAAATGTGGGGATAGTTTAAATAAGAAAATGATTTACCTTGCGTAAATAATTTTTTATATTTTGCATACAGCTCTTCAGATTTTTTTAAAAAGGTAAAATCAAAAATGTATCTTCCTATATTTTTTTGACCAGGCTTGCCTGCTAGTTCGTCAAAATACGGATTAACTGAATTGACTTTTCCATTTTTATCTAAAGTCAAAATACTAACAGGAACATTTTCTAAAATTTTTTCGTACTCCTCTTTCCGTCGCTGAAGTTCCCTTTCCAGTACATTCTTTTTTCTAAGAGCGACTCGACCGCTACAATATAAAAATGAGCTAGCAATAAGAGCTGAAACAACAAGAGCAACCCAAAAATAATTTACTATCTGAAAAAGAGAGACACCCAAATTGAACGGCTTGATATCTTCCCAGAAAGCAAATTGGTGATGGGTATATTGATAAATAAAATAAAAAATTCCGAGCACTAAACCAATACTCGAAAGAAAATAAAACGAAAAGTAATCGGAGAAATGAGACCCCGCTTTTTCGTAAGCATTTTTGCAGGATTCCGCCAAATCAATTTTTGATTTGGGTTTTACCATATTTTAAACCTACCTTAAAATTGCCCTTAAAGAATTTTAGGCGGTTAGTAAACTCGATTTTATCGAGGCTCCTGGATTATTTTATAACCAACGTTGCGAACGGTTTTTATTAACTGTAGCGAAAAGTCCCCATCAACCTTTTTACGTAGATTACTTACAGAAACATCAATAACGTTACTGCTATCCACAAAATTATACCCCCAAATGTGCTCACCGATCATTGTTCTCGTGCAAACTTGCCCCGGCCGGCGCATGAAATAATCTAAGAGGCGGTACTCTTTGCTTGTAAGCGGCACTGTTTTTCCCGCCCTTGTAACTTCATGAGTTGCTGGATCTAAAATTAAATCGGAAATTTGCAAAACAGATCTTTTAACTGTTTTCTCTCGGCGGAGTAATGCTCTAATTCTTGCCAAAAGTTCGCCGAAAGCAAAGGGTTTAACAATATAATCATCTGCCCCCTGATCAAGTCCCCTAATTCTGTCTTCAATCGTGTCGCGCGCGGTAAGCATTATTACCGGCGCATCAATTTTTTTATCTCTAATTTCTTTACAAACCTCAATGCCATCTTTTTTGGGCAACATTAAATCTAAAATAATTAAATCATAATCATTTACGCCCAATTTATCCAAAGCTTCTTCTCCATCGTAAGCCACGTCAACCGTGTAATGTTCCATTTCCAGACCCCGTTGGATAAAACGCGTTATTTTATGCTCGTCTTCCACAACTAAAATAGTCATATTTTTCTCCCTTTAGTGAAATAGAATTCACTTTAATTTATTTAAATTTAGGGGAAATTCCCCCGTGTCCATTAATATTATATTACAATTAAATTACAGAAAGATTAAAAAATTACTTAATCTTAACCTTCTAACCAAATTAGTCAAGTTTAAAAAACCTCGGCCCAACCGAGGTTTAAATCATTTTATTTTTGAAAAAAGTCGTTTCGCGTTTTCCGTAGTAACTTTTGCCACCTCCTCGTAAGTTTCATTTTTCACTCGAGCGACCTCGCGGGCGACAAATTCAACGTAAAGAGGTTCATTTCTCGTTCCGCGATGCGGCTCGGGCGTAAGATACGGACAATCCGTTTCCACCATGATTTTATTCAAAGGAGCTTTAGCCAAAGTTTCCCCCTCATAATGAGCAAAAGTTATAACGCCGGTAAAAGAAATTAAAAAACCCAAATTTAAATATCGTCGCGCTTCATCCCAGCCTCCAGAGAAGCAATGCATCACTCCCCTCGCGTCAGAGCCCGCCGGCTTATTAAAATTTTCTAAAAGTTGAATCAAGTCGGGATGGGCTTCGCGACAATGAATAATCACCGGCAATTTTTCTTCCGTAGATAATTTTAAAAATTTCAATAAAACTTCTTTTTGCAAATTTTTAATCTCAACCGGAGATTTTGTTTGCCGCCCCCCCTCCACTTCACCCGCTCCTTCTGGCCGAATTGACGTTGGTATGCGATAATAATCCAAACCAATTTCTCCGAGCGCTACAACCTTCGGATGCGCCGCCAATTTTTTATATTCTTCAATGTCAACTTCTTCATCCAAAACATGAATGGGATGAAGCCCGACTGCGGCGTAAACCCCCTCGGGAAATTCCTCGGCAATTTCTACTGCTTTTTTACTTGTTTTCAAGTTGCTGCCAACATTTATAATTTTAATTCCGGCCTCAAGCGCTCGTTTGGCCGTCTCGCGCCAATCGTTTTCAAACGCTTCAAAATTAAGATGAGCGTGAGTATCAAATAACATAAGACTTTAATTGTTTAACGACCTCCGGAAGAAGAGGCATTAAAATTTTTCCGACCGCGATAAGATAATCCGCTACCTTTGAATCGGCTAAAGAATTTATAAACCAATCACCAAGCGGATATCTTTCAGCAATAAAAAGCGTGAGCCCTAAAACCAAAATTCCTTCCAGAAATCCGAAAACTGCGCCGACCAAACGGTTGATGGTACTGAGGAATGGAATGATTTTTAAGAATGAGAAAATTTTGTCCACGATCCAGAAAACAAGACCAACTAAACGATTAATAATGACAAAAAGAACCAAAAAACAGACAACCTTGGCCAAGCTTTCATGACCGCCAAAAAGAAAACCGGCCCAATCCGCGACCGGCTCATACCAACGAGCAGCCAAAAAAGCGCCAGCAATCGTGCCAACCAAAACACCGAGCGTATGGATCAGACCAAACCAAAGCCCATAAAGCACAAATCCCCCGAGGATTAAGAGAAGAATAAGATCAAAAATAACCATATAATTATTTTATTTGGTTAATCTTGGAAATAACGCCGCGCCTTTTTTGATTTTTTTACCCGGCGCAAGCCCGCCCCACTCTTTTGCTTTTTCTAAACTCTTTTTCTTTTCCGTTTCCGGCCTCAAGCCAAGTTGTTCAAAGATTTTATCTGAGGTCATCGGCATAAACGGCGCGATCTGCCAAGCAATATGGCGGATAGTTTCAAGTAAGGTGTAAATTACTTTCGATAATCTTTCTTTATCGACTTTGGCCAACTGCCACGGCGCTTCGGTATTAATAAATTGATCGCAAAAAGAAATCAAATCCCAAACGTCTTTCAGGGCCAAGTGCGGCGCAAGTTTTTCCATATTTATTTCATAACTCTGCCATGTCCGCTCCACACTGCCGGAAACTTTCTCCGGAATTTTACTATCAAAATATTTTTCGCACATCGCGAGTACGCGGGCAACTAAATTTCCTAAACCGTTCGCCAAATCTGCGTCGTATCTTCCTTCCAGACGTATAAAATTAAAATCACCATCTTCTCCAAAAGAAATCTCACGAGAGAGAAAATATCGGAGTTCATCTACTCCGTATTTTTGGGCCAATTCCACAGGATCAACAACATTGCCAAGAGATTTGCTCATTTTTTGGCCATCAATAGTAAAATATCCGTGGACAAAAAGTTGCTCAGGCAATTTTTCTCCTAAAGCTAAAAGTAGAGCCGGCCAAATCGTGGAATGCACCCGTAAAATGTCTTTACTCATTAATTGCAAACTAACGGGCCAAAATTTATCGCACATCTTTTTATTTTTTGGCCAACCAAGACCGGTCAAATAATTTAAAAGAGCGTCAATCCAAACATAAAGAGTATGATTTTTATCAAACGGCAATTCTATGCCCCACGGAACCTTTTCTTTTTTTCGCGAAATGGCTACATCTTTTAGCTCCTCTTTTTCCAAAAAAGAAATCATCTCATTTTTGCGCGTCTCGGGGCTAATTTTAAATTTGTCACTTTTTATAAGACGTAATAACTCGTCCCTAAATTTAGACATCCGGAATAAATACGCTTCTTCGGAACGTAACTCCGGTTCACATTTATGATCTGGGCATTTTCCATCAACCAGCTCTGCTTTTGTTTTATATTGCTCGCAGCCAACGCAATAGAGCGCCTCGTATTTTCCTTTATAAATCATTTTTTTATCAAAAAGTTCTTGCGTTGCCGCAACAACGGCTGCCTCATGTGCCAGATCGGTCGTCCGGATAAAATTATCATTTGAAATATTTAAAATATCCCAAGCGGCGGAAAAAGCGGCGGAAATTTCGTCGACAAATTCTTTTGTGTTTTTCCCGACCTTATCGGCGATTTGTTGAATTTTCGCC
>Ga0265297_10006434_pt1 | contig 17072 bp, 12 predicted proteins | sample Munlanlwell13791_FD_192502 | JGI IMG/M metagenome (GOLD analysis project Ga0265297, IMG submission 192502) | Leachate microbial communities from a municipal landfill in Southern Ontario, Canada - Leachate well 137-91 | ecosystem: Engineered > Solid waste > Landfill > Unclassified | place...
GCTCCTCATGCTCGGCAACAACTGCGTGGAAAACAAGGTCGACTGCAGCACGGGTTTTGTGCCTGCCGCGATAACCGACCTTTCAGACGACCCGAGCTTCGTGGGAGCGCAGCTTACCTGGTCCAAGCCCGATGAAAATGCGGTCAATTACGCGGTTTACCGCACAGACGCCAACCTTGATCTGGCGGCACTCTCGCTTATGACGACCACCGGGCAGACCCGGTTTGACGATGTTTTTGACGGGGGCAACAACACGTTCGCCTATTTCGTGCGCGCGCGCAACGCGGACGGCGCCGAGTCTGCAATCTCGAACATCGTTTACGTGAAGCAGCTCTCGACCGCAACGCAGCCGTCTCCAGGGCAGATTAATTGACGCCCAGCCCTTCCTTTCTCTTTTCCAAAAGCAGCTGGCCTTGCGGGGGCATTCTCCCTTTTTTCTCTTTTCAAAATGCTGCTTAGCCATGCTAGGCGGCATTTCCAATACCCAAAATCAACTATAATAGCTGCCCGAACAATCCGGCTTCGCCGCTTTCAAGCGCGCTTTTCTTCGCATTGGCATAATTCCCGTTTTTTAGGAACCTTTCGCATTCTCCCTTGCAGCCCGCGAATATAAGGACGGGCATATGCGAATCATCCATATCAAGCATAATCCTGAACCTGTCTGCCCTGTCTATGCCTATGCGCACAACCGTGTGCCCTTTGCTTATGCAGCCCGTCTCCTGCCTTGTGTGCTGGGGGTGGCGCTGGCTTGCCAGGTTATACGTGAGGGTGCCTGCGTTCTCAATATAGATTTCCGAAAGGCTCTCAAGCATCTGGCGCGCATTTTCCATCATGTTCGGGTACTTTCCAGCAAAATCCTGCATAATCCGGGTTTTTTCAATCTCGCCGATGAACGCGCCGATTTTCTCGCCTTTGGAGAGGATGGCTGGCTCAGATTCAGGCGTAACTGCGCGGAACCCTTTTTTTTGCAGCGTGCCATCAGAATCGCCCCGCATGTCTTCTTTTGGCGAATTTAGCGCATGCGCCTTCCTTTTCCTTGCCTTTTCATCCGCAATCGAGGAAATTCGCATGCTCTCTGCCTTTATCGCTTTGAGCGCAGCCAGTGCAGCGGCTTCCTGCTCGTCGATTTCGCTCATTTTTTGCGCAAGGCGGCCGTCCTCGGGATTCTCTGAAAAGCGCAGTTCCGCCTTATTTCTCTTGGCAAGAAGGTCCCCCATCCTGCCGCAATTGCCCATGAACCAGGCTATCATGTCAAATTGCTTCTCAGCTGCCGCCCTTTCGCGGGAAATGATGCCTGCGTAACCTTCAAGTACCTGGAGCTCGGCCTCGATAGGCTCAAGGTTCGCTTTTGCCGCGGAAAGCAACGTTGCGACCATCCCGCCGGCATCTTTGTCTTCCGCCCTAAGCTTGCTGCGGGGTATTTTTGAGATTGCCTTCTCTAGCTTTTTTGCATCTTCGATTGATTTTGTGAGCAGTGAGTATTCCTCGTCCGATTTGATATAGCTGATAGTCGCGTTTAAGGCCCGGTGCGAATCCGCCTCATATTGGCTCAGCTTTCCCCTGCAAAGCTCCAGGAAAGACTGGGGGAAAAGATCTTTGTGCGCCCTGCCGAACTGCGCCCATTCCTCCCGTGTTTCCCCTATCAGCTGTCCGCACATCTCCTGCCCGGCATCGCACAAGTGCTCTTTCATCAGGAAATAGGCAGGGCTCTCCCGGAGCGTCTCAAACATGAGCTCGAAGTTGACGTGGAGCTTTTTCTGGGCTACACCCATTTTCTCAAGGCGCTTGCGCTCCTCGTAGCAGCGCCTTATCTCGGCAGTCGCAGCCTCGAAATCCCGCATCCTTTTTCTTATCCCCTTCTCAAGGGAAGCGATTTCGCTTTCACAATTGGCAAGCTCGCGTTCCATCTGCGCGATTGCCGCCTTTTCTGAGCACATCTCCTTTGAAATGGCTCCTTTGGCAGCCCTGAGTCCGGCAAGTTCGTTTTCCAATGCCCATTCTGCAGCCATAAGCAGGCTTGCCTGCGCGCTGTTGCGGTGCTCACGCCATGCCTGCCGCTCCTCCGAGCTGCCACTCTCAAGGAGGCATTCCCTGAATTTCGAAATCTGGCTTGCGCTGACAAAAGCCGCCACTTTTGGGCGCCCGCCTTCCATTACAATTGCCTTGTATACCTTCGGCTGAGTGCCATTTTCCATGCTATTGCATTATCCCGAAGGGTTTATAATACTGTTTTTTTTGGTGGTTTAACGTATATTTATATCTGCCAATATGGCGCGTTTAATGACGGGCAATGCTATCCTTTTTAAGCGATGAACTGGAAATCCCTTCATGGGGCTTTCCTTAAAGTCGCTTGCATTCTTCATCCTAATTTCCCTTGCCGCAGGCGCAATAGGCGGCTTTTTCACGGCATCTGCGATTCCCAATTGGTACGCAGGGCTTGCAAAGCCGGATTTTTCCCCGCCCAATTGGGTTTTCGGGCCGGTCTGGACGCTTTTGTACATCCTCATGGGCATTGCAGCCTATCTTATTTGGGAAAAAGGTATGGCGAAGAAAAAAGTGAAAGGGGCGCTTGACCTCTTCTTCGGCCAGCTCACGCTGAATCTCGCCTGGTCGATAATTTTCTTCGGGCTCCGCTCGCCCCTGTTCGCATTCGCCTGCATTGTTTTTCTCTGGATTGCAATCGCGCTCACCATGCGAAGTTTCCATGCAATCGACAGGCGCTCAGCCTATCTCCTGGCGCCATATATCCTATGGGTGAGCTTCGCAGCCATCCTCAATCTCGCAATAGTCCTTCTTAACCCCTAGCCGCTTTTCTTTCCCTTGAAGAACCCGAGCACAGTTTCGAGCATGCCGGCGCGTTTTTTTGCGCAATCGCCTTTTGCAGCCGCCTTGCCGTCCAGGATGTCGGTTATTTCCGCAAGCTCTCTGATGGCGCGCTCAAGCCCGGGCTTGCCAACTTCGCCGGCTTCCGCCCTTTTTTTCTCGATTTGCTTAAGCTTCGCCCATTCCCGCTCATCCTCTTCCGCAGTGCCTTCTGCATCCGAAAGCCCGTCTCTTGCGCGCCTTGCAGAGTTCGAATGCCTCAAAAGATACTCCAATGCCGGCGAGCCTTCGGTAATGTCGTCAAAATACCTCCCGTTGCGCAGGAACATGATTTCTGTGAGCAACTCCTTCTGCCCCGAAACCTCCTGCCTGAATCCAGCCAAGTCAATGCCAAGATGGCGGAGCTTCTGTTCGCTTTCGCCAATCATGCCCAAAAGTTCTGCTGCGGTTTTGCCGTCAAGCCCGGATTTGCGGAGAAAGGCATCAAGCGCTTCACATTCCTGCCGGCCTGGCATCGGGAGCCCAAGGCTCAAAAGCTCCCCTGCCCTTTCGCTTGCGATAAGCGCGCATAGCGGCATGGTTGAGATGGCGCGCGCGCATTCCTCCCTTGCCTGCGAAAGCGCCTCGCGGCTCCTCATCCGCTTCTCATGCCTTCCCGCCTTTTCCAAGTCGGGTTCGCCTTGCGCATCCAGCCATTCCAAATCCGAAAGATGGGCTGTGAGGAGCCGGGCAGACCGCTCAATTTGGGCCCTTTTCTTGGAAAGCAGCCCTCCAATTTCCCCCAGCCGGTCCCCCATTTCAAGGAACCCGTAGAATTCTTCCGCCTCGCACTCAGCCTTTTCGACATCCTGCGAGCGGAGAAGCCTGATTATCGCCACCATTTTCCTTCCTTGCTCAAGCGGTATGTGCCCCTTCTCGAATTCAGCCACCACTTTTTGCTCGAAATTCCTCAGGTCCTTTGCCTTGCGCCTGATTTTTCTTGAGAACTTGATTTTCGATTCGAATGCCGCCCGTTCCATCTCGCTTCTTTTGCCTTTTACCTCCCGGATGTTCTCGATGATGTCGGAAAGGTCGGCGCAGTCCTCAAGAAGGAAGCTGAATTGGCGGCCTCCGACTGCGGCAAGTTTCGCCTCAATCTCACTTTTCTCGCGCACCAAGCGCGCGATTTCCGCTTTTTCGGCTGCATCCGGAACCTCAATCTGCATAACAGGCACCCTGCAATTCCAGCCTAATCCGTTCCATGCATCTTTCCTGCGAACCCCGCCATTTCCCGGGCTATTGCTGACGGCGGAAGCGCTTTCGCGCGCATGCCTATCCCGGGAGGCAGGAGCGATGCGTATTTTTCGAACCGGTCGTCAAGAAGGAGCCCGTAGCACCAGTCGGTTTCACTTCTTATCCCCCTGCCAAGCGCCTGCACCGAGCGGATAATCGCCGGATAAATCGAGGCATAAAGGTCCGCGGTATGCCTGCTTTTGAATTTCAGCGCAAGGTATTCCTCATAAGCGGAATGCTGCCCGTCGCTTTTCGGATGGGGAAAGCCCGCGGCAATTATGAGCTTGAAGGGATTCCCCTTGAAATCCACCCCCTCCGAAAAAGAGCCGCCGATGACCGCATGGAACATCACCGCGCCCTTCTCCACGCCGCGCTCCAGCCTCTCCTTTCTCTCGCCCGCCTTGCCAGTCGAAAGCCGCGTTTCCGACTCGTGCAAAAATTCCGAAAGGTCAAGCGATTTCTGCACAATTGCCATATAGTCATATGACGGGTAGAAGACCGCAACCGAGTGCGGCAGGCATGCGCGCGACGATTCCGCAATCACCCGTGCCATCATCCCCACGCTTCCGCCCAGCCCCCGCTCGCTGAACCTTGACGAGGCGGCGGCGCATATGGCTATCGGATGGCGGCTTTGGGGGAAAGCGCTCGCATAGGCTGACTCTTCCGGGCGCAAAACCCGCGTTTCATCGATTCCCAGCAAGTCGACAAGAGCGCGTTTTCCGATAAGCGTCCCGCTCATCAGCACAGCGGAATGCAATGCCGAGAAAACACCTGAGGAGATTTCAGCCGGGTCATAAAGCACGCACTGGAGGGTGAAATTGCCATCGCCCTCATTTTTTGCGAATAGCCCGCTTGATTTGCAGCCTTCCGCGACAGCCGACGCCGATTTGAGGAAAACTGCAAGCTCGTCCATCTTCTCCACGCCTTCCGCGGTGAAATCCTCCCGCATGCCGCCCTTCGCAACCGCATCGCGGAGGAATTGTGACGCCCTCCCAAGCTCATCCGCAATCCCCTTCCCATTCGCCCCAAGCGTGCTTTTCGCATAATGGTCGCTCCTGAAAATCGCAGTTGCGCCGCCTGAAATCGGCACTTCCGCTCCCTCCTTCCCCAAAAGCGCAATTTCCTCTATGAGCACGGAGAGCGTGCCCTTGATGTAGTCATGCGGCGCGGAAAACGACTCGGCAAGCGGCTCATCCTTCATCTTTCTCGCAAGCCTTCTTGCAGCAGCGATGCCCAAAAGCGCAAGGCGGCAGCTTTCCTGGCCGATTTTCGGGCTGTTCATCTCGCGCACCGCATCCGGCAGGTTGTGCGCCTCGTCTATTATCACGTCGAGCCTGTCAAGCGCCATACCTGCATTCTGCAGGAACACGCCCCTCACCCCTTCATCGAAAAGATAGCGGTAGTCCGCGATTACCACGTCCGCTTTCGCCATCGCCCCAAGCGCGGTGAAATGCGGGCAGGACGCCTTCTGCGCGCAAAAAGCATTGGCATCAGCCGCGCCCATTCCGCCCTCAAGAAGCCCGGCTATCGCCTCCTCTTTCGGGCGCGAATAGCTGCAGAACGACCGGGAGAGCTCGCAGCGCAGCGCGCCTGTTTCCGCCTTGTTCCTCATCCTGTGTATGCACATCCTTTCCTTGCCTATCTTATCGATTGCGAGCGCTTTTTGCATGCCGAACCTGAGCCTTCCAAGCTCCGCAGCCCTTTTGGAATTTATTTTCCGCATCTCCTCCATTGCCTGCAGATGGTGCGAGCTTCGGTTGGTGATGAAGAGCACCTTTCTTCCTGCCGGAATGGCCGACTCCAGCACGGCGGAGAGCGCGGCTGCGGTTTTTCCTATGCCTGTCGGCGCATTCGCAAGAAGCACCATTCCCCCTTCTGCCGCCTCTTTCGCATCCAGGTAAAACTCGCGCTGCCCCTCTCGCATGGCAGCCATCGGAAAAAGCGAGCCGGAAGGATTGCCCTCGGCTTCGCCTTTAGCAGGATTATCTTCTGTTTTCGCCATTCAGATTCGCTCGTTTATTCATTTCTTGCCTATTCTGTAAATCTCCTCAGCAAGCAGAAGGACGTCATGCACGTCCCCTTCCAGGTAGCTCTCAAACGCCGGGTCGTTGCCTTTCCACATTTCGTATATCTTCATTCCCTTGTCCATCTGCCTGTCCTTTTCCCCAGCAGGCGCATCTTTTCCTGCACTCGCAGCCGCGTTGCTCTCCGCCAGCCCCTTCCGCCTCATAAGCTTCGCACCCTCGAATCTCTTGTGCGAAACAATAAACGAAAGCGAGCGGTATTTTGCAGTGCACGAGTCATGCCTTGCGATTTCAAAGCGGAGCGGGTGCATCATGTCGAGCACGAACGCGCGCGTCATCGCGTCCTTGAGCGCCCAGTATTCGCGGGGGAATATTGGCTTTTCCCCTTCCTTGCACGCAGCCTTCGCCCGCTCGTCGTACCATTTTATCTTGAGCGAGAGAAGCGGATAGTCATAGCCTGCGATATTGTAGCCAAGAAGCAAAAGCGGGCGCACGCCAAAAAGCCAGCGCGCGGCTTCGTTTAGAAGCTCGGCTTCCGCGCCATCCGAGTCGTCTTTCAGGCGCAAGGTGCGCGTTTCCACTTTCTCCCCAATCCGCCTTGCAAACCCGATTCCCAGCAGCCTCTCGCCAGAAAGGAAGTCCCCCCTCTTCATTATCTTGGTCTCAAGGTCGACTGAAACCGCGCGGTGCCACTGCCCGGCATTGCAGACAGCGTCAACCGTCGCCTTGGCAAGCTCGTCGTAATCAAACATCGCTCCCATGCCCAGCAATCGGCGGGAAAGAATAAGATAATATCCTGGCAGGGAAGATTTCCAATCCCCTGCCCTTTTTATGTTTTCCCGCCGTTCCATCACTCATGGAAAAGCAAAAAGTCCTTGTCTGGCTGCCCTGCCGCAAAGAGATGACTGGGGTCACATACGAGCGCCCGGGCGCGCTGCTCGAGTCTGTCCGAAACCCGTTCCTGCGGCTCCTGTCAAGCCATCCCGCACTTCAGGTTTCCGAAGTGGAGGATTTTCGCACCGGGCTTCTGGTCGGAGGCAAGGCAGTCCTTGGGGAAAAGCCTGCCGAGGGGATTGACGCATTTGTCTGGTTCGGGGAGATTGGCCGGGATTTTCGGCGCGAGCACAGCCTGGAGCTTCTCAAGGCGCTTGAGCGGGAAGCGAAAGTCATCAACTGCCCGTCCGGCTACGAGACTGCGATGGACAAGTACCTGACCAGCAGCTTCCTTTCAAGAAACGGAATCCCGGTCCCAAAATTCATCCTGGTCACACCTGAGAATTCCGAACAGGCCGCGAAGGAAATCGAGGGGTGGGGGCCAGTCCTTCTCAAGCCGAGGCTCGGGTCATACGGGATAGGCATCACCAAAGTCGACCGCCCTTCGGATATCGTGAGCATCATAGACTATTCGCAGCCGGCTGTCCACTATGCCGAGCAGATGATTCCGAACGACCCTGCGAAATGGATAGGCGTGAACGTGATAGGCGGGAAGCACGCATATTCCTACCGCAAGGGGCCTGAAAGCTTCTACGACGGCTGGAAGGTCATGGACAGGCAGCGCGTGGGGGGCAAGATGCTTCTTGCCCAGCCAAGCGAGGAGCAGCTTGCGATTGCTGAAAAAGTGGCAAGGCTTTTGGGGATGGACTGGGTCGGGGTGGACATCATCACGGGCAGTGATGGGAAGCCCTATGTGATAGATGTAAACGCTTTCCCCGGGCTTTACCCGGAAATGTTCGGGCAGGCCGGGATAGACGGCCCGAAGATGATGGCGGACGCGGTTTTCTCAAGGCTCGGTGTTTAGATGATTGGAAAGGCGGCAAAGCGGCACATGGTGGGTTTCGAGACGGAGCTTCTCATTCTTGAGGAGAACGGCGCGGTCTCCACCCGTGCGGACGACCTGATAAATGCTGCAAATGCAAGCGGGGCGGAGTACCCCCTGCGCCACGACTACACGCATAACATGGTGGAGATTGCAAGCGTGGCGAACATACAGGTCCGCAAGGGCGCGCACACCTGGCTTAGGACGCTTGAAAAGGTGAACAAAGTGGCAAAAGGCATGGGGCTTAGGGTTTACCCCCACGGAACCTACCCCGGGCTCCACGTCCCCACTCCCCGGACCGACGCATACTACCGGATGTGCGAGACCGTGCTTGGGCCGGAAAGGTACGTGCACAGCACCGGGCATGTTTTGGGATTCCATTTCCATTATTGCCTGCCTTATGGGACCTTCAACCGCAAGACAACGGGCCTCAAGCGGCTCTTCCGCTCGAAAAATCGCAATACCCTCCTGGGCCTTTACAACATAATAATCGCGGCAGACCCGGCTCTCTCCAACCTTATGGAATCCTCCCCTTTTGTCGACGGCGTCCATCTTGGGAAGGACTCGCGGGTTCTTCTTTACCGGGCGATGAGGGCAAGGGCGGGCGAAACAGCAGTGCGCGGCTTATATTCGGAAATGCCGCTTTTTGGGATGCTCCCCCAATACGCCGACTCCATCACCGAGCTTATCATGCTCACTGAAAACAGGTACGAGGCCTGGAAGGAGCTTGTGGGCGAAAAATGCCCCGAATACATGGGCGAGGTCGAATCAAGGCATCCCCTGCAGTTCAATTGGGGGCCCCTGCGCATAAACCGGGTCGGAACCCTTGAATACCGCGGGCTGGACATGAACCTGCCGTCATACATGATAGGCGCAAGCCTGATACTCAAGTACCTGCTGAAAAAAGTGCGCGCAGACGGGCTGATTGTCACCCCGTCTGACATCGGGATAAAGGAGCCCTTTAGGGTGGAGGGGGAAAGGATATACGTCCCCCCGCATTCTTATGTCCGGCAGGTGCTCCAGCTCAAATCCGCCCTTGCCGGGCTTGCGGACAGCGAGGTTTACAGATATACCAGGCAAATGGTATCTCTTGCGCTCAAATCCGTGCCCAACAAATCAGACCCGGGGCTTTCAAGGGTAAAGGGCATTATCGAGTCCCGCAAAAGCAAGTCGGACGAAATCCTGGAGAAAGTGCGAAAGGAAGGGTATGGCCCCTCGGAAAGGCTGGATGAGGAATTTGCCCGCTCGCTCGCGCTTCGTTTGTGCGACGAGCTCCAGGACGAGGTCAGCCGCATGATGAGCCGCGAGCTGATAATCGACCTTGAGAATTAGCCGCCGGCAGGAAAAGGGTGCGTTAAGCCGCCAAAGACAAATCCTTTTAACATGAAAGCTTCCGATATTTGCGGGGAAGGCAATGCATTACAGTTCCAATCGCGCAATACTATCCATCGATTTTGGCACCGCAGGGGCAGCCAGGTCCCAGTTTTACTATGATGGCAATGGCAAAAAATCGCTCTTTTTCGAATTCGAGTCAGATTTGGTCGCCCTTAAGGCGCTCCATCTTTCAGCTTCGGCTTTTTCCCCAAAGATAGCGTGGGCCCGGCGTGTAAATTACAAGCGGAGGCCACTGAACGACATTGTTTTTGACTTCGGATGCGGCAGGAAAATAGTGGCAACGGTTGCATACAACCCCAAAGACCCGAGGTTTGCACACCTTGAGCTTCTCCAGATAGGCCCGCTTTTTTTTGAAAAGCCTACCTTGGGCGAAATCCAGGGCGCGCTGGTTGCCTTTTTTGCAGGCTTGGCGAGGGAAGCGCACGCTAGGAAAAAAACCAGCAAGGGTGAGGCAGTCAGCCCCGGCTTCGGAAAACCGGAGCCGGATAAGGCGGAAATGCCCCCCATTCTGCCCCTGACTGCAGGGGAATCCGCTCTTCCTCGCGGCAAATGGGTGCGCGCTGATAAGGAGCCAGGGCAGGAAGACAGGCGCGACAAGATGCGTTTTCCGAACAGCAGGCAGAGGATGATGATGCGGTAATTTCAGCCCATTACGGGGCAACCGCCGCATTCTCAAGCGCGTCCCTTTCCTTTGCCTGCCGGAGTATCCCTGCGGCGGTGCTTGGCCAGATTCTCTCTTTCGCATCCTTGTCGCTCATCCCGCCGGCTACCAGCGCCTTGTACTTCCCGCGCCGCTCAAGATAGGCATTGTCAATGGTTTTTGTTTCAGATAACATGTCAAATAGCCCCGCTAAAATCTTCAAGCAAGAAGAAAAGCATGCCAATATGGTGCGCCCACTATATAATGGGGCGGTGCGGAAGCGAGGCTAGCCGATTCAAGCCCCTTTTTCATGCCGCTCGACAACCGCGCGGTATTTTTCTTCGATTGCCATCTTTCCATCAAATTCATTGCACGCGGCAAGCATTCGGGCCTGCTCATCCGCTGTAAAGTATTTCATCACAGGGGCAAAGAACCGCATGTCTTCCATTTCGATGTGCGGCGGATAGAGTGCAACGAGTCTTGAGGCGCGCGAAATCAATTCGCCAATGGCATCTGTTTCGCCTTTTTCATACCTTCCAGCAGCTTCCAGGAGCCCAGCCACATTCTCGCGCGCGATTTTGTGCTCCGCAACCAATTGCGCCATCATCTGCCTGTGCTCGTTGCTCATCGGCTTTTTTTCAAGCTCGAAAAACAGTATGTCCTCCTCCTTCCCATGGTGTAATTTGTCCGCATAGTTGCGGAAAAAATCCGCGGCATCGCGCAGGAAAGCGGTATTTGCGGCGTGTTCTGCCTTTTCTTTCTCAAGCTCGGAAGCAAGAAGCTTCACCATCCTCTCAATAAGCCGGTGCTCGGTTGCCAATATGCCAATCGTGTTCATAACATATCCACCTTGCCAATGAATTGCCGGGCAACGAATAAAAAGCGCGCTAGTTTTAAAAACTGTTATAACAGGAATTGCCACCGTTTCTTTGCAAAAAGATACACGGAGATATCCTTTCAGCGGCATGGGAAGACTTCGTGCTGCAAAGGGGGTTTTGGATGGTTGGCAAATTCGCAGGCAAATCTGGGCGCGAAGACAGCATTAATCTGAAAAACGGCGAAATACCAAACTCCGCATCCGGCATGGAAAAACGGATGCTCTCCTTTACCGAGGCTTCAGGCATTCTTGGAATGCATGGCATAAAGACAATCGGCAAGCTGGCGACTTCATGGTGGGAGGCTGAGGCAATCGCCAATGGGCACAATGCGCCATTGGCAATGAAGGTCATCTCCCGGGACGTCATACACAATACCGAGCAGAATGCGGTAGTCCTCGGGATAGCCCCAAACAATGCGGTGTCGGCTTACAATGGGCTTATGCGCAATTTCGGTGGCATGCGCGTTGGCGGAATCCTTATCCCGCCCATGGTGAAAGGCATCGAATTTTTCATCGGCGCAACGCGCGACGAGCAGTTCGGGCCGGTGGTCACTCAACAACCCAGGTGCGGAAGCCTCGTTCTTCAGAGCGAGGGGGAGCACCTGGGCGAGGCTTCCCCTTCGCTCTCACAAGCCCAGGCCTTCAGGCCTGGGTTGTTGACATTCGGTGTCGGCGGCACGCAGATGGAGGTGCTGCCCGATGTGGCGCACGGTGTTTCCAATTTCAGGCAATAAAGGGGTGTTTTGATGGCAGTTGGACAGAAAATTTGCAGGAATCAGGGCGCGCAGGGCGAATCAAACGGGCCGGGCGGCTCTTTTGCCAGCGCGAATGGGTTGGTCGAAGGCAAGGCAGGCGCAGTCCAGCCAACTTTTTCAGAAGCCCTTCAGTTGCTTAGGCAAAACGAAGTCCCGATAGTGGGAAACATCGTCCATAGCGCGGAGGAGGCGCAATTTGTAGTAAAAAAGATTTTCGACAGGGAGAAAATAGCGCTCAAGGCGGCAACCATGCAAAAATCAAAGAAAGCCGCAGGGCTGGTGGAAGTCAATGTTTCTGCTGAGGATGTCCATGGAGCTTACGAACGCATCGCAGAGAAAAGCGGAAGCAATGAAATATTCATCGCGCCCATGGCAAATAATGGCATAGAGCTGGTGGTCGGGGCAAGGATGACCGAATACGGCGTTGCCGTGTTGGTCGGCGCAGGAGGCAGCCTGACCGAGAAGATGAAGGACGTCCAAATCTGCATCGAGCCTGCAACAATGGAGGATGTTCTTGATAAAATCTCAAGGCTCCGCGAATTCCCCCTTCTTAATGGTGAGAGGGGGTGCCCGAAGGTATGCATGGAGGAAGTCGCGGAAATCGCGCTCCACCTTGCTGAAATAGTGCGTAACAATCCCTCTTATGAGATAGACCTCAACCCGGTGAGGGCTTACGGCCGCGTTGCATCCGCGCTTGACTTCAGGGTGGTCCTCAATGAGAATTTTCAAGCCCGGCAGGAAACGCCCATGCCGCAGGGGCAATTCAACAAATACATGCGCGCGGCGCTCAACGCAAAGTCGATTGCGTTCATAGGCGCAAGCGACAGGGTAATCGGGATGGCCGTTTCGGACAACCGGGTGGTCGGAATCGAGCGCGTGGAAGGCGAGGTTGCAACTGTGAGGACGGCAACCGGCACTTGCGAGATGAAAGCCGGCGCCGAAGTGCTACTCATCGATTCGCCGATGAAGACGCTTGCCAAGAATCTTCTCGGTTTCCCCGGAAATGCATATTTTGTCAACCCCAAGGGAGGGGAGCTTCTCGGGAGGAAGGCATACGCAAGCATAGGCGAGCTTCCCGAAGTCCCCGACATGGCGGTGATACTCATCGATGCCGCAAAGACAATCGATGCTCTTGAGGAATGCGGCAAAAAAGGGATAAAGACGGTCGTGATTGAAAGCTCGGGCTTCAAGGAAGTCGGGAACATAGAGCTTGAGGCAAAGCTGAAGGAAGTGATAGCCCGCTACGGCATGATAGTGATCGGCCCGAACGGAATCGGGGTGTGCGTGCCTGGCAACGGAATAGACCTCATGTTCCTTGCGCAGGAGAAGAACGGGAGGCTCGCAGGCGGCGGAAAGACCTCGATATTCAGCCAAAGCGGCTCTATTGCCGCAATAATGATGGACAACGAGGCAAGGCTCGGGGGGAAGATGAACGCTTTCCTGTCGGTCGGGAACATGTCCGGCGTGACAAGCGAGCAGCTTCTCCGCTATTTCGGGCAGGACAAGGGCACGAAGGTGATTGGCGTCATCCTTGAGGGGCTGCCTGACGGAAAGGAATTCATGGAGGCTGCATCCGAAATAGGGAAGACGAAGCCGATAGTCGTCCTCAAGCTCGGGAAGACGAGTGGGGAGAAGACCGCGTCGCACACCGGCTCGCTTGCCGGAGACTACAACGCTTTCCTCGCCGCGGCAGAGAAAAGCGGGGTGATTGTCGCGGAGAACATCGACCAGTTCTGGCTTGCCTGCAAGATACTTGAAACGCAGCCCCTTCCGGCAACCGGGAGCGTGGCTTTCGTGACCAACGCAGGCGGGCACCTGACACACGCCTATGACCAGATGACCAAGGAGGGCGTGCCCGTTTCCAGCCTGGAGCCGGGGACGGTTGAAACGATAAAATCCATAGTCTCAAAGAATGCGACCATCACCAATGCCGCAATCGACCTTGTGGCGGACAGCAACCCCGTGGTGGTGGACGGCGTGGTCCGCGCCCTTGTGGAGGACAAAAACGTGGGCTTCATCTACCTCGCCCCGTTCCCCGGGCCGCCCACGCTGACTGAGCCTGTGCTTGGCAAAATAGCAAGCCACCAGGGTGAAAAGCCGATTGCCGTGCTTCTCAATACCTCGCCCCTTGCGACAGAATGGAGGGCGAAGCTTGAGGGCATGGGCGTGCCGACAACCACGAGCCACGAGGACGCCGCGCAAGCCACGCGGGCGATAATCAATTATGCCGCATGGCGCAAGGCGCAGGAATAGGCAAACGCGCCCTGGCAAAGGCAGGACGGTATGCCGGCGAAAAGCACGCCGGCTGCCTTTCATTTTTTGCCGGGCAAAACCCGTTTTACCCCGGGTTTTAAAAGATTGAATACATAGAAAATGGTGTGCTGACCACACGTTCAGCAGGATATTCCATCCGGCATGGCTTACCGGCAGCCTGGGTTTGCAGGTTCTGCCGCGGGCATGCCTATCAGGGGGATGACGCCATATGGGAGCTGAAAAAAAGGATTTCCCGAAAACACGCAGCCTTTTTCTTATCTTAATCGCCCTCATTTCGTTTTTCCCCATAGCGGACGCGCTAACGATGGTGGATTCCTGCCAGAATCTGGTGGTTCCGGGTGAAACTTATGCCCTCAGCCAAAATATAGTCGTAAACAGCGCGCCTGGTGAGACCTGTTTCCCGATTGCCGTGGAATACGTGACTTTAGACTGCAACGGCTTCTCGATAATCGGCAACAACGCAACCGGAACGCGCGGAATCACCACAAGCGCGCCCAACACCATCATACGGAACTGCGACATCCGCGATTTTGAGACGGGGGTCATCCTCAACGGAGGCTATGGTTCGCTTTTGGATTCGAATGTGGCAGCGCGTGCGAGCGGTTCGTATACTATAAATAGTTACATATATGCAGTATCTCTTTCATCAAACAATAACCATCTATCAAATGTAAAAATACGCTATGTGGCTGCCAATAATTTGGGTGCAGACTCCCAATCAGCGCTTTATGTGGTGGGCACTAACAACATTATGGAAAATATGCAGGTGGACGTGGATGCTAGCTCAGTCTCCAATTATCCTGTTGAACTATTCGCAATATATCAAAACAACGGTGGAAGCAACACTTATTCCAATATTTCGGGTTCAATAGATACTGGCGCAGGCACACCCGCATATGCTTCAGGCTTATTTATCGTGGGTGACAGCAATCACATATCCGACATCAATCTCTCCCAAGGAATTTCTCTTCTTAGCGGCAACAATTTTCTCTCAGGGAACCTAATATCAAAAGGCAGCCAGTACTTTGAAGATGAATCAAAATCCCATTATACCCTGTTTGTGGGCTGGTACAGCAACAACCTCATCAAAAACGCCACCTTCATCTGCGAAGGGACATGCGCGGGGCACGTGGGCTATTTGGCTTCAAACTCAAACACCTTCTGCCTGAACAATTTCACGGATATGCCTGGCGCGTATGTCACCAATATCGGCGCCACCGGCAGGGGGGGCAATGCTCTGGAAAGCGGGATATTCGACAGGAATCCCTTCCTGCGCGAAAAAATCAGGAAGGTCTCTGAAAGCGGCAGGAAAGCTGCCGAAAGCGCGCCGAAAGACCGCACCGAGACCAACCAGTTCAGCTGCATGGACAACGGGCTGGAGCAGGGCAACATCTGGGGCAACGTGGCAAGCGGAGATGTGATTATCCACGGCGTAATCCCCTCATCCGTGCCGGGTTTCTACATCGGCAGCACGCCTTACAGCGCTGTAAACTCGCAAGGCAAGCTCAACGGCGAAATTTCGGACCCTTATCCGCTGACTCCCCTTTCCGCTGCGCTTGAATGCGGGGCGCTTGGCGAAGAGGGGGAAACATATGCCATGACAAACAACCAGTCCTCAAGCGGAACCTGCTACACGATAACAGCCGCAGATGTCACGCTTGACTGCAACGGCTTTTCCATAACCGGGAACAACGCCCCTGGCACATACGGCGTTTACAGCAATCAGCCCGGCACGATTGTCAAGAACTGCATAATCTCCAATTTCAGCGAGGGCATACGCTACAGCGGGTCGGCAGGCAGCCTGATTTCAAACAGCACGATAAGCGCAACCTACGCATCCGGCAGCGCAATCCGCATAACCGCTGGCTCGCATGACAGCCAGCTAATCAACAATACCATAACCGCTTTTGATGCACACGGCATCTATGTGGACGGGGGCACGGACGTGGCAATTGACTGCCAGGATGCGCGCCTCCTTTGCTTCAACACGCTTGAGAACACAGATGTCGCGCCCTATCCTTGCAACACCACGCATTCGGCATACATCGACTGCATAAGGTACAAGCGCCTGCCAGTTCGCTACCCAGGAACCTATGGGATATATACAAACCAGCCCGGCACAAGCGCAAGCAACTGCAACATAGACAATTTCGCGGTCGGAATAATGGCAAACGGGGCGACAGGCGCAAGTTTCAAGTACAACCATGTCCGGTCGGCTGGCACCCGTAACGGAGGGGCGGTTGTGCTTGCAAACGGCAGCGGAAACACAATTGGCGATTCAATCCTGTCTGCAGATACGAATACCGGGCTGCGGATGGAGAATGAGCATCATGGCGAGATTTCAGGGAATGAAATTTCAGGCGCATCCGCGGCATTGGAGCTGGGCGGCGCAAGCGTTGGCAGCTTAATCAGCGGCAATACGTTCTCCTGCCCTGGCAATTCCCTGGTAAAAATCTCAGCCGCTTCAAATGGAAACACTTTCGCCTGGAACAACTTCACCAATTCGGGAACGGGCTTTTTTGTGGAAGACGGCGGCTCAAACGCATATAGCGCAGCAATAGACGGCCAGAATCAGGGAAACCTCTGGGGCAACGTGCTTAACGGGAGCGTGAGGATAGCAGGCGCGGAAGCCTCAACCCTCACAGATGCGCTTTACATCGGCTCGGCTGGGCCTGGCTACCCATACAGCGCAGCAACCGCACAAGGCAGGCTTTACGGGAACGTGGTGGACGAGGCTCCGCTCACGCCCTCAATCATCACCAATCTTGCAATCGAGGGCGGGATTTCATTCGAGGACTGTCCGGTAGGGCATTGCACGGTTGTTTCGGCATCCGCGAGCAACACCCCGTGGAGGGAGGTATCGGCGTCCATTGCCGCAAGCGAAGGCGCATGCACGCAAATCCTCAACAGCATGGACGGCAACCGGCTGGATGTCTCCTACCGCTGTTCGCACAGCACATCCGCAACGCCGCTCTTCAACATAACGTTTGACAACGGAATTGACACAGTATCAACTGCAGGCACGCACCAATACCCGGTCTGCTTCGAGTTCGCAGAGCCGAATGAAACGTATTTCCTCGGAAGCAATGCGAATGCCGGCACCTCGTCCTGCTTCGTAATTTCCGCGCCCAACGTCACCTTGGACTGCAAAGGCTACTCGATAATCGGCAGCAACGAACCCCTGTCCAAAGGGATA
>Ga0265297_10006436_pt1 | contig 17068 bp, 12 predicted proteins | sample Munlanlwell13791_FD_192502 | JGI IMG/M metagenome (GOLD analysis project Ga0265297, IMG submission 192502) | Leachate microbial communities from a municipal landfill in Southern Ontario, Canada - Leachate well 137-91 | ecosystem: Engineered > Solid waste > Landfill > Unclassified | place...
GATGGGATTTCGGAATTAGGGGGTAAGCTGCCTATTAATGTGGATGGTGGCATTATCTCCAAAGGAGAGCCGGTTGGAGCCTCTGCCCTGGGACAGATATATGAGGCAGTGCTACAACTTAGAGGGCAAGCAGGTCCGAGGCAGGTAAAGAATGCTGAAGTCGGCCTGTGCCATGTGAGAGGCGCTCTGGGCCATAGCTGCGTCACAATCCTAAAAGCCTGATTATTCAATCATTTTATACACTGTTGCTGATTTTATAAGTAGTTTACTGCTGGGAAGATTTCGGATGCTCAAGATGGTAAACATAATGGTGAATTTTGAGAAAAAATGTTAAGGGAACCAAGCAATTAATAATGTGAATATATTTGCTACTTCCCCCTTGAAAATTGAGCCCAGACTGAAGTTTTGTTAAATGCATTAAAGGAGATAAGAAATGAGTGGACCATTAGATGGAATAAAAGTCATTGAATGTGCACATTGGATAGTAGGACCTATGGCTGGTGTTATGCTCGGTGACCTTGGCGCCGATGTGATAAAGGTAGAGGAGCGTCTGGGCGGTGACCGTATGAGGGGTGTAACTCACCTTGGTAGCCATAAAATTGAACGCAACTGGCTTTTCGAAGGTTACAACCGTAATAAAAAAAGCATTACTTTGGATATGTCCAAGGATGATGGAAAAGAGATTTTGTACCAGCTCGTTAAGCAGGCAGATATTTTCCTTACTAACTTTACTGATGCTGCGTTGAAAAAATTAGGTTTGGATTTTGAGACTATATTTGCTCATAATCCACGGATTGTCTACGCGCAGGGGTCTGGTTGGGGATCAAAGGGTCCCTTGAAGGTAAAACCTGCTTTCGATACTCTAATGGCTGCAAGGTCAGGTTTTTTTATGCAGATAAAAGGGGCCGAACAAGAACCTTTTATCTACCCTGGAGCATTTTCTGATGTGATCACTGGGATAACATTAGTTCCTGCTATCTTGGCTGCCCTTTTATCTCGGCAACAACGGGGACAAGGCCAGAAAGTAGAGGTATCGGGACTGGGGAGTCTAATAAATCTACAAATAGAGTTGCTAACATCTATTCTTCTGACTGGCAAGGAAGAAGGTAGGCAAGTGAGGGAAAAAGCAGGGAATCCCCTCTGGAATCTTTATCAATGTGGTGACACTAGATGGATAGCTCTGGCTATGCCACAAAGTGATAGATACTGGTCGAGATTTTGTGAAGCAATGGAAATAAAACATCTGGAGAAAGATCCCAAGTTCGAAAACTATATGGCTAGAAGCAATAATGCGGAGGAGCTTGTTGCTATATTAGATGATTTATTTTTAACTAAGTCTCTATCGGAGTGGGTAGAGCATTTGGGTAAATGGGACTTGCTTTATGGTCCTATTCAAAATCTTCCAGAACTGGTAACGGATCCTCAAGTATTAGCCAATGACTATATAATAGATTTCAACCATCCCGTTTATAACATGGTGAAAATGATAGGTTTCCCATACAAATTTAGTGATACACCACCGTCTGTAAGGAGTGCGACTCCCGAATTAGGACAGAACACCGAAGAGATACTCTTAGAAATGGGCTATGAATGGGAGGATATTGCCCGATTCAGAGATTCTGAGGTAATCTGATTGAGGCTTTTGCACGGATATTCTTGGCTATATCTTATATACTTTGCAGAGAAATGATCTCCAGGATTCGGAGCCAGTGTGTGGATCATAATAAGGCATACCACCAGTCAAAAGGTTTATATTGGATTCTTTAAAGCCGTATTCTGGAGGATCTTTTTCTGGAAACCACCAACCATGTTGTGAATGGACAACGCTAGGGTGAATTCCTTCAGTCAATCGTGCTCTTTGTTTTATCTTCCCTCTGGAATTTTCAATCCATACCCAATCACCATCCTCTACTCCTAAATTTTTTGCGGTAGAAGGATTAATCTCTATTATTGGGTCAGGATTTAGTTTACGCAGGGATTTTATTTGCCTTCCTTCAGAATGGAAGAAAGGCATTGCCCTGCTCCCGCTGGTAATAATTAGAGGATAACTTTTAGATAGTTGAGGGTTTGAATAGGGGCTCTCTGGTGGCTCTACATAGTAAGGTAATGGATCACAGCCCATGGATTCAAGCGTAGAACAGTAAAATTCAAATTTTCCTGAAGGTGTGGCAAATCCATCCTCTTCATATTTCCTGTATTTCATATTCCCCTGGATTATCCCTAATTCCTTAAATTCCTCAAATGTAATACCGGCGTCCTTTAATATCCAGTCGCAATATTCTTGAACATTACTCCATGGAAAGCAATCTTTCATACCCATCCGGTGGGCTAAGTCGATCAATATCTGTTTGTCATCTCGGCATTCACCTATTGTTGACACTTTTTGTCTTGCCAGTATACACCAAATAAAATGAATGTCGGCCACATCGTCGGTTTCAAGCCAGCTCGCTGACGGTAAAACAATATCTGCCATCTGGGTTGTAGGGGTCATAAATAAATCTGCGGCAACTATAAAATTAAGTTTCTTCAGTGCTTGTATTGTTTTAAGCGGGTCGCTGCGAGTAAGTAACATATTACTACCCATGATAAAAAGTGCTTTCACGGGATATGGTTGTTCAGAGAGGATGGCGTCTAAAATTAAATGAGGATGGGTTTCACCAAGTAAATGAAGTTTAAACTTGCCAGTTCCGATTCTTTTTGCATCCATCTCTGCAGTGATTTTATCGGGAAGTATTATGCTGGGATTAAATAATGGAGTCTGTGAAATCACATTTTCTGGTGGTACCCAGAAAGCATCACCTCCCGGTGCATCTATGTTGCCAGTGAGCCCGGATAGGAGCAGTACCGCACGAATGGTCTGGAAACTATTTATGTTTTGATCTAATGCATTCCCCCACTGTATGCACGCAGGCTTTGTGCTGGCATACATTCGAGCTGCAGTCCTGATAGTTTTTGCTGGAACCCAGGTAATTGTTTCGACTTTTTCTGGCGAATAACTTTCGACTCTTTTGGCAAGTTCGTCAAATCCGATCGTCCATTCCCTTACAAAGTCTTTGTCATACAGTTCTTCCTGAATTATGGTGTGTAGCATTCCTAAAGCAAGTGCATCGTCTGTACCCGGGCGAACTTGTAACCAATAGTCAGCTTTCGAAGCTAAGCTGGTTTTTCTCGGATCAACAACAATAAGTTTGGCACCTCTCTTTATAGTCTGGCTAAGCTGATGTCCGCACATACCATCGGCGGCACCAGATCCTGTAATATTGCATCCCCAGACCAGAACGCATCTAGGGAAAACACCGCCAAATCCGTAGTAATCGCAAACTGGGAATTTACCGCAGGTCATAACGGAAGCACTTATTCTGGGAACATAACAAATATGAGCGCCACCAGTTTTATTGGGGGTTCCTAAACAATTGAGAAATCTGCTGAATAAGGTAGTGTACGGTCTTCCGGTACCCTGGGTTCCGACTATTGACTCGACCCCAAATCTGTGCTTGACCTCAATTAGCTGCTTGGCGATTGTATCCAGTGCCTCATCCCAGGTTATCCTTTCCCATTTATTTTGCCCTCTTTCACCAATACGCTTAAGCGGAAATTTGAGACGATCAGGATGGTATAAGAGCTCTACCGATGCTTTGCCTTTAGAGCAAATATAACCATTTGAGGTTGGGCAATCTGGGTCTCCAGTTATTTTTTCTACTTTCCCATTCCTCGTGTGTATCATGACACCACATACGCCATGGCACATTCTACAGGTAGACTTGAGTATTTTGGTATCTTCTCTTCCCATGATTGCGATTTGTCTTTATACAGCTATTAATAAGCAGAAATTTTTGATTTTCAGTTGTAGATTAATGGCTCGCAGTAAGCTTTATGTCAAGTTGCTTTCGAAATTTATACTATCTTATCGGTCTTCCTTTGGTTATTGCTTTTCCCATTTTCATATAACCTTGTATATTCCATTATGGTCTCTCTAATAGGAAGATCGAAAGGGCACCTTTGCTCACAATCTCCACACTGAGTGCAACTAGCTGCTTTTTCCATAGCCTCGGCAACGAAACCTGTGAATAATTGTTCCCGGGGCAAACATGCCACAAAGTTAGGATATGCCATAACAGTTGATATTGGTATACCATTTTGGCAAGGTTGGCAATAGTCACAACGACGACAGAATTTGGTACCAAGCTTCTGTCGAATCGATATCATTTCAGCCTTTTCCTCTTTAGTCATTATCTGAGGACCCTCTAATATTTGGATGATTTCTTCTATTTCCTCGAGTTTTTCTATTCCAGGGATTGGCACAATATCAGGAAACTGCATAAGATATTTGAAGGCAATTTGTGCGTTTGATATCATCCCTCCGGCTAGCGGTTTCATGACTATGAAGCCGACATCATGTTCTCTGGCCAATGGTATAAGTTCGTCGGCAGCTTCGAATGTAACAAAGTTAAAGGGGAACATGATTGTTTCGAAGTGCCCAGATACTACTGCCTTTTTTGCAACATCGATTTGATGTGAAGTAATGCCGATGTGCCTGATTTGCCCTGCATTCTTAGCTTCTTCTAATACTGTCATGGGACCATTGGGCTTGAGTATAGCATCTAACGCCTCAAAATTGCTGACACTATGGAATTGATACAGGTCTATTGATTCAACGCCGAGTTGTTTTAGACTTTGCTTAAGATGTTTGGCTATGCCTTCGCGGCTCCTCGATATAGATTTAGTAGCCAAGATTACTTTTTCCTTTCGTCCGGAAATCGCTTTGCCAATGCGTTCCTCACTTGTGGTATAAGCATTCGCCGTATCAATGAAAGTTATATCCAGATCCAGACATCTTTTAATAACAGCAATTGCTTCATCCTCGCTAGGCCTTTGAATAGGAATCCCACCCAACCCCAGACGTGAAACCATCATATTAGTTTTACCCAGTCTTATCTTCTCCAATTTACACCTTACTGTTTTAATATCCTAGCTATTATGCTTCATAGCTTATATTTATATTGTTTTTTTATCAGCTACCCTTAAACATTGGTTTTCGCTTCTCCAGAAAGGCGCTAATGCCCTCTTTGTTATCATCTGAGTTCAGGAGTATAGCTTGACAACTGGCTTCTCGTTGTAAAGCCGAAGATAGATCTCTTGTTAAGTTATCATAAACACTGGCTTTAATGAGAGCTAATGCCACTGGTGGTCCGTTGGCTAGTTTCTGTGCCAGTTGTGTCGTAACTTGGTGCAATTTCTCAGAGGGCACAACTCTGTTAATCATACCAATTCTTTCAGCCTCTTTTGCCTCGACCAAGTCACCTGTCATCATTAATTCTATAGCTTTGGGGATTCCTATTGATCGGGGAAGAAAATAAGTACCGCCGGTATCAACATGGATACCAATATTTATAAAAACCTGACCAAAACGAGCCCCCTCGGCGGCGATAATAATATCGCAGGCCAAAGCAATGTTAGCACCAGCACCAACCGCAGATCCATTAACGCAGGCAATAACCGGTTTAGGCAAAGCTCTGAGTTTAAGCGGTATATCATGAAATTTGTCCAAACCTTTATATATTTTTACTGCTGAAGTCTCTTTAAATAGAGGATGTCCCAGATCGGCACCAGCACAGAAAGCACGACCTGCTCCAGTAATGACTAGGACTCTTATATTGTCATCTTTTGCTACATCATCAATGGCTGCGCTAAATTCAGTTAAAATTTGAACAGTTAGAGAATTTAACTTATCCGGTCTATTTAATGTTATAGTGGCTATACCAGCTTCCTTGTTTAGAATAAGTGATTTAAACTCCATTAATCCCTCCTGTATTTATACTTATTCTGAAGTTTCACTATCTTCATGGTTAGTAGCTATTCTGTTGCTTACCAATATTTGTAACAGTAGTAGCATCTATATAAAAACATTACAAACTGTAACTTTAGAGTGGCGGCCATCTCATCTTTTGAATAATATATGTTATGTCAGGATCATTACAAACGGCACTATTTTCAAAACAGTTGCAAAGGAAGTATGAATACTTCCCTGAAATATTATGTTCATTCTGGAGTTTAATAAAGATTACCTACGGAAATGGTGGTTTATAGGTTAATTTAAGCTCTTCCATTGCTTTATCGCGTAACATTCTCAAGTCTGCGATCATCTGCATACGCTTTTCCTCAGATAAACTGGAGGTAATATTTCGGAATGATTCCATTTTAATTGAGTTTTCGTAAACTTGCTTTCCTTTCCTCGTTAATTTAATCCTTATCAGATTTTTCTTGTCTAAATCCTTGGTCATTGTTATCAGTCCCTTCCTTTTCATCCGGTTTAGAAGAGTAAACATTGAATTACGTTCCCGCACCATCCATCTTGCTATTTCAGATGGTGTAGCCCTATCACCAATAGATTGAACAATAAAAAAAACAGCACATTCCTCTACTGACGTTTTAAATTTTCTAAGTTCTTTGTCTCGAGTCCGGTAAACTACATGTGATGTTTGTCGTAAAAATACAAACAAGTGATAGTCTAAATCCTGGGACAAAGGTAAGTTCTTCATAATATACTCACTCCATATTTAGTTATGTTGATTTTTGAATTAGCTTAAGATACTAAATACTACTGAATTCCTTTCATTATTAGTATCTTTTTATAATATCGCACAACGATAGTAGTTTACAATAAACGTTATGAGCATTCTTCAATTACTAATGTTTCTTTCATATATAATTTTGCCTTATAAAATTTTCTCATACTAAGCGATTAAGACATTTTACTAATTACTTGACAATAGCCAGGAAACATGATACCATCTTCTCATTGTTCTATCAAGAACTTCTTACTAGAACATAGTTTTTTTATTGATTCCTCTGATTTAAATTGCAAATTCATAACAAATCTAAAATTTGAATTATCCGAGTTGGATTAATATATTAACAGTTGATATATATTTCAGATTGATAACTATAGTTAAGGCTATAATTAAGCAAAAAGAAAGGAGAGAATATAATGCCTCAAAAAAGAAGTAAATCAAGGGAATATGAGAAACTATTTGAACCAATCCAAATCGGCTCAGTAAAACTCAAAAACAGATTTGCCTATGCACCTACTAATCTGGTCTTTCATAGCTGGGATGGACTGATGAATGAGCAGGAACTAGCTTATTATACTGCCAGGGCAATGGGTGGTCTTGGGATGGTCATTTACGGAGCTATCCTTTCAAGCAAGTTTGGAGTGCCTTATATGCAACATCCTTGGGTATTCTGTTTCGATGTAGCACATGTACCCGGTCTTTCAAATTTTGCTGAGAATATTCGCCTGGCTGGTTCTATGCCATTTATTCAGTTATTACCTGTTCCGAGTAGCGGAGGTCGTAATTGGACAGGAACGCAGCCAGTTGCTCCATCAGCGGGAATGGGTAAGTCCCCACCATATAAAGGACAACCAATACAAAAATTAATTCAATCGAGAATACCGAATTCATGGTCTGCACACAATGTTGGTGGTACATCTGATAATACAGAAGCTAGGGAAATAACTTTAGAAGAAATCCAGACTGTTATCAAGGAAAATACTCATGCATGCAGGTTGGCTACCCTTGCGGGCTTTGCTGGTATAGAACTTCATTTGTGTCATGGTTATATGCTTAGCGCATTTCGTGATCCGCGTATGAATAAAAGGAAGGACAAATACGGGGGCAGTGAGGAAAACAGGCATCGTCTCCTCCTGGAAATTACTGATGAGGCTATTCGTGCTGCTAAGCAGGAAAATCCTCTCATGGTAGTGGGAGTACGTGTGGATACTATGTGTAACGACGGTGGCTATGGCTTTGATGATACAAAGAGACTGGCCTTGAAGCTTCAAGATTTAGGTATTGACTATTACCATGTAACTTTTGGGCCAGATCCGGGCAAAGGCTCTCCAGAAGCAGGCGGTGGACATCGTATAGATGGAGTACTTCTTGATTATGCCAAGGAGTTGAAGAAGATACTGAAAGTTCCAGTAATAACACCTTCAGTGCATAACCCAAAATTGGCAGAAAAAGCAATTGCCGAGGGGTGGACGGATATAGTATCCAACGCTCATCAATTCCTCGCTGATCCACAATTTGTCAACAAGCTAAAGAGTGGGAGAGAAAAGGATATTGTAAAGTGTACCGAGTGTGGTTTTTGTGGAGCTCGCAGTCCAGTAGGCCTTAATTTACCTGTTAGGTGCGCAGTTAACCCTGAGGCTGGTTTTGAAAGATATAATCCTGAATATCAAATAAGGAAAGGCTTTACAAAAGCAGACTCACTTCCATACATATTACGTACGAAATAATCAGTATAAATTTCTGTCTAATATGGCGATGGTAATAGTTTTTACTTGAAAGGTGTATATATGGGCGATACTATTGAAAAAGCTACCCCGAAAAAAGAGGTGCCATTTGCGTTGGGATTTTTAACCGAGCCGTTGATTCCTCGCGATAATATTCGTCTACTTGGAACTAAGTGCCTTGACTGTGGCGCTGTACTTTTAGGAAGCAGGAAAAGCTGTGAAGCCTGTGCATCACTAAAGGTGGAAGTTATACCTCTGTCACGTACTGGTCAAATCTGGAGTCATACTGTTATGCGTTATGTGCCACCCTGGCCTTTTGCTACTCCCAATCCATATGAACCACCAATACCTGTAGCTTGGGTTAAGCTGTCTGAAGGAATACAATTGATATCCTTTATTAAATGCGAGCCCGAAGAGTTAGAGATAGGATTACCTGTTGAGATGGTCATAGAGAAGGGATGGGAGGATGGTGAAGGCAACGACGTCTTAATGTACAAATTCCAGCCAGTGAAAAGAGGGGGTAAATAAACATGGATAACGCAATCATCGCTGGTGTGGGCATACACCCTTTTGGCAGGTTCGGCGATAAGCCTTATACAGAGATAGGCCGTGATGCGGTTTCAATGGCATTGAAAGATGCTAATATGGATTTCAGGGATATTCAAGCGGCTTTTGTTAGCCGCATGTATTTGCCGGCAACATCCGGTGTTAAGACACTGTCGACTCTTGGACGCACCGCAATACCCATTGTTGACGTGGAAGCAGCTTGTGCTGGTGGTGGGGCTTGTCTTCGCCAGGCAACCACAGCTATAGTTAGTGGCATGTATGACGTTGTACTGGCGCTTGGCGTAGAGAAAATGCCGCGTGGATTTATGGATCCCAGGCAGCTCTATGATCTATGGCAGTGTCATGCTGGATTGACTCAAAACCCTATGTATTGGGCAATGAATGCACGCCGTCACATGTACAATTATGGTACAACGATAGAGCAAATCGGCAAGATTGCTTTTAAAAATCACAAGAATGGGGTTAATAATCCTTATGCTATGTTCCGTAAGGCAATGACAATGGAAGAAATTATGAACTCAGCAATGGTTTGTGACCCGATACGGCTTTATATGATATGTGCACCGGATGAAGGTGCAGCCGCAATTATCTTGGTCAGTCCAAAGGTGGCTAAGAGATATACAAGCAAACCACTGATCTTAGCATCTTGTTCTCATCGCGTTTCGGCTATACCTTTCTACAACGTCGCCTACTATACCAATTACGAGACAGGTAATCCGCCGATTACTACTACTTCTGCGCGCGAGGCCTATGAAAAAGCAGGTGTTGGGCCTGAAGACATCAACTGTGCGGAAATTCAAGATACCGATGCTTTTTGCGAATTAGAGCATTATGAACAGCTCCTATTTTGTAAGGAGGGAGAAGGTGGCAAGCTGATAGATGACGGCATTACCGAGATTGGTGGTCGCTTACCAGTGAACATGAGTGGAGGTCTAATCTGCAAAGGTGAACCTGTAGGGGCTTCCGGACTGGGTATGATATTCGAAATATGTCTACAGCTGAGAGGAGAATCCGGCCCACGACAGGTTGAAGGTGCTAAGGTCGGTCTTGCACAGTCATATGGCTCCATGGGACATGTAACCGTTACCATCATCAAGAAGTAAACTTATTCTTAATAAGATAACTATGGATAAATATAGAATTTATAGCTCGTAAGATATTGAACAGAGGAGGTGATAGAAAATGACTGGAAAATTCGGACTTAGGCTCGGCTCCGGAGGTATGGCATTTGATAATACGGTAGGAATTGTCGATTTTGCACGTATGCGGCAAGAAAGGTTAGCCAAAGCCCAGGCGGCGATGAAAAAAAACGGACTTGCAGTAGCATTGCTGCTCAGACCCGAGAACATTCGATACGTGACTGGTACTCATTTCCCAGATTTTATTGAACGGCTCAGATATACTCTAGCCTTCGCTGAGCATGAGCCTATCTTGTTTACCATGGGGGGATTGGCTTTTGGAGTATGCCCTTGGATTAAACCGGAAAATCTTAAGCTTTCAATACACTGGGCATCAGAATCTGCAGGTCAAGAGGCTACCTGGGAGGCTGCAAAGAGATTCGCTTTGGAAATCAAAGCCGAACTTAAGAAAAAAGGGTTAGAAAATGAGCAGCTTGGTATAGATGGTTTTATCGATGAGCCTGGAAGACAAGCTTTAACTGAAGCGGGTATAAAGCTTGTTAATGCTCAGCCTGTGTTACTTGAAGCACGAGCTATAAAAACGCAGGATGAAATTAACTGCATCCATATGGCATCAGTCATAGCTGATACGGCTCATTATGCAATGTATCAAGCTATAAAACCAGGAGTTCGGGAGCGAGATATAGCAATTGCAGGTAATAATGCCTTGCTAAATGCTGGTGCTGAATCTGTTTGGAATGTGGCAGTGAGTTCTGGTGGTAGAATAGGTGGTACAAATCTCATATCGGATAAAATAATACAGGTGGGCGATGTGGTAACGATTGACATTGTTCGTGCTTCCTATATGGGATATCAAACTTGCTATTATCGCAATTACGTGGTAGGCAGAAAACCTACAGATAAGGAGAAAGACTTACATAAGAAATCATTAGATAGGATGTATAAGGTTATAGATGCTATAAAACCAGGTATATCAACAGCTGATTGTGCTAAACACTGGATGCCTGCTAAAGAGAAGGGATTTTCGGAAGAATGGTATATGTGGTGCGATGATTTAGCCCATGGCCTCGGTTTATGGCTTTATGAGTATCCTATAATCAACAGATTGTGGTCATTGGATCATCCCATGACTATTGAAAAAGATATGACTATGGCTATCGAATGTATGGAATTCGATCCCATGGTTGGCAGAACAAAATTGGAAGAGATGATCGCAGTAACTGATACAGGAGTTGAGATATTCACCAGGATGCCTGTAAAGGATATGATGATCGCCAGTCCCATAATCACAGCAGAATCTTGAGCATATGCAATTCAGTTGAAGATGCTATAAATTCGAGGAATGCTTGGCATAATAAGCAAATAAACAGCCGTAATTATTATAAATAAAAGGAGGTTAATATGGACAAGGCTGAAATGGACAAAGTAATGGATAAATGGTTAGAGAAGGCAAATGAAAATATTGGTGAAGTGAGAACACATAAGACTATTGGCCCATATCCAGTAAATGTTGATGACTATTATGGACAGCCAATGAACGAATGGGTTACAACGGATTCAATTAAACACTTTGCTAGTGGCATGGGCGACAGAAATCCCTTGTGGTGGAACGAGGACTACGCTAAAAAGACCAAGTGGGGTGGTATTATTGGGCCACCAACATTCGTAGATTGGGTTGCGGCACCTTATACCTGTAGAAAAGTACGGTCGCCCTTTGAACACGGTTTTGTAGGATTGCCGACTGGACCTAATCGCAAAATGTTTGAGGTAATACGCCCTGGTGATAGGATAAAAGTGGTCGATAAATGGCTTGGCATGAAAGAAATAAAGACGAAAGATGAGAGATTCAGATTCTTTATCAGTACTGAGGAGAGAACATATACAAATCAAAAAAAACAGACTGTTGCCATAATCAATGCCAACTGGGGGATACTGGCAACCTATGTCGAGGCTAAAACACTTGGAAAATTGTTTGGTGGAGCTGGCAGAGAAAGGAAAAAAATAACCAACGAAGAACGAGAGGCGATTATAAAAGGTTATGAAACAGAAACCAGACGCGGCTATGATACGCTGTTCTGGGAAGATGTTAAGGTTGGTGAAGAAGTAAACTTACATACTGTTGGACCTTTGACCGCCTGGGATACTGCTGCTTTCTTGGAGGCAATTCCTGGCCGTGCTATCGCTTTCGATGATGAATGGGAGAGGATAAAGACAGACTTCCAATTCAGCTGGCTTGATCCTAATTTGAACGCGTGGACTACCGGCGGTGAAGGACACTTTCGTGATGGTGGAGGACACTCTCACATGATTACTGGAGGGTACTCATTTGGTTTTGGTGGTCAACAAGAAGGACTTATTTGTCGTGCCATTTGCAATTGGATGGGAGACGATGGTTTTGTGAAAAAGATGGACTCTCAATTTCGCGCACCATCTACCTGGAGTGATCTTCTTATAACAAAAGGTAAGGTAACCAACAAATCTGTTGAGAGTGATGAGCATCTGGTAAATCTGGAATTTCGCTGTGAAACCAAGGATGCCACTCTTCTTACGTCCAGTAAAGTCACAGTGTTGCTTCCATCTCGAAAAAGTTACTAATTGATATAAACCGATAATGATATTCTATGAGAAATAGTATAGAGCATTTCGTATTAAATATTCGAAAGGGGGTGATACATATAATTTAATACAAGTTAATGTAGCAGCAGTTGTTAATAAGTCATCAAAATATTTTGGGAGGTAGTTTATCAATGAAGAGAGTTTTGTTCAGTCTAGTTTTGGTTGTAGTATTAATTAGTATAGCAATTGCTGGATGCACCACAGCGGCTCCTGCACCCGCTCCTACCCCTACCCCTTCCCCCACTCCAGCACCAGCAAAGACGCTGGATATAGGTATTGCTGTTCCATTAACTGGGCCTGCAGCCCACCTTGGTACTCATATACAAAACGCAATACTACTGGCAATAGACGACCAGAATAACGAGGGTGGAGTTACTATTGCCGGGCAGAAGTATATGCTAAATTCTGTCATCCGTGACACTAAATTCGATACTATGATTGGCAAGACCGTTGCCGAGGAACTGGTTTTTGATAAAGGAGTGAAGGTTATTGCCGGTCCTTTCGTTGCTGATGCTATAGGTGCACAGAGTGTTACTGAACCGAACAAAGTCATATTATTTGGAACAACAGCCAGCATCCCGGGAATATGTGCCCCAGATAAGCCATACAGTTTCTTTCCGGGTGGTTTTGCAATGATGGCATTGGTTAATGGGGCTGCATATATACAGAAATTCTATCCTGAAGCAAAAACCGTTGTCTCAATGAACCCCGACCTACCCGATTCAATACTTTGGCTTGATTCAGTACAAAAAGTCATATGCCCTCGATATGGCTTGGATTGGCTGGGTGCTGAGCAATATGGGATGGATACCCAGGATTTTATGCCGATGATATCACGAGCATTGGCTAAGAAGCCGGACATCTTAGATACAAGTAGCACTGGAGGTACCATGGGGGGGATGTGCTGTCTTCTAATAAAGCAATTGAGGGAATCCGGCTATAATGGCATTATTTGGTCACCCACTGTTCCTCCTCCGGGTGTCATGGAGGAGGTGGTACCTGAGAAATATCGCGTACGCATTGTCACTAACGATATAGTTGTGGATAGTCCTATAGTAAGCCAAGTTTACAGGGACATGTATAAGCGGTATATGGATAAATTCGGAGCAATCCCTATTGACATCGTCGGAGAGATCTATAACGGTGTGAAACCCTTCTTCCAGTTTCTCGACGGGCAGAATACCATGGACACTACCGCATGGATGGAAGGATTTGCAAATTACCGCTGGCAGGGCATGTTCGGACACGAAGGCTATTGGGTAGGAAAACCAATATTCGGGATTAATCGAATTCTTTTCAGGAATTTCTGGGTTTCTGAGTATATAGATGGCAAGCTGGAAACAAATTGGGAAGCTCCTATCCCTGTAGATCTTTTCGTAGGAGAATAGAAAGCGTAAAAATAGCCAGTAGTTTATTGTTGGATTGCGCTTTCTTGAAAAATTGAATATGAGGGTTTGATTAAGTCTTTTACAGCCAAATGATAAAGTTGTGCAGAGTAGTAAGGTAGGCCGTTTAAAAATAAAACCTCTCAAATTAAACGGCCTCCTTAATGAATTACTAAAAGAAGCCTTGTAATCATTGTTGAACTTTTTTACTAGTCTGTATTTTTTGTGTATTTCAAGGAGACTACGATTGTATGCCTAAAAATAAAGATAAAACAGAAAATGATATCAGATCCGCGCATAAGTCAAAAAAAACAACTGTTGTAAAATCATTGGGACAATGTTCATTTTCCTCGAATAATGGAGATATGGCAGCGGTAGACGTTAAGGACGGCAGGATAATCAGGATCAGGCCTGAGCACTATGATACGAAATATACCAAAAAGGATATCAACGCGTGGGAAATTAATATAAATGGAGAAATACTCCATCAGCCTTCGAAAGGATTATTACCTGCGTATCAGTTAGCTTATAAAAAACGTGCCTACTCCCCCAATCGTATTATGTATCCACTAAAAAGGGTTGATTGGGACTCCAATGGGGAGAGGAATCCTCAAAACAGAGGTAAAAGCAAATTTAAGAGGATTTCCTGGGATGAAGCCACCACTATTATAGCTAACGAAATTAAGAGAGTAGTAAAGAAATATGGTCCATATGCTGTATTATGCCATGGTGACGGACATGGTGAAACCAAAACCGTACACGGACCGCATGGATGCCAAATGTGGCTTATGAAAGAATTAGGAGGCTATACACTGGCTGTGAGGAACGCCGATAGTTGGGAGGGTTGGTATTGGGGTGCTATGCATATGTGGGGTGGAGCTCCTCAAGTCGGGTTAATGCCGCAAAATGATAATTTACTCATAGATGTCACCGATCATACACAAATGCTATTACATATTGGAGCTGATTTGGAGACAACGCCTTGGGGATTTTCCGGTCAGTTTCCAAGCACAGTACTATTTTTTTGGTCAAAAATTGGCAAGAAACATATTTTTGTTTGTCCTGACCTCAACTATTCAGCGGCAATTCATGCTGATAAATGGATACCGATACTGCCAAATACTGATGCCGCCTTACAACTGGCCATAGCTTATACCTGGATAAAAGAAGGAACTTATGATAAAGACTACGTAGCAACGCATGTAGTTGGTTTTGACAAGTTTTTAAACTACGTTATGGGCAAAGAAGATAAAGTACCCAAAACACCCGAATGGGCTTCCCAGAAATGCGGCGTCCCCGAATGGACGATTAAGGCATTGGCTAGAGAATGGGCACAGAAGATAACATCAACGGTCCATTATTATGGAGGTGGATATATCAGAGGACCTTACTCACATGAACCTGCCAGACTGGAAGTCTGTTTGCTGGGCATGCAGGGATTAGGCAAACCGGGAGTCCATCAATATCATAAAATGAGTGTAGGTGGTGGAGGTACTAGTTCTTGTGATACACCTCGCCCTAAAAAATATATCGAGAGAAAAAAATGGCAAGGGACAGCATGGACAGGTGCCTTGCAACTGAATTTAGACCTATCTCCCCAAATTATCCCTAAAACACTTATTAATCAAGCTATTCTCAATCCACCAATTAATATTTGGGGAAGCACATTACTTTACGCACCTACAGAAGACCAGTTTATAAAATATACTTATCCTCTTCCCAAAGAGCAGGGAGGCACTGAAATTCATATGGTCTGGGTAGATAATCCCTGCCGCACTACCTGCTGGAATAAAGGATTTATCACCTCAGATGCATATAGAAATTCCAAGATTGAAACAATCGTCGTCCAGCATCCCTGGCTGGAAAACGACACAGTCTACGCCGATATCATTTTACCTGTCAATACTAAGCTTGAGGAAGAAGATATAGCTTGTGCTTTTACAGGCTCCCCCAATAAAGCTATCCTCATTGAGGATCAAGCCATAGAACCAATAGGGGAATCATTAAGCGACTATGAGGCGGTTGGTGAGATAGCCAAAAAATTAGGTCTCTATGAAAAATACACAGGGGCAAAGATTATCGATTTTTACAAGAGTCGGGAACCATCTAAAGAAATAGCAACAGGAATGAGTGTCCAGGATAGAATTAAGCTGGGCTATAAAATATCAGAAATACAAGACCTCATTAGCTGGGAAAAACTTAGAGAAATGCAATACTATATCTTTCCAACCGATCCTGAATGGGAAAAAGTTCCTGCCGGCTTGAGACTTTTCTATGAAGACCCTGAGAAAAACCCCCTGGAGACCCCTACAGGTAAACTGGAGTTCTATTCGCAAAGACTGGCTGACCATTTTCCCGACGATGAAGAGAGGCCACCGATGCCAAAATGGATCGAGAAAGGCCCCAGCCATGATGAAAGGCTCTCTTCCCAAAGAGCTAAGAAATATCCTTTACTGCTGGTTAGCAATCACCCGAGATGGAGAACCCACGCTCAGAATGATGACATCACCTGGCTTAGAGAAATATACACCTGTAAGGTCAAGGGCTGGGATGGTTATATGTACGAGCCTGTGTGGATACATCCCTCAGATGCTGCCAAGAGAGGCATTAAGAACGGTGATATAGTTAAGCTATTCAACGAGAGGGGCATTGTTCTCGGCGGCGCTATCGTTTGGGAAAGGATAATGCCAGGAGTAGTTTATCAGGACCATGGAGCCAGGGCTGACCTGATTGTCGCTGGTCCTGATGAGTATATAGATAGAGGCGGTGCCAATAACCTCATATCTCCAGAGAACGGCACTTCCCAAAATTGCTGGGGTATGGCTACCAGCGGTTATCTCGTTGATGTACAGAAGGTCAGCGGTGAGGAATGGGATGAATGGAGAAAGAACTACCCTGAGGCATTCGAAAGAGATTATGACCCGGCTTCGGGATTACGCTCCGATGCCTGGGTTATCGAAGAAGGAGGTAATTAAAAATGGCAAAAGCTTTCGCTATCGACATCTCAATATGTAATGGCTGCTACTGCTGCCAGATATCATGTAAGGATGAACACGTGGCTAATG